>Ga0181537_10000324_pt1 | contig 44792 bp, 43 predicted proteins | sample PEATcosm2014_Bin_39_FD_119765 | JGI IMG/M metagenome (GOLD analysis project Ga0181537, IMG submission 119765) | Peatland microbial communities from MTU Mesocosm Facility, Houghton, MI, USA - PEATcosm2014_Bin23_10_metaG | ecosystem: Environmental > Terrestrial > Soil > Wetlands > Peat | place...
AAAAAATTGCAATAACGCAGTTGCGCACGTGGTGCCAGGCGGCATCAATTCGAACCGCCGACAGAAGAAAAGACGGTTCGACAACTTCGCCGCAGGCGAAGTTGGACGCCGGCGCGCAGCGACGGCGGTCGTGAGCGTAGCGAGCGATTCGCGGCGCAGCCGCGAACAATCCGTCCCGGCAGCCAATTTCCAATCGTCTATTCCGATGGCATCGGTAACGGTTCGTACCGGCGGAGACATGGGTGACAGTTTCGGAGAAGCGAGCCGCCCGCAGCGAAGAAGCGCATCGGTCTAACGCATCGCCTTGAGCGCAAGCCTGGCAGCGCCCATCGCGGCCTCCTCGGACCGCGCCAAGGTCAAATTTACGCCGAGGGCCCGTCGGCGAATCACAGTCCACGCGGCGTTGCGCGCCCCGGTACCCACTGTTCGCACAGTGTCGAGTGCGGGCCCTCCAAGATCAGCCAGTCGCCGGTAGCCCAACGCCTCGATTCGGGCGATGCCTTCGAGAAGGCCCTGCAGGAAGCGGACGTTGTCCGCGGGGCGCGGCGTATCCCGCGGCGGCAAATGCGGATCGGCAAAGGGAAAACGCTCGCCAGGGCTCGGCAGGGGATAGTAATCAAGCCCGCTCTCGAGCGCGGGATCGATGCATGCGCTGAGCGCCACGAGCGCGTCGGGGGTAAAGTACCGAGCCAGCGCCGCGCCACCGCTGTTCGATGCGCCGCCGGCCAACCATCGGCTACCCAGCCGGTGACTGTACACGCCGTATTTCGGCGCGAAGATCGGCCTGTCGCATAGCTGCTTCAACGTCAACGTGGAGCCGAGCGACGTAACCGCCTCGCCCACCTGATCGGCGCCGGTCGCCAGGAACGCCGCGCACCCGTCCGTTGTGCCGGCGGCAATAACCACGTCGGGAGGCAGGCCGAAGCGGGTAGCCAGGGCCGAATCGATGGTCCCGATCGGCGTGCCGGGCTCCACGACCTCGGGCAGCAACGCCACGCGAATACCAAGACCCCGCAGCCAGTTGGGCCAGCATCGCCGCACCGGATCATAGCCGGTCTTGAGCGCGTTGTTTTCGTCGCTGATGCCCACCGGTGCGCCGAGCTGAGCAGCAACCCAATCGGCCTGGTGGGCAAGCCGCGACGCGCCGGGCAAGTCCTGCATCGCCAGAAGCTTGGCCAGAGGCGAAGCAGCCCCGCCGGCGGCGCTGCCGGCGGGTGCCGCCGCCGCGACCGCGCGTGCAGCGGCCTCTGGCGCGGAATCATTGTATAGGCTCGCTTGCTGCATCGGCTGTCCGGCTTCGTTCAGCAACAGTGTCGTGCCGGAAGTGCCGTCGACCGCGACGCAGCGCACGCCTGACAAATCGGCTGACGCCTTCAGCGCCGCAAGCGCCGATTCCACCGCATGCCACCAGCAAGCGGGATTACGGCGATCCGATGGCGCAAGGTGCGAGGAGCGGATGCCGAGCATTGAGCCATGAGCATCCATCAGGGCAACTCGCACGCCCGATGTGCCGACATCAATTCCGATCGTCGCGATCGTCACGCCGTTGCAGTTCCAGCCGATGCCATGGGGGTTGATGGAGCCGAACAGAATCGCGCGACTGGCACGTCGGCCAGCATCGGATGCACCCGCCGAACTCGCGGCGCGAATCTGCAAATGAAGCGTCTCCGGGAAACACGAACCAGCGGCCCTGCCGCGAACAATCCCGTTCCCTCAATTCCGACGCTTTTCGCTTCAAGGTGGTTATGAGTTCCGTGCTCATGATGTGATACTAGTATCACTTGGATGCTTTCCAGGAAGAAGCACTCACCACGGCACCTTGCGGCCGAGGTAATCCAGATACTGAAGACCCGCTTTTCCAGCCTGTGCGTCCATCGTATTCGCGAGGTTGGGTATGCTCTCTTCGATGCTCAGACGCGCCTGGGGGCCGCCCAAATCCGTTCGCACCCAGCCCGGCGCCATCAGCAACAGCGTTCTCGGATCCTCGGCGTGCCGGGCGGCGAAACTGCGCATGAACATGTTGAGCGCCGTCTTGCTTCCACGATAGATCTCGTAGTGTCCGTTCTCGTTGTTCGTGATGCTGCCCTGTCCGGAGGACATGATCCCGATTGTGCCAGTCGGCACCACGAGATCCTGCATGCTCTCGACGATGCGCATGGGACTCAAGGCGTTGGTCACCATCGTACGTATGAAATCGTCGGTGGAAATGTCGGCAACCAGGTCACGAGTGCCGATGCCGGCATTGACGAACAGCATGTCGAACTTTCTCGATGCCAGACGCGCCCGCAGCGCGGCCACTTGATCGGGATAGTTGATATCCAAGGTCTCTATTTCGAGTCGATCTTTGGCGCTTCCCAATAAATCGTGCAGTTTCGATGTGGTTCCATTCCGCTCGGTGGCCACAACGTGCCATCCGCGTTTGATGTACTCCTCAGCCAAAGCAAACCCCAGGCCGCGGGATGCGCCAATGAGAAGGAGCTGTTTATTAGACGATAGAGTTCGCATTTACGGTTTCCTTTTCAACGAAGGACGGAATGTGGCGATCGATCCAAGACGGGGCATATCTAAGCAAGCAGTTTGCAAGGTATAGCGGCCGAGATCATTGCGGAAGGCGCATCGGCCACACTTTATACGTGCACCGAACAGGTCGTGGGGTATCGCGCCGTTGCGGAAAGCGAAACCCCAGCGTCGTCTTGCAGGTAACTATTATTCTGCCGCGCCGCAGTATGCGAAATATTTTTCGCGGCCGTCATCAGAGGCATTGACGCCCCAGGTTTCGAGGCGTTTACTTTGCGACATAAAGAAACTTCATGGATGAACTATAACTTTCCGCGCATCCCAATTTGTCGACCCAAAGGAGTTTCGAGCAATAGCGCTCCGCGTGGCCGTACCACGCTCATGACCAAAAACATCAATCCTTGATAGGGAAGTTGTATGAGAACGAACGAGACGCATCAAGAATCCTTCGAAAAGGCCAAAGAGTTACGAGCCTCGTCTCATGAGAGGGGAGTTACACCAGAGTCGAATCGCTTGAGCCGACGCTCGTTCTTCGGTCGCGTGGGCGGCTCCACGGCACTCGCCGCCGCAACGAGTGCCGCACTTCCGTCGCTCCTATTAGCCAAGACAGCCAATGCGGACGATGGTGACGGCGATGCGGATGATGCGGCACCGCGCCGGGAGAGGTCGTATCGAATTCGCAAGAGGGCGGCGCTCGCGGAACGAGATATTCCGACGCCACCGCATATCTCAAACGGCGATGAAAAACTCTATCCAAACTTCATCGGCAACTACTCCCAAGGGTTACCTCACGACAGCTTGGGGGAAGTGATCCCGGCAGCCTATCAAGCGCTCTTGACCGCGTGCGACACGGGCAAGCCGAGTGATTTCGCGCTCATTCCGTTGGGCGGAACCTCGAAACTCGTCGATCCCCAGGGAGGCCTCGCATACGATCTCGAAGGGACCGATTCCGGCCAACTCACCGTTCCGCCCGCGCCTAAGCTCGCCAGCGCACAGCGGGCCGGCGAGGCGGTCGAGGACTACTGGATGGCCTTGGCTCGCGATGTTCCCTTCTCTCAGTATGGCGCCGAACCGATCACGGCCGCGGCGATCGTCGAGCTCAATGCCCTCTCGCACTTTGAAGGACCCACTGTGAGCGGGAAGGTCACGCCAGGCACGCTCTTTCGCGGGGTGTCCCCGGGCGGACTCATCGGCCCGTACGTCTCGCAGCTTTTCTTACTGCCAGTGACCTTCGGCGTTTTGACTGTTTCGCAGCAGTTCAACGCCTACCTGCCAAACAAGAACTACCAGACGACGTTCGCCGAATGGCTCTCGGTGCAAAACGGCCAAGGACCTTTCCCACCCAACACCCTGACGGGCGGCAAGACCTACATCAAGAAAGGCCGCGATCTGGGTGCTTTCGGCCACGCGGATATCGCATTCCAGGCCTACCTATTCGCAGCGCAATGGCTCCTCACCCACGGAGTCCCTTTCAATTCAGGGAACCCCTACCTCACCATCAAGAACCAGACCGGGGGGTTTACCTTCGGATCGCAGTACATCACAGACCTGCTGGGTGAAGTCTCCAATCGGGCGCTCAAGGCGAGTTTTTACCAAAAATGGTTCGTGCATCGCACGCTACGCCCGATTGCCTATGGAGGTCTCGTGCACAACACCATGACCGGCGCGGCGGACTATCCGCTCGGCAAGGAGGTCTTGAACTCTCAAGCCGTCGACCAGACGTTCTCGAAGTACGGGACCTATCTCTTGCCGGCGGGCTTCCCTGAAGGTAACCCGCAGCATCCCTCCTATCCCGAGGCTCACGGTGCAATCGCCGGCGCCTGTGTCACGGTCTTGAAGGCGTTCTTCAACGAAAGCTTCGTGCTGCCAAGCCCCGTTGTCGCTTCCGACGATGGTCAATCGTTGCTCCCCTACACGGGCGCGGATGCAGGGGAAGTCACGGTGGGCGGTGAACTCAACAAGCTCGCCGACAATGTCGCCCTGGGACGTAACATGGCTGCTGTGCACTGGCGCTCGGATGCCGCGCAGTCTCTTCTGCTCGGCGAGTCCATCGCCATCGGTATCCTGCGGGATCAGCGAGCCACTTACAATGAGCCCTTCAGCGGCTTTGCTTTCACCAAATTCGACGGCACATCGATCACCGTTTGATCAAACGTATTCAGGCAGCCTGGAAATTCCGGGCTGCCTGCTTACGCACTCGCTCTCCTGTAACTAATCGAGGAAGTCGGACAGAATCAAGACCTTGATGAACGGGAGGTCGCGCCATGCTCCATCGTTCGTAAAAGCCAGCGTGGCGCCCGCCCTCAGGCCAGTGGCAAGCTGAATCGCATCCGGCGTTCGCAATCGGTGGCGGGCGCGAAGTACCGCAGCTTCCACCAGAATGTCCCGGCTGATCGGTTCGAGCTCGAAGTGCGGGAAGTAACCAAGCAGTACCTCGTAGTCGTCCGCAACATCCTGCCGCCCAAGCTGGAGCGGTCGAACCGTGAGTTCCAGCAGGGTCAGTTCCGATGCGACGCCTCGGAACTTTCCCGCTTCGAGATCTTCGATGATTCGACCGGCGGTCGCACCGAACTGCGGAGGCTGCGCAAAGTGATAGATCCACACGCTCGTGTCGATGAGCACGCATTGGTGCGAACCTGCAATTCGCGCTCTCACCAGTCATTGCGCTCATCTTGAAGATAGGCTTCCGCTCCCTGCCAAACCTCCCGGTGCAGGCCAGCCATGTGCTTCGCCAGTTTCCTCGGCTTTGGGATTATGACCACGCGATCCGCTTTACACAGGACCAGTAACTCGTCCCCGGCCGACAGCGACAGCGCCTCACGTGCCTCCTGCGGAATAACGATCTGATATTTGCTGCTGAGCTTAACTGTGGTAGTCATGTGGCACCGTGGGCGTAAAGCGATATCGTACATTCACTTTACCACAGCCGGTTATCGGGTGTTGGGCAAAACCCCGACGCTTTCATCTCATTTCGGTCGAAAGGCCCCGGCGAGCAGCTCCTGCCCGATGCCGCCGTCTCGGCTTCCCGTCGCGAAGCGGTACAACGCCGCAGTGTAGATCGCGTGCAGCGTGGCGCTCACCAGCGACAGACCGACGATCGTCACCAGAAGCACGATCGCCGCCAGCACGATCGTTGCCACCGCCTTCGTCGAAATGGCGAATAACATGAACAATCCCGCCAGCCCGAAAAACGGTATGGTAATCACCGCCATACCGATGCTGATGCCCACGTTACCGATGAGGTTCTCGCCCCAGTTTTTGCGCAGCAGTTCGAGGCTGCGAGAGATCGCCTCGACGGGACCGACATTCTCGACGACCAATACCGGCAGCGTCATCGCAGTGGCGAGCGTCCATGCCGCCCCGATGATCGCCGTCACGATACGCCCGATGAATCCGACGCGCTGCTCGATGGCGCGCAATATCGTGCCGACCGTCGCGGCGATCAGGGCATATCCCAAGATCGACGGCAGATTGGAGAGTGCGATTTGCAACCCCTCTCCCACGCTGGCCGGCTCGCCATCGAGCCGCTTGAGGGCGACGGCAATGAGGGCGGTGTTGAAGAACATCACGATCGTGTAACTGATCACGTAGAACACATAGGTCGCTGCATACGACAAGAGCCGTCCCGTGTGCGTCGTATCTCCGTCGACGATCGGCACATGCAGATTGTGGTACGCCGTCCAGACCGGCACCGCAAAGGACGCCAACAGCAGCGTGATGGCGAGCGAAGACAACAGTGGGAAAATCAGCAGAGCCGGGTCTTGTTTGAGAATGTCCCAGCACTCTCCCGCGAGAGTCCAACTGCGCGAAATTCTGTCGAACACGGGCTTGCATCCTCCGTAGCGATAGGCGCTATTTCGCCATGAATCGCCCGATCAAGGAGTGTTTTTTGTGGAAACTGTGACCCAAGACGCGGCTACGGTTCGCGGGAACGTCACAACTGATCAAGGGTCCGTACGAAGCTCATCTGGCAAGCCCAAGGAAAACCGTGAGCCCACGATTCAATCGCACCGTATCCTCGTCGTCGAGTTTTCCGATACGTTTGCCGAGCCGTGTTTTCGGCACGGTGGTGATTTTGTCGATCATCAGTCGTGAAGCGCTCTTCAGACCGTTGCGATCGGTAGGTTCGATGAGCATCCGCAATAACGGTGCGTCCGTCGGATCGGTCGTGAATGCACACAGGATGATTGAGCCCGTTTCGTCGAACCGGTCCTCCTGCACGATGACCGCCGGTCGCGGCTTACCCGTATAGCTTGCGCCACCCGATACCGTCCACACCTCTCCGCGCTTCACTCGATCGGCTGTTCCGAGACCGCGTCGATGAATTGTTGATCCGTCTTGGCATGCTCGCTGGCGGCCACCACCTTGGACTGCTTGCGAGCTGCGGTGACGAACGAGCGCGCTCGCACGTCCGGCACCCAGATCTGTACCGGTCGAAGTCCCTGTGCGCGCAGCCGTTCGCGATGCAACCTAACCTTGTCGCGGGAAGATTGAGATTTTTGCAGCAATGATATGCTCCATTGGTTACATGTAACCGTAACATGAAGCCCTGGCGCCGGCAACCATGATTCAGCAGGTCCTGATGGACGGTCATGGGGTGGCAGTCAACACCGCATTCAAGGTTGGCCACCACCCCCCGCGGACCCATACACCTGCCCGGTCGCGAAGCTTCCGTGGTTATCAGCCAGTTGCACATAGATGCCGGCAAGTTCCGCCGGCATACCCGGCCGACCGAGCGGCGCCTGACTGCCGAATTTCATCTGCTTCTCGGGAGAAGCACCGCCGCTGATTTGCAACGGTGTCCAAATGGGGCCTGGCGCGACGCCATTCACTCGTATGCCCTTGGCGGCCAGCTGCTTGGCGAGAGATTTCACGAAGTTCATCGTGGCGGCCTTGGTTTGGGCGTAATCGTAAAGATCCGCGCTCGGATCGTAGGCTTGCTCCGACGTCGTCGCGATGATGCACGAACCCGCGGGCATGCTGGGTAGCGCCGCCTTGATGAGCCAAAACGGAGCGTAGATGTTGGTCTTCATGGTCCAGTCAAATTGCTCCGTCGTAATGTCCATCAGTGAGGCATGGGCCTGCTGACGGCCGGCGTTGCTGACCAGGATGTCGAGTCCGCCCAACGCCTCGAGGGCTCGTTTCACGAGATCGGTGCAAAACTCTTCGCTGCGCAGATCCCCTGCAATGCCGACGCCCTGGCGGCCCTCCGCGCGAATCCAACCCAGCACATCATCGGCGTCGGGCTGCTCATCGGGCAGATAATTGATGACCACGTCGGCGCCCTCGCGTGCGAAGGCAATGGCGGCTGCACGCCCCATGCCTGAGTCACCACCGGTGATCAGGGCCTTGCGACCCACCAGCCGCCCGGAGCCGCGGTAGCTCTTCTCGCCATGGTCCGGCACCGGCTGCATTTTGGAGGCAAGGCCGGGCCACGCTTGATGCTGTTCGGGAAACGGAGGTTTCGGATATTTGCTTCGCGGATCCTCGATCGGCGCCGTACCGGGCGCGATTACCGGACTGTGCACGGAGGCGCCGGCCGAAGTGCCACGATGATGAATACGATTTTCTTTCATAAAGATGCCTGTACGTGGGTTGCCAACTCGCGTCGACTCTCTCAACTCTGAGACCCTCGCCGTGTCGGCGCACGGTCCAATCGGCTGCAAGCGATTTGCCAGGCCTTTGGCAGGAATTCCCTGACTTCACGCGACCACGTTGACGCCTTTCCAGAAGGCCACGCGACCCTTGATTTGACGTGCCGCCTCTTTGGGCTCGGCGTAGTACCACACAGCATTGACGTTTTGTTCGCCGTTGACCTTCAGCGTGTAGTAGTTGGCCGTGCCCTTCCAAGGACACACGCTGGTGTGGGTACTCGGCTCCAACAGCGCAGCATTGACCGACGCCAGCGGAAAATAGTGGTTGCCTTCCACGATCACGGTGTCTTGCGACTCCGCGACCACCGTGCCATTCCAAACTGCTTTCATGGGATCCTCCAATTCCAGTACCCATCGGTAAAGCAGTATGATGTCACCATCTCAGGGTGCGCGGAAGCGCGCCCCGCGCACGAGTAGATCCAAAGACCCGGAGGAAGCCGTGACAAGCACACACACAAAGCCGGATAAAGCATACGTCGAAAAGAAACGGCAGCAATTGCTCAAACTGCGAGACGAACTCATTCGAACCACGAAGGCGGCCGAGGGCGAGGAAAGTGGAATCAAGAGCGCGGCAAGCTCCCAAGCGCGGGAGTATGAAGATGACGCACAGAAGCTCGACTTGCTCGACAAAGAAGACACGTTGGTGGGCCACGCCGTCGCCCGGCTCGCCCTCGTCGAGCGCGCCCTCGCCAAAATCGCCGACGGCACTTACGGGTTCTCCGACGTCAGCGGCCATCGTATCCCCAACGAACGGCTCGATATCCTGCCGGAGGCAATAAATACCGTGGCTGAGGAAAAAGCGGCTGAGGGAACCCGCTAATTTCCTGTTGTCGGCGTAGGCAGGACGGTCGCGATACGTATGGCGAAGCAATCCTCGCGCTCGGTATCGATCCTTCTCGGACTCCTGGGCTCGAGCCTCGCGATTGCGCCAGGTGCAAACGCCGGATCCGCCTCGGCCGATCCTATCGTGGCGGTGTTGGTCGCGGATGACAGCCGCGCTCCCGGCATCGAAATCGGCCGTGCTGCCGATACATACCGCTTGATCACGATCGAATCGCAGTTCGGCAAGATGCGCGTGATCGCGACCGACGGTCATTTGCCGTATCCGTATGGGCGCGAGCTGACCGGTTACGAAGTGGTTGACCTTGCCGCAACTCTGGGCAAGGCCGGCGCCGGCGGCGTGATGGTGCTCGTGGCTCCCTACACGTCCGGTCATCGCCAATCAGCCTTCGTGAGTTTTCCAGGCGGCTATATCGCCGAGATTCACCAGTCAATCGCGCATTAAAACGCCCAGACATAACCCTCGCGCGGCGCGACCGGCGCAAACAATGCCCCTCATTGAGCGAGGGCAGCCTGCAGCGTTTTGATCTGTTCGGCGGTGGCCGCGAGTAACCGTTGACAATCCAAGGCGCTCAACCGCAGGCGCTTGAATGCCGGGACCTCCGATACCGCCGGTTCGAGCAAATCGCGATCGAATACACAGAACTGGAGGGCGACGCCGGCGACGAGGACATCGGTCAGGACATCATCCGCGCCGCAGTCGCGATGCCAATCATTCTGATTCGCCACGGCCGCAACGATGGCGGGCGGGAATTTCCAATGCTTGAGGATTGCGCCGGCGATCCGCGGATGCCAGTCTTCGACCAGCTTGACCCAGACCTTGCCGTCGAACTCTTCGGTGCTGAGTCGGGTTTGACTCACCGAAAGATACAGGCGGCCGATGTTGTGCATCAGACCGGTCATGAGCGCCTCATCCGGTATCGCCGCCTTCGTGTCGCGTGCAATCACGTAGGCGATCGAGGCGACCAACGCTCCTTGGCGCCACAGCTTCTGCAGCATCGGCCGCTGTGCCTCACCGCTGCCGAGCGTCATCTGCTGCAGCGAAAACGACACGGCCGTGCATCGCACGAGCTGGTTGCCGAGCCGCGTCAGCGCCTGTTGCAGATCGGTGATTTGGTGGCTGGAGGGACGGAAGAATGCCGAATTCGCGAGCCGCAGAATACGCGCCGCCAGCGCGGCGTCTGCCCCGATCACTTGCGCCACCTGCGTTCGCGGCGCCCGGGTATCTTCGAGCACCTGCTGCACCCGAAGTGCGATGTCCGGGAACGAGGGCAGCCGGATCTCGCCGGCGGCGAGTTCGCGCGATAGCCGTTGGATAAACCCGACCGGACCAGGCTCGTCAGGGCGGACATCTTGCGGGTGAGCCTGCATCACCCATTATCGGCCGGAGTTGCCGCAGCTTGAGGCACCGCGAGCTCCATGCATCCCTTTAAGCGTTCTTCATGTTGTCGAGCATTTGGCGCGCCGGGCGACCGATACAATGAGTTCAATTGACGGGGAGTGCAACACGTGACGAATTGGATCCACGAACGATTTTTCAATGGGATTGTATGTTGTTGCCTGGCGCTTGCGTCCACGGCCGCGTTTGCGCAGGACGCCGATCCGCCGGTCCGTGTCGCGCGCGTGGCCTACACCGAGGGCGCCGTGTCATTCCAGCCGGCCGGCACGCAGGATTGGGTCGAGGCTCCGCTCAATCGGCCGCTGACCACCGGCGATACCGTCTGGCTCGATCAGGGCAGTCGCACGGAATTGGAACTCGATGGATCGATGCTGCGGCTGGCGGGCGGTACGGAGTTATCCTTCGTCAACTTGGGCGATGAGGTCACGCAGGTGCAGCTGGCCTCCGGCAGCTTGCTGTTGCGCGTGCGGCGGCTCGATGACGGCGAGACCTACGAGGTCGATACGCCCAATCTCGCGTTCTCCGTGTTACGGCCCGGCCTGTATCGCATCAGCGTCGATGCCTCGGGCACCAGCACCGTCGTGATCGTTCGCAGCGGCCAGGGAGAGGTTACCGGGAACGGCGCGGCGTATACGATGCGCACCGGCGATGCGGACGTCTATTCGGGAACCGATAGTGTGTCCGCCGCCGCGCTGCCGGCCTCCGAACCGGACGACTTCGAGGATTGGAGTCAACAGCGCGACCGGCGCTGGGATCGCTTCGTGTCTGCACAATATGTGTCCACCGATGTCGTCGGTTACGAGGATCTCGATGACTACGGCTCGTGGAGCTCCACGCCCGAATACGGCAATGTGTGGTATCCCACCGATGTGGAGCAAGGTTGGGCCCCGTACCGTACCGGTTACTGGGCGTACATCGCACCGTGGGGCTACACCTGGGTGGACCTCAAGCCTTGGGGGTTTGCGCCTTTTCACTACGGTCGCTGGGTGTGGACGGGAAGGGCCTGGGGCTGGATTCCCTGCCCGCCTCGGGCCGACCGCGGCCCGTATATCCGACCGGTGTATGCGCCCGCGCTGGTTGCCTGGGTCGGCGTCAGCGCCGGGGTTGCCTGGTTCGCGCTCGGTCCTCGGGAAGTGTACGTACCCTCCTATCACGTGAGCGCGGAATACGTTCGAAACATCAATGTGTCGAACACCACGGTGAATCGCACGGTGATCGACAATGTGTACAACACCACCATCGTCAATAACCGCACCGTCAATGTAACCTACGTCAATCGCGGCGCACCGGGCGCCGTGACGGCCACCAGTACGAAAGCGTTCGCCGGCGCGCAGCCTGTGCAAAGCAATCGCATCGCCTACGACCCGGCCGCGCGGCGCGGCGAGCCGGTGCGTGTGCTCGCCCCCGATGTGGTGCCCGCCAAACAATCGGTGCTCGGGGCCGCACGCGCCTCGGCAGCACCTCCGGCGAATCTGCAATCGCGATCGATTGTCGCGCGCACCGCGCCGCCCCCGCCGCCGTTGAGTGTCGATCAACGTCTGGAGGCGCTGCGCGGCAATGGCGGCAAACCGCTATCCCCGCCGCAGCTCGCGCAGATTCGGCGCAGCGCCCAGCCCGCGCGGATCGTCCCGATTCGCGTCGCACCCCCGGTCGCACCGGCTGTCGCGCCGGTCGCCCACACGAGTGCGCCGCGCGACGAACGCACGCCGCGCTCGAGCATGCCGGTCAGCCGGCCGGCGCCCGCCGCGGTGCATGTGAACGAGTTGCCCGCGCCGCCGCGGCCCGCGTCCCCGAGCGCCGCCGAAACCGCGCTCGAGCGCGAACACCTGCAACAGCAACAGCAACTGCAGAGCCGGCAGGACCAAGAGCGTTTGCGCATGCAACAACAGCAGGAACTCGAGCACCAGCAAGCGGCACAGCAGCAGGCAGCGCAGGCGCGCGCGCAGGAGATCGAACGTCAGCAACAACAGCAGCGTGCGCAGGAGCAGGCTGCGCAGCGCGAGCAACAACAGGCACTGGCGCGTGAACAGGCGGCGCGCCAGCAAGCTGATCAGGCCAGGGCGCAGGAGCTCGAGCGCCAGCATCAACTGCAAACCCAGCAGCTGCAACAGCAGCACATCGAGCAGCAACAACAGCTGGAAGCGCGCCAGCGCGAACAAATCGAGCAGCAAAGTCAGCGACGCCCCGTGCCGCCCAAACCACCGGAGCCCAAGAACAGCCAATAGGCTCACGCTTCTCCTGAGGGACCCTGCTGCGGACAGCGCCTCAGGCGCTCGATCAACCAGCGACCCGCGGGGCCTGGAGGTTTGGCCGTGAGGTACACCGCCGACATCGGCAAGATCAGGCCGTCCTCGGGGAGATCTTCGATCGACAACCTGACGAGTCGACCTGCGAGTAAATCCTCGGTCACCGCATGCACCGGCATACCGCCCCAGCCCAACCCCTTCAACAGGAACGCGTGCTTGGCAAACAAATCGCCCAGTCGCCAGGTGAGCGGCGACATCACGCCGAACTCGCGCCCCGCGGTCAGTTCCGACCGATCGGTCAACACCAATTGCACGTGTTTGGCGAGCTCTTGCTTCGGAACCACACCGTCGAAGGAGGCAAGCGGGTGCTCGCGCGCGGCGACCATGATCATCCTGACTCCCTGCAGCCGTTCGCTGGTCAGGGCGTCCGCCGCGATGAGCGGCGCGGACTCGAACCCCACCACTCCGATGCTGCAACGGCCATCGAGCACCGGCTGATAGACGCTACCGAGGGCTTCGACATACAGCCGCAGCGGTGTGCGCGGAAATCGCTCGCGAAATTCGCGCGCCGACTCGGCAATGGCTTCGATCGGGAACAGCACATCGACGACCGCGGAGAGTTCCGATTCGAGTCCGCCGGAGATTCCCTTGGCGCGGGCCTTGAGAAGATCGACGTTGGCCACGACGCTGCGCGCGTCAGCGACCAAGAGAACGCCGGCGGGCGTGAGTTTGGGATAGCGTTCGGAGCGATCGAACAGCACGACGCCGATCTGCGCTTCGAGATTAGCGATCAGGTCGCTGACCGCGGACTGCGCACGATGCAGCCTGCGGGCGCCGGCCGAGAAGCTGCCCTCCTCGACGGCCGCAATGAAGGCCCTCAACTGGTCCAAAGAGACCCCGTCCAGCACGCTTTACCCCTATCTATCTGTTATTCAGATACATAGTATCGAAACATAACTACTATTCATAGGAGATTCCAGGGCGCAGGATATCTCCCACTTTCAAACTATCGCCAGCGAGGCCGTGACGACCATGCAGCTACTTCATATTGATTCCAGCGTTCTTGGGTCCCATTCGGCGAGCCGCGCGCTCTCCGCGGAAATCGTCGCCAAACAAGTGGCGCTGCACCCGGGCATACGCGTAACGCACCGCGATTTGGCGGCCGATGCCGCGCTCCATTTATCGTCCGCGCATCTGGCCGCCGGACAGGGGGCCCCCGTGGAGGATGAGTCCCTGCAGGCCGACTTGGCGAAGGGCGGCTCGTATTTGGAGGAGCTGCTGGCCGCCGACATCATCGTCCTGGGCGCGCCCATGTATAACTTCAGCATCCCCAGCCAGCTGAAAGCCTGGATCGATCGCGTGCTGGTCGCGGGCAAGACCTTCAAGTACAGCGAGAAGGGACCGGTAGGATTGCTGTCCAAGAGCACGAAGGTGTTCATTGCGTCCGCGCGCGGCAATGTCTACTCGCCGGGCTCTCCCGCGGCGCCCCTCGAGCATCACGAAAGCTATCTGCTCGGCGTACTCTCCTTCATCGGATTGACCGACGTCACCATCGTTCGAGCGGAGGGACTGGCGTTTGGACCGGAAGCGAGAGCTGCGGCCCTGCTGAAGGCACGCGAGAACATCGCGGCGATGGTGGCGTGAACGCGATGGTGGGGTGAACGCGATGCTGGGATAAACGCCATGCTGAGGTCTTCCGTCGATCCGCTCCACGCATTATCGTTGCGAGTATGCGGTCTCACGACACGGTCAAGTCGCTGTTCTTCGACGTTTTCGGCACCCTCGTCGACTGGAGAACGGGAGTTGCCCGCGACGCGGCATCGATTCTAAAACCGCTGGGCATTTCCCTGGATTGGCCGGCGTTCGCCGACGCGTGGCGGGACCAATACCAGCCGGCCATGGAAGAAGTCCGTTCGGGTCGCCTGCCGTATACGAAGCTCGATGTACTGCATCGGCGGGGGCTGCAAAAGATCCTCGCGCGCTTCGAGCTGGAAAAACTCGACGCCGACCAACTCGATCAACTCACCCTCGCGTGGCATCGCCTCGACGCATGGCCGGACGTCTCGGCCGGCTTGGCGCGACTGCGGGGACGATTTCTCATCGCCCCGGTCTCGAACGGCAATGTCGCCATCATGTCCGACCTTGCGCGCAGGAATGACTTTCACTGGGATGCAATACTGGGCGCGGACCTGGCGAGAGATTTCAAACCAAAGGCCTCGGTCTACCTGGCAGCGGCTGACGCCTTCAATCTCAAGCCCGGCGAGTGCATGATGTGCGCCGCACATAGCGGCGATCTCGACGCGGCCGCTCAGAATGGATTGCAAACCGCCTTCATCGCGCGTCCGGAGGAGCGGCCGGGTTTCAGCGAACGTGTTGCCGGCCTGCCGGTCGACTTCACCGCCGGCACGGTCGAAGAACTCGCCACGCAAATGGGCGTTTGACGTGGGGCTACACTTTCCGCGCGCCGAGTCGCGCCAGCATCTCAGATAGCGCCTCGGGACTGATATAGAAATGCTCACACACGCGCCCCCATAGCATCACGGTCGGCACGTTCCGGCCACCGCGCTCTTTCTGGGTCTCGTGCAGCACGTACAGGACCACCCGCTCCTCGCGCGTCAGGCCGTCGCGGACGTCGGGTATCCGATCGTAAGGATGTTGCCCCGGGTCGCCGTCCACCATCGCCATACATCGCTCCAATCCAAATGTCCTTTGATAAATGCAATAATGCCGGTTCAATTGAGGCCACGGAAGGTGGATACCATATGCGCGGGTACCCCAGGAACCTGTTTCTGTGGGCAATGCTATTCGCGCAATTCGGCGCCGTGGCCTCGGCCGCGCATCTCAGAATAGGCGATGATCCGCCGGACGTGTTTGGCAAAACCATTGCGCGGCAACCCGTTCACCTCGCCGACTACCGGGGCAAAATCGTCGTGATTTCATTCTGGGCCACCTGGTGCGGTCCGTGTCGGAAGGAATTGCCGGTCCTGATGGCCTTGCAAAAAAATGCCACCCCGGAAAAGGTGGTCGTGCTGTCGGTGAATTGGCGGCAGAGCTATGAGACGTTTCGCCAGATCCACAATGTCCTGAAGGACTCCGATGTCACCCTCATCAGCGACGAGAGCGGTCGCGCCGGAGAGGCTTACGGAGTGAAAGCGATTCCGCACATGATCATCGTGGGCAGAGACGGCAAGATTGCGGCCATCCATGTGGGTTATAGCGAGAAGGAGATCCCTATCCTCGTCGATGAAATCAACGCCGCCTGGATAAACACATCACCGGATGCCACCGTCCGGAATTGACCACGCCGCGTACTTCTCCAGCAAGCCCGGGACGTTCCCTCACCACTGACCATAATCGTCGCTCTTCGTCAATGCTCGTCACACAATGATTGCCGCGAGTCTGTGGCCGGCGACAACTTCGCAAAAGAGTGCTTTACAGAATTCGGAATGGCCTCGGTACCGAGACTTGGATCACCCTGCCCGTGATTCGCGCCGAGTCACCATACACCCGAGTCGCAACTTCGAAACACGGTGTGATCAATGGAATCTGTCAATGACCTCTTGAAATTATTCATGCGACAGGCGCAACTCGAGCGTGCGATGAAGCAGCCGGGAGGTGCGCGAGTCACGGACGAGAGAGAGCTCAACGCCTTGAAATTAAAGCTGGCCGCGTATCCGGACGCGATGAAGCATTTGGCGAAGGCGTAAGCCGATGACGGAGCCTGAAATTCATTTCCCGGTGAAGTGCCCCATCTGCGCGGAGGAGATGCTGACCGGATTTCGGATCTCGATCATCGCGGATGCGCTGCACAGCGGCGATATCCGCCTCTATTCACTCTGCCACCTGGCGAGCTGGGACGCGAGCCGGTCGGAACTCGAGAAAATTCGCGAGTTCCTGGACGCGACTTGGAGACAGAATTTACCCACGGTGGGCCTGGAGCAGCACGGAACCTATGGCGGCTATCTTTAGGTGCTGATGCTGACCGCGTTCAGCAGGCCCACGGCGATCGAAAAGCTCGCCACCATCAGCGCCGAGGCCAGGTGACCTTCCTCGATTCGCTTCGCCTGTACCCGCAGTGCCTCGACCACGCCATCTCGAGCAAGCACTCTTCGAGCGAGTCATAGCGTTGCCGAAACAGATCATGGGATTGGTCGTCGCATGCACTGAATCCGACCGCGGATCCCAATAATACCAAGCGAACGCGTGCGGATCGTTTCATGATTCGGTCGGGCGTCGCCCGCGACTCTCGAAAGGTGGCTGTCGGTTGTGCCAGTATATCGTCCGTCGCCGATAGAGGTTTTCCACATTGTCTGATACCGACGCAGATCCCGTCCCTCCCCCGTCGGTGTTTCTCAGCTATGCATCCCAAGATCGCGAGGCTGCGCGGGAATTGCGCGATGCGCTTCCAGGGTTTGGCCTGGAAGTTTGGTACGACGAAAGTGAATTGGGCGGAGGCGAGGCGTGGGACCAGAAGATCCGCCGGCAGATACGCGAATGCGACTATTTCATGCCTCTGGTATCGGCTCAAACGGAGGCACGTCTCGAGGGCTACTTCCGCCGGGAATGGCGTCTTGCTGTCGAGAGGACCCTCGATATGGCCGATGATCGTCTATTCCTGCTGCCCGTCGTCATCGACGACACCGATCAGGCGCGCGCCAGGGTGCCGGAGAAATTTCTGACGGTGCAGTGGCTCAAGGTTCCGGGAGGCCGGCCGACGCGCGCACTCGAGTCGCTCTGCCGCCGAATAGCCTCGGGCGGCCCCGCAGACGCGCGGCCCGCCCGAAGCGCGTCGCGCAAAGCCTCGAGAGCGACATCGGCCGCAGTGCCGGCGCAGATACCGGAATTTCCCCGCGAAGAACCGGGGCAAAGAATCCGCTTCTGGGCCCAGGCGTTCCTATGGGCCTGCAAGTCACTGTGGGTGCTCTTCCATCGGCTTCCCAAGCTGGTCCGCGTGGCGGCGTATGTGTGGCTCGCGATAATCATCTTCTCGGATCTCGATTCGTCGAAGCACAAAGACAGCGCCGATATCTCGCCCGCCAATGTCGAGAAACTCAAGGCGATCTCTGAGAAATACCAAGGCAGTTTGAGCAAAAATGACCTCATCAATCTCGGTGCCCAAGTGGCCAAAGAGTTCTCCGATGACTCCGACGACGCCGGCGAATCCGGCACGCGCGGGGCGCCGTTGCTGGCCATACCCTTCACCGCGCCGGCCGGCGACACTGCGGCGGAGAAACTCGCGGGCACGGCCTTTGCCATGACGTATGGAATGGCCTCGATATCGCACCATGGGGCAGTGGGCTTGACCAAAGATCCCCTGCCTTCCCGAGAATTGGCGGCGGCCTTGGAACGTGGCAAGGAGAATCATTCACGCTACATTCTGTATGGCACCGTCGATGCGGTCGACCATTCCCAGGTGCTCAACGTGAAAATCGCGACGGTCGCGGACAGTTCGGTGGTGTGGGAAAAGGCTTATCCCGCCGCAGGCGCCGACCCCGCCAAAATCGCCGGGGAAGTCGAGGCAAAGATCCCTGTTTTGACGCAATAGTCAGCGCACGGCCGCACGCTCCTTGACACACTCAATCGCGCGCTCCGGCGTCGCGCTCGATCAGCATCAGCCCTTCGGCGTGGCGGCGCTGGAAGCCCTTCCATAAGGTCACCCCCGGCGTGCCGGGACTGTAGTCCGCCCAGCGTGCCGATTCCGGCGCGGCCCAAGTCCCTTGCGAGGACTCCGCCACCGGCACCTCGAGATAACCTGCGCGGCTTTGATCACCCTTCACATAGAGATCGAGGAATGCGGTGATGAAGTGCAGGTTGATGGCCAGGATGCGCTCCTTGCGCCAAATCGGATCCTCGAACCAGTCCAGGTCCCAGAGTGAACCGCGCATCGACTCCGGCGTGGGGCCGAGCCCAATGTTATGGCCGGCGCCCTTGAACGTCAGCAGGTATCGGTGACTCGCAGTCGCCTGCTCGAACAGAGTGCGGCCGCCTGTGTGATAGTCGACCGTGTGGTCGGCGTCTCCCGAAATGAGCAGCAAGGGCGCCGTGATCGCCGCCACTCCGTCCGAACCCCAAGCCCCGCCGCCCGCCGCCATCGCCACGATGGCCTTGAGGTTCTTGACGTGAAAATCGTCCGCTTTCTCCCCGCCACGCCCGTACGGCACCATGTATCCGCCCGGGATCTGGGCCACAGCCGCCGGATCGAGAGTTGCGCCGCCCGACGCCAGCACACCATAGGAGCCCATGGAATATCCGATGAGCGCGGTGCGCGACGGATCGATCAGACCCTCGCTGCGCAATGATGATTGCAGCGAGGCGGCGACGAAGGCGATGTCGAGCGGACGGCGGAAAAATGGCCATGGAAACTTCGCGCGGTCGCCATAGGGCGGATCTTCGTGATGAATGGCCGCGACCACATAACCCTTCGATGCCAGATTTTCCGTCAGCCACGCCATCGCCGCGGGCGCATTGCCATACCCATGCGAGACGATGAGCAACGGATACCCGCCGCCCGCCGGTGCGGCGCCGCGGACCGCCAGGCCCTTGACCGCGAACTTGACCGGCTGCTCTCCCGGCACCTCCGCCGTGAACGCTGCGGTGTAGGTCTCGGGCTTCGCTCCGGGTGAGGACTTGGCCGGGTACCACACGTCGACCGTGAGCCTGCGGTCCTCGAGCGGCGCCTTGCCGGTCTTCGGATCGAGTTCGAGCAGCGCGGGTTGATTCGGCTGCACCAACTCCAGAGTCCGAACGCCGACGGCAAATGCCCCGAGGTGCGCAAGTTCCGGTGCATCGATGCCGGGCTTGCTGGCCGGATCGGCGGCGAATGCCGGCGGCGACAACACGGCGACCCAAGCGCACAGAACGGACGCGGTGATTCTTGCGGTGATGCCTCGTTCGACGTTTGACATTGTCGGCGAAGTGTACCTGTTCGGCAGGTCATCTGCGCCTGGGAGCCCCGGGAACAGGCGGTGTGATATGTTGTGGCCGAACTCTTACCATCCCGGCCTACCCCTGAACAACCCAGCGCCGCAAATGATTCTCGAGACCCGGAGTCTGGTCAAGGAGTTCGAGGGCTTCGTCGCGGTTGACGGCGTTTCGCTCAATGTGCGGCGCGGAGAAATCCACGCGCTGATCGGTCCGAACGGCGCCGGTAAGACCACGCTCTTCAATCTGCTCACCAAGTTTCTGCCACCAACGTCAGGGGCGATCTTCTACGACGGCCTGGACATCACGCAAGCGGCGCCCGCCGACATCGCGCGCCGCGGGATCGTGCGCTCATTCCAGATATCGGCCGTCTTTCCGAACCTCAGCGTGCTCGAGAATGTGCGCGTGGCACTGCAGAGCAAGCTCGGCACCTCGTTTTATTTCTGGCGTTCGGAAAAGAGTCTCGCGGCGCTCGATGTCCGCGCTTCCCAATTGCTGGCGGAGGTCGGCCTCGCGGACTGCGGCCATGCGATCACGGCGGATCTACCTTATGGGCGCAAGCGCGCGCTCGAGCTTGCAACCACGCTGGCGCTCGAACCCCAATTGATGCTGCTCGATGAACCGACACAGGGCATGGGACATGAAGACGTGTCGCGCGTCACCGAACTGATCGCTAAGCTCGCGGCCAACCGCACCGTTCTCATGGTGGAACACAATATGAGCGTGGTCTCCTCCATCGCCGACACCATCACGGTGCTGCAGCGAGGCCGGGTCATCGCCACCGGCCCCTATGCGGAGGTTTCCAAAAATCCGCAGGTCATCGAAGCCTATATGGGCAGCCAATCCGCCGAACTCGGAGGCGGTGGCTGATGCCGCGCGAACTGCTGAAGATCGCCAATCTCGACGCCTGGTATGGCGAGTCGCACATTCTGCACGGCGTCGAGCTCAGCGTGCGGGAGGGTGAAGTCGTCACGTTGCTCGGACGCAATGGAGCAGGACGCACGACCACGCTGCGCGCGATCATGGGGTTGATCGCATCGCGCAGCGGCTCGGTCTCGATCGGCGGCGTCGATACCATACGCTTCGCGCCGCATCGCATCGCCCGCCTCGGCGTCGGCTATTGTCCCGAGGAGCGCGGCATTTTCTCCTCCCTATCGGCGCAGGAGAATCTGCTCCTGCCGCCGCGGCTGAACGGCGGCCAGGCGATGGACGTCGAGGAGATCTATGCCATGTTTCCGAACTTGCGCGAGCGGGCCGCGAGTCGCGGCACCCGCCTGTCGGGCGGTGAGCAGCAAATGCTGGCGGTGGCCCGCATACTGCGCACCGGGGCGCGGCTGCTGCTGCTCGATGAGATTTCGGAGGGACTCGCGCCGGTGATCGTGCAGAAACTCGGCGAGGTCATCCGAAGACTCAAGTCCAAGGGCTATACCGTCGTGCTGGTCGAACAGAACTTCCGGTTCGCGGCTCCCTTGGCGGATCGCTTCTATGTCATGGAGCACGGACGGATGGTCAAAGAGTTTGAAAAGTCCGCGCTCCCCTCGCACATGTCGATGCTGCACGAATTCTTGGGCGTTTGAATTAACATCGTCTCGGGCCACATTTTATCGGGGGATCATCAAAAATGAAAAATGCATCGGCGGCCGTCGCGCTATGTTCGATTCTGACGGTTTTCGCATGCCAGGCCGGCGCGGCCGGCGGCCAGGTGGTCATCGGCGACATCGATGATCTTTCGGGCGTCTATGCGGATACCGGGGGTCAGGGAAGCATCGAGGCCGCGAACATGGCGATCGCAGACTTCGGCGGCACGGTGCTCGGCAAGAAAATCGTGCTGTTGTCGGCCGACCATCAAAACAAGCCGGATATCGGCGCCTCCAAATTTCGCGAGTGGGCCGATCAAAACGGCCTCAATCTGCTGCTCGGCGGTTCGAACACCGGCGTGAACATCGCCATGGCCAAGGTCGCCGCCGCCAAAAAAGTGCCCTTCATCGTCATCGGCGCGGGCGGGGCCTCGCTCACCGGCGCGGATTGCACGGCCTATTCGGTTCACTACGCCTACGACACGACCGCGTTGGCCAACGGCACGGCGAGCGTGATCGTCAAGAGCGGCGGCAAGAGCTGGTACTTCATCACCGCCGATTACGCGTTCGGCACGCAACTGCAGGACGCCGCCACGCGGGTGGTGACCGCCAATGGCGGCAAGGTTTTGGGTGCCGTGCGCGCGCCGCTCGGCACCACCGACTATTCCTCGTTTCTGCTGCAGGCCCAGGCCTCTGGCGCACAGGTGTTGGGTCTTGCAAATGCCGGCACCGACTTCTCGAACTCGCTGAAGGCCGCCGCAGAGTTCGGCATCACCAAGACCATGCAGCCCGCCGCGCTCCTCGCCTTCATCAGCGACATTCACAGCCTGACGCTGCCGACGGCGCAGGGACTGTACTTGACCACCGCCTGGTACTGGGACCTGAACGCGGAGACGCGCGAGTTCGGCAAACGCTTCTTCGCCAAGATGAAAAGAGAACCGACCATGGATCATGCCGCCTACTACTCGGCCACTCTGCAATATCTCAAGGCGGTGCAGGCGGCGGGCTCGACCGATCCGGACAAGGTCATGGCGGAACTGAAAAAGACCAGGATCAACGACCTGTTCACCAAGAACGGCTACATTCGCGCCGACGGTTTGATGGTCCACGACATGTACGTCATGCAGGTCAAGACCCCCGCGGAATCGAAATACCCGTGGGATTACTACAAGCTGATCAAGGTGATGACCGGGGAGGAAGCGGACGGGGCACAGCCCGATCCGACTTGCCCCTTGATCAAGAAGTAGCGTCGCGGCTTCAAGACCCATGCTCGGCATCCCTCTGCCCGCGATCCTCGGTCAGCTCACCTTGGGACTGGTCAACGGTTCGTTCTATGCCCTGCTGAGCTTGGGGTTGGCCGTGATCTTCGGGCTTCTCGGGATCGTGAATTTCGCGCACGGCGCTTTCTACATGCTCGGCGCCTTCGCCGCCTACATCGGGCTGCAGGCCTTCGGCGTCAATTATTGGTTCGCGTTGCTGCTGGCGCCGGCGGCGGTGGGCCTCATCGGGGTCGTCATCGAGCGGCTGTTCTTGCGCCGCCTGTACAGCCAAGATCCGCTCTATGGCCTGCTCCTGACCTTCGGCGTGGCATTGATCGCCGAGGGGATCATGCGCAATCAATTCGGTTCATCGGGTAAATCCTATCCGGTGCCGGAGCTGTTGCGCGGAGTGCTCCACCTGGGCTTCATGGTGCTGCCGATCTATCGTGCGTGGGTGGTGCTGGCGTCACTCTCGGTGTGCGGCGTGACCTGGTTCCTGATCGAGCGCACCCGCTTGGGCGCCACCTTGCGCGCCGCGACGGAGAATGCCCGCCTCGTGCAGGCGTTCGGCATCAACGTGCCGCTCCTGGTGACGCTCACCTATGGCGCGGGTGTCGCGCTCGCCGCGCTCGCGGGCGTCCTGGCGGCGCCGGTGGTCCAGGTGAGTCCCTTGATGGGCTCATCATTGGTGATCGTGGTCTTCGCGGTCGTGGTGATCGGCGGGATGGGGTCGATCATCGGCGCCATTTTGAGCGGCGTCGGGCTCGGGCTCATCGAGGGACTCACCAAGGTCATCTATCCGGAAGCATCCAACATCGTCGTGTTCGTCATCATGGCGCTGGTCCTCATCTGGCGGCCGGCCGGCCTGTTCGGCAAGGAATGATCGGATGCGGGTGCGCAGCGGAACCGCCGTCATTTATTCGCTGCTCGGGATCCTCGCGATCACTGCGCCGCTCGCGGGCGTCTATCCGGTATTTCTGATGAAACTGCTGTGCTTCGCGATGTTCGCCTGCGCGTTCAACCTGCTCCTGGGATACACCAAGATGCTGTCGTTCGGGCACGCCGCGTATTTTGGCTCCTCGGCCTACGTCACCGGCTGGCTGGTGAGCGTGCACGGCTGGGGAACGATCTTCGGCACCCTGGCGGGAGTGGCGGTCGCCATGCTGCTCGGACTCGTCATCGGCGCCATCGCGGTCCGCCGTCAGGGAATTTATTTTGCGATGATCACGCTGGCCCTCTCCCAGGTGGTGTTCTTCATCTGCTTGCAAGCCGGGTTCACCGGTGGCGAGAATGGCCTGCAGGGCATTCCCCGGGGTAGTGTGTTCGGGATCGTCGATCTCGGCAGCGACGTCACGATGTACTACTTTGTATTGGCACTCTTTCTCCTGGTCTATGGCTTCATCCGGCGCATCGTGCGCTCGCCTTTCGGCCACGTACTTCGCGCCATCCGCGAGAATGAGCCGCGTGCCGTCTCGCTGGGCTACAAGGTCGACCGCTACAAGCTCCTCGCGTTCGTGTTGTCGGCGAGTCTTGCAGGCTTGGCGGGCTCCCTGAAGGCGCTGATTCTGGGCTTCGCCACGCTCACCGACGTGAGCCAGGGTACCTCCGGAGAGGTGATTCTCATGACCCTGCTCGGCGGCAGCGGAACGTTTCTCGGCCCCCTGCTCGGGGCCGGCATCGTCGTGACGCTCGAGGAATATCTGTCGGACCGGGTGGGGGCGTGGGTGTCGGTGATCATCGGGGGGATTTTCGTGGCGTGCGTGATGGTGTTTCGGCGCGGCTTCGTGGGCGAGATCCAAGCGCGCTTTGCCCGCCGCCGCGGAGTCGCACCGGAGTGAGCAGGACTCCTGGCAGCATGTCCGCCGGCCTGCTCGCGGGCATTCTGCTCGCGGGATGTGCGGCATCGCACACAGCGCTCGTCGGACGGCCACGGCCGGCCTCATCCCCTGACAGCGTGCAGATCTATCTGCAGCCACCCGCGACTGCCTACGAGCAGATCGCGAACCTTACCGCATCGAGCGGCGGGTCTCTCGCGATCACCATGCACGGCAAGATCGACAAGGTCATCGAACGCCTCAAGCAAGCCGCGGCGAAAGTGGGAGCGAACGGCATACTCTTGTATGGAGTGGGCCACGAATCGGCCGGAGCGCTCGGCGCCGGATTCGATACCGAGTCCGGACATTCTCCCTATGTGGCGGGCGTCGGCTCCTCCGCGATCTTGTTTCGAGAAACAGGAGCGGGGGTGGCCATCTACGTTTGGCCGGCGGATACGCTACCCGGCGGTTTTCAGTAAATCCGCCGCCTTCGGCCTCGTTCCCAGCTGCAGCTTGAGGTACTTGCTCAAGCGAGCGTAATAGCGCGCGCGGGGGGGCGGAAAGCCATCCATCGAATGCTGCGCACGCAAAAAATATTCCAGGCTCTTGCATGGCAGCACGTTCTCGATTCGAAACGTCAGGATGGAGAGCTGCTTCTCCACCGCCCGTGCGACTTCGCGCTGTGCGTCCGCCGACTGATTGCTGTGCGCGGAGAACAACAGAATCATCGCGCCGGAGTCCGGAACGGCATCGATCAAATCCTCCGGCCCAGCCATCGACGGCGAGATATCGCGCGGCGCGATCAGGCAGTTGACGCAGCGCCGTTCGAGATCCGCAACCAATTCGAACGCACAAGCAGCATCCGGTTGGCAGTAACTGATGAAGACGTCGCTAACCATTGGCAATATAATAGCGGATTGACTGAGGATTGTTTAGGAACCCCCCATGCGAGCCATTTCCGGTGCCGATGACGTGAGTGTCGATGACGGCTTGTACGAGTTCGTCACGCATGAGGCGATGCCGGGCACCGGTATCGCTGAACGGCCGTTTTGGAGCGGATTCGCCGGACTGATTCGCGAGCTGACGCCGCACAATGCGGCCCTGCTGCGACGTCGTGATGAGCTGCAGAATAAAATCGATGACTGGCACCGCCGGCACCCCGGTGCCTCGTTCGATCGGCGGGACTACAAATCGCACCTGATCGAGATCGGATATCTGCTGCCGGAAAGAGCGCCCTTTGCCATCGACACCGCCAACGTGGATGCGGAGATCGCGCACATTGCCGGGCCGCAACTCGTCGTGCCGGTGAGCAATGCGCGCTACGCCCTGAACGCGGCCAACGCACGTTGGGGCAGCCTCTACGACGCGCTGTACGGGACCGACGCCCTGCCCCATGCCGGAGGGGCCCAAGCCGGCACGAACCAGGGCGGCGGCTACGATCCCAGGCGCGGCGCGAAAGTCATCGCCTTCGCGCGGGAATTCCTGGACGAACATTTTCCCCTGAACGGCGCTTCGCATCGCGACGCGGTGGACTACCGTATTGCAGCCGGGGGACTCGACGTGCAATTGAAGAGCGGCGCAGTGACCCGTCTCGAGCATCCGGCCGCGTTCCGCGGCTTTCGCGGGGCCTCAGGCTCCCCCAGCGTACTGCTGTTCGTCCATCATGGCCTGCATGTGGAATTGCACGTCGATCGCACCAACCCCATCGGCCGCGACGATCCCGCCGGCATCAGCGATCTGGTCCTGGAGTCCGCGATCACCACCATTCAGGACTGCGAGGATTCCGTGGCTGCGGTCGATGCCGGGGACAAGACCGAGGTTTACCGCAACTGGCTCGGGCTCATGAACGGCACTCTGCAAGCCTCCATTGAGAAGGGCGGGAAAACCGTCGTTCGTCGGCTCAATCCCGATCGCCGCTATCAGACTCCGGGCGGCTCCGAACTGGTGCTGCCGGGACGCAGTCTCATGCTGGTGCGCAATGTGGGACACCACGTGCTCTCCGATGCAGTGACCCTGAACGGCAACGCCATTCCGGAAACGTTCATCGACGCGGCGATGACCGCGCTCATCGCGCTGCACGACCTGCGCGGCGCGGGGGCACGCGCCAATTCACGCGCCGGATCCGTGTACATCGTCAAACCCAAGATGCACGGCCCCGAAGAAGTTGCCTTTGCCGATCAGTTATTCACCGGCGTGGAGGAATTGCTGGGCCTTGCGCGCAATACCCTGAAGATCGGCATCATGGATGAGGAACGCCGCACCACCGTCAATTTGATGGAATGTATCCGCGCCGCGCGGCACCGGGTGGTGTTCATCAACACCGGCTTTCTCGATCGCACGGGCGACGAGATTCACACCTCGATGGAGGCCGCCGCGGTGTCGCGCAAGAATGAACTCAAGAAGGCGATCTGGCTGGATGCCTATGAACGGCAGAACGTCGATATCGGACTCGCCTGTGGCCTGCGCGGCCGTGCGCAAATCGGCAAGGGCATGTGGGCGATGCCGGATCTCATGGCCGACATGGTGAAAACCAAGATCGCGCACCCGCTGGCCGGAGCGAACACCGCCTGGGTACCCTCGCCCACCGCGGCCACCTTGCATGCGCTGCACTATCACAAGGTGAACGTGGAGAAGGTTCAGGCGCAGATCGCCAACCGGGCTCGCGCGTCTCTGGATGACATTTTGACGCCGCCGCTGGCCGAATCGCCCCGGTGGACCGGCGCCGACATCGAGGAAGAACTCAACAACAACGCACAGAGCATTCTAGGGTATGTGGTGCGGTGGATCGATGCGGGCGTCGGCTGCTCCAAGGTACCCGATTATTACAACGTCGCGCTGATGGAAGATCGCGCCACGCTGCGCATCTCGAGCCAGCACGTGGCCAACTGGCTGCGCCACGGCATCTGCTCACCGGAAGAGGTCATGCAGTCGCTGCGCCGCATGGCAATCGTGGTCGACCGACAAAACGCCTCCGATCCCGGCTATCGACCGCTCGCCGATGACCCCGAGCACAACATCGCCTTCCAAGCCGCCTGCGACCTCATCTTCAAGGGACGCGAACAACCCAACGGCTACACCGAAGCCATCCTCCAGTCTCGCCGCCGACAACAAAAAGCACTGACGTGATTCACTTCGTTCATGGCTGATTGCGCAACGTCAGCCACGCCAGCAACAGCGCGCACACACTCCCCACGACCACAATCGGCAAGAGGTCCATCAATAGCTGCGACGGGCCGTGACCGGCGGCTTTCAGAATTCCCCCGAGCTTCGGTCCGACGAAAGAGCCGATGCGGCCCGCGGCAACGGCCGCACCCACCCCGGCGCCCCGGATGGCGATCGGATACCCGATCGGCGACATCGCGTAGAGAAACGCCTGCGCCGCCATGACCGAGCATCCCAGCACGAATACCAGGCCGACGATGATGTCGAGTTCGGCCGGGGCTTTGGCAAGCGCCACCAGCAGAATCGGAAACGCCACGAAGGTCGCGATGATGGCAATGGAGCGCAGTCGCCCGCCGAGCAGGTAGCCGATGACCAGCGCGGCCATCGCACCGCCGATGTTGAAGCCGATCTGTGCGCCGGCCGCCTGCACTCTCGTCAAGCCGTCGCCCACCAGCAAGGTAGGCAACCAATTGAGCAATAAATACAGCACCAGCAAGCCGAGGAAGAAGCTCACCCAGAGCAGCAGCGTGCGCACTGCCCGGCCGCCGGCGAATATCGCGGCGAAACTGTCGAAGATGGCGGCGATGCGGCCGCCGGAGGACGCGGGGGCGCGCACCGCCGCGGCGCCGCTGCGCGCGGCGAGTCTCAAGCTCTGAAACGCGGCGGACTCCGGCATCGCGAATGCGATGAGCGGCGCGAGGAGCAGAGGCACCACGCCTCCGACCACGAAGATCACCCGCCAATGTGAGGCGAGCATGAGCAAACTGAGGAGACTCGCAATGGCCCCGCCGATCGGCGTGGCCGCATACACCATCGCGACGCTCCCGCTGTGCCGATTCTTCCCGCCGCCGCTCTCGGACACCAGAGCGATCAGGATCGGCAACGCGCCGCCGAGCCCCAGGCCGGTCAACAGGCGCGCAACGCTCAACGAGCCGATATCCCAGGCCAACGGCGTCAGCAGCGAAAACAGGCCGAATAAGCCGACCGACGCCACCAGCACGCGCTTGCGTCCGATGCTGTCGGCAACCCGGCCCCCGATCAGCGCCCCAAAGAACAAGCCGAGGGTGCTGGCGCTGAAAAAAGTCCCCAGCTGATCGGGCGTGGGTTTGAATTCAGGCACGATGCCCGCAGCCGCGACCCCGGCCGCCTGCAGATCGATCCCCTCGCACAGCGCGACCAGCACACAGAAGAGGATCGTCACAAGAAGCGCCGGCGCAACTCCGCCAATGTCGCCGTCCACGGCCGCTCGCGCTCGAACCAGCCCGCCAGCGCGAGCACCCGCGCGTCCTCGCCGAGCGGCGCGGCCAATTGCACACCGATCGGCAGTCCGCCGCCCGACATGGCGAGCGGCAGGGAGATCGCGGGCTGGCCCGTCACGTTGAAAATTTCTGTGTACGGCGCATAGCCGTAGGACTCCTCATTCCAGTGATCGAGCGCGAAGGCTTCGGTTCTGCCGTCGATCTGTCCCGTACGCGGCGGCAGGTCCGCGGTCGTCGGCAGCAAGAGCATGTCGATCGCCTCGAACGCCCCGGCCATCTCGCGCGTGGCCGTCGTGAGTGCACGCCGCGCTCGCACATAATCCACCGCGTTGCAACGCTTGCCGAGCTCGACGCTCGCCCAGGTGAGCGCCTCCAATTCGTCCCGGCCGGGCTCGCGCCCAACCGCATGGCGATAGAAATTGATTTCCTCGGCGATGGCGCTCATCCACACGATGGCCGCCGGCTCGCCGACGTTGGCCGAAGCCGGGTAGTGAAACTCGGTGATGCGGTGCCCCGCCCGCGCCAGGGTCGACGCCGCGGCCTCCACCGCCAAGCCGATCTCACCGACAGGCGCGAGTCCCGCGGGGGAGCGCATCGCGATGCCGATGCGCAGCGGCGGCAACGGCGCGTCCGGCGCCGCTGCGAACGCCGCTGCCGGCCGTTTCCAGGGGTAACGCGATACAGATTCCGCACCGCCGGTCAGATCGAGCATCAATGCCGAATCCCGCACGCTGCGCGTCAACACATGTTCGCAATCCAGGCCGCCCGCCAATTCATCGTGATGCGGCCCCACCGGTACGACACCGCGGCTCGGCTTGAAACCGACCAGGCCGCATGCCGCCGCGGGAACGCGGATCGACCCGCCCGAATCCGTGCCGTGGGCCATCGGCACCATGCCCGAGGCCACGGCCGCCGCTGCCCCACCGCTGGAACCGCCCGGACTGCGAGTCATGTCCCAGGGGTTCTGGGTCGAGCCTCGCCATGTGGGCTCGGTCACGAATTCGCCGGCAAATTCCGGCGTGTTGGTGCGCCCGAGGATGCAAAGTCCGGCGCGTCGCCAGCGCGCGGCCAGCGGCGAGTCCGCGGTTGCTCTCGGTAGACCGCCGAGCCACCGGCAGGACGAGGTGAGATGCAATCCCGCCACGTCGATGTTCATGTCCTTGGCGAGAAACGGAACCCCGGCGAGGGGCGCCGATGCCGCGACCCCGCGCGCGGCGCTGCGCGCTGCATCGAAATCCCGCTCGACCACGGCATTCAACCGCCCGTTGAGCGCCTCGATGCGCTCGATCGCGGCCTCGGTGAGTTCTTGCGGGGTTATCTTCCCGCGGTGAACGAGGTCGGCAAGCCCCGTGGCGTCAAACTCGATGTATTCCTCCGGCCGCATGCCATAGCGTAGCGCCATCGCACCCCTTTGGCGACTCACACGGTATCGCGATGGCCCTTGAGCGGAATATTGAACGTGATGGTCGCACCGAACGCCTCCGGGGACTGCGGGTCGACGCGGACCTTGTCGAACACCAACAAGCGCGTGCCGAGGTCGAAACTTTCCTTCAGGTCATGGGTCACCATGAATATCGTCATCTTGTGCATGTTCCACAGCTTCAAAATGAGCGTATGCATGTCCGCCGTGATTCCCGGATCGAGCGCGCCGAAGGGCTCATCCAACAACAATATCTTCGGTTCGCAAATCACCGATTGCGCGATCGACAAGCGTTGCTGCATGCCGCCCGAGAGCTGCGCCGGATATTTGTCCGCGGCCGCCGCCAGACCGACCGCCTCGAGCAGCGGATGGGCCTTCGCGAGCGCCTCCCGCCGGCGCGCGCCGAACAGGCGCGCCAACAGCGGCGCGCCGCGCAGTTCGAGGCCGAGCAATAAATTTTCCAGCACGGTCAGATGCGGGAACAGCGAGTAGCGTTGAAACACGATGCCGCGATCCGGTCCCGGTTCCGACGGCAATGTCTGCCCGTCGATGAGGAACTGGCCGCGGCTCGGCGACTCCACCCCGAGCAGCATCTTCAAAAAGGTCGTCTTGCCGCAACCCGATGCACCGACGATGGTCACGAACTCGTGATCGCCGACATGCAAGTTGACGTTTTCGAGCACGACCTGATTGCCGAATTCCTTCCACAAATGTTTGACCGTGACCTGCGTCAATTGGACCCCGCCCATGCGAACGCCTTGGCGCGCAGCGTCTTCAGGAGCCAATCCATGGCAAAGGCCAGCAGCGTGATCCACGCCACATAGGGCAGGATCACGTCCATGGCCAGGTAGCGGCGCACCAGAAATATCCGATAGCCCAGGCCTTCCGTCGAGGCGATGGCCTCGGCCGCGATGAGAAACAGCCATGCGGACCCCAGGGTGAGCCGCAGCGCATCGATCAAACGCGGCCACAGCTGCGGCAGCACCACGCGCACGACCAGCTGCCAGGTGGAGGCGCCCAAGGTCTGCGCCTTGATGATCTGTTCGTTCGGCAGTTCGGCGGACCGCATGGCGAGATCCCGGATGATGACCGGCGCCACTCCGATGATGATGAGGATGACTTTGGCGAGTTCGCCCAGACCCACGGCGATGAACAGGATCGGCAGGATGGCGAGCGGCGGGATCAGCGACAGGGCGGCCACGAAGGGGGAGATCGCCGCGCGTAGATACGGCAGCACGCCGATCGCCACTCCGAGCAGCAGGCCGATGAGCGCGCTGATCGCGAGCGCCGTGAGGAGACGCTCGAGACTCGCCCAGGTATCGGTCCACCAGAGATAGTCGCCGCTGCGCTCATCCTCTTCGAAAGCGAAGCGGTGAATCGTCGCGGCAATGGTCTGCGGCGCCGGCAGCAGCTTGTCCCCCGGATTCTCGGCGAGACGCGCCTGCGAGTGGTACAGATAAACACAAATCACCAGAATGAACGGCAGCATCGAGAGCAGCAGTGCCCCGCCCCTGCCCGGTCGTTGATTGATGAGTCGGCGCACGCTCTGCCCGCTCTAGAGAGCCCCGTCCAGGGCCAGCTTCGTATACGTCGTGTCGAAGCGCATTTTGAGATTCCCCGTATCGCCCAAAGACTTGCCGCCCGGGAACTGAATGCCGACGGCGTCCACCGAACTTGCGCCCTGCCCCAGGATCCCATGGTCGAATGAAAACTTGCGCACCAGGTCCATGGTCTTGATGACGCCGTCGCCCGTCATGAACTCGTAGGCCTGCGCCGGCGTCGTGAACAAGCGGGTGGTCGCCAACTGGCCGGCGAATCCGGCCGAATCCGTGCCCGATGCTTTCGCCATCGCGGCCTGCGCCGCCTTGCCCGCAGCGTCATTCTTGAACATCAACGCGAGCGTCTCATACCATGCGCCGACCAAGGCCTTGCCGAGCTTGGGATTCGCCTTGAGCGTCGCCGTGTTGACCACCATGAGGTCCATGATCTCACCCGGAATTTTGCTCGAGTCGAACACCAGCTCGGCGTTCGGAGCCGCCACTACGGCGCTCAACTGCGGCTTCCAGGTGACCACCGCGGTGGTGCCCGGCGATGCGAATGCGGCGACGATGTCCGCATCGGAGGTGTTGACGATCTTCAAGTCGCGCTCGCGCATTCCGACGGTGGTCAATGCCCGCACCAAGAGATAATGCGACACCGACAGCTCCACCAGGTTGACCTTCTGTCCCTTGATGTCCTCGAGCTTCTTGCCCTTGCCCTTGAGCACCACGCCGTCATTGCCGTTCGAGAAGTCGCCGACGATCAAGGCGGTGGAATCGACGCCGCCGGCCGCGGGGATCGTCAGCATGTCCATGTTCGTCATCACGCAGGCATCGAAGGTGCCCGCGGTGTATTGATTCATCGATTCGATGTAATCATTGACTTGCGTCAACTTGATCTTGATGCCGTATTTGTCGGCCCACTTCTTCAAGATTCCGCTCTGGTCGGCATAGTCCCACGGCATCCACCCCACATAGATGCTCCAGGCGACATTGAACGAGGATCTCTCCGCGGCGCGGACGGGCTGCACGGCGCCCTGCGCCGTCAGCGCGAGCAGCAGCGCACACGCTGTCGATAGTCTGGCGAGGCGAATCTTCATCGGCCGTCTCCCTGGTTGCATATCGTGTGGGTTCATATGGGGTGGGTTCATATCGTGTGGGTTCATCGTGGGCGCAGGATCACGAGGGTCTGCGCCACCAGCACAGCCCGTCCTTCGGTGCATCGCAACTGCGTGACGACGCCATCCATCGGCGCCGTCACCGGCAATTCCATTTTCATGGACTCGACCAGCAGCAGCGTATCGCCCGCCTTGACGCTCTGCCCGGCGGCCGCGGCGATCTTCCAGACGCTGCCCGATACCGGACTCGCCACGGCGACGTGGCCCGCCTCGAGTTCCTCGGCTCGCTCATCGTCGTGGGCAGGCGGCAGTTCCGCCGCATAACCGATCTGGCCGGTCTCCTCCCAGCGGCGCCGTTCGGCTTCGAAAGCCTGCTGTTGCCGCGCCTTGTGAACCTCGATGCTCGCGGCATTCTCGTCCAGGAAGCGCCGATGGTCTTGCAGCCGGAACACTTCCTCGCTGATGTCGAGGTGCACGCGGCCGTGCAGAAAATCCGCGCGAAACTCCTCGAGTTCCGCGCCGCTCACGGGGTAGAAACGGATCTGATCGAAGAAGCGGAGCAGCCATGGCTGGTGGCCCGGAAATTCCGCGGTGACGCGGTAGGTGTTCCACATCTGGCAGGTGCGGCCGACGAACTGATATCCGCCCGGACCTTCCATGCCGTACACGCAAAGATATGCGCCGCCGATGCCCACCGCATTCTCCGGCGTCCAGGTACGCGCCGGATTGTACTTGGTGGTCACCAGCCGGTGGCGCGGGTCGATCGGCGTCGCGACCGGCGCGCCCAGATAGACGTCGCCCAAACCGAGCACGAGGTAGCTCGCCTCGAAGACGATGCGCTTGACGTCATCGACGCTGTCCAGGCCGTTGATGCGGCGGATGAACTCGATATTGCTCGGGCACCAGGGCGCATCCGCCCGCACCGATTGCATGTACTTGGCGATCGCGAGCTGGGTCGCGGCGTCATCCCACGACAGCGGCAGGCGCACGACCCGGGTCGCGACCTGCATTTCGTCCGTCGACGCCAAGGACTCTTCGGCGCGGGCGAGGACGTCCAGCAACCGATCCAGGGTGAGGACACGGCTGTCGTAATGCACCTGCAGCGAGCGGATACCGGGAGTCAGTTCGAGGATGCCGTGCGGACCCGCACGTTGCAGCCAGGTCATGAGCGCATGCACCCGCAGCCGCAGTTCCAGATCGAGCACCGGCGGTCCATATTCCACCAGCAGATATTTATCGCCGGCGCGCCGATACACCACGGCCGGGCGGGTATCGCGGGCCGGCGCAGCGGCGACGATCGGCGCGTCGACGGCCGTGCGCGCCGCCGCAGTCGCGCCGGCAGCCGCGCGGGTGCCTGGCGGTGCGCTCAACGTCGCAATCATTCTCTCTTGTGCGCCCTCCAGTCCCAAGGCCGCCTCCGGCGTCAGCCGCCGGAAGCGAATGCGATTGTTCGGCCGCAGTTGTCCAAGCTTCCACAATTCCGCCTTGACGACGGTGGCCGGACAGACGAACCCGCCGAGCGAGGGACCGTCGGGACCCAGAATGACGGGCATATCGCCGGTGAAGTCGACGGTGCCGACCGCGTACGCGTTGTCGTGAATATTCGAGGGATGCAGCCCCGCCTCGCCGCCGTCGCTGCGCGCCCAGGTGGGCTTGCGACCGATCAAGCGCACGCCGGTGCGGCTCGAGTTGTAGTGCACTTCCCAGGTGGAAGAGAAAAACATCTCGATGTCGTCTTCGGTAAAGAAATCCGGCGCACCGTGCGGTCCGTACAGGACGCCGAGTTCCCACTCGCCGCCGATGTCGGTCCTCACGTCCGCGGGGATGGCGCACTCCGCCGTCAACGGCGCGGCGCCGCCCACGTGCAGCACATCCCCCGGCATCAACGCACGGCCGCCGTGGCCGCCAAACTTTCCGAGCGTGAACGTTGCGCGGCTGCCCAAGTACTCCGGCACATCGATGCCGCCTCGAATGCCCAGATAGGCACGGCAGCCGTGGCCCGTCACGGCGCCTACACCCAAGGTTTGCCCGGCACGCACCGCGATGGGAACCCAGAAGGGTACCTCGCGGCCGTCGAGTTGCGCCGCCATGGCGGCGCCGGTCAGACAAATGAGCGCATCGACGTTGAATTTGAGCGTCGGGCCGGACACGGTGATCTCGAGCGCGGCCGCATGGGAGGGATTGCCGAGCGCCTGATTGGCCAGGCGAAACGACAGATCATCCATGGGTCCGGACGGGGGCACACCGACGTTCCAGTACCCGATGCGCCCGGGATGGTCCTGCACGGTGGTCTGGGTGCCGGCGGCGAGCACCTGCACCGTGCGCGGCCGGTACTGGAACGACTCCAATGCCCGCGTCGTCATGCCTCCCGATGCGAATAGCGGGTCCGCAATCAATTGCCGCAGATACTCGAGATTGGTTTCGATGCCCCCGATCGCGGTCTCACCGAGCGCTTCGCGCAATCGCCCGAGCGCCTCGGCGCGGCCTGCGCCCACGCTGATGATCTTGGCGAGCAGCGGGTCGTACAACGGCGTCACCGGCGTCCCGTCGCTCACCCACGTTTCGATGCGCGCACTGTCCGGAAATCGCACATACGTGATGAGTCCCGACGAGGGCCTGAAGGCCAAGGCCGGATCTTCGGCATACAGTCGCGCCTGTATCGCCGCGCCGCGCGGCGGCGGCGCGCGCAACGGGAATTCCTCGTTCGCGGCCTGCCGCACCATCCATTCGACCAGATCGATCCCGGTGACTTCCTCGGTCACGCCATGCTCGACCTGCAAGCGCGTGTTGACCTCCAGGAAATAGGACAATTCCGTCGCCGTGTCGTATACGAATTCCACCGTGCCCGCCGACTGATAGTTCACCGCCTTGCCGAGGCGGACCGCGGATTCGTGTAAGGACAGGCGCGCGACTTCCGGCAATCCGGGAGCCGGCGTTTCTTCGATGATCTTCTGATGGCGTCTCTGCGTGGAGCAATCGCGTTCGCCCAGGGCGATGACCGCGCCCGCGCCATCGCCGAAGATCTGCACTTCGATGTGCCGGGCGCGCTCGATGAATTTCTCCACGAACACACCGCCGCTGCCGAAGCTCTTGGTCGCGAGCCGCTCGACGGCGCGAAATGCCTGCTCGAGTTCCGCCTCCTGCCGGACCAGCTGCATGCCGATCCCGCCGCCGCCCGCGGTGCTCTTCAGCATCACCGGATAGCCGATCGTGGCGGCATGACGCTGCGCATCCTCGAACTGCGCGAGCAAGCCGCTGCCGGGCAGGAGCGCCACGCCGCTGTTTGCGGCCAGTTCGCGCGCCCGATGTTTGAGGCCGAAGTCGCGCATCTGGGCCGGCGTGGGCCCGATGAAGACCACGCCATGCGCTGCGCAAGCCTCCGCAAAACCGGCGTTCTCGCTCAGGAAACCGTAACCCGGGTGAAGGGCCTGCGCGCCGGTGGCCTTCGCCGCCGCGAGAATCTTGTCCTGTCTCAAATAGGTCTCGGCGGCGGACCCGGCGCCCAGGGCCACCGACTCATCAGCCTCGAGTACGTGCAGGGAATGGCGGTCCGCCTCCGAGTAGACCGCCACGCTGCCGATACCGAGACGCTTCAAGGTTCGGATGACGCGGCAGGCGATCTCACCTCGATTCGCGATCAGAACCTTGGCGAACATCTAGGAGAAGGCTCCCGGCTCCCAGATCAGAACTTCAAGCGGTGTCGGGTTGTACGCATTGCAAGGATTGTTCAGCTGCGGACAATTGGAAATCAACACGATGAGGTCCATGGCGGCGCGCATTTCGACATACTTGCCGGCACCGCTCATGCCGTCGGCAAAGGTCAATCCGCCGTCCGGGGTGACCGGCACGTTCATGAAGAAATTGATGTTGTGGCTCAAGTCGCGCTTGGTGAGGCCGAGATGGTCGTGCTGCGTCACCGCGAGCACGAAGCTGTCGCGGCACGAATGCATGCAGCGCTTGTCGAGCGCGTACCTCACCGTATTCGATTCCCCGGCGCAGGCGCCGCCGAGCGTGTCGTGCCGGCCCACGGTGTCGGCGACGATCTCGGCGAGCAGATGGCCGGCGGTCGATAAGAGGCGCGAGCCCACGCCCAGGTACACATTGCGTTGTGCGCGGATGGTGTCGACCGCGCTGTAGCGGTCCGAAATGTCGGCCGCATTGAAGAACAGCGTATCGGCGGACTGGTTCCCCTCGAGGTCGACGATGCGCAGGACCTGATCCTTGCGCACCGTATCGATCCAGTAGTCGCCCGCGGGCACCACCTGTCGGAACACGGCTTCGCCGGGCAGCAACGCACTCTCTCGCCGCGCCCCGCTCATCCGCCGCTCCGCGTGCCGGAAGATCCGCTGGCGCCGAAGCGATAAAAGGCCGTATTCGCGAAGCCGCGCGCGTTCTCCGGCCGGGAATTCATGCACAAGTCATCGGCGGCCACGGGAGGCGCCGTGCTGAACTGCAGCAGCACGGGATTACTCGGATACTGCGCCGCCAAATTCAATGGGTGCGGACAGGTGTGCATCAGCACCAGAGAGTCCATCTCAAAGCGCAAATCGACGAACCGCCCCGCGTGCGAATTGCCGGGATCGAAGGTGAGCGCGCCGTCCTCCGCGGCCGCGGCCTTGCTGAACCAATTGACGTTGGCGCAAAGATCGCGGCGCCCCAGGCCGTATTTGCCGGCCTCGACCAGAAAAGCGTCGTGGCCGTTCTGCGTCCAGTCATTTCGATGATCCTGGTAGCTGCGTTCGCCCCAGCGCGCGGCGATCATCTCCCGGGTGGTGGTGCCGCACACGGTATCGTGCCAACCGACCGTATCCTCGACGATGGAACAGAAGATCCGCCCCATGTCTGAGTACAGGCAGTGGCCGCGCGTCAACTTGAACGTGTGCTGGCACTTCAACGTATCGGGCGCGTTGTAGCGCTCGAGCGCATTTTGCGGATTGTAGAACAACATGCCCACATTGGCGCCACCCAAGGTATCGATGAGCCGCAGCTGCGTGCCCGCCCGCAAGGTGAACGACCAATGTTTGCCGCCTTCGACGAGAGCCTCGTAGGTTTCGCCACCGATTGACTTCACGAACAGCCTCCTCGAGCACCGATGATGCGAACGACGCGAAGGAAACTGATCGTTGGATTCGGGAGGTCCCTTGACTCAAAAGGGAGACCATCCCGAGGACGCGACCGCTTCCTCGATTGATCTCCCGGGCTTTTGTCCCGCCGTGTATCCTTCGGCGTGCCGAAGGACTGCCTCTCTCGGACCAGGCGCCAGTGATCTGGCCGGAACCCTAGACGCACATTTATCTGATTGCCAATTTGACGAAAATGCAAATCCCGTGCCGGGCGCCGCGGTGGCGATGACGCCGGACGCATTCTGCAACAGAATCAGCCGCATCATCGCATATTCGTCATTCCCGAATCGGCGAGCGTCTCGGATTGCGGAGCACCTACCGCACCAGGACGGCGCAAAATGACGCACACCCGCCCCAAAGAATGGCACGCTCACCGATGATGGCCCTCGTTGATGCCCCCGATCATGCGGCGCGTCTTCACGACGGGTATTCTAGCGTCCGTGCCCACCGCCCCGAGTTTGTTGATTCCCGATCTGCGCCGCGGCTACGCCGACGGCACTCTCACCCCTGCGGGGGTGATGCGGCAGCTGCTCGACAGTGCCGACGAGGCGGAATTACACGCCGCACGGAACATCTGGATCACGCGCCTGTCGCGCGATCAGGTGATGCGCCACGTGGACGCCTTGAACGAGCGCTCGCCCGACGCCCTGCCGCTCTTCGGCATCCCTTTCGTCATCAAGGACAACATCGATCTCGAGGGCGTCCCGACCACCGCGGGTTGCCCGGGTTTTGCCTACACGCCGGAGCGCTCGGCCCGGGTGGTGCAGAGGCTGCTCGATGCCGGCGCCATACCGCTCGGCAAGTCCAATCTGGATCAATTCGCGACGGGCTTGGTGGGCGCCCGCTCGCCCTACGGTGCGTGTCGCAATAGTTTCAATCCGACGTTCGTGTCGGGGGGCTCGAGCGGGGGTTCAGCGGTTGCGGTGGCCACGGGTCTCGCGACTTTCTCATTGGGGACCGACACCGCGGGATCGGGGCGCGTGCCCGCGGCATTCAACAATATCATCGGCTTGAAACCGTCGCTCGGCCGGCTGAGCACCGCCGGCGTCGTGCCGGCCTGCCGGTCGCTCGACTGCGTGTCGATTTTTGCGCTGACCGCCGAGGATGCGGCGGCGGTACTCGAGATCGCGGAGGGCTTCGACGCCGAGGACGCCTACTCGCGGCCGTTGAGCAACCGCGGGATCACCGGCCTGCGCTTCGGCGTGCCTCGCGTCAACCAGCTCGAGTTCTTCGGCGACGCCGAGTACTCGCGGCTCTTCGACGGCGCGGTGCGGCGCCTCGAAGCATTGGGCGGATCGCCCGTCGAGATTGATTTTGCACCGTTCCTCGATGCCGCCCGCCTGCTCTACGAGGGACCGTGGATCGCGGAACGCTACGCCGCGGTCGGCGCGTTTCTGGAATCGAATCCCGATGCGCTGCTCCCCGTGACGCGCGAAATCATCGAGCGCGGAAAAAAGCCCTCCGCGGCGACGGCCTTCGAAGGCCAATATCGCCTTCAGGCACTGAAGCGCGCCGGCGAGCAGGTGTGGGCTCGAGTTGACCTGATACTGACGCCGACGGCCGGCACGATTTATTCCCTCGCCGCGGTCGAAGCCGATCCGATCGGACGGAACGCGACGTTGGGCTACTACACGAATTTCATGAATCTGCTCGACCTGGCCGGCGTCGCCGTGCCGGCGGGATTTCGCGGCGACGGCTTGCCGTTCGGCGTGACGCTGGTGGGACCGCGGTCGAGCGATCGCGGCCTGCTCGCGTTGGCAGACCGGCTGCACCGGGCGAGCGTGAACACCTTGGGCGCCTCGAATCAGCCCCTGCCTCCGCCGCAGCCTGATCCGCCGCGGCTTGATCCCCGACGATCCGCGCCCGCGGATCATCTTGCCGTCGCGGTGTGCGGCGCCCACATGAGCGGGCTGCCGCTCAATCATCAGCTGCTCGAGCGCGGCGCTCACCTCCTGCAAGAGACCCGCACTCACGCTTGCTACCGGCTGTTCGCGCTGCCCGGCGGACCGCCGTACCGTCCCGGACTCATCCGAACCGTCAACGGCGGCGGCGCCATCGAGGTCGAAGTCTGGTCGCTGCCCGCCGCCCACGTCGGGTCCTTTCTGTCGGCGATTCCCGCGCCGTTAGGGGTAGGCAAGGTTGAACTCGAGTCCGGGGAGTGGGTGGCGGGGTTCCTCTGCGAGGCCTTTGCCGCCGAGGGGGCAGAGGACATCACCGCGTTCGGCAGCTGGCGGCGCTATCTTGCCGCTCGGGCGGGCTAGCGCGGCGCGCAGCGCGGCTGCCGCCGCGTTCCTGGATACTTCCGCCGCGTTCCTGTACGATGCGCGCAGCTTAAATAGGTTCGGTGCTCGGTCAGCGCCACCTTAAGCCCGCGGTCCGTCCTCGACGCAACGCTCGATTTACCCTCGCTCCTGACCGCTGCGGAAGCTTTTGCCTCCGTCGTGCGAGTCCTCATTTTTCTCAAGGATCATTCAATGTCATTTTCCGATCTCGGGCTGTTGCCCGAATTGCTGCGTGCTGTCGCCGATAAGGGCTACGACTCGCCTTCTCCCATTCAGATTCAAGCCATTCCGGCGGTGCTTTCCGGCCGCGATGTCCTCGCCGGGGCTCAGACCGGCACCGGCAAGACGGCCGGCTTCGTACTGCCGATCTTGCAGCGCCTCGCCGCCGATCAGGCGAACGGCAGCAGCCGCGCGCCGCGTGCGCTCGTGCTCACGCCGACCCGCGAACTCGCTGCGCAGGTGGCGCAGAGCGCCCGCGACTACGGCAAACACCTGCAGCTTCGCACCTACCAGGTATTCGGCGGAGTGAGCATCAACCCGCAGATCTCGGCGCTGCGCAGCGGTTGCGACATCCTCGTGGCCACGCCCGGGCGGTTGCTCGACCTTGCGCAGCAACGCGTGGCGGATCTGTCGAAGGTGCAGGTGCTGGTGCTCGATGAAGCCGACCGCATGCTCGACATGGGCTTCATCAACGACATTCGAAAGATCATCAAGCTGCTGCCGCCGAAGCGCCAGAACCTGCTGTTCTCCGCGACGTATTCGGACGACATCCGCGGTCTGGCGGAGCGCCTGCTGCACGATCCCATATCCATCCAAGTCGCGCCGCGCAACGCGCCGATCGAGTTGGTCGAACAACGCGCCTACCGCGTGCAGAAAGAACAGAAACGGCACTTGCTGGTGCACCTCATCCAGGAAGGCAAATGGCGCCAGGTATTGATCTTCACGCGCACCAAGCATGGCGCCAATCGCCTTGCGCAGCAGCTCGAGGGCGCCGGTATTCAATCGGCGGCGATCCACGGCAACAAGAGTCAGGCGGCGCGCGTCAAGGCGCTCGACATGTTCAAGCGTGGACAGGTCACGGCGCTGGTCGCCACCGAGGTTGCGGCCCGCGGGCTCGATATCAAGGAGTTGCCGCAGGTGGTCAACTATGAGTTGCCGAACGTGCCCGAAGACTACGTGCACCGCATCGGCCGCACCGGCCGGGCGGGCGCGGCGGGCGAAGCGGTCTCCCTGGTCTCGAGCGATGAATCGGGACTGTTGCGCGACATCGAGCGAGTGTTAAGGCGCAGCATTCCGACGCTGCCCACGCCGGCCTTCAAGATCGTCGAGTCGGCTCAGCCGCCGGCCCGCTCCCACGCTGATCGCCCCCAGGGCGAGCGCGGCTCGGGCAATCGGCCGGCGCAGGCCGGCCGACCAGGGGGTCATCACGGCGGGCGCGATTCGCGCCGCGCGCCGGCGGGCGGTGGTGCGGGTACGAGGAGTTTTGGCGGGCAGCCGCGCGGTCGTTACCGCTAGCTTCCTAGGAGAGCTGCGGAACCAGCTCCTTCAGGTAGCGCGCGAAGTCCGTTCCCAGGCTCGCGTGCTTCAGGCCGTATTCCACGGTCGCCTGCAGGTAGCCGAGCTTGCTGCCGCAATCGTAGCGCTTGCCTTCGAATTCGAATGCGTACACCGGTTCGCGCTGCATGAGCCTCGCGATGCCGTCGGTGAGTTGAATCTCACCGCCCGCACCCTTGCCGATCTTGGCGAGATCATCGAAGACCGACGCGGTGAGCAGGTAGCGGCCGACCACGGCGAGCGTCGAGGCGGCCTTGTCGGGCTTGGGTTTCTCGACGATATGCGACATCCGGCCCACCCGGGGAGCGACTTTGCTCTCCAAAGTGACGATGCCGTACTTGTCGGTATCCTGCTTCGGCACGTTTTGCACCCCCAAAACACTGCCGCCATGGGTCGCGAAAACCTCCACCATCTGCTTCAGGCACGGTACCTGCGCATCGATCAGGTCGTCGGCGAGATGAATCAAAAAGGGCGCATCGCCGACCACCGGCCGCGCGCACAGCACGGCGTGCCCGAGCCCCAAGGGCGCGGGTTGCCGGATATAGACGCACGAAGCCCAGCTCGGCAGGATGCCGTGCAGAACATCCAGCAGTTCCTGCTTGCCTTGCGCCTGCAATACGGCCTCGAGTTCCGGATTGCTGTCGAAGTGATCTTCGATCGCGCGTTTCGAACTTCCGGTGATGAACACCAGCGTCTCGGCGCCGGCGGACAACGCCTCGTCCACTGCGTATTGGATCAGCGGCTTGTCGACGATGGGCAGCATTTCCTTGGGGCTCGCCTTGGTGACGGGCAGGAATCGCGTGCCGCGACCGGCAACGGGAAATACGGCGGTTTTTACGGCTTTATGTGGCATGAGGAAAGCATAGCGGATTTCGCCCCCGCGCGCCGTCGGACGAATCTCACACTTCCGGCGAAGTTTTATGCGCGCTAGCGTACATTTCGGCGTGCTAGCGAAGTTTTACGATCGCATACGCCTCGAAACCGTCCCAGCAATGGCAGGCCGGGCAATGCCAATAAAAACTGCGCCCCGAAAAGCCGCATTCATTGCACCGATACTTTTCCGCCTGCGCCAGCAATGCGCCGATCTCGCGCGCCACGCGTTCGAAGGGTGCGGCCCCCGCCTGCCATACCGACTGCAGCGCGGCATCCTCGGAGAACACCTTGACGATCGTCGCGCGCAGCGGCGCGGCATCGGCCAACTGCGCGGCGATCGCGGCAAATACCAGGCGCTTAAGGCCGTCGAAGCCATGCGCCTCGGCTTGTGACACCAGTTCACCGAGCAAGCCGTCGCGCGCCCCAGGTTCCACCAGGCGCAGCAAATGCGGCAGTTCGTCCTGCAGCAGCTGCGGCAACTCGGCGAGTGCCTGGCGCAACAGACGCACTGCCAACGTGAAGTCCGCCTCGCGCTCCGCAATCTGCGCACGCAGCAGCGCGGCGCGCGGGAATGGCGCCGCTTCCGCGCGGGCATCGCGCAGCAGCTGGCGCGCGCCCGCCGAATCGCCGCGTTCGATCGCGAGCGTGGCGAGTTCGCACAAATAATGCGCGGCAACCGTGGGCGCCGGCGCCGCCCCGATGCGCGCGAGCTGCCGATACGCACCCAGGGCCTGTTGCCAGTCATGCTGCCGCTCGTAAACGCCGCGCAGCGCATCGAGCGCGCTCCCGCGCAAGCGCGGGACTTCACTCACTTTGAGGAACAGACCTTCCGCACGGTCCAGGAGCCCCGCGCGCAGATGGTCCTGGGCGAGCGCGAGCAAGGCTTGTTCGCGATGCTCGGGCGCGAGCGCATCGCGCGCCAGGAGATTTTGATGGATTCGAATGGCGCGCTCGACCTCCCCGCGCCGCCGATACAGGGAGCCCAGTGCAAAATGCGTCTCGATGGTGTCGGCGTTCGCATCCATCAGCTTCAGGAACATGTCGAGCGCGCGGTCCGGCTGCTCGGTCACCAGGTAATCGAGCCCGGTCAGATAATCCGGATGCATTTTGCCGAGCGCGCCCGGCCAGCGTTTGCCCCAGCCGAAGTGTCCGGCGAGTATTCCCGTGACCAGCGCCGCAACCACCAGGACCCAGGTCAAGATCGAAGTATCGGCCATGGTGCCGTTCGCGGCTCCGTCAATCGCGGATCGGGTGATCCGCGCCGTCGTTGACGCGCTCTCGCAGGTCCTTTCCCGGTTTGAAGTGCGGCACGTGCTTGCCGGCAAGCGCCACGGCCTCGCCGGTCTTCGGATTTCGCCCCTGCCGCGGCGGCCTGAAATGAAGGGAAAAACTGCCGAAGCCGCGAATCTCGATCCGCTCGCCCGTGGCGAGCGCATCGCTCATGATTTCGAGCAATTGTTTGACGGCGAGTTCGACGTCTTTTGCCGGCAGATGCTTTTGTTTGGCCGAAATGATCTCGATGAGTTCCGATTTCGTCATTATCGATCCGTGGACATCACTGGACATACATAAGAGGGCCGGGCGCGGCGATCAGATCGCCGCCGCGCGACGGCCTTTTATCCTCTCAATCCTGGCCGGAGATTTGCTCTTTGAGAAGATCTCCCAGGCTGGTTCCGGTGGGTGAATCGGTCCGATAATTCTGCATGGCCTCTTGTTCCTCGTGAATGTCCTTCGCCTTGATCGACAGCGAGATGCTGCGTCCCTTGCGGTCCACGCCGGTAAACTTGGCCTCGACTTCCTCACCCACTTTGAGCAGCAATCGCGCGTCCTCCACCCGGTCGCGGGAAATATCCGACGCCCGCAATTGACCGTCGACGCCGTTGCCCAGATCGATGACCGCGCCCTTCGCGTCCACTTCGCGCACCACACCCGTGACGATGCTGCCTTTCGGATGGTCGGCGATGTAGGCGGAGAACGGGTCCTTGGCGAGCTGCTTGATCCCCAGGCTGATGCGCTCGCGCTCCGGATCGATCGACAGCACCATGGCATCGACCTGCTGCGCCTTTTGATAGCTGCGGACCGCCTCTTCGCCGGGCAAATCCCAGGAGATATCCGACAGATGGACCAGGCCGTCGATGCCGCCGGCGAGTCCGATGAAAATGCCGAAATCCGTGATCGATTTGATCTGGCCGCTGACCTTGTCGCCGCGGTTGTAGTTCTCGGCGAACTCCTTCCA
>Ga0181537_10000325_pt1 | contig 44765 bp, 33 predicted proteins | sample PEATcosm2014_Bin_39_FD_119765 | JGI IMG/M metagenome (GOLD analysis project Ga0181537, IMG submission 119765) | Peatland microbial communities from MTU Mesocosm Facility, Houghton, MI, USA - PEATcosm2014_Bin23_10_metaG | ecosystem: Environmental > Terrestrial > Soil > Wetlands > Peat | place...
GCCCGGCCGGCCAGCACCTCTGCGATCAATTCAGGTACATTCACCTGACCGGTTTGTAAACCCACCCGCTGCGTTTCTAGCTTCGCGGTCAGAAGCAATCGTGTACAAAGTTCATTGAGCCGAATCGCCTCGTCGTCGATTAGCGAGGCCAGATCTCGTTGCGAATCGGTCAGCCCTCCCAACTCCAGCAATCCCGAACTGGCGGTCTGAACTGCCGTTAACGGAGTCTTGAACTCGTGGGCCAGTGCGTCCATTACCGCTGCGCGCAACTGCTCGCTCTTGCTCGCCGTCTCTGCTCGTTCCTCGTTCTCAAACGATTGGTGCCTGTCTATTGCAATGGCCGCCAAGGCTGCGAGGGCATCCAGCACCATCGGGTTGATCTTGCCGCGAATCACCAGCGCGCCCAACGGTTCCGCACCCGAATGGAGGATGCGCTCCAACTTGTTTGCACTATGACCCTCCTGCACGGAATCACGCAGAAAACAGTCCCTGGCAACGTCCTGCTCACTGGCGTACCACTCGCCCATCCTGTCCTGGCGCTGCAGATGCTCATCGAATAGGGCTACAGCCTCGACCCCGAATATCCGCTGGATCAGGATCACAAGCTGCGGCCCCGGAGGCTGGTGCAGATCGAGCAGCAGCGAGTTCCGGCTCAACTCGTACAACTGCTCCATGCCAGTTCGATGAAAGGCCGCTTCTCTTGCGCTCCGCAGTTCCTTCGCCGAAAGCCTGCCGATTGCGAGTGCCGTAATCTGAAACGCTCCAAGCGCCACCCAGTCATGGGGATCCGACATGCTGAATCGGAAGAGCGGCAGCGTGAAGAAGAAATCGAGACTTCCAGCAGCCAGAAGCGAGATGAGCGAGGCCTGCCAGAAGCCAAAGAAAAGTGCTGTGGCCACCACCAGCAGCAAGTCCATAAAGCTGACCGTGGTCAGGTCAACCCTCAAAACGAACCCAAGGTAAGTCACCAGCGCAAGGACCGCAGTGGATGCAATGCACTGCCCAAGGATTCGCGGTCTTACCAATGGATGCGTCCTTACTGATCCAAGAGGATTCGGCATTCGACCCGGATGTTCTATGGGCAGTCTTATGAACTACTTAATATAAGAGCGTAGTGAGGCCCGCATAAGGAACTCATAAGGAATACATATAGAATGCGAAAGCAAGAAAAAGGGAGCTTAGGAACAAGCTCCCCCTCCTGTGTAATTGCCAATTCGTGTCGTGGATTCAGATGATCTACATGCGCTGCTGGGTTGAGGCGCCTGTCGACTGCGCCATTTGCGCATATTTCGTTGACATGGCTCCGGCTTTAGATGCCTTCTCAACATAGTATTCGTAGAGGTTACGCGCCGAGTCCGCGGGCCGTGGATACTTTGCGTACATTGTTGGGGTGATTGGGCGTAGCCGCGACCACACCCTCTCTTCGTCCGCAGCTTGCCTCAGGTAGTAACTCTGCAAGCTCCCGTACGAATTTGCCAAGGCCTGATACTGATCCGGCGTGCGCGCTTCTCGCGCCATCTGTTTCAGTTGAGCACAGCTGACATGATCGCCACCCCCGGCAGAGGCGACTGCACGTTGTGCACTTCCAGCTCCTATGAGAACTAAACCCATAATGCTTACTGCAATAAAGCGTCCCTTCATATCTCCCACCTCCATGACTGAGTATTGGTTGCATGTCATAAGGGAGGCATGAAGAGAACAAAAGATGATTGTAAGAACGCGAAGAAGACAGACATCGGGACCCAGCCCGGAAGAGGAGGAGCAGCGATTGGCGAGTCAGTTGGATCCAGGGATGTCGCTGCAGCCCAGAGTAGTTGGTCCACGATTTGATCTCGTTTTCCATGTCTCTAGAGCGTGTTTCAAAAATAGGTTCGGCCTCGAGACAGTCACTTACGCTTGACGAGGTTTGGCGGGAGAAGTTCAAGTTCGGGATATTGGATGCGAACTGCTTCAAGAAGTCGTGAACGGCTGGATGTGCAGTCCGAAAACTATCAAGAACGGCGTCGGCGCCTTTCGTCTGATTTGAGACAAGGCCAAGGTGTGGAAGTACACAGCCGAGACAGCCTACGACGGTCTTGAACTTCCCAACTGGGAACGGGGGGAACAGCCCTGCATCTCGGTCGAGGAGATTGGCCGAATCATCGAGAAGTCACCTGAGCCGTATGAGACGGTGTGGCGGCTAGTTGCTGAGACGGGTATTCGTCGGGGCTAGATTTGTGGGCTCAATGTTGGGGATGTGGACGGGAACCGATGCATCATCGTGGTGCAGAGGTCGCGGACAAAACGGGGAAAAATCAAAGCCCCCAGGGCGGGAATCAGGAACGGGCAGGTGAAACGGCGGGTCTTCAGTTTCTCACCCTCGATGGCGGAGCAGTTGCGTCCGTTCGTGGAGGGACGTGCAACCGACGAGCCGTTGTTCTTGACGCAGGGGCGGTTAACCACGAGCGGCAAGCTTATTGGCGGTGGAGTTAGGCTCGAACCGGACAGCTTCGTCAAACGGGCGCTGAAGCCGGTCCTCAAGGGATTGGGGTTGGATGGAGGGGCCGATGCCTTCCGTCATGCCATTGCTACCTTGCTGGACTCTCTGCACGCTCCGATGGCTGTTCGACAAGAACCCCTCGGACACGTGGATTCGAGGACGACCATGGGGTACACGCATCTGGTGACGGCGGACGATGTTCGGGTAGCAGGAGAACTGGGAGCACTTCTTGACAAGGAATTCTTTGCCCAAGATTTGCCTAAGTTCCCTCCAAACGCAGAAACGGCCTCCGAGTCAATCGCGGAAGCCGTTTAGAATCTGAGATTTCTTGGTTGCGGGGGCTGGATTTGAACCAGCGACCTTTGGGCTAAGCGCCCAACGACGTGCCGCTCAGCCGTCAGCCGAGCGCGACCTTTGCGGTCGCCTCAGAGGATCAAACATGATTCTTCGGCCACCCTCCGCTCTTCCGGAAGGCTGCCAAGTCATCGCTCGATTTGCCGACCTGCCGCCAAAGCCGCCGCGCTCAAAACTGGAACCTCACCGCGATCTCATCCGCGAACTGCGCCGCAAGGGGCAAACTTACCGCGATGTGGCCCGCCTGTTTCAGGAGCGGCTCGGATTGTATGTTGCGCCGAGCACGCTTCATTCGTTCGTGAAGGTGCGGGCAAAGCATCGCAAGCGCTCACAATTCGAACTGCCGCCGATGGAACTTGCCACAACAGAAGCGTCGCCGGGCCTGGATCGTGTTGCAGCGCTCAAGGCGAGGCCGACCTCGTCGAATGGGAGACCTGCCCGCTTCGTGTTCCGCGAGAACGAACCTTTGACCCTGACGAGCGACGGAGGCGAGCTATGACGGCATTCACAAAGCGAGTTGTTTTCACCATGGGCGGCAAGGGCGGAGTTGGCAAAACTGGCGTCATTGTTGCTCTGGCCGAGTGGTTTGCGGCGAATGAAATACCTGTCACGCTGCTTGACCTAGATACGGAGAACAAGGCGCGTGGCTCTCTGAAACACTTCTTCAACGGCACTGTGACTAAGGTCAACATTCACACCCCGGCGGGGCTCGATGCCTTTGTCGATCATCTCGACGGCGGGACGCCGATCATTCTTGCCGATATGGGCGCGGGTGCCGGCCAGGTCGCAGCGGACTGGTTCGAGTCGATGCACGAAGACGTGGCTGAGACTGGTGTGCGCTTTACAGCGGTCGGCGTGGTCACGCCCGATCCGGCCAGCGTCGAGAGCCTGCTCGCCTGGGCGAGCCGTCTGCAAGAGCGGGTCGAGTATGTCGTCGTCGAGAACGCTACCAGTTCTCCGGCAGACTTCACGTACTGGAGGTCCACTAAACAGGCGATCCGTTTCCGTGAAGCTTTCTCTCCGGAGGTGCTGCAGATGGAGTTTCGCCTCGCAGAGCTTGAAAACCCACTTCGCCAGCATGGGATTCAACTCGGGCAGGTGGCAGATCGTAAGGCCGCAGTCGAGGAACTGAAACGAGCGTCTCTGGTCATGCGCGCGCAGAGCTATCGGCGTCGGCTCTTTTCTGAATTCGACCGTGCCAAGCAGGTGTTCTTGCCATGAGTGGAACTCCAACGAATTCCAAGATCTCAATCGTGGTGGCGGGGGAGCCAACTCTTTTTGACTCTCTCGCTCGCCTTGTCCCCAAAGACTTGCAGACTGCCTACTATCGCTTTCTTGCGCACACTCGCACACTTAGTCCAGACGATGAAATGCTTCGCATCCTGGAGGCAATGGGCACGTTGGCTTTGCTCACGCGGCACACTCCGAAAGACATTGCCGAAGAGCGGGAGCGATTCCAACAGATGTTTGAACTGCATCAGCAGTTTTCAGAGGAAGCACAGCAGAAGACGCTCGGCTATGTTCGGGAATTGGAGTCGAGGCTGTCAGGGCTTCCCAGCGAAGTCGAAGCCGGTCTTGATCCGGAGCAGATTGCGAAGTTGCTGGGCGAAAGCCTGCGCCAGCATTTTCTCAACTCAGGCATACAGGATACGGTGAAAGGGCTGCAGGCAACGAGTATGGCCATGACGACCGCCCAGAGGGAGGTTTCGACCGCTCTGCGCGATTTGTCCGATTCACGCGGAGCGGTCGCTCAAATCGAGTCCGCGAACAATAGATTGACGTATTCTTTGGATAACCGGGCCAAAGCCGTGGACGCGCTCTTGCGTGAAGTGAAAAGCGATCTCCTGCGCCTTTGGATTCCGCTCATTGCCGGTGCCACTCTGTTGATCGGACTGTTTGGTGGCATGGGCATTCAAAGCTGGCGGGATTCAGTTCCGGCAGCTGCCACGCCAACCCCCACCGTTGTGGACCCGGTCCCATTGCCTGAGCCGCAGCCGAACGCTGCAACCCCTGCCCGCCCAAAGCAGCAACGCCATAGCCAGGCAAAAGGAAAGTCCGGCGCACACCATGAGCGATAGAACAACCTTCTATCGCTCATGGGAGATATTCGCCCCCAGGACACTTTTTCCGCTGGCCATCATTCGTATTGTCTTGTTATGAGTTGACACATCATAAACTGACAACTCATAATATGTATCAAGAGGAACGGCTATCCAGCCGACACTCGACATGACTATCAAGCCAGATCCTTTTTATGACCGAAAGCTCGAACTTGCCGCCTTGGACCGTGCATGGAACCGACACGGAGCAGGTGGGCAGATGCTGCTCCTGTATGGGCGCAGGCGGTTGGGCAAGACGTTTCTCTTGCAGCGTTACTTTACGGCTGGCGTAGACGGGGACGGGCACGAAAAGCCACATTGCTACTTTCTAGCAGAGCAGTCCACTGCTTCGACACAGCGGCTCACGCTGGCCCGTCAATTGATTGCAGCCCTGCCCTCCGAAGGCCTAACCGCCGAGGATATTGCCGTTTCGTGGAACGCTCTTCTTCGCTACGCCTCACAGCAAACGAAGGAACGGAAGAAGGCCGCTGGGCGTTTCGCGCTGATCCTCGATGAATTCCCGTACTTGGTGGACCAGACTCCGGAATTACCTTCCATCCTGCAAGCATGGTGGGACCGCGAAGCCGTGCATTCTCCGCTATTCATAGTCCTCTGCGGGTCACAGCTCTCCGCGATGGCCGCTCTCGGACAGGAGAGCGCGCCTCTGTTCGGGCGATTCAATGCCGGGATTTTCCACCTTGACCCGCTTCAGTACGAAGACGTGGCGGCCTTCTACGCAGGTAGCCCTCACTACGGCGTTGTCGAGAAGCTGCTCATGTACGGCGTTTTTGGCGGAACGCCGCGCTATCACGCACTTGTCGATACGTCGCGTCCCCCAGCCGAGGAGATTGTTACGCTACTGATGCAGCCACGAGCAATCCTAGAAAATGAAGTGCGATTCCTGCTCGGAAGCGAGCAAATCCGTGACCCGGCTCCGTACAATGCCATCCTGGCCGCGATTGCCGGCGGCGAAACGAAATTCAATGGCATTCAGCAGTTGATCGGGGTGGAGCGCGGTGCGCTTTCCGGCTCCCTGCGCACTTTGCTGGAACTAGGGTGGATTCGGCGTGAGTTTCCATTCGGTGAAAGCTCAGAGCGCAGAGCTCTTTATCGAGTTGCCGATCCCTTTCTGACCTTCTGGTATGGCTTCGTTGCACCGTTGGCAAGCGCCTTGCAATTCTCTGACGCGACAACGGTATACGGAGCGCAGGTCGCCCCGCGACTGTCCGAATACATGGGCTGGTCGGTTTTTGAGGAAATATGCGGCCAATGGCTCCAGCGGAATGTTCAACCGCGCCTCGGACTCAAAGTTCGACAGGTGGCCCGCTACTGGAGCCGGGATGGCCGCACTGAGATTGACCTCATGGCTGAACTCGACGACGGAACATTTCTCTTCGGCGAGTGCAAGTGGCGCACAGAGCGCGTCACTCGGTTAAACGACCTGAGCGCCTTGCAAGCGAAAGTCGCCAGCCTGCCCGAGGCTCGCTGGCGGAACAAATCGAGCTACATACTCTTTGCGTTGGGCGGTTTCTCTCCGGAACTGCTGCAGCTCGCCGATAATCCGGCTGAACGGCTGTACCTAGTCACAGACACGGATATGTTCAACAGGTGAGCTTGAAGCTTATTAACGAGCGTCGCGTCCAATCTTCTGCACTGGCTCGCTGACCGCTCCGCTAGCGCATGATCGATGCTCAACGTTAAATTCGACGAGCACCGTCTCGATGTCGCCAACTGAAAGAGGAATGGCCACCTGTCCGGAAAGCGGACTATTCTTCCATGTGGTTGTTGACCTCTGTCGTGACAGCAAATCAGAAGCTCGTAACCCATTGGAATCAGGGGAACGGATGGCTCCATTTAACCCCTGAGGATATCTTGCCAATCCTTATTGCACCAACATCTCTGCCTCATAGACCTAACCCCACCCTGCGATGCTTTGAAGGCTGAGACCGGCGTGGCTCAGGTTGAGTTGACCCGCTTTGCCGCACTCGACGACTGGGACCACAAGGAGTTGTTCTTGCCTGGCCCAGTAACAGGGTTGACGTCCAAGCAGGTTGCCCGGTGATCACGCTCTCGCCCATCGTACTGGCAGAATGCTGTGCAATGGTTGAAAGGCTTCTCCTGTCGGAGGTCAACTACTTATCAGGCATGACTTAGAAGATCTGGGCTCAAGGAAACGAGCTGCGAACTGACCCTACATACATAATCGAGCTGCATCTCTGAATAGCCACTTGTGCTAGAAAACTGGGGCCACAGAGCAGGCTTGGAGTTCCCCGGCTTCCTAGCTTTCGCGTATCATTTCCGGCTAATGCGGCGGCTCTTCCTTCTGGCCAGGTCGGTCCGAATGGACGGGAATTCCGCTGATAAGTTTCTGATATTCGGTGAGGCGCTTGCCCAGAATAACCACGCCGTTCGAGGTGATTTCATATTCGCGGATATCCTTGGCATGATTTCCGCCACGCATTTTGATCACCACCATGATCTTGCGAAGCTCGCCATCGATGGATACGTACCGCAGTCGGAGGATGTCATCGCAAAGGAATGAAATGGAATAGGTACTGAACGGAAACTCCGTGAAAGACTCGTCCACCTCAACCGTGCTGAGAATCGTCACGCCGATTCCTGTGAGAGCGAAGATCATCCGGTAGAGCGATTCGCGAAAGTCGGCGCGGAAACCTGGCGACAGAGCCATTTCAAAACCGGCCAGGGAATCGATCACCAGGCGCTTGGCGCCGATCTTCTGCGCGGCGTCAAGAATCGACTGCATGGTTTCATCCACCGATAGATCGAGAGGACGAAGATAGAGGATTGTGAGTTTCCCGTCCTTCTGCGGCGTTACCAGATCCAATCCTAGACTGGTGGCCCGCTCCGCATACGCTTCGGGGCGTTCTTCAAAGACCGCCACGATTCCCGGTTCCCCCTGGCTTATCCCCTCCGCAATGAACTGGGTTGCCAGGACAGATTTCCCAGTTCCAGAAGACCCGGCTACGAGGACGCTATCGCCTTCGCGCACGCCCCCATCCAGCATCTGGTCCAACTCCGGAATACCGAAGGAAAGGCGCCGATCGCCGGGCGGATTCCTTTTGCGCGCGGTCAACCCAAACGTGCGTGAGAAGGCCTGCACTCCGGCATCGGTTATGCGAAACGTGTGCAACCCCGGCACGGAATCTTGACCGCGCAGTTTGATAATCTGCAACTTCCGCACAATTGAATTTCGTTCCGGCGTCTGGCGGAGCCAGAAAAGACCGTCGGCGACGGTAAAGATGGGATTGTCACGTAACTCTTCCTCTGCATATTCACCGATCAGGAAGGTCGTAGCTTGCCAGCTGGCCAGAAAAAGGGCCAACCGTTGAATGAACGATTGCAGGTCAATGTCACTTTCCGGCTTCCGCACAATGGTGCGGAATGAGTCCACAACCACGACGGCGGGGTTAAACCTCTCAACTTCCCTGGTGATTTCCTCCAGGACCACACCCAGATCCTTCTCCAAAACAACTTGGCTAAGGTTGATAAAGCGGATGGAGTCCGGCAGCTTTGCCGGATCGAAGAATGTGTACTGTTGCTGATAACGCAACATTTTTATTGCGGACTCGCCGAGAACGGTGAAGTAGAGAGCAGGACGGTCAGAAGTCGCATTGGCAAATACGAACTGGTGAGCGAGCGTCGTCTTGCCGCTCCCGGGTGCTCCCGCGATAATGTTAAACGAGAATTCGGGAAGGCCGCCGCCCACAATTTCGTCGAGGCCCGGAACTCCGGTGGGTAGTTTGTTGATCTTCACTTTGTCTTGGGTGCTCACGCTTTTCTCCCGTGCTCGGAATTGCGATCGTCGAAGGCTCCGCCTGGCCACACATCGCGCAGCAGGCGTAGCGTGATAGGTTCTCCAAGGAAAACAAGCAACAGGCCGAGTAAGCGGGAGATAAGAATGATTCCCCCTTCGCCAGCCGGGAACTCACCAGCCTGAACCTTGTCAATGTCGAATTGATGTTCAATTTCGCCCAGGCCCTGCAATGCACCATCCTCAGAGACCCGCACGGCACTTAGACAGGGAACTTCTGTTCTGGCCAGCGCCAAGGCGCGAGAGGCGAGCGACAGAAAACCAGCGACTCCGGCAAATGCGCTAAGACTCTGGCGCAACTTCTCATAGACGCGAAAGGTTGCGGAGTCCGCAGGCTCGGAGGGCCTGTCCGGAAAGGCTTCGTAAGTCAGAAGCCTTTGGGCTAAATCTCGCATTTCCGGGGAAATCGTCATGTTCAAACGCGCATTGTTTCGGGAAGCAGGTTTCGCAGACTTTCGCACTCTTCGTAAGGACTGGTGCGTCGAGTCCGTCTCTTTTTGAAGCGCCTCGGCGGTTCGGTGTACGAAATCCGGCGTCGCCCCGCATCGATCTCCGGCGGAAATCAATTCATGAAGCGATTCGTTTCAGGGTTAGGACCGTCTTCTTGTGAACCTCCAGCCTTGCTTCGGATAAGTGTGAAAACATCTAAGACCGAGGCGATACTGCGTATATTTCCTGCCACGCTCACGAGTCCATCCTCCATCCCGGGATGTTTATCCGCCAAGGCTTCAATATGTAAGCTCACACTCCGCAGCCGGTCAATTTCCAGCAGAAGGTCCTCGAAAGCCGCGGCTATGACCGGTCCATCGGCCGCCGAGTATATTGCGTCCGCAATGGTCGAGACCGGCCCTATCCTCCAGCTAACCTGAAGGCGCAAATCTTCGATCAAACGCAGCGTTGTTGCCTCGCCCAGAAAGGTAAGAAACAGCCCCAGCAACTGCGCAATCAGAATGATCCCGGCCTCGCCGTCTTCATCCGCATCCGTGCGGGATTCAACTTCGCCGAGCCCGCGCAAGCCTCCATTCGCCAATAACTGCACAGCACTGAGCCGGGACGATTCCGACTTGGCCAGAGCCAGGGCGCGCGAAGCGAGCGCATGAAAACCATCGACTCCCACGGGTGCGCCAAGTTGTCGACGCAACCGCTCATAGACGCGCACAGTTGCAGGTTCGGTATGCAGGGAGGTCGTTCTTGCATCGGCCTCGCTGGCAACAAGGCTGCGGGCCAGATCACGCGTCTTTTGTGGGGGAAGCATCGGTCCCGTTCTTTCCTTAAACTCTACGCCTTCACCTTGAACCTTCAGCATTTATCGCTACGGAACTATCGTGACGATTGCTACCCTAGTGAGATTTTCGACGCGATTCATCATGCTCAATATGGGGTCATACGGTTCAAATGTACTTTAGACATCTCTGGAAAGATGAGCAAATTTGAGCAGTTTACCCGCCGTTCGAGTATTCACACGGTGGAGATTGACTGAGATGTGCCAGCGCGCAAGATGCAAAGGAGGCTTGGTTGAATGGAGAAGATCCGGCATGCCTAAGACATCCCTGAAGCAGATGTTCGTTTACTATTAGCGCGATAGCTTTGTTAGAATCACGGTAATCCTTCTGCGCTCTACTCCCGCTGTCACTCTGCAATGGCCCCGACCGTAAGTAGGCCTTCAATGGTTGAACTTGAAAAGCCCCGATTCGATGTAGCCGCTTTCCTTGCGACTGCCGGCGTGGGGAGAAGAATCGTTCAATTCGCGCCAAAGGAAGCTATCTTTTCACAAGGATATCCTGCGGACTCCGTTTTTTATCTTCAGAAGGGCCGTGCAAAAGTCACGGTGGTTTCCCCAGCCGGGAAGGAAGCTACGATCACGCTTCTCTCCGCAGGCGACTTTGTGGGCGAAGAGGCGCTCGCGGCGATGGCTGGGCTGCGTCTGGCAACGGCCACTGCGATTACCGCCTGCACCACTCTCAGAATCAGTCGGGAAGAGATGATCCATGTAATGCATGAGGAGCATAGCTTCTCAGACCTCTTCTTAAAGGCCATATTGGAACGAAGCATGCGCATTCAGGCCGACCTGATCGATCAGCTTTTCAGCTCCAGTGAAAAGCGACTTGCGCGGATACTTCTGTTGATGGCGGAGTTTGGCAAGCCGGGAGAACCGGAACAATACATCCCCAAGATATCGCAGGAGACCCTGGCGGAGATGATCGGAACCACACGCTCCCGCGTGAGCTTCTTCATGAATCGATTTCGCAGGCTCGGGTTTATCGAATACAACGGGCGCATCAAGGTCCACAAATCGCTGTTGAATGCGGCCTTGCTTGATCAATTACCCGAGATCACTTCCGAAGGGCACTAAAGGGAGCAAGCTTCACTCTCGCGCAGAATGGGCGGCAGGTTTCTCCACGGACCGTGCGGCCTGGGCGCTGAAACCTTTGCGAACCGATTCGGTCAGTCGTGGCTTATCCATCTCCCTTCTTACGCTGGAGATAATCTTTCTTTCATTCTCGATACGGCTTTTCTTTTTCATCAGCGGCCCTTCTTTGAACGATGACTTCTGAATTACCATATCGAGTTCGAAGCCGATCTTCCTCAAGTCGTCCGGCAAATAGGATCACACGGCGTGTGTTTGTGTTTATCCGGCAACCGCGTTAGCGCCGCCACCGCGAATATCCCCAACCCCCGCCTCCGAGTAAAAAAAGCACCAATAGAACGATCACGATTGTTTCCACGTTGTAACCTCCCTCGCAAGACGAAGCGGACCCGCCCTTTTAACGACCAGTCCCACTTCTTCCCTACACATGATCCTATGAGCGGTCCAGACGGGTGTCTGATCAGATTGGAGCACCGTGAGCCGAGCGCTCCAGGCTCGCTTCTGAAAACCGCTCATCCCGGCTCTTGCAAGGAACCGTCATCCTGAGACTCTAATTTTGCGTCGGGTGCCGAAGGCGTTCTGATGGTGGATGGAACGCCCTGCACAAAAGTGACCGATCGACAATTATGTGCGCGCCAAGATCGCCCTCATCGAGCGCGCGTTCACCGGTACGCATGGACATCAAGCGCAGTTCTAAGATTGGGCGATCTGGGCAAAATGCCTGAGCGATTCTGTACGCCGTTCCTGGGCAAGCAGCTAAGGCTAAGTACAGAAGCTACCCCACCTAGCTGGGTACTTCATATACGAATCGACGTCGCGACCGCAACTACTAAGCGAGTATTGGGAATTGCTCCGGTCAATAATAGCCAGCATTAGATCGGTAAGTGCGCAACACTGGCTCTTGAATAACACGCCACGGGCCCAGGAGCTGCCAGATTCATCGGCATGCTATCCCTGGTGTCACCGGCAGCATGAGGAGCCCCATAATTACCACCGTGGGAGTAAGTCGGGGAGAACGGCGGAGATGAATGAAAATGCATCAAGGAATAAAAATGTCGCTTACCGTGCTCTGCATCCTCGTCGCACCGAACGCGCACGCCGAGAATGGAGCGCAGAAAACCACAATCACTTTCACCGGCCCCGTTGAAGTTCCTGGAGTGGGCCAGCATCTTTTGCCGCCGGGCACCTATATTTTCAGGCTAAAGAACACGTCTACTGATCGCCAAATTGTGGAGATATTCAACCAGGATGAAACGAAGGTGATCACAACCCTTATTTCAATTCCGGATTTCCGGCTGAAAATAACCAACAAACCTGTTTTGACTTTTGGCCAGGGCCGCGCAGGAGAGCCAGAGGCATTGAAGGCTTGGTTCAATGGGGGCCAAGAATCGGGTAAGCAATTTGTCTGGGAAAGGCCCCAAGCCATCGAGTTGGCCAGGGAGACAGGCGAACCCGTGCTCTCGACATCCGCCGATCTGGCGGCTGGCCCAGTCGAAGCCTTAAACACTGCGCCGGTTGAGGCAGTAAACTCGATGGGGCAAACGGTGGAAACAGCCGCGGTTGTCGAAGCTCCTCTAGTCGAGATAGTTGCCGCCGCCTCGGTGCCTGTCGTTGCGCTGCAACCCATGCCCACCAAAACCGTAGCTACACCAGTTAGGGCTGAACCAACTCCAGTCGCAGCCGCACCACCTATGCCTTGAATCCGAGTCCGTTGCATTGCTGCCGGCGACAGCCAGTTATCTTCCCCTCATTGGATTAGTAGGGCTGCTTTCTCTCTCGGGAGGCCTTTTCATGGTCGACCTTTTAAAGGGCAGCGGCTAAGTCAGCTAAGGTGTGACTCGCGGGTCGCCTGAGGCGATCCGTAAACAATGGACAGAAGGAGGCATAGGCTAGTGCCGTCCCCTTTGTCCATTCAAACGCTCGTTCCCGTTAAACAATTGGCCGCTTCGATTTGAAGTGGGAGAAAGGACTGATGACTGAGATGACTTTATATGCGGAATGCATGGAAACAGAAGTCAACGTGCAACAATCCACAAACCTCAAGACCCAATTACGCAACCTGACTGGGAGAGTTTCTTCGGCTAAGTGGTGGGTTGCTCTCATTTTCGCAATCTTTGCTTCAATGATAGGTGGAGCGCAAGTGTCTAAGCCATCGCAAAGCAGCGATGCCGGCGCTTATGCCCTCAAAATGAACGGTGATATGGTCATTCTTAGCGCGACCGTCATGGACCCCTACGAAATACTTGTCTCCGGTCTCAACGAAGACGACTTTCAGGTTTTTGAGGATGGAGTACTTCAACAGATCAAGCACTTCAGCCGTGAAGATATCCCTGTTACAGTCGGCATTGTTGTGGACGACAGCGGAAGTATGGGATCGAGGCACGCCGATATGATTGCCGCTGCAGTGGCATTTGCCCGCTCCAGCAATCCGTTGGACCAGATGTTCGTGGTCAATTTCAGCGAACACGTGTCTCTTGGGCTTCCCGTAGACACGCCGTTTACAGACCGGCGCGATCAGTTGCAACTCGCCATCTCGTCGAACCCGGCGCTCGGTCAGACCGCGCTCTACGATGCGGTTGTTGTCGGTCTCGACCATCTCAAGTTAGGCGATCGCGAGAAAAAAGTGCTGATTCTGCTGAGCGATGGCGGCGACAACGCGAGTCAGCACAGTTACGCCGAGCTCATCGAACTGGCCAGGCAATCTGGAGTAATGATATACGCAATCGGTATCTTCGATGAGCGGGACGGCGACCGCAATCCAGGCGTGCTGAGGCGGCTTGCAATGGAGACAGGCGGCCAGGCGTACTTTCCAAAGACATCCAAAGACATCTCCCCAATCTGCGCGGATATTGCCCGCAGTATCCGCAATCAGTATTCCTTGGCCTACATTCCCTCGTTTGCAAAGCGTGATGAAAAATACCGGGTGATATTGGTAAAAGCCAGCGCACCTGGTCTCGACCAATTGTCAGTGCAAACGCGGGCTGGTTATTCAATGCCATCGGTAACCACCCTGTCGGCAGCAAGGTAAGCGACGATGATATTCGCACTGGGATAGAGAGATCTGCTATGCGAGTTCGCTGGTTCAACGTCGCGCAATCGGATTCTTGCTCGTCCCCCGTTCGGTTGGGTACCTTATGTCTCGGTTAGCCTCGTCCATGCAAGTGTCTATCGGTTAGTCCGGAACGACACCCTGGATCATCCGATACGCGCGAAGTAGCGGCGCAAGTCGAGGCTGAATGTCCTCGGTGACCTGAGCGAATTGCGTATGGAGGACTCAGCGACCGCGGATCTGAGCCGCTCGCGGCCCGCTTCCATCTCGTCAATCAGAGTCGCGCATCAAAAACGAGCGCAAACAGAGATCATTCGGTGATGCTCGAAGGGGCGGAACCTTGAGAAGTTGCTTTGACGCCTTACGGGCCCGTTCTACGCCCGAATTGAAATTTACGTCTAGCTTAAAGTTTCTGAATTCTCTGTTCACGCTATCGAAGGGTAAGCTAATTATAACTGCTATAAGGCGTTCGCTCCATACGCTCCCGACACTTGCTATCTGAACACGCGCCGAAATGCGTGTCTAGACTTGAAACATCTCTTAACTTTTACATATTTATCTCTTGTACCATTTCGCTCGATTTAAGTGTCTTAAGTGACTAAGCATAAATGCCTTACCAGTCACTGGACAGAGAAGTCAGATATTCTTGCCCGCTTCGATCTACACTAGGTTGTTGTTTCTTGTCTGCCTGGGACGCGACAGTATCTTGCACCGGAAGTTATCTAATTCATGAAGATCGTTACTCTTACTTCACTTAAGTTTTCAAAAGATAGCTTGCCAAACAAAATAGGTGTATTCTTTTGCTCGTATAAGGTGTACTGTTTTGCTCGTAGAAAGTGTACTCTATTGCTCACAATAAAGCGTATAGTATTAAACATAGGCAATGAGCAAAATTGCACACTCTTGATTTGACCCAGAACTCCTCGGGTCGGTTGCTTGGGCGGTTAGTGCTTGAAAGTAATGCGGGGGCTTGAGCGGGCGGTACTTCAAGCAGCTGTATCCTCAATCTCCTGCACTCTCTCCAGCGCGAGCCGCACTTCAGTTGGCATTCATAGAGAAGTACACCTCTGTAGCCGCTGAAGCTTTTCACTTTAAAGAGGTTGCTGAGCTTGTACCGGACGCGTTGCGTCTTGTGTCGCTCACTCCAGCCCGTTTCGATATTCGAGCATACTCGGCCCCGCCGTTGACATGGCGCAGCGAACGGAGACGTGTGGCAACTTTAACTTCAACATCCACGGGCTCTGGTTTTTCCACTGAGGTAGGTTTATGAGAATCCTGTATTTCACTATGGCACTCCTAGTGTCCCTTACTGCATCTGCGTTCGCCTCTGTTTCGCCGAGCGTCGTAGTCAGCAGCCCCTATGCGGGCGAAACACTCGCCACTCCGTTCGTTCTGGACGCAACCGCCACTCCCTGCTCCGGTCAGGACATCGCCGCCACCGGCTACTCCCTTGACACCGGCGCCACGACCATTGTCAACGCTGCTTACATCAACGCGCAGGTCTCCGCATCCGTCGGCACACACACGCTTCACGTCAAATCCTGGGGAAGCGCGGGCGCAGGTTGCGACACTGACGTGACCATCAGCGTGTCCGCACAAGCCCCCGCCGCGCTGTTCACGAGCATGACCGTCGGCCAGCCCGCTGCCAATGCCAAGCTGGTTTCCCCCTTCACGCTCATCGCGTCCGGTACCCAGTGCGAGTCGCAGCCAATCGTGACCATGGGCTTCTCGATCGATAACAGCACCGCCACCACAGTCGTTCTCGGCTCGGCTGTCAATGCTCCGGTTACTTCCGCCACCGGCGCGCACACTCTTCACGTCAAGTCGTGGGGCAATCAGGGCGCGGGTTGCGACACCGACGTCGCCATCAATGTTGTTCCGTCGCCAGTTTCCATGCTTCCCGCCAACACCGTTACGGTCAAGTCCATCCAAACGCTGGGCAACTGGCAGGCCGTCATTGATTCCGCAACCGGCGCTGGCGCATCAACCATCGGTGTCACCGGCCTGGCCTCAAACCCCACCCTCAGCGGTGAAAGCCGGGAGTTCGTCACCACCTTTGCGGGTGCCGGCGGCGAACGATACTACGCGCAGTTCGGCGCAGACACCTCAGCCTCCAGCTTTCTCTACGACGCCTGGGTCTTCCTTCCCAGCACATCGACCAACATCGCCAACCTTGAATTCGATCTCAACCAGGTAATGGCAAACGGCGATACTGTCATCTTCGGCTTCCAATGCGACTCTTGGTCGAGCACATGGGACTATACTGCCAACACCGGAACGCCGCAAACTCCCTCCGATGTCTGGCTCCACTCCTCATCCGCTTGCAACCTGCGGAACTGGACCACCAACACCTGGCATCACGTTCAAATCACCTACTCGCGCGACAACGAGGGCAACGCGACCTACCAGTCAGTCTGGCTCGATAACGTTGAGCAGGATCCCAACATTACCGTCCCCGACGCCTTCGCGCTCGGCTGGAGCCCCACTCTGCTCACAAACTTCCAGGTCGACAGCATGACCGCCTCCAACGCCGCAACCGCCGTCTACCTCGACAACCTCACCATTTTTCGCTGGTAAAGGAATGAGTCGTCTCTTGTAATTCCATCCACGGTAGCTGCAATCACGCAACATCAAGACGCGGCCGGGCGGGTTTGCGGCTCGCCCAGCTCGACCGGTTCGTCACTGCACGCTGTTGAAGCCGTAGACCCGTTGCCCTCCCTCAGAGGAGCCCTGAATGATAGCTCATTTCGAGTGTGCCCGAGGACGGCGCCCTCGACTTCGTGGATCGGCATTGGGGCTATGACAGTCATTCCTCCAATCAAATCGCAGAGATCCAAATAGGACTGACGGTTTGCATGGAGAAACTCGAGCGGATACTCAGGCTTTCGCTCACGAGCCCTGACTGGATCTGCATCGAGTACATAGCTAATGTCTAGCTTGGGGACGATTCTAATGATGAATCGGACATATGCGCGAATGAACGGCTTGCACAGTGTCAGATTCGCAAGTTCGTCATAGATATATCGATCGAAAACGACAAGATCAGCGTTGGAGTCCAATGCCTTTTCAACCGCGAGGCGGACGGAGATCGCATCAATAAAGTAGAGAAGCAACCGCAGCGTGGTCATCAACCATGACCTTACGTTTTTGTCCCGCCGCTCGATTGGTGCGGACCTGCTTCCCACGCCTTTGTCCCCTTTGAATATGAGGTGCCCTGCATTTTCCCGAATCCACGTCAGCTTCGAGATGTCATCCCAGAATCTGATCAACAGAACCCGATGGCCGTCTTCTTTCATCCGACTGCACAAAGATTCGATCTGGGTGCTTTTCCCGGCGCCATCAATACCGGAGAAACTTACAGACTTCGTTCGATTGCTCTTTTGTAATGCTCGCATCGCTGTGCTCCACAGTTCCTAGCAGTGTCCCAGGCTTTATGTCAGTTCGGCCGGCTCGGACTCCCATGCGTGAGTGCCAGCACCGTGCCGATGGCAACAGCGGCGCCCACAACCACACTAACCCTAATCAGGAACGCGCGCGCTCGTCGCTGCTTTGCCGGCGCAATCACCGCTCCCGCAGGTCTGGAGGCCGCAACACCTGTGGTCTTCTCGTAAGGAGCTGCAGCCGTCCCGACCGGTTTGGGAGCGCCATCTTGCCCTTGTTGCGCGCTGGGTTGCGAAGTTCCGGACTGTACATCTTGATCGGTAATTTCGCTGCGCACAGGGTCTGGATTGTCCGGGTAGGCTTCATCAGGCCGCTTTGCCTCTGATGTCGAATTCCCGACAGGGCGACTTGAGTCTCCCGACTGATCGCTCACGGAGGACGCACTTTGCGGCTGCTTGTCCCCGGCTGCCTTCAAAGGCAGCGCGACGGCCGATTCCGTGATCGGCGCCGTCAGCATCATCACAAGGCTGCAGGCAATCTGCTTTCTTGGCCAACCACTCACGATTCTCATTGGTCCCCTCCCTACCCGGTAATGCTGAGTGCCTCAGAATGCCCAACCCAAGACGGTTATGCTGCATTCTCAGAGCTAAGATGCAAGCTGGTGGCAGTCGCACCAGTATTTGTTGCCACACCTGCCCACGGCCGATGGAAGCTGCTTACCGCTTCAGCGCTGGTGTCAAACACTTCAAAAAGCCGGTCTACTCCTGTAACTTTTAAGAGCGCTCGTGCTCCATCCGGGATTGCTGCAAGCTTGACATCGCCATTACGCTTCATGGCTTCTTCCAAGCAGCAGAGCAAAAGGTGGATAGCCGATCTGTCCATCTGCTGCACCTTGGAACAGTCAAGCACAATGCATGGGCGATCAATACTAAAACAGTTCTCCACTTCAGCGAAAAACAGCCGCTGTTGTTTCAAACTCAGTGTTGCGGGTAGGTGCTTCACCACCGCAGTGTCCGCTCTGATTGTCATTGTCAAACCCCATCTCAGGTCGAGTGCTTTGTTCCGGTTCTAAGTGCAATGGCTCTGCTGTCGGCCGAAGGCGCGTATCTCTTCCTGCGCGAATTTGTGGCAGCGTCTCGGTTATCCAGGGTTTTCCAAGAGGCGTGCGAGCTCAGCTTCCGGATTTCGAATTGATCGTGCCAGCATGTTTCTGCCATAGCGAAAAAGAGTCATGAGGTTCGTGTTGTACCAACAGCACTCCGACATGCGAGGCGATAGCCCGCACAGAAATCTAAGTTTCTTCAGGCCGCTTGGAGATCCGAGCGTCGCAGCGACCAGCCGATGATTTCCGTCCAGGACCGTCAAAGGTTCCCGTTCGTTGAGACCGATCAGAATCACCGCACTGAACCCAGGATCTTCCTGAAGAAGCTGATCGCCTATGGCGGCCATCTTTGCCAGGAATGCAGTGTCGACCAGGTGTTGACGCGAGCGCATGCCCTCAGTAACTTCAGTCACCGAGAAATTGCCATGCGCAAGCTTACGCCATTGTGCCCGAGGAAATGCCCTTATCTGCCCAAGATCTTCTTCCTTGATTTCCACCTCAAACCATTTTGTGCCGGTGGGAAGTTCTTTCCACAGAGCAAGGTGCCGAATGAAGAGAAGAGCCCGCCGTCTTGCATTGTCGCCTGCATTACTAAGATCAGGCGTACTGACAACGTCACCCAGGCTTTCCTGGTACCGGTGAAACTGCGGAGAGTGGAAATCGCTCTTCAGAAACTCAGCAATGACCTCGTCTTCAGACACGCTCCGAATCACTCTGGCTGGCTGAAAGCCTTTCGACCCAAGCGGCTCTCTTGAATTAGCAAGCACATCGATAAGAAATGGCAACGCCACGCACACCAGTAGAGCTGCCATCAAAACAAGTTGCACAAGAATGACTTCGCGTAAGGATGAATGAAACCGGCAGATGGCTGCAATTACCAAACCGCTAAACGCCAACTGTATCCAGCTTGTGTTGGCGATTTTGTAGGACATCTCGAACGTGATAATGACGACGCTGAGAGAAAACACAATCGTCGTAATCGCATAAAGCGCAAGAAGGTATGGAAGATTGTAAATACCTGCTATCTCAAAGCCGGATCCAAAAAACATCGTCCAGATCGAGGCAGGTGCAATCCGTAGACCGAGGGCCAGGCTGGAGCCGGTGACCAACACCAGCAGCAGCGATGTTGCGATAACTTTGAGATTCCTTCTGTCCTCGTCACGAGTGCCCGCCATAACCGGAAACATGCTGTTTACAATCGCCGAGGAAAACGCGAATATCACCCGGCCAACCATCGCCACTGCCGCATAAATTCCTGCCTCTCTCGCAAGGAAAAAGTGCTTTACCAGCACAATGTCGCAATTATTGATCAGAACCTGGCCGGAAAAGAAGACCATGGCCTGAAAAGTCTCCCGAAGAAGATACGAAAGGTGAAGAGGGTTCGGATGTCGGGCCGTCAATCTTGGCGCAGCTGCAAAATAGGCCACCATAATTGCGGCTGCATTGATCGCAATCACTCCCTCAACCCCAAATCCTGCCAAGATCAGAAGGACCGATCCACCGAGTCGAAACGCCCCCTCAACCACAAGATTGACGGCAAGACGACGAAACTCGTAAGTACCTTGAATGTAGCCCCGCCGGGATCCCAGTGGAACATAGAATGCCGCACCTATCGCGAGCAGAGCGACGAGAACAGGTCCGGGCAGATTGAGGTAATCCGCAATTGCCTTTTGAAACGACACCAATATGAGCGCAACGAGTATCCCGCAAACCCATGCGCCACGATGGAAACTTTTGTAAACCGCAGCCTTTCCTTCTGGAGAGTCCTGTTGTACCACCATCTTTGCAGAAATGAGTTGAAAAGAGAGCGTTACCGCGGACAAAAGAGTCAAGATGGTATAGACAACCGTCGCCTGACCGAATCCTTTGGGGCCCAGGAATCGCGCAACGAAAATATTGTAAGCGAGGTTGATTGCTGTCGTGAGGCCCGAGCCCGAGAGCAGTACAACGCTTCCCGAGACGATGCGCGCCTGCAGAGTATTCGTCTTGTGGGTCACACCATTCACCGCATCCCGGAATCACGGGTTCGAAATGCAAGAAGCGCTCTGCGTAAAGCTGGAAGTATAAATCTATTGCGCCGACACTTAGTATGACGTGGCAAATCACTAACAGACTGATCAGAATGGATCAGTGATGGAGTGTTTTGGCTGATTCGTGACAACCCAATTGATCCCCATCGCCTCTAATAGATAAGACAATGTTTATGTTTAATCGAGCGAGCACTGCACTCCTTCTTCTTCTTTTCCTCCCCCGCGGATGCTCTCGCACCGAAGGGCATGCGCTACCGTTGAAACATACGGCGACGGGAACGTCACCGGAAACAATTGCCTTGTATGAAGCCTGGTTTGGACATCCCAACCACATCTCCGTCGGCTATTCCTCGCAGGATTCTGCTGAGATAACAAATCAGATCCGCCAAGCGCAAACCATGGGCATTTCCGCATTCGTTGTGGACTGGTATGGAGACCGGGAACCCTTCATCGATCGCAGCTACGCCCTTATGCAGACGATAGCCGCAAACCATAAGTTCCAGGTTGCGATGATGTACGACGAGACCGAGGGGGAAGACGGCGCGACCGACGAGGCTCTCGCAGATTTTACGATGTTTCATGACACCTATCTTTCGTCGAAGGCATCGGGACATCAAGCATATCTTACCTACGAAGGCCGGCCTGTCATTTTCATCTTTCCAAAAGGAAGACACACTGACTGGAATCGAGTGCGCGCCCTGGTAAGCAAGTGGCGTTCTCCACCTCTACTCATCTATGAAAACCTCCCCGGCCCAGATGCGGAAGCGTTCGACGGCTTCTATGCCTGGATAAACCCCGGAGAAAAAGGTTGGTCGGCAGATGGCAGCAACTGGGGAGAGCAATACCTGAGCGATTTCTATCAGACAATGCACTCTAAATACTCTGACAAGATCATTGTGGGCGGTGTTTGGTCCAACTTCGATGACAGCAAAGCCTCCTGGGGACTTAACCGGCACATATCTGCGCGCTGCGGCCAGACCTTTGCCGATACCTCCAATATGTGGCATAAGTATTTTCCGCCGGATGATCTGCTGCCTTTTGTAATGATCGAGACATGGAACGACCACGAGGAGGGCACTGCCATTGAAAACGGTATACCGTCCTGTGATCCGAAAGAGCAGGGGCACTCGCTGAATTCTCCCGGCGCAAAACCCGCGGCGTCGCAGAGCAAGCCATAGGTCAGAAAAGCAATCAAGGCTCAGTTCCTTCGCTCTTTGCATTGAAAAGGATTGGATCCGGGCGTATATAATGCCCGGAGCGCATGGCTTCATCTTAAGTATTTGCCCTTTGAATTTAATGTGTAGGTAAATTAGCACTACGCCGGCAGACATCCTTTGGCGTTCACCGGAGAATGTCCTTATCTCTGCGCCGCCGAGATTACATCCTTCTTTGTATGGCCATTGGATTCCTTTGCAACAATTGCGAACTGAGGTTCCATGATGGCTGGAGAACGGAGGACCGTACTGATGATCGAAAGGGGTCGGCTGCGTACCTCGTCGTAGACGCGTCCAAGATACTCCCCCATCACACCCAGGCATAGAAGCAGCAAGCCTCCCACGAAGAACACTGAAGCCGCAACACCGAAGCCCATAGTCAACTCGGCAGTCTTCGACAGAAGCATAAAGCCATATAGAACGGCAGCTATCACGCTCGCAAATGCAAACAGTGCGAAGCTGAGCCGCAGAGGTTTATAGCTAAAACTCAAGATCGCGTCCATCGCGTATTTGATTCGGCTCATGAACGATAGCTTGCCATCGCCGGCCAATCGATCCTGCCGATCGTAAAGAACCACCTGGTTCCTGAATCCAACCCATGCGCGCAGCCCAGGCAAATAACGGTTCTTCTCCCCCAGTGCATTGACCGAATCGACGGCCTTTCGATCCATAAGACTGAAGACACCAGCGTTCAGCGGTATTGGATAGTCAGAGAGAGCCCCCAATACGCGATAGAAAAGAGGAAATAGCTTGGACAGGATCTTGCGCCGTTCTTTCCGGCTCCTTCTTACCGCAACAACAACCTCAGCGCCCTGTCGCCAGGCATCGATCAGCTTTGGCAGAACTTCCGGAGGATCCTGGAAATCGCCATCCATCAGGATCACAGCGTCACCGTGCGCTGACAGAATACCAGCTGAGATTGCGCCCATGTGGCCCCAATTGCGCGAGAGTTCCACAACCACTACACGCGGATCCATTGCGTGCAGTTCTCTGAGCATTTCGAGAGACACATCTGTGGAACCATCGTTTACGTAAACTACTTCCCAGCTGGTGTGCGCGCCATTCAGAGCACTTACCAACGCCTCATGGAAACGTACGATTATTTCCTCTTCGTTATAAATAGGTACGACAACGGATATCATGATGTGACTCCTGGAAACCTGAGTTGTGCGTTCATTTAGACGCCCTTTCGCCTGCTTCGTCAGTTCTTGTCCTCACCGCAGGCACTCTCACTTCCATGTTCACAATTGCGACTTATTCGAATGCGGACTGGAATACTCTCACCCGCCATTGCACTTCTGCAGGTGTTAACACTATGACGTATCTTGAACTAAGATGCTGTGTCGTTTTGACCCTGCTATGATCGAGGAGCTCCACGTCGTATTCAACCTTGTCCGTGAGCTCAAGTGATAGTCCATCCGGCGAGTAGAAGATTATCTGTAGATCGTGCGACCGGTCCTGATAGCGTGTACAAATTCCCAACGTCACCTGCTGTTGGATTGTTTGCGCAAGCTTGTCCTTTGCAGTTCCTACGAAGGCTGGATCGAGCAGATCCGTACGATTCTGCGCAAACGCGGCGCTTAAACTTTGCCACGACTGCACATAGTCACGAATCGCTGCTTCTCCAGTCTGATCTGGCAGAGGCCGGGGTCCTTGCAGATTCGCTGGTTCCACGCGCACCGTGGCTTGGGCGGACCCGATGCTCGAAGCAAGGGCGAAGAGTGCGCAGAGAATCAGGGAGGTCTTTAGCATGGCTACTTCTCCCAACGAATCTGATTCCCCAGAACAACTCCGCTCGCCACAGAGATGGTTGCGCCATTATGGCCGGCCATTTGTACTTCTGCAATACCGCGTTTGAGAGGCACGTCAACCGTTGACTGACCGCCACTGTAAGCTTCCGTGAAGGTTACGATTGTTCCGTCCGGCACCGCATTGCCGTTACAATCGCGCACCGGATCCGTTACGAGTTGGAGCGCTTGGCCTGACTTTGTGGCGCTCATCTTCAGCCCGCACGGATCGCCGGCAACCTGTATTACTACGCGCGCGCTGAGAACGTCACCTATCCGAGCGGCAAACTTATCAACCCCTTGCTGCGCTGTCGAATCCATTGCGGTCCAGGCGGCGCCATCCTGTGTCAGTGCGACGCGCTTCTGCACCGCGCCATATGGATTCGACAATTCGAAGGAAACCTGTGTGGGGACGGTAATCAAATTGTGATAGGCATCGAAGACATACACCGCACCCGTTATCCCATCGTGAAGACCGACCGGAAGACGAGAGGGCCGCGCAAGAAAACTCAGATTCACAGGTTTATGCGCGGGAATTACATCGAACGAGCCGCTCTCCGTGGATGAGTCTCCCGTAAGAACAGCCAGATAACGACCGGCGTTGTACAACGATCCAGAAGGAAAGAAGGTTGTCTCTCCCAATCGGATATCGCGCTTCAACACTTGCTCGGGCCCTACGATATATAGAGTCGCTCTACCGCTCCCAGTGCTCTGTATTGAAAACGCATTGCCGGCCTCGACCGCTTTGGGCAAGCTCATGTTCCCGCCTTGAGGGAACCCCGTCTGGATCGTAGCCATTGCCAGGCCGCAAAGCAGGAACGCAAAACCGGGCCTCACTGCGAGCCACCGAAACTGTATGTCGCAACCACTGTGCGCTGAGTGCTGATGTCTCTCGCTAGATCCTCAGGGATATGTATCTCGAACGGAACCGGCGTCTGGGGTAGGAGTGCCTGGTCGACATACTCGTCTGCAATCCAAACCACTTTGCCGCTCTTGTCGTAAAACGTTCCAAGTACATGCGCCACGTTCACCACCTGGCCACTTTGATTGATGAGCTGCCCGGTCAATGAAGCGTCCGGATCCGGATGCAACTCCTGGTTGCCAATCTCTATTACTGGGTCAGCCGTCGCTGCGACGAGGGCTGACAAAGGCGTCATACGTATGCTTCCGACGTCGGACAACGACACATTGGCAAACTTGATAAAAAACGGCGTAACTTGCTTCGGCAGCAAAACGTGAGAGATTTTGTCAAAGCTGCCTTCGGTCGCCATTGGTGACTGGTTCTTTGATAGCAGGGTCGCGGTCACTGACACATAAGCAGGCACAACGTCTTCGTTCAGAAGCTCGCCAAGGATCACCACGCCGTCGGCCCGTTCTATTGGGTGCATGTCCACAATCCGCACATGAGGCGTCTCAACGTCCTGCGCGCCCCAGTCATCTCCGGGGCCGCGGTAAATCACATCCCAACGCAGATAATTGACTGCGATGACCTGCGGCGGCACCATGGGCTCTTTCACGATGGGCCACTCAGGCTCCCAGTGATCTCCATTCCTTACTACGTGCAGGTCTCGCGTACTTACCGAGCTGCCGACCACGGTAGCCCAATGCAATTTGAGCTCCATTTCCGCATCATCCGCGGATGCATGGATGGGCCGCACTTCGAATTTGTCCAGCGTGGTATAGGTGAGAAGACTCGGGTAGTATCCTGTCAAGTCATGCACAAACTCAGGCTCGGTAAACTGGGCCTTGTTCGCGAGACTGGCATACGCTTTATCCCACGCTTGCGCTCGGATTTCGTCACCGAGGTTCGCGACTGCTTCCTCCGGGCTTGAAGATGAATGCAACAGGCTTCCACTGCCGGCATAGGCAACTGCGGATGGCACTGGCCACACTGTCCCAATCACGACCAGTGCTACGGTCGCACCAGCAAGAATTGCGGCGAGTAGGGGTCCTTTGCTCATGAGACTAACCTCGCGCTCATCAGGTTTTCATCGGCGGTGAATGGAGCCTCTGCTCGACGCTCGCGCCTTCTCTTCTCTGGAATAAGAATCACTAATATCGCCAGGAGGCTGCTTCCGAATGGCAGAATACCCCACATGACGCCTTGCCAGTGTGGCGGAACTTGGGACGCGTTCACCGGCGTAGCAGGCGGCACACCATCTCTGCTCCACACGGTGATCGTCTTATCTTCAAGACTGTCCACTTGCCGCCAGCCGGCAAAGGATAGAAGCGGATCATAATAGTGATCCCGCACAAACACCCACTTCAAGCCATAGTGGTCTGCGTGCATCAACATAGCGCGAAGCGCTTCGAGACCCGGCTCGCCAAAGTATTTCGAACTGGTAAGCGCGCCTGCGCCATAGCGAGTCAGTTCCGGCAACATCCGTCCCGAGTTCCATTCTCCATCCACACTGCCTGCGTCCGTCATCATTGCCAAACGTGCAATCTTATTTCCGAATCCCAGGGTGACATAGCGATACTGATCGTGACCGTCACGATTGAGCCAGGATGCAACCGTATCGACCTTGAAGTCCTCTGCGTCCGCCGGTTGATAGTTTGCCCACCCTACAGCCAGCGCACAGCTTAAGGCCGCTAAAGTGGTCAAACCCACAACCGCCCACATTCGATAGCGATCAACCAGTTCAGCAGCCAAGAGTCCCAAGAGTGGAAGGGCAAGCAAAGTTGCCCAATAGCTGAAACGCTCCATGGTCAACACGTCGAATGCACGCCCAAGCAGAAGACGTCCAACCGGGGTTGTCCCTCCGAGTCCTACGAGGAACGCCACCCAGAATCCAAACAACAGAGGGCGTAACCGAACGGCCATAGATCCGCGAATGAAGATGAACGGCAGGGCCAGTATTAGTGCTCCATAGGGAACTATGAAGTAGTTGAGCCCCCACTGTGGGTTAAGAATGTAATTTGCCCGTGAGGGATGCGGGATCGGAGTCTGCGTCACGGGATAGTGAATCAACGCGATCCAAAACGGAAGAAGTACAACCGCTATCGCAACGGCCACCACCGCGGCCATCGTGGCCGTTCGGGCCACAAAAGCTAGCATCGTGATCCGCTCGCCATCTTCATGATCGAAGAATGCTAGTGCCAGAACCGGCAACGCAAAGAGAACTGAGCCAAAAAGCAGCGTGGCATGATGAGCAGCAGCGGCGGCTGTGAAGAGCACGCTCGCTTTGAGAAAGGATCGCCACTTACCATGGCGGATCCACTCGAACAGAAATGGAAGAGCGTTCAAATAGATTGGCGCCGCACAGGTCGTGCCCAACTGTCCGGCGGAATAAATCAGGAAGCTCTCCGAGCCAAGAAAGACGCTCGCCAGGGCGGCAATTGATGCGGCGCGCGGGCTGACCCAAAGCAACGAAAAGCGATAAACACCCACCACGAGCAGCAATATGGCGGCAAACTGGACAGCCATGTATGCCATGTCCAAACCAAGACCTCTGGAAACCAATGCCACCCACTGTTGTGGCAGGGGAGGATATGTGGTCTGGGAAAAGCCCGCGTACCACTTGGAATCCCAAGGATCGAACCAATGATGGACATAGTGTGAAGCAAACAGAATGTGAAAATTTGTGTCGTACGATTTCAATGGCAATTTCATGAGAAGAAGTGGCAGGTGAACCACAACGACCGCCGTCAATAACAGGCTCATCGGTATGGGCCGCGAGGCCGGTGCGATCGACTCAGTGTTCTGCACGATTACCTCTCGAGACAATCATGGAATTCAAACGTGTCATTCAGCGCGACTTATCACACTCAGCCGAGCATTTCGCTGCTCAGCAATTCAGCGAGTCTCTCAATAACAACACCCTGAGGTCTGGCTAATTTAGAACACTTGCGCCCCTCACTATCACTGGCCCGAGTCATCTAAGCCATCGCGTGAGTGGAGCTAAATAGCTCAGATGTTGTCCTGACGTCATGAAAGTCTATTAGTGTGTGCGAGTTCCTTTAGCTTGCGCAGCTGAATCGACGATCACCATCGTCGTGCGCCGGTGACGAGTTTCTTAAGTATCTGCTCGGCACTCCGTGAGAGAGGATCTTGATGAATGCAGCAGGAAAAGGATCCTTCAATACCGATGTATTTCTTTCAACCGTCGGGCCCGGGCGGAGCTTTGTCCATCGCGGTGCGAAGGGAACGTTTTTTTCCCAGGGAGAGTTGGCCGACTCTGTGTTCTATCTACACAATGGACGGGCAAAGCTCACCGTTGTCTCCAAGAAGGGGAAAGAGGCAACGGTCACATTTCTCACTACGGGCGACTTCTTCGGCGAGGAGTCGATGTCCGGAGGCGACACTTTGCGTACGTCTACAGCCTTGGCAATTACCGCCTGCTCGGCAATGAGGATCGCAAGCCACCATATGCTCCGCGTTCTGCATGACGAGAACGCATTCTCTGACTTCTTTATGCAATTCATCGTAAATCGAGGCATTCGCAGCCAGGCCGATCTCGTTGATCAACTCTTCAACTCCAGCGAAAGGCGCCTGGCGCGGACTCTGCTCATTTTGGCCGAATTTGGACAGCAGGGTGCGCCGACAGCCCTGATTCCACCGGTCACGCAGGAGACTCTTGCGGAAATGATCGGCACTACCCGCTCACGTGTCAGTTTCTTTATGAATCGCTTCAGAAGTCTCGGCTACATCGAATACAACGGACATATTCGCGTTCACAAGTCTTTGCTCAATGTGGTCCTTCACGATGAACTGCCTGAAGAAAACGCATCCAGGCCAACAATTCTCGATCACCCCACCAGTAAGGCTCGCCTTCTGACCGGAAGAGGCAAGCGCACGTAAGCTGGGTGCTCTGCCGGCCCCGAAGACCGTACACAACCTGAAACGCTGACGCAATAGCTGCTTGCGCTTTTGCATCAGAGCGGTGCGTCGCAACTGCGGCCTTGATTGGCGGAGTGCCCATCTCCGAGCCCCACGAACTCCTCCCAGCCAGGCGCCTGATTCCTGATCAATAGTGCACAGGATTCAAATGATCGGAAGTGTACGTTCAAATCACGCAAGTCTCTCAAAGGAGGTCACCGATGAACCCTCCGTCACGGCCTCGACGCATCCATCAAGCGGCGGGCTACAACGGCACTGCAATGAGAAGACGGAACTCGCACTTCGATTTGGAAGACACGCGACAAGAAAGATGCTGCCTCTCCGTGAACCAATCCGAATCGGACGGCTCGCTTTGATTTCGCTCCGGTGCACCTTTGACTGCTAAGAATCACTCTCCGAAGATTGCACTGCTATTCGTACTGGTCAGGCTAACCTGTGTCGCCGGCGCGCAGGTTTACGATGTGGGGCCTGACGCTTCGAAGAACCCTAAGGTCCAAACCAATCAATCACAGCCTTCCGACCAGTCGCTGGGTTGGGGGTCCAACATTCAGAATGCCCGTCTTGCACGTGCTGCCGAATTGGCGTTGCAGCACGGGGATCGCGCTCTCGCACTTGGCTATGCGCAACGCGCTGCTGAAGCCGCTCCAGACAATCCTCAATTATGGTTCCTGCTGGGTTACGCGGCTCGGCTCAATTCGAAATTCCAGCAGTCAGTCGACGCCTACAGCCGGGGTCTTCGCCTTAGCCCTTCCGCACTCGACGGTCTCTCTGGTCTTGGGCAAACCTATAGCCAGATGGGCCGAACCGAGGATGCAGAGCGTCTTCTCAAACGGGTGGTTGCGTCAGACTCCAGGCGTAGGGATGACGCGATGTTGCTCGGCGATCTTTACATGAAATCGGGAGATTACACCCAAGCACTCGACTGGCTGGGCCGTGCCGAACGGAGCCAGCCGAGTGCGCGGTCGGAGCTACTGATCGCGCTCGCCTACCAGCACCTGAATCAAATGGACCTGGCGAGCCGCTATCTTGAGATGGCCACACGGCGGGATCCCAACAATCCTGACGTTCAGCGATCGATGGCGGGTTATTACCGCGAGGCCGGCAACTATTCCGACGCGATTGACGCGCTCCAGTCCATTCGCATGCCGAAGCCGGATGTCATGGCTGAACTCGCATACACCTATCAACTGAACGGCAAGCTGAATGATTCCGCCAGGCTATACGCACAGGCAGCCAATGCCGCGCCGAAGGACCTGGGGCTTCAACTCTCCGCCGCGCAGGCCGAGGTCGCGATCGGCTCCATGGAGAAGGTGAGCCCATTTCTCAAACGTGCTACCGCACTCGATCCAAACTATTACCGTTTGCACGCCATTCGCGGAGAGATTGCGAGCTTCCAGGAAGGCGAACAGGAAGCCGTGCTGGAATATAGCGCCGCCTTAGCGAACCTGCCCGTGGAACCGGCCGAGGGACCACTGTATGGAATCCAGTTGCACATGGATTTGATGAATATCTATAAGAACCTGGCCGATGAAGGTGCTGCCCGTCATCAGCTTGAGGAAGCTCAGGCCGAAATTAGCGGACTCGGCGATAAGGTATCGGGAATAGCACAGTTCCTGCGCCTCAGAGCTCTGATCAAAATGAATTCAGGAGACTTCGACAGTGCATTGGGAGACATGAAGGAAGCGCTCGCAATGAACGCTCACGATCGAGATGACTTGCTGCTCGACGGAGACATCCTGATGAAACTCGGCCGCACCGAGGACGCGATTGCCGTTTATAAGCAGGTTCTCGCCATAGATCCTATCAACCGGTTTGCGCTAACCGCCCTAGGATATGCTTCGCGAGCAGCGGGACGGGACCAGGATGCGGAAAAGTACTTTCAGCGCCTGGAACAAGCAGATCCGTCGTTGTACGTATCTTATCTTGCACTTGGAGATCTCTACACGGCTCGCCGCGACTTTACAAAGGCCCAAGCCTCTTACAGCAAGGCTTATGCTCTGGCCCCGCTGAAACCCCTCATTCTCGCAGGAGGAATGAACGCCGGAATTGAAGCGCATAACTACAATCTGGCTGGGACCTGGCTGAGCCGCGTCCCGGGCGAAATGGAAAGCGAACCTCAAATCCTTCGGGAAAAAGAAAGATACCTGAGTTTCAAGGGACAGTATCAGGAATCTGCTGAAGTCGGCCATAAGGCAATCAAAGTGCTGCCTCGAGACCGGGACGTGGTAGTCTACCTCGGTTACGATCTGCTCCATCTTGAAAAGTACGACGAGCTCCTGGATTTGACATCGAAGTATCTCGAAGTCTTTCCCAAAGAGCCCGACATTCCGTTACTCGAAGGCTATGTTCACAAGCATCAAGGGCTCAGCGAACAGGCGCGACAGGACTTTACTGAGGCGCTCAATCGAGATCCCGAGGTGGTTACGGCATACGTGAACCGCGGCTACATGCTGAACGACCTTCACCAGGCCAATGCGGCCGCGGCAGATTTCGAGTCAGCCCTCAAGAGAGAGCCAAACAACGGCGAGGCGCACCTCGGACTCGCCTATGCCAGCCTTGATTTGCAAAAGCCGGAGACAGCATTGCGAGAGGCGGATCTGGCAAGACGGGCATTGGGCGATTCAAGAGACATTCACGTGATTCGCGCAACCGCCTATGGGCGGCAACACATGTCGATGAAAGCGATTGATGAATATCGGACCGCCTTGAAGTTCACTCCGGACGACGGAACGTTGCACCTCGGCTTGGGAAGTGCATTGTTTGCTGAACGGAAATACCACGATGCAATCGTCGAGTTTCAGATTGCAGTGAAAGATTCACCCGGCGATGCTGATACTTATGCGTTGCTTGCACGCTCCTACGCAAACCTGCAGGATCGCGGTCAGGCATTGCGGTATGTGCAACTGGCTGACCAGAGCGCCCTGCATGCTCCAGTGTCAGCAATGCGTTCGCAATCCGGAATGGGCGAGGTTTACGTTTCCACAGGTATGGCTCTCAGCACTCTTGGAGACCACGATGGCGCCATGGACCGTTTCCGCAAAGCGCTCACGGAACCGGGCAGCGACCGCGTAGGCGTACGCCTGGCTATCGCTCAACTCATGGCGGACCAGGGCCATTCGGAGGACTCGGAAAGACAGATTGCATTGGCCCAGATGGAAGGCGAAGCAGGAGTCACCGAGCCGCCCACAGGAACCCAGTTCATCGCCGCGGCGGATGTGCTCCGGACAATGCATGAATATCAGCTATCGCAGACCTATCTTCAACGCGCCAAGGCGGCAGGTGCACCGGATTCGGAAGTGCGGATTGGATTTGCCGACAACTATCTTGCGATTGGAGACACACCCAGAGCTCAGGCCGAACTCTCGGCGGTGAAGGCTGCTGACGGAGCCGCCCCGGATTACCAGTATCTACTGGCCGAAGCCAATGTCTATCGCCAGGAACACCACAGCGCCCAGGCGCTCACTGCTTTTGCCCAGGCATCCAGCGCGGAAGGCGAAGACCAAACGGCCGAACAGGATCTCCTCCAGGCAGGAGCGGATGAAGGGCTACGAGTTACGCCTGTTCTGAGTGTACTTTCCAGTTTTCTGGTGGAACCTATCTTCGAAGATTCCACAGTGTATGTTCTGGACTCCAAGCTGGATGCCGCATTTCCAGTGCCTAGTTCCGACACCGCCCTTCTTCCGCCGCCGCGTTCCTCCATTGATACGCAGTCGACAAACGTGCTTCACCTGCATCTCAGCCATCTGCCCACCGCCAGTGGTTTTTTCCAGATACGCAACGCCGAGGGGCAGATTTCTGTCCCCAGCACAAACTCAATCATCAGTCGCAATACAACGGATTACACGTTCAACTTTGGGCTGAATCCTACGTTCAATCTTGGCAACAACCTGCTGACGTTCGATAGCGGCATTCAGGCAACCGTCCGCCGCGATTCCGAGTCCCCCGTCGAAATGAACCAGAACCTCTTTCGCATATTCACCTACATGTCTACGAGTTCATTCTTCAATGCGGTTTCTGTCAGCGGCCATGTGATGCGCGAGACAGGCCCGTTTACCGAGAGCAATCTCCATTCGCTGGCAACTACGGCAGCCATTGATTTCCGCGTCGGGGCGCCCTGGGGAAAAACCGCTCTGGTGACTGGATGGGGGGCCAGCGACCAGAAGTTCTCGCCGGTGAACTACGAGGCTTACTACACCTCTTCTTATATCGGCATTGACCGCAAATTCGGAGAGCGGCTGAATCTCAAAGCGATAGCGGAAGACGTGCGCGCCTGGCGGATCGTGGGATCAAATTGGGGAAATGCGCAGAACTTGCGCCCGGCCGGAACCGTCGATTTCGCTCCAAATCACAGCTGGGACATGCAACTCTCGACCGCGTATTCCAGCACCAGAAGTTTCCACGTTTACGACGCTTTCCAAAATGGATTTTCACTCTCGTATGCCAGGCCCTTCCGCCGCAAATTCAACGACGATTCCGGAACCGTCGTCCTTGCCTATCCAATTCGCTTTTCGGCAGGCATACAGCAGGAGACTTTCTTCAACTTTAAAGGGGGTCAAAATCAACAGTTCAGGCCGTATGTACGCATCACTCTGTTTTGAAGGACGACTCCAATGAGAATCTGCCTAGTCGCCACGTTTCCTCCCAGCGGACGCCAGCTGAATGAGTACGCGTTTCATATCGCGCGCGAGCTTCGTCGCAATCCTGACGTCGAATTGACTATTCTCGCCGACGAATTGACTGACTACAAATTTGCAACCGACGAAGATGGCAACTCGTTGAAGGCCGATCAACTCACGGAGCTGCCGGGCTTCAATGTGATCCGTTGCTGGAAATTCGCCAGCCTGGCAACTCCGATGCGCCTGCTAAATGCAATTAGGCGGTTGAAGCCCGATGTCGTGTGGTTCAATCTCGTCTTCTCCAGCTTTGCAACACCCAATAATCCGGTTGCCGCATTCGGGGGATTGTCTGCGCCTGCTCTGACGCGAGCGGCGGGGTTTTTCACCCATATCACCATGCACAACATCATCGAGCATGTCGATTTTTCGACTTCAGGTGTCCGGCAGGAAAAGCTATTCAAGATTGGAAGTAACCTGGCCACCAGGACATTACTCAAGGCGAATTCACTTTCCGTCCTGCTTCCTCATTACCGGAACACGTTGCTTGACAAGTATTCAGCTCAAAACGTGCTGTTGGCTACACACGGCACGTTCGCTTCCATTCCAAGCCCTCCGGATTTTACCAAGCGTGGCAATCCGGATCTACGCATTCTGGCGATCGGGCACTGGGGAACGTATAAGCGTTTGGAGACGTTGATACGGGCCTTCCCAACTGTCCTGGAGAAGATCCCAAACGCAAGGTTGATCATTGCAGGCGCGAATCATCACACGAAGGCCGGCTATTGGGAATCGATCCGCGATGAACAACAAGCGGGTCTGCCAATTGAGTTCCGTGGATATGTTCCGGAGGAATCCATTCCTGAGCTCTTTCAGACAACATCCATCCTTGTGTTGCCATATGACTCAGCGACAGGATCAAGCGGGCCGGCTCATCAAGCCTGCGAGTACGGAGTTCCCATCGTGTGCTCCGACATCGACGATTTTCGCGAGATGGCTGCAGCCGAAGGCATGTCCATTCGCTATTACAAGAATGGCGATCCAGCCGAACTGGCTCAGCAGCTGATTGCGGTCCTGCACTCTACGGAGCTCCAACTCCAGATGGCCCAGCAAAACTATGCGGCGGGGCTTCAGATGACCATCACTTGCGTTGTCAAAAGCTATTTGCGCTGGTTCGAACTCCACAAGTGCAAGAGAGAAATAGGAAATGCTGGAGCTCTTCCCTCGCGCAGTCCTCGCTGGCTTCGCGCTCTGCGGACTGGCCAGATCACGCCGAACTGGCGATTGCAGGTAGCTTCTTCCGCGCAGCGAATGACTGACTCAGGGAGCCGTCACCGGATTGCAGCAGCAGGAAACCATGGACACGTCGACACCGGATCGAACGCGTTCGCATGGAACCAGTCACAAACTTCTAAGCATCATTTCAACGACGACGGGGATCAGCCAAATCCAATTGAGGACTTGAGCTCATGACACATGGCCTCGAATCGCCGCATAGGAACGGTCAACAGTAAGGGACAGGAAGGTAGACATCGTGACAAACGTGCGCATTAGACAATCTATCCGACGGACCGTTTTCTCGATGGCTCCAAGCCTGTTTCTGCCCGTTCTGCTTACCGGATGCGCGGGCGGGACCATCGGCAGCCCTTCTCCGGCGCCTACAGTGGCCATCACCGCAAGTCCCACCTCGATCGCCGCGGGAGCTTCCTCCACGTTGACCGTGACTGCGACCAATGCAACTCAGGTGACTCTCGCCGGAAGCGACGGTACCACGTATACCCTGCAGCCGAGTGGAGGAACGCAGGCGGTCAAGCCGGCCGCGACCACCACTTACACCGCGACCGCAACCGGCGCGGGTGGAAGCGCCTCAGCGCCCGCCACCGTTACCATTGCACAAGCTTCCGCGGCAACCGTTATCATCACCGCCAACCCGGCTTCCATAACAGCAGGAAGTTCATCCACCTTGACATTGACTGCGACAAACGCCACTGCGGTTAAAGTGACAGGAACCGATGGCAGCTCGTATACCCTCCCGGCAAGCGGCGGAACGCAGGCAGTCAGTCCTGCGACAACGACGACCTACACCGCAACCGCAACGGGCGTTGGAGGAAACGCATCAGCCACTGCGACGGTGACCGTAACTTCCGTAGCAACTCCCGCGCCGACCGTCACCATCATCGCGAATCCTACTTCCATTGTTTCGGGCAGCGCTTCCAGCTTGACCGTGACCGCAACGAATGCCACTGTGGTTAAAGTCACCGGAACCGATGGCAGTTCGTACGCCCTGCAGACAAGTGGCGGAACGCAGTCGGTTAGCCCTGCGGTGACGACCACTTACACGGCAGCCGCAACCGGTGCTGGAGGAGATGCTTCGGCAACTGCGATGGTGACGGTGTTAGCAACAAGCAGCCCGCAATCCATCGACCACGTTATCTTCATGCTGCAGGAAAACCATTCGTTCGACAATTACTTCGGAATGCTGAATCCCTACCGGATTGCGAATAGCTGGAACGTCGGGGACGACGGCAACACTTATAACGTGGATGGCATCGACGACAAGCTCAACAACATCAGTAACGCCGACGATCAAGGCACTTCCTACCCGCTCTTCAAGTTCACAAGCACCTGCGTTGACGATCTCTCATCGGATTGGCTGGCTAGCTTCGGAGACGTCAATACCTACGATTTTCTCGCTACGCGACCGATTCAGATGGGTGGCTTCGTCCACAACGCCGAAGGCTACACGACTAGCTGCACAATTCCCGGGGCCGCCGGTAGCTGTTCCGGGGTCTTCACCGATCTGACCGGCCAGCGCGCCATGGGATATTACGACCAGAGCTTTCTCAATTACTACTACTTCATGGCCTCTCAGTTTGCCGTATCCGATCGCTGGTTCTCGCCGGTGGCGACCAAGAGCATCGGCAATCGCATCGCAACGTTCACGGGCGGCACGACCCAGGGCCTGGTCCACGACCCGGGCGGCGATGACCATCTTTCTCAGCTCAATATCCCGAATGTCTTTCAGGAACTTGACCAGGCAAACGTGTCCTGGAAGATTTATTACACAGTTACGCAGGGCTTTTGCCTAGACGAGGATGATTGCCCCGGCGATTCAAACGCTGCGTATCCCGCAACCGACTTCTCTAACTTGACTTATTCGTATCAGTATCTGTATGAGAATCCAACCGGTGCAGCCTGTACACCTCCCACCCAAGGATCCAGCGTAGTTGGCGATTCGGGAGACTCCTTCTGCATCGATACGAATCACATTACCCCACTGACAACTTACTTCACCGATCTGACTAACAATACCCTGCCCAGCTTTGCATTTATTGAGGCCGGCTACGGAAACAACGACGAGCATCCGGGTTCGGGCCAATCCATTCTCTTGGGTCAGGCGGAAGTGGCAAAAGTTGTGAATTCCTTCATGGCTAGCCCTGAGTGGAAGGACTCCGTCTTCTTCTTCAGTTACGACGAGGGTGGAGGACCATACGACCATGTTCCACCGGTGCCCGGCTTCTCTAATCAAAACACCGATGCCTCTCTCGGAACCATCCCGGATATCTCGCAGATTGCAGTGAATCCCGATGCAACGGCCCAGGAGTCGAATCTATACTTCCCTTGTGTGCCAACAACTCCCGGGACCCCAACACTGCATTGCGATCTCGAGCTCACTGACCCCGGAGCTAACTCTGGCGATGCTGCGGCCGTTAATGGATTTGCCGCGCAGCTTGGCTTCCGCCTGCCCAACATCATCATCTCGCCTTTCACACGGAGACATTATGTCTCGCACACACCGATGGACCATACAGCGGTGATCAGGTTCGTCGAAGACCGGTTTATCGGCAATCACAATTACCTCACTAATCGTGACGCGGTACAGCCCAACTTACTAGAGTTTTTCGACTTCACAAAGATCCCATGGGCGACACCGCCCACTCCGCCCGCGCCGGTGACAGCCGAGTCGCTTGGCTACAATTCATGCACTCCCGCAAGTATGGGGCCGTAAGGCCCCGTGCGTCCGCCACAATTTCAGTTCGTGTTGATGCGCTCATGCGCGGCGCTGGACACTAAGAAGTTGAAGAAGAACTCTGTGGCCTGTGTCCCTTCACTCGCTTGACTGATAGCGGGTCAGATAGAGTCTATCGAGAAGGACATTGCGCCGCACGTGTATATTCGTCGCTTCGCGTAACGTGCCTTCTCCGAAGGCATAGTGCTCCTTGGGCGTACTCCGGTTGGGCTCAGGCGCGAAACGCTGGTTGACCGATCTCCGTTCCAACTGACATTGCGCGCTGATAATCTTCAACAAAGAACCCGCGCTGCAACCCTTTTGGTAGAAGGCGTCCACGGCAATGCCGGAGGATGCTTCTTCGCCGGTAAACGCGCCGCTCATGGCGATAACCCGAATCGAGGGATAGCGACGACGAACCATAGAGAGCAACTCGAACGCGGACATGCCGGGCACGCTGAGATCGGAGAAAATGATATCGGGGATTTCTTTGCCAATCTCAGCTAATGCGGACAGCCCGTCTTCCGCAAAGCTTACGTGATAACCAATTCCAATGAGCACCTGCGACATCGCCGTTCGAATCGCAGATTTATGGTCCACAATCAGAATCTTCGCAGAACAGTCTTCTCTCTCATTAAACATCTCCCGCCTCCCATTCAACCGAGTAAAGGCCAGGCGGCTAATATCCCATTAATCAAGAAGTAAAACTGCCCAATTCCGCACAGGCCAGAGCAACTACGATCGGTTGCTCACACCGGTTGATCGGAATGCGGAAATCGTCAGGTGTTCTGCGTGAAAGTCTGCTCATCTGTTTTCTCTTGCGCAGCCATCTCCGGCTTGGCGGAACAAAGCCTCCATTGACACTCCAGCCAGGAATTCCGGAGTCAGATTTCCAATCAACTGAGAGTGTTTCGAGCTTATTACCAATAGGTCAGACTGAAGTTATCCAGGTAGGTGGTATTCGGCGCTTGCTTGTAGTTCCCATCCATCTGGTAGTTGGCGGTAACTCCCCACCAGCCGGACTGGACTGAGAACGGCAGAGTGGTCTTGTTGATGTTAGCGGTCACGCCATTCAGCGATATCGACTCGTAAAGAAGAGTGTTGTCTGCTTCCCGTTGCACCTGAACCGTCACATGATTCCACTGGTCATTTACAGGGTTACAGGCAACTCCAGTCGGAACCCATTGCGAAGTTGGGTCGTCCCAGGTATCCCATTCGTTTCCACCAGCGATACGGCACTGGGTTCCCCATATCATTCCCAAGCCATCCATGTACATATTTACGTCAAATTCCACAACCTGCGTAAGCCCAAGGTTTGATCCGTAGAAGTAGGCATCGTAAGTGAAATTGTGCAGAGTTTGGATCAACGTGTGATCAGTGTCGGGAATATCCTGTGTCGTGCCTTGTCCAAGCAGAGGAATCGACCACAGAACATCGGAATAAGGCGCGGTTCCACCGATTTTGAACTGGGTCGCATTTCCACTCAAAGACGGCGAATTCACATGCTGCAACATGGACCAGGACACACCAGGACATGGCGCGGCACAAATGTCATAATTCGGTGTCAATTCTCCCCAGCCGTTCCATCCGTCGCTTGCCTGCAGGTTGGAGAGCACCTTGTCGTCACCCTGCGAAGTGACATTAATCGGAGCATACGACGCCCCACCACACTCGTCCCACTCTTCTACCACAGTGTGCTGGGCTCCCGCACCCAGGTTAACTTGGGCGTTGAGTTTTGCTCCGTTCTGGACGGTAACCAACTGGTTATTCACATAGATACCCATCGATGCTACACCTTTGGAACAACTGCTCGTGGCTGTTGCCACATAATTGGCAGGAGAACTCACTGAACTACCGTTTGCCGGCGATGTCACATGAACACCCGGTTGGCTGCTGGATGTGAGCTCCATCGAAACGAAGGTGGCGCCACCACAATAATCCCACTCTTCGATGACCGTATTATGCCTGCCTGGACTTACCGCAATAGTCGTGTTCAAGTCAGCCCCATCAACTACATACAGCAACTTGGAGTCCACATAGACGCCCACGGACGCCACACCCTTCGAGCAAGTGCTCGATGTCGCGGTTGCTGCGTAGCTTACGGTTGAACCCACTGTTTCACCATTCGACGGAGCGCTGACGACCACATTCGCGAGTGCGGGCGCGACGAACGGAAAGAGTAACAATCCAAATAGAAGAGTTTTCATGAATCCGCCTCAACAAAGAATTTGAATCCGTAGATCCTGAATATGTCACAGCACTCTGACTACTGCGCCACTCCGGCGAGCGGTTCGGAATGGCCCGATAGGTGCAAGCGGGTTGGTCTGAGATCTCACGGCACGATGCGCCTGACAAGCACTCCGTAACCTCTTTACTTTGAATGGTCTCGGCAACTATGTAGGGCTTACTTCTCTGAACTGCCCATACGAAGCTCGGCTCAAGCCTAAGCACGGCGCGGAAGTTATCGACGTGGCCATCCTCTAAGAACCAGCCACTAATGGTTTCCACATAACTCCAGAGTTCTTTCCGCCTTGGCAACAAATCAAAAGAATACTTAATCAAATTGTCTCTCGGTAAGTATATATATCCATGCCAATGTGGCAAGGCAAATACCTGAAGAAATATCTACCCACCAAAGATTTATCTAATAAGTGAGCAAAATAGCTCACTTAGTTACAAAACAACTGCTCTTGTAACCACTCGAAGTGGGACGTTACTACCACGCATCAGGCGGCGCAAAACCAAATTGCACAGCGCTTCCAAAGCATTACCGTTATATACTCAGCCGCTTTCACTCGTGCCCAAAAATAAGTCATAAGTTGCGCTGTTATGCTGCGTCTTGGCCGCACCTTACTTGCATCTTATATATGTGTGCTGACAAAGAGTTCCGGTCTGCCAGCCCCACGCCCCCTCGAAAGGCGGCAGCCATGCCATTTACATCCTCTAATTTGCGGCGCGTTCGCCCGTTGTTTCTGACGTCTGCGTTTGCGATGTTGTCCTTGGCAGCGAGTGCCGCCTCCTGCAAAACGCAATCGCAGATGACCGTTGCCGAAAGGGATGCCCTTGCGAGTGCGGCCCGTATAATTGTTCGCGAAGTGCAAAGCGGTGATGCGGAGGCCCTGCGGGCGAACACCATCCCCGCGGTAGCCGCGGACTTTAGCGGGATTGCTGGTTCAGTCGCCAATTTGAATCCGCTCGTGCGGGAGGCGACCATTACCGTCGATAGCCTCTATGCGCTGGACGCATCGACGCAGTCTGCAGGCCCCGGACAAACGGACTTTTATTGCGGGTCTCCACTCGTGGTGCTGAATTTTACTAGTCTGCCGTCAGGATCGTATGCGCTGGTCCTTCTTCATGCCACCGGTGTCCCCGGTCCGCAACAGATCTCTCTCATTTTGTCGGAGACGGCGGAGCATAGCTGGATGCTTGCCGGCTTCTTCAGCAAGCCTATGACGGAGGCCGGTCACGATGGCCTTTGGTATTGGGTCTCTGCGCGTCGGTTTGCCAAACAAAATATGAATTGGGACGCATGGTTTTACTACCGCACAGCCGCCAACTTTCTCAACCCCGTCGAGTTCCTGTCGAGTCCCAACCTCGAGAAGTTGCAGCATGAGGAAGAAGAAGTACATCCCGGCAATCTTCCTGGCGTTGAGCCGGTGATTCTCAGTACGCAGGGTTCTATCTTTCAAGTGACCGCAATTGACACCACAGCGGCACTGGGCGCACTCGACCTTGAGGTTCACTACACTCCTGACGCTGCCGAGACAGCACAACTGCGCGATCCCCCGGCTGCGCGAAAGCAGGTTATACAGGTGATGACCGCGCTGCTGGCTCTGCACCCGGAATTGCAGGCCGCCTTCCATGGCATCTGGGCGTATGCGGATCAAGGATCTGCTTCACTGTTTTCGCTGGAGTTGCCGATGGATCAGATTGTTCCCGTGACGGAACCATCGGCGACGAGTTCGAGTTCTGCTAACCGATAAAGGAGGGCTGTGAAGATCATGTCCTGGGACCTGCGTTCTCTTAGTCTACGAACGATGTCACTCACCATCCGGCCTATTCATCTGGCGGTATTGTTGTTGCTTGGCTGGGGTGGGTCGTCATTACGGTGCCAGGTCCAGCCCGGCGGGACCATACAGGCGCAACCCTCAATGCAAGCTGAAGTGCAGGATCCCACACATCCTGAGGTTCAGCCGCGTCTGGATGCGGACCGCGACCCAATTCCCTCCCCGGATATGCTGGAAAACCCGCAGGTCAGCACGGCGTCTGCCGTTGCGCCGGTTCGCACCGGTGAGATTCAAAAGATCAAAGATGGCATCTACACTATGCATCAGGATGTGGATGAAGTGCTGTTGACTTGCGCGGCGGTGGACGAGAAAGGACGACTTGTTACCGATTTGAACCGCAACGACTTCCGCGTTTGGGAGGACGGTGTTCCGCAGACCACCACTTCTTTCGCGCACCAGGACCAGCCCGTATCGCTGGGCATTCTCGTTGATAACTCAGGCTCCATGCTTGACAAGCGTGCGGCAGTCAATGCAGCCGCGCTGAACCTGTTGAAGAGTTCAAACCCGCTGGACAAAACGTTCATTGTGAACTTCTCCGATAAAGCCTTCCTTGATCAGGAATTTACTTCGGATATCGACGCGCTGAATCGCGGCCTATCGCACTTCGACACCAGGGGGACTACCGCTTTGTACGATGCGGTGGCCGTTTCGGCGGACGAATTAGCCAACCACGGAAAACTCCCGAAGCAGGTTTTGCTGGTAATTACGGATGGAGCAGACAATGCATCGCGCATCGACCTGGAGCAGGCCATTCGCCGCGTTCAGAACCTCGGAGGGCCGGTGGTTTACACCATCGGATTGCTCTTCGATGACGAAAAGGATGAATCGGAGCGTGCGAGAACTGCGATGGAGAAGCTGTCGCAGGAGACCGGTGGTATCGCTTACTTTCCGCGTTCCATGCAAGATGTGGATAGCATTGCAGGGGAGGTTGCTCACGATATTCGCGATCAATACACTATCGGCTATCGCTCCTCCAAACCGGCAAGCCTGGGCGGCTATAGGATTGTGCGTGTTGAGGCGAACGCACCGAAGCATGGCAAGCTTATCGTGAGGACTCGCAAAGGCTATTACGCAAAGAAGCCCCCGTTGCAACACACGGAGACTGCACAAGATGCCGGGCATTAATGCCATTGCGAATCGCGGCGGTGACCGTTTGTGAGTGGCGCCTTTGCGCAAGCCGCATATCTGGGGTGCGGACTTTACGGTCCGGCGATCAGCGCACCGGACCTGACAAGAAACTAATGAGGTGCACACTCTCTTACCAGCAGACTTTGGGATGAGATGCCTCAGGCTCGGAGAAGCGGCATGAACCGCCTGGGCCCTTCAACTCCGCGTTCGAGATTGGTTGGCGGGTAATAGCTGCATTGGCTCACCTGGTAAAGCCGCACCGGGTCGCATATATGGACGTCCTCGTGTCCGACAAGCTCGAACTCCTCACTTGTCGTTGCGACCGTCATGTAGCAGGTCGAGCAAAAGGAGTCGTGGGTTCCTTCCCGGTTAAACCTGTGGTGAAAATGGTGGCCGCTTCTTTCGGGCATGCTTTCCCCTTTCATGTTTCGGAGTGGTGAGTTACCTGACTTTGCTTCATCTGGCCTGGGCTGTCTGGTCAAACCAGCACAGTCTGAACTTTTCTTGCGATATGTGCGAAGCGCGGAGCGCGAGGTTGGCGGCAATCCACCGGCATAGGAGGGTGATTTCAGGGGCCATGGAGAAGCGCAGATGGGACCGGAGCAACCGGTAACCGGTGAATTCCCTCCTGTCATTGTCATCGCCGCATCGGTGCGGAGGGTTCGATGATATGGAGATTAACAATAGAGAATCATGCAAAATAATGAGGCGCGCGATCGGCGCCCCTTGCTATTTGTAGATCAATGTAGATGGAAAGCCACGTCGATCAGAATCTGCACGGATACAGGATGTCCCTGATATATGGCTGCCCTGAACTTGTACTGCTTCACTGCTTCAATGGCTTTTTCCTCCAACCCCATTCCGAGATGACTGGCCAGCCGAACGTCTTGCGGGTTCCCTTGCGAATCGACAATGAGTTTGATCGAAACGCTGCCCTGATAGTTCGCCCGGCGAGCTTCCTCTGTGAACTCCGCCTCGACGGAATGAATGAGCTGTGGTGCGCTCACTCCGCCGCCCACGCTCATCAGGCCGCCTCCGTAGCCGCCACCGGTTCCGGGACCCACTCCGCCGCCGCGGCCGGAGCCAATCCCGCCACCACTGCCCTGCCCAAATCCCGAGCCGCTCCCGCTTCCCTGCGATGCCATCGCAATCTGCGGCGACTGCGACATACCGAGATTCGGCAGATTGTTGTTCTCTGGAATCTTTACCAGCTCCGATGGCTCGGCCGCCAGCTTCGGATGATCGAACTTGAGAAGTTGTGAAGGCATGATCTGGATCTTCGCGATCGTCGGTAAATGCCCCTTGCTTGCCTCTACCAGATCGCGCGCGCCGCCACCACCCCCGCCACCCATTGCCTTTGGAACAGGCAGGACGATCTTAGGAATGGAAACCCTGAAATCCACCGGAGTGACAATCGTAGCCGTCTCCCGCGTGACAATCGTGCGCGCTTTTAATGCCAGCGAAAGAACCAGAGCGATAACCACAACATGAAAGATGAATGAGATGACGTTCGAGGCAGGGTCGCGCTTGAACACCAGCGGGTCCAATGCAAATATCGGCCGCGAAACTGCCGCCGCCGGCGCCGCATCATTTGACGAATGCCCGTCGGGTAGCTGTGATCCAATCGATGGCCATGGGTTCGCGCCTGCATCCTGCATCATGTGCCGGGATCTCTTCGTGGATTGCGCACCGACTAAGATTGGTTCGGGGGTCGTCGTTGCCAGATCGCCCATAGTATTTTCGCCGGTGGCAGAACTCCCGGCATCTCCTTTCTTGGTTGACCAATGGTTAACTAGCAACGAATGCAATCGAAGTCTCTGACTCCAACTTCGCGTGGCCCGACCCGAACCTGCTCCTCACCAAATGCCCTTATCGGTTCCAGTGATTCTTTGCCCCACCAAAGCTGCTGTGGCAAGCCACGGCAACAAACTGAGTCGGGCGCCATTTTGCAATTCCCGCCTTCGCAGCATGCCGGCAAGTTGTTCTCCGTAAAGCTGGGCCGACTGCGGCACGATCGGTATTCGCAGAAAGTCCTTCGCAAAATAGACTTCATCGCCACCAAACCGCGCTGCTTCTAACACGAACTGCGGAGAATCAAGCCCTGAACCGCCGTACCCCCGCGAGTAATCCGACACAATCGTAAGATACGTTGCAACCCCCTCCCAGATTCCGGCGGAAGTCGCGGAAGAGCGCAAGTCAAAGTAGTCGATGCCTCCGCTCGCTGACAACGCTACAGTGTCGACAATGTCGCACAGCCGGAAGTAGAAATGGCGGTACATCCGCTGCAGAGTTGAAATCATCAGTCGATCCGACGCTGACGGCACTCGAAACACATGTCTCCCGATCACAACACGTCGTGAGGCTTCCACCAAATGTGCGGCAATTCCCTCCTGTTCTCCCGTTTGCCCAAGGC
>Ga0181537_10000327_pt1 | contig 44685 bp, 46 predicted proteins | sample PEATcosm2014_Bin_39_FD_119765 | JGI IMG/M metagenome (GOLD analysis project Ga0181537, IMG submission 119765) | Peatland microbial communities from MTU Mesocosm Facility, Houghton, MI, USA - PEATcosm2014_Bin23_10_metaG | ecosystem: Environmental > Terrestrial > Soil > Wetlands > Peat | place...
CGGACCCCCCGGTCCGCGCGGGTCCCCCGGACCCGCTCTTCGCCAATGAGATCAGGCGTGTGGACGTGCAAAAAGGCCGACGAGGGCGTCGGCCGCGGACCAGGGGGTCCGCCCCACAACGGACTTGGATGTCCGGCTGTGGGATAACTAAGTGACATTGGGCATGAGTGCCCGCGCCATGTTTCACAACACCTGCAAGTGATGAAAAATATTGGAGCGGGAGACGAGAATCGAACTCGCAACCAACAGCTTGGAAGGCTGTGACTCTACCATTGAGTTACTCCCGCTTCGAGTGGTCTCTTATTATTCTAGTCCACGCGCCAACCTGTTTACTGACCCTCAGAGCCGGGCGCGAAACGGGGGTTCCACCCGACGTTCTAGTACCGGGCTTGATGCAACTCTAGATGGCCCGGATGAGGCGGGCCGGCAGGAACAAGATTGACTTCACCAGGTCGAGAACGCCATGCACCGCGATTCCCAGAATCCGGAAGGGCAGCAGCAGTAACCACACGAATGGATACGCAATCAGGGCGATCAAGGCCAGCGGCCAGGAAATCACAAAGAGCAGACACCACAAAACAAAGGTCAGCATGTTGGTACCTATTATCGATTACGTTCTTGGGGCGGGCGAAGTTCCTCGAAGAAGGGGCAGCTCCAGACCTTCATGGGGCGAGCGAACCCGAAACTGAGCCGCGCCATGAGACACCTCTGATAGAATCGCCTCCAACTATGAAAAAAGTATGGATCGCGCTTGTCTTTGCCTGCCTGGCGGTGGCTGCCTCCGTCACGATTCCGAAGATTCCCTGGAAGGCGAACGACCGCACTCGCCCGCTTCCGCCGGTGATCACCCCTGGCACTCCCAGCAGTCAGGACGCTGCGGGTAAGCCGCCGTCCGACGCCACGGTGCTGTTCAACGGAAAGGACCTTTCCAACTGGTCGAGCGCGAAGGGCGGCCCCGCAAAATGGAAAATCGGCAACGGCTATTTCGAGACCGTACCCGAGGCGGGGGACATTCGCACGAACGATTCATACGGCGATTGCCAATTGCACGTCGAGTTTGCCACGCCAAATCCTCCGCACGGTGTAGACCAGGATCGCGGCAATAGCGGAGTTTTTCTCGCAAGCCTCTACGAAATCCAGGTCCTCGATTCCTACAACAGTAAAACCTATGCCGACGGCCAAGCGGGGGCGGTTTACGGCCAGTACCCACCGCTGGTAAATGCGAGCCTGCCGCCGGGCCTCTGGCAGACCTACGACATCGTGTATCACGGACCTCGCTTCGCCGCCGATGGCTCAGTGACGCGCCTGGCCACAATCACACTCCTTCACAATGGCGTTCTAGTGCAGGATAACGTCGCCTTGACAGGGCCAACCAATTGGGAATCGCGGCCTGCCTACAAGCCTCATCCGCCAAAACAGCCGATTGAATTGCAGGATCATAACCATCCGGTGCGCTTCCGGAATCTTTGGATTCGCGAACTCGCGGAAGGGCAATAGGGCAGTTGTGGGGCGGACCCCCTGGTCCGCGGCCGACGCCCCCGTCGGCCTCTGTTGGCTAAGTTTATTTCATCGGACGAAGAGCGGGTCCAGGGGGACCCGAGCGGACCAGGGGTCCGCCCCACAACCTGACAGAAGCGCTCTGTCTGGATTTACCCGTCCAGCCGCGGCGATTCCCATTTGCCGCTTTTAGCCGCTTGAAAGATCGCATCCAGCACCGCTGTATTTGCCAGCGAATCTTCGAGCGGCACCGGCACCGGCCCTCCCTCCAGGATCGCTTTCGAAAACAGGTCTCCCTGGATGGTGTATTGATCGCAGATCGGAAATTCCTCCACACGAGCGCCGGTCCCGAATACATCTTTGCCGTGGTCGATCACGATCTGGCATGGCTTGTCGGGCGGCGCATTGAAGGGAATCGGAATCTCGATCCGGCCGCGCGTGCCGAGAATCTGCACGTTCTGGTAAGGCACCAATTGTGTGCTGGAGGTAAACACCGCCTGACCGGGGGAAAAATCCAGCAGCGCCGAGGTAAGGATGTCGGTGCCGAGCGCCGCATCGCGCTCCACCACCGCGCTCACGCGGGCCGGCTCGCGGCGAAACAGAAATCGCGAAATCGTCACCGGATAGCAGCCAATGTCGAGCAGCGCGCCGCCGCCATATTCCGGCATGTTTCGAATATTGCTTGCATCCACGTTGTAGTAGCTAAATGCGCCGATCACGCTCCGCAAGTCGCCGATCTCTCCGGAATCGACGATCTGGCGCGCGCGCAGCCACTGCGGATGCGTCCTCACCATGAATGCTTCGCCGATCTGGACGCCCGTGCGGTCGCGTGTCTCTCCAAGCTCCTTGACTTCGGCCACCGTCAGCGCGATAGGTTTCTCGCAAAGCACGTGCTTTCCCGCCTCGGCGGCGCGGATCGACCACGGCACGTGAAGATGGTTGGGCAGCGGATTGTAGATGGCATCTACTCGAGGGTCGGCCAGCAGATCCTCATAGCTCGAATAGGCGCGTGGAATCCCGAGCTGCGCGGCCGCCGCCTGCGCCTTCTGGGCATCGCGCGAGGCCAGCGCTACCACCTCCGTCAAAGACCCGCGCTGCATCGCGGGAATCACTTTCCTCACCGCAATGTGGGCCACGCCCAGCACTCCCCATCGAATTACTTTTGACATACCCTTTCGAGTGTCCTACAAATCGAGGCACTTGTGGCGCGTACACTCGTGCCTGCCGGGCCGGGATTCGTCTCCGTGCTCCTCATCCCTACTCCCCTGCTACGCTAGCCATTAATGCGCCTCGTCTTCCGCGCTGTCGGCGTTGCCATGTCTCGCGTTCTGGTAGTCGAAAGCGGCCCGCGGCCCCTGGCTGAGCGATTCCTCGCGCACCTTTACGCCAGTCACCCGGCCCAGCGCGTGGACGTGCTGACGTGCGTCGAAGGTGACCCGGCCGGCCTCCAACCGGATCGCGGCAGCGTAACCCGTGTTCATTTGCATCGCGGATTCACGGCGCGTCGCGCGCTGATCAGGGACTTTGCGCGATCGAGCTACGACGTTGTAGCGATCCTTTGCACCGGGCACAACATCATGACGCGATGGAAATGGGCGGTGGCGCTGGGTGTGCCGGCGAAAGTGCTGATTGTGAACGAGAATGCGGACTATTTCTGGCTCGACTCGGGCAATTTCGCCAACCTGCTGGCGATGCTCAAACAGCGCCTGAACTGGAGGGTTACGGCCAGCCCAAGCCTGTTCTTCGAGCTTCTGGCCTCCCCGTTTGTTCTCCTCTATCTGCTGGCCTACTCAGCCTGGATCCACTCGCGGCGGGCACTGCGGCACCTGCTGCACGGGAATGTGTGAGCAAGAGCACTGGGAATGAGTTTGGACATTTGGCAGTTGCATTACATACGATAAAAGTAACGGTAAAAGTAACTAGCGAAAGGGGCGTCATGCGACTCTTCACGGCCATTGACCTGCCTGATGAGATGCGGCTCCGCCTGGAACGCCTGCTGGCAGTCTTGCGCGGGGAAGCCATGGTTAAGTGGAGTCCTCTTGACAACCTCCACATCACGATGAAGTTCATTGGATCCTGGCCGGATGATCGCTGCGGCGAGATCGAGGCCGCGCTCGGCGACGTGGACCTACCGGCGCCTTTTCCCATTGAGCTGCAAGGGCTGGATTGGTTCCCCAATCCGCGTTTTCCCCGGGTGCTGGTTCTGGGAGTAAAGGGAGGCGAGCCGCTGACCGATCTCGCCCGCCGCATGGATGAACGGCTGGCGCGACTCGGGGTCCGGCGCGAGGAACGCGAATACTCGCCGCATTTGACGCTGGCCCGGATCAAGACTCCAACGCCGCTTACCCGCTTGCAAGCCAGGTCCGCTGAAATGCAGCCGGCCGCCGTCGGGACATTTATCGCCCGCGCCTTTTATCTATACCGGAGCGACCAAGGCCCCACATCGTCACACTATCGAAAGCTGCGCGAATACCGGTTTGAGAACGCGCTGGCGGCCACGGGATCCTGAGTTCCGCCAGGAAAATCTACAAGACAAGATGGACTGGACCCTGGCTGTTTCCGCCGTTGTTGCCTACCTGCTCGGAGCTATACCATTTGGCTACCTTTTTGTGCGTTATGCGATGGGCAAAGATATTCGCACGCTGGGCAGCGGCAATATCGGCGCCACCAACGTGCACCGCGCCGCCGGACGCGGGGCGGGCGTCGTCGTGCTGGTGTTGGACATTGCCAAAGGGTGCCTGGCCGTGTGGATCGCCGGCCGCCTGACCCACGATGCCCCCATGGGCTTGGCGTTATCGGCGCTCGCGGTAATGGCGGGTCATGCCTTCCCGGTGTTTCTGGGTTTCAAAGGCGGCAAGGCGGTTGCCAGCTTCATAGGCGCCTTCCTTTATGTCGCTCCGGTTGCCTTGGCCATCGTGCTCGCCGTATTCGTGGTTGTCGTTGCCATAAGCAAACACATTTCGCTCGGCTCCATCTCCGCCGCCCTGCTGTTTCCGCTGGTGGTCTGGTGGAGGATGCATCCGCCCGAGCCTATTCTGGCGGCCGCGCTGATCGGTGGGCTGTTCATCACTTACCGGCACAAGGCCAACATCTCGCGCTTGTTGAGCGGAACCGAGAGCGTATTCTCATTGAAAGGCGGCTCGCGCTGAAGCGAGTGCGTCGAGACGCCATGGAATCGCGGCAAACCGAAAATCTTGCAATCGTGGGCGCGGGAAGCTGGGGAACGGCGCTGGCGATTGCGCTGGCTCCGCGATTCGGCAGCGTTCGTCTTTGGGCGCGCAGGCCCGAGCAGGCGCAGGCGATTCGCGACACTCGCGAGAATGCCCTTTATCTCGCGGGCTTCCCTTTGCCCGCCAACGTCAGCGTCACCTCGGCGCTGGATGAGGCCGTGCCAGGCGCGCAGCTCGTGATTCTGGTGGTGCCCTCGCGTTTCCTGCGTAGCCAGGTGGAGGCTCTCTCGAGCTTGCTCGCAGCGGACGCCGTGGTGCTGAGCGCCGCCAAAGGCCTCGAGAATGGCACTCTGTTCCGGATGTCGCAAGTGATTCAGGATGTGCTCGCTCGCCCACTGCGCCTGGCCGTGTTATCGGGGCCCACTTTTGCCCGCGAGGTTGCCGCAGGCGAGCCTGTCGCGGTGGTGGTTGCTTCCGCCGATATCGAAATCGCGCACCAGCTTCAGCCGCGGCTGAGCGGATCCGCGTTCCGGGTATACGCAAGCGACGATGTAATTGGAGTCGAGACCGGGGCGGCTTTGAAGAATGTGATCGCCATCGCCTCCGGTATCTGCCAGGGACTCGGCCTGGGCAGCAACACCGTCGCCGCACTGGTCACGCGGGGTTTGGCTGAAATCACGCGGCTTGCCGTAGCGCTCGGAGGGCGCGAGCGCACACTAGCCGGGCTTGCCGGACTCGGCGACCTGGTCTTGACCACAACCGGCGACCTCTCACGGAACCGCGCGGTGGGCCTCCGGCTTGGACGAGGAGAGACGCTCGATGCCATCCTTGCCTCCACCAGCATGGTTGCCGAGGGCGTGGTGACGTGTGAGGCGGCTCACGATCTGGCGCGAAAACTCGCAGTGCCGGCGCCGATCATTTCAGAGATGTTCAGCATTCTGTACGAAAACAAACCTCCACGCATCGCCCTGCAGCATTTGATGGACCGTCCGCTCACACGCGAATAGACGGCCGAACGTGGCGCGGGCACTCGTGCCTGCCGCGCCGAGACTCGTCTCGGCGCTCCGAGAAACCACAGTCGAGGCAGCCGGACCCTGCGGCTGCCCAACGCTCCCTCACGGTCGCGTCTCGGCTAGAGGTCACCAGGCGTTCCCGAAGCCTATGGTTTTCTCTTAAAACATCTAGCTGAGACGCGACCGTAGTTCGCGGAGCGCGAGGGAGCGTTTTCTTGTGGCTGATCGCGTTTACTTGCCCGTGTAACTGATCCGCCAGATCGAACGCGAGCCGTCGTCGCTCACCATCAACGATCCGTCGGGCGCCACGGCGATCCCAACCGGCCGCCCCCAAACATGCCCATCGTCCACGACAAAACCGGTCATGAACTCTTCGTAAACGCCGCTCGAGCGGCCGTGCTCGAGGGGAACCCGTATCACTTCATACCCGGTGCGGATCGCCCTGTTCCAGGAACCGTGTTCGGAGGCGAACAAGTCGCCGCTATATTCATTGGGAAATTGCTTTCCGCCGTAGAAGGTCAACTGCAGCGAGGCGTTGTGAGGTTGCAGCAGCACATCCGGCACCAGCACTTTCCCGACCAGTTCCGGATGTTTTCCCGCATGCCGCGGATCCTGGTTGGATCCCATGTAGAACCACGGCCAGCCGTAAAATCCACCTCGTTGGACGTGAGTGATGTAGTCAGGCACCAGATTGTCGCCCAGCGCATCGCGCTCGTTGGTGGAGCACCACAATTCCTGGGTCTGCGGGTCGATGGCGATGCCGACCGGATTTCGAATCCCCGAGGCGAAGACGCCGACGAACTTGCCATCAGGCGTGAACTCGAGAATATTGGCGCGATGAAATTCCTGCGGATGCGTGTCCGGATCGTTGACGTTGGACTGCGAGCCAACGGAGACGAAGAGCGTTTTGCCATCCGCCGTGAAGGCCAGGTCGCGGGTCCAGTGGCCGCCGCCGGCCGGGATTTCGGGGATTACAGTCTCGGCCGTGCCGGATGCCTGAAGATCGCCATTCTTGTAGGGGAACCGGACGACTGAGTTGGTGTTCGCCACGTAGACCCACTGCGGGTTCTTGCCTGGAGGGTAAAACGCGATGCCAAAGGGCTGCTTGAAGCCAGTGGCAAACACCGAGCTTTGGATGGCCTTGCCATCGCTGCTGATTCCGCGAAAGACCTTCACTTGGCCAAGGCCGCTTTCCGCTACAAACAAGTCTCCATTCGGGGCGGTGCGCAGTTCGCGCGGCTCATCCAACCCTGAGCCGACGTAGCGCTCCACTTTGAAACCGGCCGGGACCTGCGGCCAAGCGCCTTGCGGCTGCGGCGCCAACGCAGGGCCATTGCCCGCAGACGGACTCGCGAAAGGCGCGGGCAGATCCGCCACCGTCAACTTGCGAAAATTGCCCGGTTTCTCGCCGTGATAATCGGTAAATGCAGCCTGGCCGGTGAGCACTTTGGACGCATCAAAATCGCCGGCCCACAATGCGCACACAACTCCTGCAAATGCGCACGCACCGATGCCGGTCAGCGCCCAGGGGGATCTCTTCATCGTCAAGCTCCTCTTTACTTGTGATTCTCTCGCGGCGTGCTGGGACTCAGCGTGATTGCTCGGCGGGCTTTTTGGCACTCGCCAGCAGCTTGTCCAGAACCCCGATTGACCGGTCAACGTCCTGCTCCGTCAGGATATAAGGCGGCAGAAAACGCAGCACGGTTTCATGCGTGCAGTTGAAAAGAATTCCCGCGGCGATCCCGTCTAGAACCAATTGCTTTCCGGAGAATTCCAGCTCAACGCCGATCATCAGGCCGTGCCCGCGCACTTCGCGGATAAAAGAATGGCGCCGCGCCAGTTCCGTGAGCCGCATGCGGAAATAGCCGCCCACGCTCTGAATCGAGGGCAGAAGCTCATCGAGAATGTCGAAGAATTCCAGCGCCACCCGGCACGCCAGGGGTCCGCCGCCGTAGGTCGAGCCATGCATTCCTGGCTTGATGGTGGCCGCAGCTTTCTCATTGACGTTGATCACCCCCAGCGGAATGCCGCAGGCGATCGGTTTTGCCGCCACCATGATGTCCGGCATCACGGCGGGCTCCAGCAATTGGTAGCCGAAGTAAGTGCCCGCGCGCCCAACGCCGCATTGGATTTCGTCAAACACGAGCAGAGCGTTGAAGCGATCCGCCAGGCTTCGGGCGGCGCGAACGAATTTCTCATCCAGCGGATAAATACCGCCCTCGCCCTGGATGATCTCGAGCAAAATGCCGGCAGTGTTCTTATTGACGGCGCTTTCCAGCGCAGCTACATCGCCGCGAGGGACGTACTTCACTCCGGCCAACAGCGGCTCAAAGTCTTTACGGTACTTCGGCTGTCCGGTTACCGAGAGCGCGCCCAGACTCCTGCCGTGGAACGAATTCTCGAGCGACACCAATTCGTGCTTTGCCGGATCGAGCGCGTTGCCGTGCGAGCGCAGCATCTTGAGCGCGCCTTCCACCGCCTCGGTGCCGGAGTTACAAAAGAAGCTGCGCTCGAGGCCGCTCGCTTTCGCGATTCGCTCCGCCAGCTTGCCTTGATACTCGTGATAGTAGAGGTTGGACGTATGCAGCAACAGGCCCGCCTGCTGGCGAATCACTTTCGTAATGCGCGGATGCGCGTACCCAAGAGAGTTGACGCCAATGCCACTGATCAAATCCAGGTAGCGGTTGCCGGCCAGATCATATACATAGCAGCCCTTGCCGCGATGCAATGCCAAGGGGTAGCGGGCGTAATTCTGCAAAAGATACTGTTGCTCAAGCGCCTGAATTTCACTGAGCGAGCTCGAGGGGGCGAGGGTCTCTTCGGGCAACGTGGTCACCATAGTTTCCATGATAAGGGCGGGGAATCGGGCAGAAGGGACGGCAGCGATCAGCTTTCAGCGATCAGCCAGAGTGGGGCTCCAGGGGCGCGTGGCGCGAGGCGGCGCTGTTCCTGCTCATTTCCTCGCGGATGATGCGCCGAAGGGTCTCTTCCCACTTTGGGGTCTTCCCCTCGACGTATTCGCGCAGGGCCGAGTTGATCAAGGTTTGGTAGCCGACCGCGCCGCCAGACCGATCGGCGATCGCTGAGAAATAATCGACCAGGTCCTCGTCCAGCCGGATGGTGATCCTCACCTTTCCGGGCTCGAGAGGCGGCTCGGCCGCAACTCGGCCCCGTCTGCCCTTGCTGAAATCGTAAGTGTCCTTCATCGTTGTGCCTCGTATTCTTCGACTTCGGCCCGCCCGGCCGTGCGAGCCGAAATGATCCTGATATTTTCGCCGCTATAGCAGCGCCCTGGTTCGGTCCTATCTTCAGGAAATCAGATGTGGCGCCACGATGCCGATGAACTCGCGCGAGGTAATCACCTTCGTCTTCTTCCAGAACCTCGGGAAATGTCGCTGGTTACCGGTCACCAGGTAGTCGCGCGCGGCGTCGGCGCATTCCAGGAACTTGTCGTCATCGGTGTCTTTCGCAACGCGGAGCGGAGGCACGGCGCGAACCGTCTGCGCATGATTTTTGATGAGCTGCAGAAGCTGCTGCCGCAAGCCTCGGCGAATTGCTAGCTTGGGGCGTCCAAGCGCCTCCCGATACTCGGCGAGGATATCGTCGGTAACGTACAACCTGGCCGGTTTGGTAATGGCAAGCAAGAGAACAGTTCGCTGGAACCCGTCAGGTTTCAGAGCTGCCGAGACGACAATGTTTGTGTCGATGACAAGCCGAAGCGGAATCCTCCGCGCTTTGGTTTTCGCGAGCGGGCGGCCTCGATGACCTTATTAATCTGCCGCGAACTGAGCGTGTCTGTGCCTTTGCGCCGCGATTCTTCGCCGATCACACGAAGCACTTCCGGTTCGGGAGCGGCAAGCCGCACGCAATCGCGGATGCTAAGCAGCACCGCTTTTGGCGCACCCCGTTTCGCAATCACCAGCGAGCGCCGCTCGTCGCCCACCTGGCGCAATAGCTTGCCAAAATCAGCGCGAGCGCTCAGCGCGGAAACTACGATACTCTCAGCCTTGCTGGTTCCCATGGAAACTCTTCGCTTAGATTATCTGATCTGTATAGTCGATTCCGACTGCGTCAATTTCACTCGAAGATTGCCTTGCGAATCGAGGATGCCTCTACGTCGCAGTTCGTCACCCTCGGCGCGCACTCGCTCCAATCCAGCAGCGAGTACCTGATCGTCGAATGCGTCGAGTTCGCGCTCGTCATCGAGATTCACGTTTTCGATAGTGAGCCGCTTTGCAACGGGCATCTCTTTACCTCGACAAGTACCATTTTACAGGAAAATAGAATCTTTTTGACGCGATCGTCCAATCAATGCGTAGTCGCTTGCCGTGCCATAACGAGCCAGTCTCGGATTTACCTGTAGACCCTCAGACTATGTGTGCGACCGTCCCTATTCTCGATGAATCGACGCGAGAGAATGATCTATGCCCCTGAAATCGACAAAACTCCATGAGTCCGGCACCGAGAATCTTGACTGGTACGCAAGCCCCGAAGGCCGCCAGCAAACTCAGAGAGAATTCGAGAGGGCGCTGAGGGCCGGGACGCTGATTCACTCTACCGGGTCGCGCATACCGCGAACGAAGCCGGACGTTCTCAAAAAGCTACTGGAACAAGCTAAGGCCAATGCCACCCGCCCGGTTTCGATTCGCCTATCCGTCGCCGATATCGAGCGCACCAAATCCATCGCATCCAAGCGGGGCACTGGATACCAAACCGTGCTCAAAGAAGCCATACGAGTGGGCTTGAACCGGGCCGGGACTTGACAAAACTACGGGCAGGCCGTATATTGTGAACGAAGACGAATTCGAGTGGGACGCCGCGAAAGCGGAAAGAAACCTCGCGAAACACGGCGTCAGCTTCGAGGCGGCGCGGTATGTTTTCGACGACGCGTTTGCCTGTGAGCGATGTGATTTTGACAGCGAGCCCGGCGATATCAGGTACGTCATCACGGGAATAGTCAAGGGCGTAGTTCTGACGGCGGTTTATACCGAGCGCGATGGCCGCACTCGTATCATCTCAGCGAGAAAAGCAACGACGCATGAGCAAAGCGAATACTATCGTAGCCAAACGGCACAGTGACGGAACCATCGTTCAGGTATTGCCTGACGGCTCCACGAAGCCGTTTGAAGACAAAACAGATTGGGACCGGCTCCGGGCGATGACCGATGAAGAGGTCACTGCCGCAGCTATGGCTGATCCGGACGCGCGTCCCATGACGCCCGAACAATTGCGTACGGCTCGCCGGGTGCCGCGCGCAAAAACACTACGTCGAGCCCTTGCCCTGACGCAGGAAGAATTCGCCGCCCGGTATCACATCCCCATAGGCACCTTGCGGGATTGGGAGCAGGGACGCTGCGCGCCCGATCAGCCCGCCCGCGCCTATCTGGCCGTGATTGCTCACGACCCGGAAGGCGTGGAACGCGCCCTGGCCGAGAAGCGTTAGGGCCAACCGATCTCCGTCTGCCGCCGCCAGCCTCGATTTCGCGCACACTGTCCAGAACTTCCTGCCACGTCCCGCTTGGGCCGCTAGCCCACACAACTGCTGACAGACCCCCACCATATAGTTGGGTTCGTTTGACTCTTGCCTTGCCTTTCGCTCCGGTCGCCCGAGACTGACCGACCGCAATTCTACACCCCAGTCGCCCGGCAAGAAAGAACCGGCGAGCAGAAACTGTGAAATATCCGCTCAATTACCCTCAAATATGGGGCACATTTAATCCGAGAGCCTAATCTCGGTCCGACGCTGCTAACAGGGCAACGAACTCGCGCCCATCAGATATCTATCAATGTGGTGTGCGGCCCTGCGCCCTTCGGCGATCGCCCACACCACCAGCGATTGCCCACGGCGCGCGTCGCCGGCTGCGAAGACTCCCTCGACTGAGGTCATGAAGGCTGCATCGGTTTTCAGGTTCCCGCGGTAATCGAATTCCAGCGCCAGTTGCTCGAGCAAGCCGTTTCGAACCGGCCCGGAAAAGCCGATGGCGATCAGCACCAGGTCAGTCTCCAAAAAGAATTCGCTATCCGGGACCCTTACTAACTCCGGTTTCGGTCCAACTCGCACGGCATGCAGTTTCTCCACGTTGCCCGCGGAATCGCCGCTGAAGTGGGTGGTCAACACGCTCCATTCGCGCGCGCCGCCTTCTTCGTGTGCGGCCTCCATGCGCAGCATGAGGGGCCACTCCGGCCACGGCGTGCTCTCATGTCGCGACTCGGGCGGCATCGGGTGAATCTGGAGTTGATAAACCGCGGCCGCCTTCTGGCGGTGCGCCGTGCCCAGGCAGTCGGCCCCAGTGTCGCCGCCGCCGATGATGATCACCCGCTTCCCGCACGCGTCGATTGCCTCGTGGGAAGGGATGCGATCGCCCGCCCCGCGCTTGTTCTGTTGAGTCAGGTAATCCATCGCGAAATGGATTCCCTTCAGGTCGCGGCCGGGTATGGGGATGTCGCGGTGCTGCTCTGCGCCGGTCGCCAGCAGGATCGCATCAAAGTGCTTTCTCAGTTCGTCGCCTGTCACATCGCGGCCCGCATCAACGTTTGTGCGGAACTCGATGCCCTCCTCTCGCAACTGATGCAAGCGGCGATCGATAGCGGGCTTCTCCATCTTGAAATCGGGGATGCCGTAGCGAAGCAGGCCGCCCAGCCGGTCATGCTTCTCGAGCACGGTTACCGAATGTCCCGCGCGATTGAGCTGCTGCGCGGCCGCGAGCGAGGCTGGGCCTGATCCCACAATCGCGACCTTCTTTCCGGTCCGTTGCAGAGGAGATTCGGGGTGAATCCAGCCTTCGGCGAACGCGCGGTCAATGATGCTCTGCTCGATCGCCTTGATCGTAACGGGCGGCTCATTGATCCCCAACACACAAGCTGCTTCGCACGGAGCCGGACAAATTCGCCCAGTAAACTCCGGAAAGTTATTGGTCGAGTGCAGCGAGCGGATGGCGTCCTTCCAGCGGCCCTTCCACGCGAGGTCATTCCAATCCGGAATCAGATTGCCGAGAGGACAACCCGGGTGGCAAAACGGCAGACCGCAATCCATGCAGCGCGCCGCCTGCTGCTGCAGTTTATCGACGGGAAATTCCTGGTAAACCTCAAACCAATCGTTTATCCGCTCGGCAACGGGCCGTCGCGGCGGAGCTTCGCGTGGGTACTCCAAGAAACCGGTAACCTTGCCCATAGCTACCTGGCTTCCTCGTGTACCGGCGCGCCGGTCTCCGTGGGCGCCACATCGAATTCGAATGTGGGGGCCGGTTTCGCGTCGGCCAGTACGCGCTTGTATTCGTGCGGAAATACCTTCACGAATCTCGGGACCATGGCGCTCCAGTTCTCGAGCATCCACTGCCCGCGCGGACTGCCGGTGTAGCCGGCATGCTTCGCGATCAACGACCGCAGCAGCTCAATGTCCAAGGTGTCAAACAAAGGCTCCAGATCCACGCCGCTCCGGTTGCAGCGTGTGGCGGCAAATTCGCCCGTCTCGTCGAACACGTAGGCGATACCACCGCTCATGCCCGCCGCGAAGTTCTTGCCCGTGCGGCCCAGAATCACCACCGTGCCGTTGGTCATGTATTCGCAGCCATGATTGCCGACGCCTTCCACCACCGCCGTGGCGCCCGAGTTTCTTACCGCGAATCGCTCGCCCGCGACCCCGTTGAAATAGGCCTCACCGCTGGTAGCGCCGTAAAGAACCGTATTGCCGACCAGGACGTTTTCCTCCGGCAGGAACGATGACGTGCGCGGCGGGAACACGATCAGCTTTCCGCCCGAAAGCCCCTTGCCCACATAATCGTTCGAGTCGCCTTCCAGGCGCAGCGTCACACCGCGCGCGAGAAACGCGCCAAAACTCTGGCCGGCCGAACCCGTGAAGTAAACCTGAATGGTGTCGTCAGGCAAGCCCGCCGAACCGTAGCGCCGGGCAATTTCGCCGCTCAGCATCGCCCCCACAGTACGATGAACGTTGCGAATCGGCATCTTGAATTCGGCTGGAGTCCGCTCATCGAGAGCCTCCTTGGCAAGATCGATCAGCTTCAGGTCAAGCGAGTCCGCGAGTCCGTGATCCTGCGCCACCAGGCACCTGCGCCCGATGCGCCCTGGAACCTGCGGGTCATAAAGGATAGAGGAAAAGTCGAGGCCGCGAGCTTTCCAGTGGTCAATGGCAGCCCGCATTTCGAGCAGATCCACCCGGCCAATCAACTCGTTCAGGGTGCGAACGCCCAGCTTAGCCATCCACTGGCGCACTTCTTCGGCTACAAAGAAGAAGTAGTTGATCACGTGCTCGGGAGTGCCCGCAAACTTCTTGCGAAGCACCGGATTCTGGGTTGCGATGCCCACGGGGCAAGTGTTGAGGTGGCACTTGCGCATCATGACGCAGCCCAAAGCGATTAGCGGAGCCGTGGAGAACCCAAACTCCTCCGCGCCGAGCAGCGCCGCAATGATCACATCCCGGCCGGTCTGCAGCTTGCCGTCGGCCTGCACCCGGACGCGGCTCCTCAGATCGTTCATCACCAGCACCTGTTGCGTTTCGGCGAGGCCAAGCTCCCATGGCACACCGGCATGCTTGATGGAGGTGAGCGGCGAAGCGCCGGTGCCGCCGTCGTGGCCGCTGATCAGCACCACGTCGGCATGCGCTTTGGCAACGCCAGCGGCCACCGTGCCCACGCCCACTTCGGCCACCAGCTTCACCGAGATGCGCGCCTGCGGATTGACGTTTTTCAGGTCGTAAATAAGCTGCGACAGGTCTTCAATCGAATAAATGTCGTGATGCGGAGGAGGCGAGATCAGCGCCACGCCCGGAATGGAATGCCGGACCCGCGCAATCTCCTTATCCACTTTGTGGCCCGGAAGCTGGCCGCCTTCACCCGGCTTGGCGCCCTGCGCGATCTTGATCTGCAGATCGTCGGCGTTCACAATGTAATGCGCGGTTACGCCGAAACGGCCGGAAGCCACCTGCTTCACTGCGCTTCGGGCGGAATCGCCATTCGGCAACGGCACATAGCGGGCCTCGTCCTCGCCGCCCTCGCCCGTGTTCGAGCGTCCGCCGATCCGGTTCATGGCGATCGCCAGCGTTTCGTGCGCCTCTTTGCTGATCGAGCCGAACGACATCGCGCCGGTCGCAAAACGTTTTACGATTTCGGTTGCCGGCTCGACATCTTCAATCGCCAGCGGGCGCGCGGCCAACTTGAGATGCATCAGCCCGCGCAAGGTGCACAAGTTCTGATTCTGCTCGTCAATCAGCCTGGAAAACTCCTGGAAATCCGAAAAGCTCGCGCGCCTCACAGAGTTCTGCAGCTTGCTGACGGTGACAGGGTTGATCAGGTGATACTCGCCGCTGATGCGGTACTGGTAGCTGCCGCCCACCGGCAGCTCCGTTTCCGATTCCGAAGGGGGGCGCTTGGCGGCGGCATGCTTGGCCATCGCCTCCTGCGCAAGAACACCCAAGCCTACTCCTTCAATGCGCGATGAGGTGCCCGTGAAGTACTGGTCCACGAGCTTCTTGTTGAGGCCAACCGCTTCAAATATCTGGGCGCCGCGATAGCTCTGCAAAGTCGAGATGCCCATCTTCGAGAACACCTTCAGCAGGCCCTTATTGGCCGCCTTCTTATAGTTCTTAAGAGCGGCCGACAAATCCACGCCGGAAGGCAGCTTCTCGCGGAGCGCCATCTGCTCGATGGTCTCAATGGCCAGGTATGGATTGATGGCGCTGGCGCCGTAACCGATGAGCAGGGCGAAGTGCATGATCTCGCGCGGCTCGCCTGATTCGATGATCAGCGCCACCTGCGTGCGGGTTCCTTCGCGCACCAGGTGATTGTGAACGGCAGTCAGCGCCAGCAGGCTCGGAATCGGCGCGTACTCTTCGTCGACACCTCTGTCGGAGAGAATCAGCAGCGTATAGCCCGACTTGATCGCGAGCGACGCACGGCGGCACAGGCCGTCGAGAGCCCGCTTCAGGTCGCGTTCGCCTTCGGAAGGCCGGAACAGCATCGACAGTGTCGAGGCCAGCAAATCTCCGCGCGACAGGCGCCGCAGCTTCTCGAGATCGCGATTGGTGAGCAGCGGATGCTGCAGCTTCAACGTATGGCAGTGCAGCGGCGTCTCGTCGAGTATGTTGCGCTCATTGCCGATGTAGCTGGTCAGCGACATTACCAGTTGCTCGCGAATCGGGTCGATGGCCGGGTTGGTGACCTGCGCGAATAGCTGCTTGAAGTAGTTGAACAGCGATTGCGGTTTGTCGGAAAGGCAAGCCAGCGGCGTATCCGTTCCCATTGACCCGACCGCCTCCTCGGTGTTCTGGATCATGGGCGCCATGATCATCCGGATGTCTTCGTCGGTGTAGCCGAAGCAATGCTGGCGCATGCGCACGGTGTCCGGATCGGAGGGGATGACGCGCGGCGGCTCAGGCAAAGACTCAAGCTCGACCTGATTCTGCTTGATCCATTCACCATAGGGTTGACGCGCGGCCAGGCGCTGCTTGATCTCCTCATCCGGCACAATGCGGCCCTGTTCGAGGTCGGCCAGCAGCATCTTGCCCGGCTGCAGGCGTCCCTTCATAACGATGTCCTCGGGCTTGATCGGCAGCACCCCGGCCTCGGAGGCCATCACCAGCAGGCCGTCCCTGGTTACCAGATAGCGCGCCGGGCGCAGGCCGTTGCGGTCGAGCGTGGCGCCAATCACGCGGCCATCGGTAAAGGCCACCGCGGCAGGCCCGTCCCAGGGCTCCATCAGCGACGCGTGATATTCGTAGAACGCGCGCTTCTCCGGAGCCATGGTCGTGTCCGCGTCCCAGGCCTCGGGTATCAGCATGGCCATAGTGTGTTCGAGCGAGCGCCCTGATAACGTCAGCAGCTCGACTGCATTATCGAGCGCGGCTGAGTCGCTCACCCCGGGTTGAATCACCGGGAACAATTTCTTTATGTCGTCGAACAGAGGAGAACCCAGCACCGGCTGCCGAGCGTGCATCCAGTTCACGTTCCCGCGCACGGTGTTGATTTCGCCGTTGTGGCAAATGTAACGGTACGGGTGCGCCAGCTGCCAGGTTGGAAACGTATTGGTCGAAAAGCGCTGGTGCACCAGGCACAGCGCGCTGGTGGTATCGGGATCCAGCAGCTCGCGGTAGAACTCGCCGATCTGGTGCGCCAGCAGCAGCCCCTTGTAAACGATGGTCCGCGAAGAAAACGAGGGAACACAGAAGAAGTTCTTGTCGCGCAGGTCGGAATCGGCCACGGCGGCCTCCACTCTCTTGCGAACCACATACAGCTTCCGCTCGAAATCATCCTGATCCATCCCCGCCGGCCGGCCCGCGAAGAACTGCTCGATATAAGGTTGAGAAGCGCGCGCGACGCGGCCGATGGCGTTCACCTCCACCGGCATATCCCGCCAGCCCAGAACCGTGAGATTTTCCTCGCGCGTGATGCGTTCGAACAGTCCTTCCGCGGTGAGCCGCTGCTGTAGCTCGACCGGCAGAAAGCACATGGCCACGCCGTACTCGCCCTTACCAGGCAAAGCGAAACCCAACTTCCTGGTTTCACGGCTGAGAAACTCGTGCGGAATCTGGATCAGAACACCCGCGCCATCACCGGTTTCCGGGTCGCAGCCGCAAGCTCCCCGGTGCCGGAGGTTCACCAGAATCTGCAGGCCCTTGCGCACAATTTCGTGCGAGCGCTCACCATTCAGGTTGGCGACAAACCCAATGCCGCAGGCGTCGTGCTCGTTCGAAGGGTGATACAGACCCTGGGCTGGCGGCAACTGGTTCAGGCTATCCACTGGGAACACTTCTCCTCATCTCGGAAGAGGGATGCTACTGAGTATAGCGGGCGGCACAGTATTCGTCAAACGAAATTTGTTTGTCTTTACAATTAGATTTCCTAATGCTAGGCTGGTTTCAGTTCCATGCAGAACTTCCGTCTTTTTCGTGACATCGCCCACCATAGGAGCTTCAGCCGCGGAGCTTCGCTCAATCGAATCAGTCAGTCAGCCGCCAGCCAGCATGTGCAGGAGCTGGAACGTTCCCTCGGCGTCGAACTCATGGATCGCAGCAGGCGCCCGCTACGGCTGACCGATGCCGGCCGCCTCTACCTGGATTATTGCCGCGACATGCTTCGGCGCCACGACGAGTTCGAAGCCGACCTGAATCGTCTCAAGCGCGAGGTGAGCGGCAGGGTTCGCATTGCCGCGATCTATTCCGTCGGGTTGTCGGAGATGTCGCGGATTGAAGCGGAATTCTCAGCGCGATTTCCTGACGGCATCCTCGAGGTGTCCTACCTGCGGCCCGAGAAGGTGTTCAACGCCGTAGAAGAAGACCGGGCCGACCTGGGTCTGCTCTCCTACGCTGAGTCGACTCGCGACGTGGTGGCTTTGCCATGGCGCGAGGAAGAGATGGTAGTCGCGGTTGATCCCGGCCATCCTCTGGCACGCCAGACCGAAGTCGAGCCCGGTGAATTGGCCGGCTGCCAGTTCATCAGCTTCGATGACGACCTGCCAATACACATGCGCATCGAGCGCTACCTGCGCGAGCGCCATGTCACGGTGCAAAACGTTCTGCACTTCGACAATCTGCAAATGATTAAAGAAGCGGTGGCGCACGGCGCCGGAATCAGCATTCTGCCGCAGCGTGTGATGGGCGAAGAATTGGCCGCCGGCCGGCTGGTAGCAGTTCGCTTGAAACCCTCTGAGCTATTCCGGCCTGTGCGGATCATTCACCGCAGAAGAAAAGCTTTCTCCGAACTGGCTGCCGGCCTCATGGAAATCCTCCAGGAAGGCACCCGCGTCGCGACCCCACTCCCGCCGCAGGAATCGGCCGGCGCAACCGGCCAACCAATGTAGTACCTACAGCACTTGTCAGACCCCGACGTGGCGCGGGCACTCGTGCCTGCCGCGCCGAGATTCGTCTCGGCGCTTCTAAAAGCGAAATGATCTCAGGATTTAAGTTGCTTGTATAGCGTGACGCCTCACTATACACTATGAATAAGTGACGCCTTGATTGAAAGCATCAAGCACAAGGGCCTCCGGCTGCTGCACGCAAAGAACGACCGTAGCGGAATCCGACCCGATATGGTGGAGAAGGTGCGAAAAATTCTCTCGGCGCTGGAAGCGGCGGACAGTCCGGAAGACATGGCGCTGCCAATGTTTCGGTTTCACCCGTTGACCGGCGACCGCCGCGGGGCTTACTCCGTGACGGTCAAGGCCAATTGGCGCATCACATTCCGTTTTCACGGTGGGGCTGTGTGCGACGTGAATTTAGAAGACTATCACTAGGGCCTAGAAACACTGGAACATAGGAGCAGAGATCATGCCGATGAAGAATCCCAATCATCCCGGCGACCTTATCCGGGATTGCCTCGACGAGCTTGGCGTTAATGTGACTGACGGCGCGAAGGCGCTCGGGGTGACCCGCTCGGCCTTGTCGCGGGTTATCAACCGCAGAGCGGGCGTGTCCCCTGAAATGGCTGTGCGGCTCGAGAAGGCCATTGGCAGCACGGCGGGATTTTGGCTTCGCTTGCAGCTTAACTATGACTTGGCGCAGATACTAGCTCGGAGGGAGAAAATTCACGCGCGCCGACTCAGCGCCCCCGCGCAGCTTGCGTTGTAGGCCAGCCGCGTTTGAAAATGGGTAGGCTTCCGGGACGCTCCGAGGCCTCTCAGACCCTTTCAAGAAATAATATAGTTGACAACTTGACCTATTGCGCTTGCATGATAACCATAAAGTTCATCTCTGGTGACCAAAAGCGAATTAAGGCCGATAGCAACACGTTGTTCTGGCAGGCACTGATCAGATTGTGGAACGGCTCCAAGACATAGCTACGGTTCAGATTCGGCACCCGGTACGCCTACCTCTGCGATATATTTTACGCAGTTCACCGACCGTCCCTATCCGACTGGGCTGCGACAGTTTACCTTAACCCCTGTGCGAGGGCCGTGGGCGTCCGCGCCCGAGGACAACGCCCCCTCCCTAGAACTCGTCCCTGCTCTCCAAATTCGCCTCCACATCTTTTCTCTCTCTCCACGCCGAGCGCATTTGCTTCCTGCTGAGCAGCGGCAACTGATCTTCGGCATGCGGAGAGCCGGGCTGCGACGAATTACCGTAGCTGAGCAGAACGCGAGCGTGTGGCGGAGATGTGAACTCCACTAGCGCGACGAACGTATCGCCAAACACCGCCGAACGAGTGGCGCTCGAAGCCGGGGCGTACTGCAGGACGCGGAAAGCGCCGAGCGCGCCAGGGGCGCCATTTCCGGGAAGATCTGTCGCCCCGCGATGAATGCGCATGAAATCACCCCAGGGCGCATCGAGCGAGCCATAAAGGTTGCGCGTCTCGATGGCGGCTTGCTCGAGCATGCGGACGGCTGCGGCCGGGTCGGCGAGTCCCCGCGGGGTAGTGAGCGGCTCGCGGTAATCCTGAAGCACCGCGAAGTTGCGTTGCGAATTAGCGAGAAACTTGTCGGCAAAGATTTGGAAGAGCAAAGCGCCGCGCGAGTCATTCTCGGCCTGCCGATCCCAGGTTTGAAGAACGGCGGCAGCGGCTTTGGCCTCGATCGAGTCAGACTGCCTGGCGGCGGCAATCAGATCGCCGAGAATTCGATCGGCGAGCTCGAGCCGGGTGGAAAGCTTCAGCCGCGTCAGATCGTCGAAAGACATCTTCGGATTCTCAGTGAGCATGCGTATCGAGCGCATGCTGCGGAACGAATAATTGCGGCCCGCAGTGTAGGCAGGAAATTTCGTGGGGTCGAGAACCAGCGGATACGTGGCCGACCAGGGAGGATCGTTCGTGTTCTGGACCCAGCCAGTGGGCGGATCGACAACCTTTGGCAGCTCGTCATAGGTATGCACGCTGGTCCAAAGTGTTTCGGAAGTATCGCCCGGAACGACGCCTGCCCAATACGCCAGATCGCCTGCTTTGCGATGCGGCAGCGTGCCGTTGAACATGTACATCACGTGGCCGTCGCGGTCGCCGTAGGTGATGTTGAACGTGGGCACCTCGAGCCGCCGTAACTGCGCCTGGTATTCGGCCAGAGTATGAGCGGTCTGCATCTTCCAGTACTGTTCAAGCAGGAACGGCCGATCCAGGCCGGCAGTGCGCAGAGCCAGCGTCATTCCATCCTTGTCCCACACAACCGGGCCATGAACGGAGCGTCGAATCGTAAGCTGCTCCTCCTTCATTGACCCATCCGGCTGGCGGATTTTGATGGTCTTGGAGGAGGTCTCGAAATTGCGCACCTGTCCGTCAAAGACGTAGCCGCCATCGCGCAGAGTAAGCCGGTAAAGATCGCTGCCATCGATGTTGTTGACGGTCTGCGTGAAACCCAAATAATCGGTGAAGACAAAGCGCAGCACCGGGAAGCCGATCTGGCTGGCGCCGTAGAGATTGAGGCCTGGAGCAACCAGGTGGGCCTCGTAGTAGGTGTACCAATCCATCCAGGGCAAGTGTGGGTTCATCAACATCATGGTGTGGCCGGCCGCGGTATGGGCAGGAGCGATGGCCCAGGCGTTCGAGCCGAGAGGGTCGAGAGCCGGGTTCTTTCCCGTAGCCGCGATCACCACTCGCGACCGTGACGAGATGTAAGTGAAGTGCACGATGCGGTGGACGTGAATCAACGGATCCGCGCCGGTGATGGGGAGAACCACGCGGCGCTGTGGATCGATGGCTTCCGGATGGCGCGCGGCGTATTCGTTCATGCCCGCGGCAAACGCGTCCAGATAGCGGCGGAACTCCGGAGTCTGGCGCCGGTACCATTCCAGGCCGCGTTCCGGGACGTCGTTGGTCAGCACCCAGCGGTCATTGTCAAGGTTCTTGTCGCCCCAGTACTCGGAGGCGCGCCCGCGTGATTCGCCGTACAGCTTCAAAATCAGGTTGGCGTGGCTCTGCATCTGCGCGTAGCCGTAGCCGAAGAAGAGGCCCTCTGCGTCTTTGGCATAGACATGGGCCACTCCGTAGCGATCCCAGAGAATCTCGACGCCGCGAGGGCCGGCGGCGAGGAAAGAGCAGAATGCGATGAGGCAAAGAACAAGGCGGCGCACGGCGAACAGGCTCCTCGAAACGCCAGGCGCGGGAAGATGGCATGGCGGAAGTGTCAAAAGAAGAAGTTAGTCTAACCTATCGCCGGGCAAGAGATTCAGCCGTTTGCATTCATCTCCTCGGCCGCGCCTGACCGCCGATACCGGCAGCTTTTCTCTAACGCATTTTCGCAGTTTCGGCCTTAACCGCCGCGGCGCTGGTAAAACACGGTTGCGAGTACCGGCCCTTTACCTGAGCGCAATCCGCGAAGAATTTTTGCGCCTCGACCTCCATTTGCTTGTTCTGGGTCTCATGGCCGATTCTGTAGTTGCAGACGCCCAAATAATACAAGGCCGCGCCGTACATTGCGTCAGTGCCCTTCACCAGGGGCAGGGCTTGGCGAAGATCGGCATTGCAAGGAAAGTACTGGTTTTTTTCGCCCTCGATCACTCCGGCATACCAATATCCGCGGCTCAGCCCTATGCCTTTGAGGCGAGTCCAATCCGCCTCGGCAAGGTCTTCAGGTTTGCTCTTGCCGGCAGCGGCGACCATCTTCTTGGCATAGCTAACGGCTTTGTCCTTCTGGCCCTTAGTGTAGGAATCTTCGGTGAGGACCAGGAGCGAGTTGATGTCATTAGGGAAGTTGGCAACAGCTCGTTCGGCGACCTCGGGGGCCTTGGCGGATTGTCCGGCCTCGGACAGCGCGCCAATCAGGACTGAATAACCCACCTCCATGTAGCGGGACTTCGGGTTTTCCTGTTCGAGCGCGCTGAGCAATTCAACTTTGGTCTCGGTAGGAGACTTCAAGGCAGCCGAATAGATGGCATACTCGGCTTCCACCTGGATGGACTTGCCCCACTCGACGCGTTTGGTGAAGTCGTCTTTTTCAACCGGATTTTCGGGCACGGGGGAAGCTTCCAGCTTCTTCACCGCGGCGCACGTATCGAGCGCGGTTTTCTTGATTTGCGCGGTGTCGTCACCTTTCGAAGCGGCTTGAAAGGCGGCATAGGCATCGTCCAGGTCGTCCGCAAATGCAGCGCTTCCCACCGCAAGCAGTATTGCAACGCCGGCCGCCTGGCTGGCCCTCAGAACATTCAGTTTCATGGCACTCTCCTTTAGGGGACCTATGCTCGTCAGATTCTATAGCAATTCGGTCTTCGCACGCAAAGTCATCACGCCCGGCCACCGCCAGACGCCAGGATGGGCTCAGCCCGACGGGGCATAATCTAGAAGAAGGGAGTGATGCGCTGCGCCGATTCCTCGCCACGAATCTTATCAGTAGCGAGGCGAGAAAAGCTTTCAGCTATCAGCAGTCAGCTATCAGCCACGCCGGTTTGGCTGATAGCTGACTGCTGACTGCTGAAAGCTGTTTCGCTGATCGCTGAAAGCTGAAACAATTTGAGAGAAACCACAGTCCTCGCTCCTTCATCATCCGTGCCGCGAATGCGGGTCTACGCGGTGCTGGTGTTTTTCATTGCGCTCAAGGCCGCGGGCAATCTGTCGCTGGCCTGGGGGATGAAGCATCTGGCGCACCCCGCAACTACCAATCCAATTGATTATGTTTTGGCGATGCTGAGCCCTTTCGTTGCCCTCGGTGTAGCGTTCCTGATTGTGTCATTGCTCGCTCGCATGGCCCTGCTCAGCTATGCGGATCTGACGTTTATCCTTCCAGTGACCGCCATCGGCTACGTGATTGCCGCGTTTTTGGGCAGGTTCTTCCTGCACGAGCAGGTGTCCGCGGCGCGATGGGCCGGAACGGTGCTGATTTTTGGCGGCGCGGCTCTCGTCAGCGCAACACCGCACGCCACTACCGCTGCGGCGAGTTTGGGCGAAGGGGCGTAACGGCATGAAGTGGCTGCTGGTTGGGTTGATGGTGGCGGCAACGGTTGCAAGCGACTTGCTGCAGAGCCACCAGATGAAGCGCGCCGGAGCGCAGTCGGTTGGAGCGGGTGGATTGTGGAGCATCCTGCGGCTGATTGCGAAAAGGCGATTCCTGATTCTGGCCGTGGCCTGCATGGCGGTCTCGTTTTTTTCATTTATGGCGCTGGTGGAAATCGCGCCATTGAGCTTTGCGGTTCCAGCGTCGGCGTCCAGCCTGGTGGTGGAGACGGTGCTGGCCCGATTCGTTCTCGGCGAGCAAATCAGCAAGCGACGCGCAGCCGGCACAGTGATGGTGCTAATCGGCGTAGTGCTAGCCGGCGAGTAGCCGTGGTGTGGCGCGGGCTGCCAAGCCTGCAGAGCCGAGATTCGTCTCGGCTTTTCTTGCCCGCTGCCCTGCTTGTCCCTCTGCCTATTCCCCCGCACGGCTAGGCGCAACGGGAACCAGCGCGCCCTTGCGGATGTAATAATCCGCGCCGCGCCAGCGGATGCTGCGGCGCAGGAAACTGCCCACCCACATGACGAATGCGACCGCATCCCAAACCGGAATCATAGGGAGTTCGCGCCAAAGGCCGCGCTGGCGGAGCCCGCGGATACCGATCACCCAGGTTAGAAGAACGCGCAGCGACAAGTACGTTCCGAGATAACCAAGCGCGACCGCTGCCGAAGGATGGAGCGCGACTGCAGCGAGAGACCAAGGCAGACCCTGCGTAAAGAGCAAACCAAAGTGGCCGGCAGGGCGCATGTTGCGCATCACCACCAACCAACGCGTGCGTTTGTGTACCAGATCCTCGAGAGACTTGAAATCCGCGATCGTCGCAACGCAATAAGGGAGCAACTCCACCCGTCCACCGCCCTCGGCAATCAAGCGGCCGACCAGCAGATCGTCGGCAGGGCGGTTTTCGAGCGCCGCATAGCCGCCAAAGCCCGCCAGACGAGTGCGCGTGGTGACGATAGTTTTGCCGATTGCGAACTTCACGCCGTCCAGCTGCCAGGCGGTCAGGATACCCGCATAAAAGTCCGACATCATGCCGACGGTGTGCAGCTTTTCGGCGAACGTGCCGGCCTCAGCGGGGACGTAGAAGCAGGTGACGGCCCCCACTTTCGGATCGCTCAGCGGCGAGACCACGGAACGCAGATAATCCGGTTTCACGCGGACGTCGCTATCGCTGATCACCACCACCTCGTGGCTCGCCTCATTCACCAGGCGGACCAGTTTCGCGACTTTGTCATTGGCGGCGATGCGGCCGGCGCCGTAGAGGACGCGGATCGCACGCTCGGGAAAATCACGCCGCAGGCGCTCGATAACCGAATGCACGGCATCATCCGAGGGATCGACGCACAGCAGCAACTCGTAATCGGGATAGTCCTGGCGGCAGAAGCTGGCGAGGTTGTCGTACGCATCGGGGTCGAGGCCCCGAATGGGCTTGAGGTTACTAACCGAGGGCGTGAAGGCGAGGTTCACCGGCGGCCGCGACTGGCGGAAATAGCGCCAGGCGCTGAAAATGGCGATCACGTAATAGATGAAAGGCGTCGCCGCCAGCAGCAGCCAGAGATAAATCATTTCAACGAGCCTATTCTATCCATGGGACTTACTGATTTGTCAGCAATAGCTTGCCGCCGCTCCGCTCAACCACAAGGAGGCGATCGGCGCCCACCAGGGCCTCGAGTCGCGGCAACGCCTGTTGGGTCAGCACCAGGTAGCACCGCTCAGACGACTCCCAAAGGCTCTTCCATTGTTGGTCGTCGATGAACACATCCGGGGCGCCGGGGGCATACGAGCCGTACACCAGGTTGTGGAAGCGTCCGTTGAGAAGCAGGGCTGTGCGATTGGTGTAAAAAAAGACGGAAGAGAAAGTGTAGTAGTGATGATCCACAATCAGCTTTCCCGGCGGAGCAGCGATCAGGGCGTTCGCCAAGGGCCTCGAGGACATGAATGGGTCAAAAGCGACAAGCGCCAGGCGCGCAGCTTGAAAGAAGAGGACACCCATCAGCGCCGCGGCGAAGAAGGGGCTTCTGCTCCGAGTCCAAATCGCGCCCACAGCCCCAATGAGCAAGGCGCCGGCGGCAAGAACCAGAGGGACACGGAGATAGGCGAACGACTCTAGAGTCAGGTCGGCCATGTGGCCGAGGGAGAGCGTATACATGGAAGGATGGTGAGCCAAGGCCTGCGATATGTCGCCGGGGGCCGGCAGGTTCCGCGTCAGAAACCATAACGATCCTGCAGCGGCGGCGGCCAGAAACAGGATAACGGAAAGTACCCGTGTGCCCCAGCGAATCCAGGCTCCGCCCTCTGCCATCGCCGCGCCGATCAGCAAAGCGAGCGCGGGATAGATCGGCATCGAATAATACTCCTGCGTGGTGGAAAAGGTAAAGAACACGAGGACGAAGCCGATCCAGCACAGTGCCAGCAGGCGAGTGCGGCCAGCACGGCCGTCGGCACGGAAGCCGAGGCGTGCCGTGGCGGGCAAATAAACGCTCCATGGGAACAGCCACACCAGGTGGAGAGACCAGAACAGGAGACGCGGAACGGTATTGTAGTCGCGAGGATAGCGAAGGTTGAGGAAGCGCAGAAGCTGTTCGTTGATAAAGAAGAACCACAGGAACCCGTGGTATTCGCCCGGCGCGCTGCGCATCGTGAAATCGAAGTACGGCGGGTTGCGGAGTGTGGCCAGTATGTGCCAGGGCGCGGCAATGATGAGCACCGTCGCGATCCCGCTGAAGGGGCGGAGCCGGCGCCAGATATCGAGATCGAAGAGCTGGCGAGTGACGGCGAGGTAGACGATCACCGCGCCGATGGGAAAAACAACGCCGATCAGACTCTTCAGCAGCAGGCTGACGCCGAGAGATGCGGCCCCCAGGAACGCCCAAAGGCGCGGGCGAGGTTCGTCATCGTCAATCACGCGTAGGAAAGCCCAGAGCGCGAGAGCGATACATGCGGTAAGCATGCAATCGGGAATGAGGATTCGAGTGAAGAGAAATAAGCCTACGCAAGTGGAGATACACAAGCCCGCATAGAGACCAGCCTGGCGGCCAAACGCCCAGACGCCTAAAGCCGCGGTGAGGAGCGCCAGACCGATGGCGGAAAGCGCGACTGGAATTCTCGCCACCCAGTCGGCCTCTCCCAGAACCCGGTACGCAATCGCGATCAGCCAATACAGCAAAGGCGGCTTTTCGAGGTAGGCGACCCCATCTAGACGCGCGGTCACCCAATCGCCGGAGGCCAGCATATTCCGAGCGATCTGGGCCTGAACAGCGTCGACATCGTCCATCAGCGACGGCGGCGAAATCATGCAGCCAATGTACACGGCACTGGCAACGAGCAGGACGATCAGGTAGACGCGCAGAATGTTTCGGCCGCTTGCCGGGCGGTCGAGGGTACCGCCACGGGTTGCACTTTCCATTTTTTCATCCATAGGAACAGGGTCATCAAGCCCCAGAGGTGGTAGCCGAGATTCGCGCGCCGGTTGAGGTGAGACTGAACAAAACCATAGATGGCCGGGAAATTGAAAAGATCCGCATAATCGGCTGAGGCGGCGGCAAGCACATCGAGGAGCATGGGGCGCAATGGACCGCGCATCCATTCATGGGCCGGAATATCAAAGCCGACCTTGGGGCCTTGAATCACGGCCGAGGGTAATTTGCCGCGCATGAGTTCGCGCAGAATTACCTTCTGGCGGGAGCCGCGAATTAACTGGTCAGCCGGGAGCGAAGCCGCGAATTCGACGATACGGTGATCGAGAAAAGGCGGGCGCACTTCCACGGAAAACGCCATGCTCATGCGGTCGACTTTATTGAGGATGTCGTCGGGGAGGAAGTACTGGCGGTCAAACCACAAGAAAGGAGCCAGGTCATCCGGGCGCGAAGCAAGTCCGGCAAGGGTGGAATGCAGGGCCGGCGGCAGCTTCTGGTTAACCAACGACTGCTTCTCGGCGTCTGAGAATGTTCCGTTCCAATAAACATGGGCGCGTGCGGGCGAGAGCCGGCACCCATCCAAAAATCGGCGGAGCTTGTAATCGAGGCTGATTTTTTCATTCGAAACCGGCAGCCACCGGGCCGCTGCTGAAAGCATCCCGAGAACAGGACTTGGAACCAGGCGGGCTCTCCTGGCAAGCAGCGAGGCCCTGTGAGTGAGGTATCCGCCAAACAACTCGTCCGCGCCTTCGCCGCTGAGCGCGACCGTGGCGTTGGACTTGGTCATCTTTGAGAGAAACCAGACGGGCAAAGCGCCGGCATCGGCAGTGGGCTCGTCCGAGTAATAGCTGAACTGCTCGACCGCGGCTTGAATGTTGAGGTCGAGATTGAGATCGAGCTCGTGATGATCCGTGCCATAGAGCCGCGCCACCTCGCGAAACCGGGCGCTCTCATCGAAGCTTCTGCCGGCAAAAGAAACCGAAAACGTTTTGAGCCGCGCGGAAGTGGACTCGGCGGCATAGTGGAGGATTGTGGAAGAATCGATGCCGCCGCTGAGCCACACACCCAGAGGAACGTCGGAAATGAGATGCTCGCGCGCGGACTGCTTCAGCAGCGAATCGAGCTGCTCCTGCGCAGCGCGGGGATCTGACCTGCGCACGGGACCAGTGGGCAGCGTCCAATAAGCGCCGGAACGGACGCTTCCGTTGTTCCACTCGAGCCAATGGCCGGGGCTCAGCTTCTCGATTCCCGCGACAAGCGTCCAGGGCTGAGGCACGTAGTTCAGCGCCAGGTAGCAATCCAGGCCTTCCAGGCTCAGGCTGCGCTCAATTTCCGGGTGGACGAAGATCGACTTCAGTTCCGATCCAAAGTAGAGGTCCTGGCCGCTGCGGGCAAGATAGAGCGGCTTGATGCCCATGCGATCGCGGGCCAGCACGAGCCGCTGGCGTGACTCGCTCCAGAGGGCGACCGCGAACATTCCGCGGAGACGCGAGAAACAACCCAGGTCCCATTCGCGAAAGGCTTCGAGCACCGCTTCGGTGTCGGTGACGGAGCGGAAGCGGTGGCCCCGCGATTCCAATTGTTCACGGAGCTCGGCGTGGTTGTAAACCTCGCCGTTGAAGGCGATGACGGTATCGCCATCTTCGGAGACCATGGGCTGATCGCCGCGAGCGAGATCGATAATTCTGAGCCGGGCCGCGCCGATGGAGATATGGGACGATTCGAAAACCGCGCGGCGGTCGGGTCCGCGATGGGCGAGCGTCTCAGTGGCCTGCTCAATGCGGCCGGGGTTCGGTGCGCCGTTACTGCGGGTAAAGCCGGCTATGCCGCACAATCTAGTTCACCCCAGGCACGGCTGCGCCAGCGGCCGCTCGCTGACGTCCGCACCAGCCCCAAGCTAACGCAAGGGGCTTTACCGAGCCGCGACCAAAATTCGCGAAGCGCAAGGGAGCGGTTCCCTCTTGTCGCGACTCTCGCGCTTCGCTTCAACGCCTTCCATCCGTGGAAACAACGGCCGGCACCGCCAGGGTATCCCGCCGCCGGGTGTTGCGGGGATTGCGCCACTGCACCTGTGGCATGAAGAGCGACGCATCCACGCGATCCTGATAGCGCTGGGCGATGTTCATGAGCGAGTCGAGCAGAGAATCCGACAAGTAGTGCGGGCGCAACCCCAGATCAATCAGCTTCGAATGTCTGGCGTTGTAGTAATGCTGTTCCGATTCCACGCGCGGCCCGGGAATGTGCTCGACAGTTGCGCTGATGCCGAGCGTCTTCGCCGCGGCCTTCACCATCTGCGCGAGCTCGAGTACCGAAAACTGTTCAGTGAATTGATTGAACACGCGGAACTCACCTTTAGCCGCCGGATTCAAGCACGCGATTTCTACGCAGCGAACGGTGTCGCGAATGTCCAGGAAGCCGCGCGTTTGGCCGCCGCGCCCGTAGACCGTGAGCGGGTGACCAGCCGCCGCCTCCACGCAAAAGCGGTTGAGTACGGTGCCGAACACTTCGTCGTAATCCAAGCGGTTGATCAGGCCTTCATCGAGCGCGGTCTCGTCGGTAACCGTTCCGTAAACTACGCCCTGGTTGAGATCGGTGGCGCGAAGTCCCCAGATCTTGCAGGCGAAAGTAATGTTATGGCTGTCGTGGACCTTGGATAAGTGGTAGAACGAACCCGGCTGCTTGGGGAACGGAAGAACGTCGCTCCGGCCGTTGTGCTCGATCTTGATGTAGCCTTCCTCAATATCGATGTTAGGCGTGCCATATTCGCCCATGGTGCCGAGTTTCACCAGGTGGCAATCCGACTTCAGTTCGCGAATCGCAAACAGAAGGTTCAAGGTCCCAACCACGTTGTTCACCTGCGTAAACACGGCGTGCTTGCGGTCGATCATCGAGTAGGGCGCCGAACGCTGCTCGGCAAAGTGCACGATGGCGTCGGGTTCGAAGGATGCCAGAGCGGAAGAGAGAAAGTCGTAATCGCTTACATCGCCGACAAACACCTCGATGGTGCGTCCGGTCAGCTCCTGCCAGATGCGAAGCCGGTCAGCTAGAGGCCGAATGGGTGTAAGCGTCTGAACACCCAGCTCGTGGTCCCAGAGGCGGCGGACGAAGTTATCCACTATGGCTACGGAGTGGCCTTTTTGCGACAAGTAGAGGGCGGTCGCCCAACCGCAGTAGCCATCACCGCCTAAGACACAAATCTTCATTTGAGTTGATCCGTTCTGTCCCCTTTTCAGACTAGCCTATCTCCCTTCCGGGCACCGCGCTGCCCCGGCTCAAGTTAAGCGGTTACAATCGGCAAATGGGCCTCACCGCGACCAGAAGATTTCAAAGCAGCCGGATCGTCGAATTTAAGGAGTCGGTCATTCGCGAGATGACCCGGCTTGCCATCCAACACCGCGCCGTCAACCTCGCTCAGGGCTTTCCCGACTTCCCCGCGCCCACTGAGATCAAGGAAGCCGCTCGCCAGGCGATCTCGGATGATTGGAATCAGTATTCGATTACCTGGGGCCTCAAGCCGTTCCGCGATGCGATTGCCGAGTACCATCGCCACTTTCACGGCGTGTCCCTCGATCCCGAACGCGAGCTCACCGTTTGCTGCGGCGCAACTGAAGGCATGCTTGCCGTCATGCTCTCGCTCCTCAACGAAGGCGATGAAGTGGTCGTCTTTGAACCCTTCTACGAGAACTACTGGCCCGATTCGAAACTGTGCGGCGCCGACTGCAAATATGTCACGCTCCATCCGCCGGATTGGAACTTCGATCCCGAGGCGCTCCGGCGCACGTTTTCGCCGCGCACCCGCGCCGTCATTCTCAATTCGCCCAACAATCCCACGGGCAAAGTGTTCAACTGCGCCGAGCTCCAGCAGATTGTCGATCTGGCCGAAGAGTTCGACGCCTTCATCATCACCGATGAAATCTACGAGCACATCATCTTCGACGGCGAAAGCCACGTGCCGCCCATGACCCTTCCCGGCGGCCGCAACCGCAGCGTGCTAATCAACGCCCTCAGCAAGAGCTATTCGGTTACCGGTTGGCGGATCGGCTGGGTCGCCGCGGCGCCCGAATTGAGCGCTTCCATCCGCAAGCTCCACGACTTCGCTACCGTCAATGCGCCCACTCCGCTTCAGCAGGCGGGCATCACTGCTCTCGCCATGCCGGATTCTTACTACGCCGGGCTTGCCGCCATGTACCAGCAGAAGCGCGACCGGATGGTTGCAATTCTGGAAGGCGCGGGCCTTCGTTGCTCTGTTCCCAAAGGCGCGTATTACATCATGGCCGATATTTCCGCATTCGATTTTCCGGATGACACCGCGTTCTGTATGCACCTGGTCAAGGAAATCGGCGTTTCCGCGGTGCCTGGCTCGAGCTTCTTCTCTCGCCCGGAGGATGGCGCGCACCTGGTCCGCTTCTGCTTCTGCAAGAAACAAGAGACGCTCGATGCCGCTGCCGAAAGGCTTGAGCGCTTGAAGCGCGGCTAGACTTGTGGCACAGCCTTCAGGCTGTGGTTCTGACACAGGCTGAAGCCTGTGCCACCATCCAACATGCTTCCTGCTTTCCTGGTTCCCGAATGCGTTATTCAGGCTAATGGCGATAGCCCGGCGTTTGATCTGGGCGCGAATCCGCCCTCGCGTCTCCTGGTCACTCTCGGCATCACCGAGGTTGTGGAACAGGAGAGCCTCGATCTGGCGTTACTGGCTTCTATCGACGGCGAAGCCTGGCTCAAGCCGCCGGTCCTCGAGTTTCCTCAGAAGTTCTACTCCGGCGCCTCAGCGCTTCTATTGGATACGGCTCGCCACCCGGGTATTCGATACCTGCGTGCCCATTGGACCCTGAACCGCTGGGGCCGTGGCGAACAGACGCCGCTGTTCACCTTTTACGTTTTCCTCGAACCAGCCACCGCAAATCCGGCGCCTTAACGCAAATTCACACCGCCGCAGCACAGCCACGCCGCGGAGAAGCGCAGTTGTGGCTGAGGCGTTCGATCATTAACAGAGAAACTCGGATAACCAACTGAATACAAGTGAGTTAATTGAACTTTCACAAGCGAATAAAGGGCAACTAACTGTTCCGTTTCTTGGGCGTCAACCGGTGTTTCTCGGCGACCGCTGTCGCCCGCCTAACACATTTGCCCCCAGAGCGAGGCCTTCTTTCCGTAAAATAGAAATTCTTGCCGGAACCTGCTTCACACGCGCCATGCGCCAGCCCTGTTCGCCGCTGGCATAGCCTACTCCTATTCCCGTTGCTGCTCGCGGCGGCTTGCCAAACGGCATTCTCGTCCCCAGCGGGTGACCCCGACCCGGTCTCGAGCACTGCTCAGACGGCCACCCCCTACCAGCCGCTCACTGCCGAAGAGCGGTGGCATCTCTATTGGCGTGAGACGCTCTTGGGGCCGGGCTTGGTCTTAGCCGCCGCTGGGTCCGCGAGTTGGGCCGAAGTCACCAGGGATCCACCCGAATGGAGAGAAGGCTTCGATGGTTGGGCCAAGCGGTCGGTTTACTGGGCCGGCGTGATTGCTACTCAAGCCACCATCCGGCAGGGCGTTGATGCGGCACTCGGCTATGATCCCCGCTATCGCAAGTGCGAATGCAAAGGTTTCTTTCGCCGCTCCGGCCACGCCGCGCTGTGGACGTTCCTCACCCGAGATAGCGCCGGTAGCACGCGCCTCGACGTTGGGTCTCTGGCGGGAGCTTACGGCAGCGGCATGCTGTCGATGCTTTGGTACCCGCGGCGTTATAGTCCGCTCAAAGACGGTCTTCGCGCGGGAACCCAGGAAGTCGGGCTCACCGTCGGGTTGAACACGTTTCGTGAGTTTGGCCCTGAGCTCAAGCGTGCACTCCTTCCTCGTCGTTCCCAATAAGCTGTTCGCCTCCCTGGACTCCCGCTGCGCGCGAATAAACCCAGCGCGGTTTCCTCAAAAAGAAATCACGGATAAACTTCACTTTTAGAGCCAATTTGAAATGGCTCGATCTGTAGATGTTGTTAACAATCAAGAAAATTCCGCGCTCATTTCGCCCGCTTGATTGCGCCGGCATTGTTCAATAAAAAAAGTCCTTGATCTGTATCGACCGTTACAGACGAACCTAAATCATCATGCTATATATTTTCCCATCCCGAGATAATGGGGGGCTATACAATGACTGTTCCTTTGGTGTTCACTCCCAAGTCGTGCCCTTGGTGCCGATCCAAAATTGTGCGGCGTTCCTCACAACGCAACGTGCTGGAGGATGTGATCGGGAGAATCGCGCTTCCGTGGCGCTGTGAAGTTTGCGATTTTCGGTTCTTCGCTTTACGGAAGAGGTCCAGCTCGGCGCGCGGCGCCGCACGCGGCTAGTAGCCCCTGATACGGTTTCGCGCTCCGACTCTGCTGTATGCTGTTGGAGCGATGAAGCTGCACCCCGCTTGCGCGCCCCTGCTGACCGCGATCCTCCTCTTCCCATCTCGGTCCTTCGCTCAAGTCGATAGCGCGGTTGCCGCGCAGCCCGCCCGCCAGTCGCCGGCGTGGCTGACCTCGGGAGTGATCTACGAAATCTACACGCGCACGTTCTCGCCGGAAGGTAACCTGCGTGGCGTAACCATGCGCTTGGACCACCTGAAGAATCTCGGCGTCAATATTCTCTGGCTGATGCCTATCCAGCCTGAAGGTCAAGTCAAAAAGAAGGGGAGTCTCGGTAGCCCCTATTCGATCCGCGACTACTACGCCATCAATCCCTCATACGGCTCGAAAGAAGACTTGCGGGCCCTCGTCGCAGAGGCTCACCGCCGCCAGATGAAAGTCATTCTCGACGTGGTGGCCAACCACACCGCGTGGGATAGCGTCATGATGGCTCATCCGGATTTCTATAAGCAAGATAAGGCCGGCCACATTATTTCTCCGCATGACTGGACCGATGTTGCCGCGCTGAACTATTCAAACCCGGCCCTAAGACGCTACATGACCGCCATGCTGGTTTATTGGATCAAGGAGTTTGATCTCGATGGCTACCGCTGCGATGTCGCTTCCGAAGTGCCCACCGATTTCTGGGAACAGGCGCGCCGGGAGCTGGAACAAGTCAAGCCCGGCATCATGATGCTGGCGGAGGCGTCGAAACCTGAGCTGCTTCGCAGCGCCTTCGACATCGACTATTCGTGGCCGCTGCTTTCGGCGTTGAATGACGTTGTAATGCGCGGCGCGCCGGCCAAAACCTTGGCCGCCACCATCGATCAGCAAGAGGCGCTCTTCCCGAAAGGCGCGTTGCACATGCGCATGTCCGACGACCACGACGAGGAGCGCGCCATTGCGCGGTATGGATTGCCGGGCGCGCTGGCTGCCTCCGCGCTGATGTTCACACTCGATGGCGTTCCGATGCTCTACAACGGCATGGAGGCAGGCGATTCCACCGAATCCGGAGACCCCGCCCTGTTTGAGCCATTAAAGGTGTTGTGGCAAATGTCTCAGCGCCGTCCGCAATTTCCCAAGTTCTATGCCGCCATGATCCCGCTGCGAAAACAGCATCCCGCGCTGCAGAACGGGCAGATCGAGTGGGTCCACAACTCCGACGAACAGCACGTTTTCACGTATATCCGCCGTTCCGCCGACGAAGAGTTCCTGGTAGCCGTCAATTTTTCAAACACACCCTTCCGCGGCACCATCAAAGTCGCCGCGCGGAGTTGGAAAGAGATTCCGATGCCGTCTTCACAACTTCAAGCGGCAGCCATCCCAGCCTTGACGCTCGACGCCTTTGAGTTCCGTATTTTTCAGGCGCGGAGGCCGTGAGCCGCGGCGAGTGAACGACACGCCCTAACGGAACCGATCCGCCGCGAGCGGCCGACCTGTCAGGCACGGCGACACCAAGGGGTCGCCGTTACGCAGCTCGATCACGGTGCCGCGCCTCAAATGCCGGAACTGAAACCGGGATAGACTGCAGCGCATTCGGCGGGACGGGGAGTGCGAGTTAGGTGGCGAGCTACGGGCCCCGGAGGCGGAAAGTGGACGAGGGCTGCCGCGCCCATGAGTCACTTGTAGTAATCCGCCCGCTCGCAGGTCCGCACGTCTTGGGCCTCTTTCACGGTTAGATCGGAGAGCTTCTTGGCCGCAGTCGCGGCGTAGACCTCATGGCAGAATGCCCGCTGCCTGTCGGCTTCAACTTTTTGCAATTCGTCCACCAATCCATCGGCCGCGTGTTCGACTGCATTCGCCTCGTTCACTGATCGTCGGAGCCGTCGACCGGCGTCCAGCGCCTGCTGCGTCGAGGCGTCCACTGGGCGCAGGGCCTTGAAGCTCACGGGCCCGAGAGACTCGACCTTGCACGTCGGGTCAGCGCGGACAGACTCCGCGATATCGTTCTGACCGGGCTTAATACTATTGCCGGTAGCGTACGGGCCGGCCACGCCTGAGGGTGAAGTCGTCAGGTCCGGGTTGGTAAGGTGAACGTTGAAATGTAGCCGTCGCAGCCCTTTTTCGCACACGGCGCTCAGCGTGACCGTAGCCGACCGCATATACCAATCTTGCTCTGTTTTGTTGTCCAAAATAGCCCGAAAAACGGTTCGCGCGCCTTCATGCTCCAGCGCCACGTGCCGAATCTCGAACGTTAGCCCAGAGTCGTGAAGCTCCGCCGGATCGTTTTGCGCAACCGATGGTCCTATTGACGCCGCCATAAGGACCAGCGCGAGCGACAGTTGTTTCAGCTTACAAGCGATCTCCATTGGGGACCCCCCGGCCGCTCATCATAGGCGTGAAGAAAATCAACACAAGCGCCGATCCCACCCCCAGCGTCACTCAAACACGCCGACGATCAAACGCTTTGAGCGGCGGTCCTTCTGAATGTAGATGCAATCGTTGTCGGCGTGAATGAACCTCAGCCTGAACTCGTTTCCAGAGGCGGTAGTTCCGATGAATCCAGCCTTGCAAAGCTCCTCGAGATCCAGGCGGTAATTTCCGATGTATCGCGGCTCCGCCTTCTCCCCGGTCCTCCAATAGAGAGCAATATCCTTGGAGGTATCCTTCTTCGGTATGTGGTTATGCCAAGTGCGGCCCGCTTTCTCGTCGTTCCCGTTCCAATGAGGAGCCTCGACCTCGTCGGCGAGGCGAATGAAAAGAAACCGTGAATGCATATTAGACAAGCCTCCAAACTAGTATCCCGATTCTACATTTGTGGCCTTTGACCCTCGAGGACATCTACGAAGCTGGGGCTCAACTCACGAGAGCAAAGGACCCCACGTGCAACGCGGCTACAGGCAAATTTCGCGGGTTCGGCGAGTGCGCAGGACGTGGATGTCGAAAGACGATTGCATCCGCATGAGGGTATCCATCTTCACGCCGAAGGCTTTCTCGATGCGTAGCGCCATGTCGCCGGACAGATCGGCCCTACTGTTCAGCAAACTCGATAGCGCAGGCCGGGACACCTGAAGCGCCTTCGCGGCGTCCGTGACGGACAGGCCTGCGGGCGCAGTGATCCCGGTTCGGATGAAATCACCGGGGTGGGGCGGGTTCTTCATAGGCATGGTTGTCTTGCTCTCGTGGTCTCGAGTTACTGGCTTCCGAGGAGCGGAATTAGTGGGCTGGCGTGCCTTGGTCAAAGAGAATGCGCAACGACCAACTGGCCAGGGATATCAGCAGAAGGCGGAGCATCGAGACTCCGGGCGGCAAATTCGAGCACAGCTACCACCTGCTCTCGCGTCACATGAAACCATTCCACGATTTCCTCGAGACTGGAGCCCGATTCAAGATTCTCAAACACAACGGAAACGGGCATCCGCGTGTGACGAAACACCCATGCGCCGCTCACCTTGCCGGGTATGCTCTCCACGGCAGGGCATTGTGACCAATCGAGACTCGCCACGATCTCAAACTCCTTCCCCAAGAATACCCCGTTGCCGCTTGGCCCGGCTGCCGCCTACCAGCCGGGTAGTGGGTCTGACCCACTACCGCCAGCCGCTCCGGTGTGGCTGATCGCTGATCGCTGACAGCTGACGGCTGACAGCTGACAGCTTTGTTCCCCCCGCCTCGCTATCCTGGAAATTCGCATGCCCTCGCGTGTTCTCGTTACCGGCGCCGCCAAGCGCATTGGCCGCGCCATCGCACTCGATCTCTACCGGCGCGGATTTGACGTCGCCATCCACTTTGGCAGCTCGGAATCCGAAGCCCGCGACGTCTCCGCGCTTTGCGGCGGCGCACCCATCTTCCAGGCCGACCTATCGGACGTCTCCGAAATCCGCCGCCTCTTTGCCGATGTGCGCCAGCGCTTTGGTCCCCTCAACTGCCTGGTCAACAATGCAGCCCGTTTCACGCGCTTCAATCCGCTCGACATCACTGAAGCCGACTGGGATTTTATTCACTCGGTTAATCTCAAAGGCGTTTTCTTCTGCTGCCAGGAAGCCGCGCGCCAGATGCTGAAGGCGGGCGGCGGCCGCATTGTCAACATCAGTTCGCTTGGCGGTATCCGTCCGTGGGCCGAGCACGCCCATTACTGCGCCTCCAAGGCGGGAGTCATCATGTTGACCAAAGCGCTTGCGAAAGCATTCGCTCCCTCCATCACGGTGAATTCCGTCGCGCCCGGCGTCATCGCTTTCCACGACGTGGACCAGCGCACACAGGCTATGATCGATGCGACTCCCATGCTGCGGGCCGGAACCCCCGAGGAAATTGCCGCCGCCGTGCACTTTTTTCTCTCGGGCCCCGATTTCATCACCGGCCAGATTCTCGCCGTCGACGGGGGCCTGAACGATCGCTAGCGCCGCCAAAGACCGTTCCCGCGCTGGGCGAATTGATCGCAGCTCGCAAAGGAGCCTCCCCTATTCCGCCAGAAATCACGCGCCCAAAAACACCGCCCGCGCCACGATCGCTTCGATCGGGCGCGGGCTGGTCTTCGGATTCAAGTGAAGGCGGAGAGATCTTCGCGATGCCCGGATCAGGCGGCGTTGACCAGCATGTCCTCGAGCAGGTCGTCGTTGCCGTCTTCCTTGTGCCGATCCATCTGCTCCTGACAGGCGATGCAGAACGCCGCCCATGGCACCGCGTTCAATCGCTTCGGGCTGATGTCCTCTTCACAATGCAGGCACGTTCCAAAGCTGCCTTCGCCAATCCGGCGAAGGGCCAGCCGTACATTGCGCAACAAGTTAGATTCACGATCGAGGTTGCGAATCGCCAGTTCACGCTCAGCCGCATGCTGCACTTCATCGAGGGCATCCGCGCTCTTCTCGATGGTGATCGCGTCGCGATTACTGACCACACGCTCCAGTTCGACCCGCTTCTCTTCTAAAATCCTCTTGAATTTGTTTAGCTCCGCTTTCGTCAACATATTCAACCTCCTTAATTTCTCTTCACCTCCACCAATCGATCGGGAACCACATCCACGCCGAATTAGACGTGCACGCAGCGAAAAAGGTTCAAGCGTCGATTTTGCCACTCTGCGGCCGGAGGAGCAAGCCTAAAACATAACTTCTCGAAAATGTTCTCAAGCGCTTCTCAAACCAAGGCAACGCCATCCGCGCTGACCAGAATTTCGGCTAGCGTCCTTCCCCCACAAACCGTCCTGTGGACTGGTTTGCAATCGCTGCGAGGGGGTATCCTGTGGCCAAATCTGCGCCCAGGTTTTTTTGACGCTAACAGTTCACGATTTTGGTGATTTTCATATCATACCTTGCTCTGTAAGCAATTCGATTGCCAAACTCGCGAGTGCCCTCGCCGCCCGCCCGTCCGATTGACACCGGCCGGCCCAAGCCCGGCTTTGCCAGCAAATCACTCTGTTCTGCGGCCACTTCGCCCACGGCATCTGAATCGGCCAAGCTTCGCTTATCCTTTATCCTTTTCCTGGCTGTTTTGGGCAGGTGACGAACACTCGACACCCAGCGCCTATTCTCCGGTCTCGGCATCGCCCTCTTTCCGCTCAACTGCTGTATAACGTAGTCGGCGGCCGGTAATCCTCTCAGTGAAAGGTGTCACGCATTTACAACAGATTCGGCAGCCGTAAACTCGGACTGGGTGAAGGCGCTCATTTTTCGATAGCGGGATCGGAAATTTATGCCGGAGTGGGCAAGTTCCGCACGCGCGGTTCGGAATCACTGTGCGGAATCGCAACGCACCCGTCCATGCGCGAATTTAGGTCACGCAGAATCCTCGTTACTCCTCGCGCAGTGCGTTCATGGGGTGAACCCGGCTCGCGCGCCGCGCGGGGATAAAACTAGCCGCCAGGGCAGCAACCATGAGTACGAAAATCATCAGGGCGAACGTCAGTGGTTCCGGAGGACGCATCCCTTCCACCAGGCGCTGCAACAGCCGCCCCGCCGCAAACGCGGCCGCCGTCCCCACTCCCACGCCAACTAAAATGACGCGCAGGCTTTGCCGCAGCACCAGTCCCATGATTTGGCTGCCGCTGGCTCCAAGCGCCATTCGCATTCCAAATTCCGGAACACGCTGCCGCGTCAGGTATTCCAGCACCCCGTAGATGCCAATGCAGGCGAGCAACAGCGCCAGCCCGGCGAATAAGCCGAATAACAGCAACAGAAAGCGCTGGCGAGCGAGGGTGGCTCGGGCCAAGTGCTCCATCGTACGAGCCTGATAGAGGACCTGGTCGTTGCCGGCTCCGCGCAGCACTTGGCGCAGCGGTTCAAGCGTGCTCAAGGGCTCGACGCTGGTCCTCACGGCAAGCGACATCAGTTCAGACCACCGGCCGAGATACTTATCCGGGACCTGAGCAAAAGGATAATAAAGCTGCGCGCGAACGCGGGTTTGGTCGTCGTCGCCCGCAAGTCCCCATTGCCGGACATGGCCGACCACGCCGACCACGCGCAGCGGGTCCGTTCCCAGACCAATCCAGACATGCTTCCCCAAGGGCTCTTCGCCGCCAAAGGCTTCTTTCGCCATAACTTCATCGATCACGGCGACGGATTCGTTGCCAATGCGGTCCTGATCGTTAAGGAATCTCCCTTTGCGGAGCCGGATGCCCATTACCTTGAGGTAGTCTGGCGTTACGCTATTGGCCAGAACCATCGGTTGCTTGTCTTGGGGCGGCTCCGCCGGCGTGGTCCAATAGCCGATTTGGTTATCGCCTTCGCGCATTGGGACCGTGTCGACGATCGCGATCGATTCCACTCCGGGCACGCTGCGGGCGCGATCAAGCAAGTCTCGCCAGGCAGCGCGGGTACCCTCCGGGTTTTCGAGCGTCGCGGACGAAAGCCCCACCCGGCCAATCAGCACGTTCCGGATGTTCACGCCCGTGTCAAGAGATGACAACTTGAGCAGGGTGCGCCCAAGCATACCGGCCGAGACCAGCAGGACGACCGCCAAGGCGACCTCGGACATGACAAACGCGCCATGCAGGCGCCGCGAGCCGCCTACCACAGTACGCGATCCGGCGCGTAGTGTCTGTTCCAGTTCACGCCTCGGGACGCGTAGCGCCGGAGCCAGTCCGAATAGAAAACCGCACGCCAAAGAAACGGCGAGCGCGAACGTCAGCACCCGCCAATCGAGACCGATCTCTTCAGCCCGCGGCAAGCTACCCGGCCAGAATGTCAAGAATGGCCGTATGCCAGCGGCAGCAAGGAGAACTCCCAGCGCGCCTCCGCCAAGCCCCAGCACGGCGCTCTCGGTGAGACATTGACGCGCCAGCCGGCCGCGGCCCGCCCCAAGCGCCACGCGCATGGCAAGCTCACGTTCGCGGGAAACCGCCCGCGCCAATAGAAGACTAGCCAGGTTTGCGCACGCAATCAGCAAAACCACGCTCACCGCCCCGAGAAGCAGCCACAGGGACGACTGCACGTCTGCAACGTCCGGACGAAGCTGCTGCGCTATGAAAGTGCGGCCTTTGTTGGACTTCGGGTACTGCGCCTCGAGGTGATGTCCAACCACCGCCAGTTCTGCCTGAGCTTGGGCCAGGGTTGCTTCGGGCCGAAGCCGTGCCCATACGCCAATGCCATGGGCTGCGCGATCCTGCATTCGGGGCGAGGGGTCCTGACCTAAGGGTATGAACAAATCGGGCATTTCTCCGTCCAGCCACAAGCCTGCCGGAGCCACCCCGACAACGGTATAAGGCGTCCCTTCGAAAACCAGCGGCTTGCCGATCGCGTCCGGGCTTCCTCCAAAGCGACGCCGCCACAAGCCATAACTGATAATCGCCACGGGCGCCGCACCCGGCCGGTCCTCTTCGGGCAGGAAGCCGCGCCCTCGTGAAAGGCCAACGCCGAGCACGGAAAACAGGTCGGGAGAAATCTTCCAGCCGTCAACATGCTCGGCATCCCCAGGCCCGCTCACTGTCCCTCTGGCCCAACTGTAACCAGCCACCACCAGCGACCGGCTCTGGCGCTTGCAGTCGAGAAAATTAGGATAGGTAAAAGCCCACAGGTCACCCCAGTGCGTGCTGAAATCCGTCTTCTCCTGAAGCCTCAGCAGCCGTTCGGGCTGTGGGTAGGACAGGGGCTTCAGCATCACGCCATTCACCACCGTGAACATTACGGTGGTGGCTCCGGTTCCCAGAGCCAGCGTCAAGAGTGCTACCGCGGCAAACCCCGGCTTTTGGCGCAGAGTGCGCAGCGAGTACCTGAAGTCCTGCCAGAAGTCCTCGAGCCAGCGCGTACCCCGAGCATCGCGGCATTCTTCCTTCACCTGTTCGGGACCACCGAGGGCCAATCTCGCCAATCGCCGTGCTTCCGCCGGATCGTGCCCGCGCGCGATCAGATCGGTAACATGTTGCTCCAGGTGAAAGCGCATTTCTTTTTCGAGCTGCTCTTCCATCTGATTTCGACGCGTCAAGCGCTGCCACCACGTCATTCCGCGCCTCCTTCCGACATGCCGAGGATCAGGCCAACCGCCACCGTCAATCGCTGCCAGCTTGCGGCTTCCGTCTCCAGCTGCGCGCGCCCTTTCCGCGTCAGCCGGTAGAATTTCGCCTCGCGCCCGGTCTCGGACTCCTGCCAGTCTGCGATCAGCAGTCCGCGATTTTCGAGGCGGTGCAGCGCCGGATAGAGTGAGCCTTGCGGAACCTGCACAACATCGCGCGAGACCTGCTGCAGACGCTGCGCGATCGCATACCCGTGCACCGGGCCGAGCGCAACAACTTTAAGGATGAGCAGGTCGAGGGTGCCCTGGGGAAGATCCGATTTTTCCGCTGCCACGTTGATACCTCTGTCTTCTACATATCTAACACGATAACGTGTAGAAGCGCAAGGTATCCCGGAAAGTAGAAGAGCCGGGGCCCCTATCACACCTGAAGATTGCGAAGATACGGGACGCTGGCCTTCATCATCTCCAGGTCCATTTCCACGAAATAATTCTTGATCCCGCCCGTTTTCGCCGCGGTAAAGATCTTCTTCCAGTCAAGGCTGCCCTGCCCCACCGCCACCTCTTTCTTCTTTTCGGGGGACCAGTCCTGCACATGCATGGAAATGAAACGGCCGGGGTACTTCGTGAAATACTCGGCAGCGTCGAATCCCTGGCTGATCGTCGAGCATTGAAACTGGAACTTGACCAGCTTCGGATCCAGCAGCCCGAACAACACATCATAAGTGCGCTTGCCGTCCACCATGGAGACCTCGAAGCCCTCGTTGTGAAGGCCCTGTTGGATGCCGGCCTTGGCAGATTGCTCGCCCATCTTGTTGTATTCGTCCGCCGCCCGCTTCACATCGTCCATTGTCGGTTTTTGCGGTCCGTCGAGACTCGGCACCATCATCTGCGTCAAACCGACGTCCTTGGCCCAGTCGATTCTCCCCGCGAGATTCTTTCTCAATTCCTGAATGCCGAAGTGTGAACTTATGCACGTCACGCCCGCGTCGCTGAGAATCCGGCGGAGTTCAACACCCGTGTACTTTCCAACATTGGCGAATCCGGATCCGGCATAGCCAACCGGAGAGCATAGCTCAATGGATTGAAATCCGATGCCAGCGAGCATCTTGATCGTGCCCGGAAAATCCTTCGCGATCATCGACCTCACCGTCCAGGTCTGACACCCGATCGGCAAGCCAAGAGGATATCCGCTTAGCCCCCGCGCGGCCGCGAGCAAAAACCCCGCCGCGCTCGCATCCACCGCAGCCGTTTTGAAGAAATCTCTCCTGGAAATCGCAGACATTCTCGCCTCCTCAATTTGTACAACCAGCTTGACTTGGCTTCTGCCAGTCTGCGGTATTGTCTCACGATGGGCGGCTCGACCGGGGCTTCTTCCAGACTCGCGGCTTGCGGCGCGTAATCAAAAGGTCAATGGCCCGATTGCCAGGCCGCCGAAAAATTAGGAGTCAGCCGCCGCCGTTAGTTAAGGCTTCGTCGATGTCGCCGCTGGCATTTCATTTGGCCGCTGCTCGACGAAATCCTGCACGGCCGCCTTCGGTTCCGCAAAGTGGGCGACCCTGCACCTGGTAAACGTCGGCGTGGCGCGCGTGGGAGGGCTCATGGCGTTATACGTGACTGGGACGCATTTCAGCGTCTCTTCCGGCGTCGGCTTTATGGCGTTGTTCGGGGTGTCGATTCAAACGGGCGTCATCATGGTTGAATTAGTCATTACGACGGATTGTCCGCGGCATTGGCCTTTCCCTCCTCCTAATCTCCTGGATCCCCTGGCCGAAGAAACCAACTACGATCTCGAATACCGCATCAAGGCGCCAGCCGCGGCGCGGGTCATCGCCGATCACGGCATTGGCGAAGTAAACATCGACGGCCTGACGGGCGATATCCAGGTAACGCTGCGGCAGGGGGAGATTCTGCTGCACCTTCCGCAGGATGGGCGCTACGACATTCATGCCCGGAGCGGCTCCGGCGCTGTGAACTCCGACTTCCCCGGTGAGGAGAAGCGCAGGGGATGGCTGGTCGGCCATCGGATCGCGAACGGGGATTCAGCGGCGCCGCACAAGTTGGATTTGAGCGTCAAATTCGGGGATATCGTTATCCTCAAGACGCGCGTGCCGAAGACGCCTGAGCCGATGATTTTGGCTCCGAAAGCGAATGGCCTATGAACAAGGAGCAAGTCCGGGCTTGCATAGAGGAGATCGGGATCGTTCCCGCGGTTCGGGTTTCCTCCACCGAGGACGCTCTCTTTGCGGTGAACGCGGTCGCCGACAGCGGGATTCCAATCGCCGAGATTACGATGACAACGCCCGGAGCCATCCAGGTGATTGCCGAGCTTGCTCGAACGAGGCCGGAGCTCATCGTCGGCGCCGGTACGGTGGTTGACATGGAAGCCGCGCGCCGCTGCCTGGGCGCGGGTGCGAAGTTTCTTTCGAGCCCCGGGCTCGACATGGAAATTGTGGAGTTCGCAGTGAAGCAGAACGTGGTGGTTTTTCCGGGCGCATTGACGCCTAGCGAAATCCTGGCCGCGTGGAAGGCGGGCTCCACGTTCGTCAAGGTTTTTCCCTGTTCGCTGCTGGGCGGACCCAGTTACATCCGCGCGCTCAGGTCGCCCTTCCCCAACATACGGCTGATCGCCTCCGGAGGCGTGATTCAAGGCAATGCTGCTGATTTCATATTGGCGGGAGCTGCCGCATTGGGAGTTGGCCGGGATTTAGTAAGTCCGGAGGCCGTCCGGCGGCGTGAGCTCGATTGGATTGGCGAATTGGCAGGCCGCTTCCTGAAATCAGTCAAGCATGCGCGCGCCCAAATGGCGGGGTGACGCCCGGAGGCGATTGCATATTCTGAAGAACAATGCATCGCCTGCCGTTAGTCACCTGGATCGCCTTCTGCTCAGTCGCCATTGCCTCGCTGTCCGCCCAGGTTGTCGACGTCGACAAACTCAAAACCTTCGGCACTGCAGGCAAAGAACAACAATTTCTCCCAGGCGGC
>Ga0181537_10000330_pt1 | contig 44671 bp, 45 predicted proteins | sample PEATcosm2014_Bin_39_FD_119765 | JGI IMG/M metagenome (GOLD analysis project Ga0181537, IMG submission 119765) | Peatland microbial communities from MTU Mesocosm Facility, Houghton, MI, USA - PEATcosm2014_Bin23_10_metaG | ecosystem: Environmental > Terrestrial > Soil > Wetlands > Peat | place...
GAAATCGTGGATTTACGTTCCGTCAAACCATTGGACACCGACACCGTTGTCGCGTCGGTTGCGCGCACGGGAAAATTGCTTTGTGTCGGCGAAGCGTGGCCGTGGGGCGGCGTCACCGCCGAAATCATCGCGCGCGTCGCGAGCGAAGGCTACGGTCTGCTCGACGCGCCGCCGCAGCGCCTCAACGCGAAGGACACGCCCGTGCCGTATCATCCGAATTTGTGGACGGCGCATCGTCCGACCGCGCGCGCCATCGCCGCCGCCGCGAGAAAATTGTTACGAACATGAAAATTCCCATCATCATGCCGCAGCTTGGCGAATCCATCGCCGAGGCGAACATCATCAATTTTCTCGTCAAGGCCGGCGACAACGTCGAAGCCGACCAGGATTTGATCGAAGTCGAGACAGACAAGGCCACGATGACCGTCGCGGCGCCGTGCAAAGGCAAAATTGAAAAGTTCACCGCGAAGTTGAATGAAAGCTACGCCGTCGGTGCGACGCTGGGACAGATTGAAGCGACGAAGGGAGAAGCTGCGCGTTTGGGTTTCGACGTTGCTCCGGCAAAAATTTCCGACACGCAGCACATCTCAAAATCCGATGAAAACCGCCGGAGCGGACGCGTGCAGCCGACCGTGCGCGGATTGCCCGTGCCGGCGAATGCGGCGGGCGCGAGTTATATGTCGCCGCGCATGAAGGCGCGCATGGTCGAACTTGGCCTGCAAGCTGCCGATCTGGCGGGCATCGCGGGCAGTGGCGCGGCGGGGCGCGTGACAATCGAGGATTTTGAAAAGTTTCTCGCCAGCCTCGAAAAGCAAAAACTGACACCCGCATCATCCATGCGCGTGGCCGTGGCCGACGCGATGCGGCGCAGTTGGACGCGCCCGCTTGCGACCGTCGGTTTGCCGGTGACGCTTGACGCGGTTCTCGCGCACCGGAAAAATTCAAATCCAAAACCCGGTCCGGCGCTTTACGCGTTGCGCGCGCTGGCGATCGCGCTGGCGGAAAATTCCGCGCCTGCCGGTCGGCTCGTCGGAAATAAAATCGTTCATCCGAGTTCCATTGACGTCGGTTTCGCGGTCGAGGCCGAGGACGGTGTGCTCGTTCCCGTTTTGCGCGGCGCGGACAAAAAATCCCTGTCGGAACTCGTCGTGCGCTACAACGAACTGGTGGAACTCGCGCGTCAAAGGAAATTGCCGGCGGATTCCACCGGCGGTTCCGTCGCCACCGTGACGAACTTCGGCACGTTCGGGCTGATCTGGGCGACGCCGATTCCGCTGCCGGAACAGACGCTCGTGCTGGGCATGGGCGCGGGGCGCAAAATGCCGCATTGGGATGAGGCAAAGAGTCAGTTCGTGCCGGTGACCGAGGCGTATCTCACGTTGAGCTTCGACCATCGCGTGCTGGACGGCGGCGCGGCGGGACGATTGCTCCAGCGCATTGCGGAATTGATGTCGAGGCCGGAGAAATTGTAACTTCTAAAGATTTTGAATTACGCGGCGAACGTCATCATGGTTGCCGACAAAGAAAAATTCCAAAGTGTTTCCGTTTTGCCTGAACAGCAGACGCACTTTCAATCCGGCGCGGCACTCAAAAACATTTTTCCGCAGCCGCCGGATGGAAATCCCGCTGTGCGTATGCGGATGGCCGAAGCAGTCGGGAATCGCCTGAAGCGCGGCCTCGACGCGGGCGAAATCCGCATCGCTCAAATGCTTGAGCGCGGCGTGAAAGCGCGGGCTTAACAGGACGGCGGGTTTAGGCACGCTTCAGTTTTCCGGTGAAGGGTTTGAGCCGTCCGGCTTTGCGGTCGGCGTCCAGTTCCTTGTTCACGCGTACGGCAAACTTATCCAAATCGTCGCTGGTCACGCCGTATTCATGCTCGGCGTAATCTTCCGAATAAATTTTCACGGGTCGGAACGCAACAATCGCGCCGTCAATCATCACGCCGACATCTTCGCCCTGCAAAGTTCGCTTGAGCCAGTTACCGAGGTTTTGCCGTGCGGCAGTAACAGTTAGAGTTTTCATAAAAGCATTTTAATGTCATTATAGCGTCTGTCAAGTTTGATAACTTTTTTAATTTACATTGAAGGCCGCGACGATTGGCCGGTGGTCTGAACCGATGCCCCAGTTCGGAATCGCGGGAATGTAAGTCCCGGCCTTCACCCAGTCGCGCGCCATCGCGGGACTCAACAAAATGTAATCTATGCGCGAGTAAGTGTCGTCCGCGCCGTAGAAATAGGTCCACGCCACATTGCGCGGCTCGAAATACGGCGGCGGGGCGGGCGCGTTGTCGCCGTTGCGCTCGGCGGGGCGCGTGTCGGTGAGCTTGAATCTGCCGTGCCCGATGATTTCCTTCGTCGAGTCGGAATCTTTCGTGTCGTTGAAGTCGCCGAGGACGACCAGCTTCGCGTCCGGGTTCGCCTCGAAATGTTCGTCAATGATTTCACGCAAAACTTTTGCCTCGCCGAGGCGTTCCTCGGCTTCGTCGGCGTTTGGCGTGGCGAGCTTCGACTTCAAATGTCCGGCGATGAGCGTGAAGGTGAAGTTCGGCGCGGCTCGAATCTCGACTTCGGCGAATCCACGGCTGACGCGGAAACGTTTTCCGTCCAAAAGAAATTCTTCGTTTGTGTGCGGATGGCGCGCGACGATTGGAAATTTGCTCAACACGGCGACGTGGATGTTCGTGTCAGCGCCGCTGACGTGTTCCCAGAACGGAAAATTCAGTCCGTCGGCCTTGAGCGACGCGCGCAATTCCAAGAGCGCGTTGGTCGTGCCCATTTCTTCGAGTGCGATCACGTCGGGATTGAGCGCACGGATGCTTTCGCGGATTTTCGCCTTGGCTTCGGCGGATTTGACATACGGGCGCGATTCGGTCGGTTGATCCAGATAATTTTCGACGTTGTAAGTGGCGACGCGGAACGTTCCGGCGGCGGACGCGCCGCAACAAAGCAACGCCAGCACAAGCGTAAAAAAGAGACCGGTTGAAATTTGTTTCAGCATGGGCGTCAACCCAAAGCTTAAACGGCAAAAGTGCGGTCTGTCTCAACGGATATTGCCGGAACATTTTGCCAATTTTTGCAAAGCTGCTATTTTTCCATCATGCCTCGGACGAGCCGAAAAAATTCCGCCGCGCATCTGCACGACAAGCAGAGCGAGCGCGACACTCGCGAGCTGCGCATTGACAAGGTGGGCGTGCGCGGGCTGCGCTTTCCGATCCGCGTGCGCGACAAGGCGCGCGCCTATCAAAACACCGTCGCGACCATCGGCATGTTCGTGGATTTGCCGAAGGAATTCAAAGGCACGCACATGAGCCGGTTCGTCGAGGTGCTCAACGCGCACGGCAGCGTAATCCACGTCGAGAACATCAACGAGATTCTTCGCGAGCTGCAAAAAAAACTGAACGCGGCCACGTCGCATCTTGAGATTCAGTTCCCGTATTTTATGTCCAAGAAATCGCCGGTGTCGCGGCTGGAAAGCTTGATGGATTATGTCGCGCGGTTCGACGCGACGGCGTGCGGCGCGGAGATTGATTTTGTCCTGACGGTGAAGGCGAACGTGACGACGCTTTGCCCGTGCTCAAAGGCGATCGCCAAATACGGCGCCCACAACCAGCGCGGCGAGGTGACGGTGAAGATTCGTTCGACGAAATCGGTTTGGATTGAAGATTTGATTGTAGTGATCGAAAAATCGGCGAGTTCGGAACTTTACGCGCTGCTCAAGCGGCAGGACGAAAAGGCGGTGACGGAGCACGCGTATGAAAACCCGGTGTTCGTGGAGGATCTGGTGCGCAACGTGGCGCTGCGGCTGAACGCGGACGCGCGGGTAAGCTGGTATAAAGTCGAGGCAGAAAATTTCGAGAGCATCCACAATCACAACGCGTATGCGTGCATTGAGAAGGGGTGAAAATTATTTGTCAGACGGTCTACGCCAGTAATGTAATGCTGTTGCTGCTAATCCGCCAATGCTCGTTGGTATGATGTATCGTAATATGTCCTTCAACATTATTTTTTCATGCGTCGATAATGGGATGAACAATAAAATCTCGAATCCAAGTCCAAACACGAGCAGCAAAAGTGAACCGAACACACGATTTCTGAATTTGCAATTGGATCGCGGAAGACATAGCGCGCCAAAAAATACGCCGCTTAACCCAACTAATCCGAACGGAACAAAATCACAGGCTTTTAACAAAATTGGGGAAGAATGCGATGTTATGCCAATTGAATACGCCAGAAAATCAAAGAGGATTAGTGTGATAATCGACACAGCAAATGCGACAGGAATTGCAGCAGCGTATCCAATCCATTCGCGGATTTTCCACTGAAAGAAATTCTGCGGCAACAGTGATACATTTTGTGTGTCAGACAATTCAAGTCCACAACTCGAACAGAGAGTCGCGTTGTCATCACTTTCACGTCCGCAGTAGCCACATTGTTTCACGAATTTGAGATTGCGCCCGCAAAACCGGCTTGTCCAGCCGTTTTCCGCAAACCACTTGATTTGCCAGTAGCCGCGCTTGTCAAAGCGCGGATTTCCGCATTTTGACAAATGCGGCCACGGGATTTGACGCCCGAAAATTTCTGAAAATTTGTGTGGCGTATTTGATTTCATCTGCTAGATTCCCGCGCTCTTGACGAACCGGCTTTGTTGCCGGAAATCATTTTAATTTGTGACAGCGAAGAAAAAAGAAACCAAAAAGTCCGCGCCGCGCGGCAAGTCGCAGGCGTCCGCAACGTCGGCGTCCATCCTCGGGCGTCCGGTGTCGAAAGCGAACGTCACCGCCGTTGACGCGAGGAAAATCAAGGGCGAGTGGCAGAAGTATTACAACCGGCTGCTGGAATTGCGCGAGCAGTTGCTCCACCAGATGAACGGTCTGGCGAAGGAGTCCGCGCAGGAAATGGCGGGTTACAGCCTGCACATGGCGGATTCGGGCACTGATAATTTTGACCGCGATTTCGCGTTGAGCCTGTTGTCGTCCGACCAGGACGCGGTTTATGAAATCGAGGAGGCGCTCAAGCGCATCGAGAAAAAAACTTACGGCGTCTGTGAATTGACGGGAAAAAATATTCCCAAGGCGCGGCTGGAAGCGATTCCGTGGACGCGATTCACAGTGGACGCGCAGGCGCAATTGGAGAAGGACGGCGCTTTGAAATCGCGCCGCATCGGCGCGCTCGGCACGGTTGACGGCGGCAATGTCACGGAAGTTGAAACGGACGACGACGAGCAGCCCGAAGAGGCGAAGGCATCGAAAGAAAAGGAATAATTTATGGCACGCGAAATCATCACCATCGAATGCAGCGAGGCGCGCAAGGAAGGCAAGTCGCCCTCGCGCTACACCACCACGCGCAACAAAAAGCTGAAGACGGAAAAACTGGAGATGAAAAAGTTCAACCCGTTTCTGCGCCGCCACACCCTGCACAAGGAGATCAAATAATATGCCCCGCAAGACGAACACCGAAAAAGACAAGCGCGGCAACCGCCGCTCGACGGAACAACGCACGCCGCGCCCGAAGCCGAAGATCGACTTCACCGAGGACGCGCTCGATTTCAAGAACACAAATCTGCTCCGGCAATACGTCACCGACCAGGGTCGCATCCTGCCCCGCAAATACACCGGCATGCCCGCCCATTACCAGCGCCGCCTGACGAACGCCATCAAGCGCGCGCGCCAGATGTTGCTGATGAAGTAAATTTCTCAAAGTCAAATTGCAGCGGCGGTCAATCGACCGCCGTTTTTTTGTTTTCAAATCTGCGAACGGTTTGCAATTCACTTGATTTTGGAAATTGCCGGTGCGATTTTTGAACCGTGATGAAACCGCACGCGCATCCGCACAAGCGACAGGAGATGTCCGCACTGACAAACCAGTTGCGCGGGCAATCGCGCAGAATCACCGGCGCTCGCGCGGCGATTCTGGAAATTCTGCGTGCCCATCCGCATCCGCTGACAAACAAGGAGATTTTCTCCGAAATGCCCAGAGGCAGTTGCGACCTCGCGACAATTTACCGTTCCATGCACCTGCTGGAAAAAATGGGCATGGTGAAACGGTTTGATTTCGGCGACGGAACGGCGCGTTTTGAACTCGTCGGCGAAAACGACGACGGCCATCACCATCATCTGGTTTGCACGAACTGTTCGGAAGTCGTCGAGATTGAAGAATGTTTTCCTGAAAAAATCGAGAAGCGGATTGCCGCCAAAAACAAGTTCAAAGCCGTGACTCACAAGCTGGAATTTTTCGGAATCTGCCCGGAGTGCCAATAGACAAGCCGTCGCAGGGAACCCGCGCGCGCTACCCTTAATTTCTCGCCGTCAAACTTTGACACTTTCCAGCCAGCCTTTATTCTTGGCTTGTGCGCGCCGTTTCCGTCCATCTTGAAAATCGCAGTTACGCGATCAAAATCGCGCCGGGTTTGCTTGGTCAACTCGGCGGCGAATGTTCGCGCCTCAAGTTTGGCGACCGCTGCGCCATCATCACCGACACGAACGCCGGCAGAAAATTTGCAAAGCCGGTTTATGAGTCCCTGCTCAAGGCGGGATTTGAACCCGTTCTTATCGTTCTTCCGGCGGGTGAAACGGCGAAAAGTTTGAAGTCCGTCCAGAGTTGCTACGACCAGCTTGCGGCTCACCGGCTGGAAAGAAAATCCTTCATCGTCGCGCTCGGCGGCGGAGTCGTCGGCGATCTCGCCGGATTTGTTGCCGCGACTTATCTGCGCGGAATTCCATTTGTGCAAGTGCCGACGACGCTGCTCGCGCAAGTGGACAGTTCCGTCGGCGGCAAAACCGGTGTCAATTTGAAGGCCGGGAAAAATCTTGTCGGCGCGTTTTACCAGCCGCGACTCGTGCTATGCGATCTGGATACTCTGAAGACTTTGCCAGAGTGCGAATTTCGCGCCGGCCTCGCCGAAGTCATCAAATACGGAATCATTTACGATGCGAAATTATTCGCCCAACTGGAACGCGATCTGCCAAAGATTTTGAAACGCGAACCAAAGACGCTTGCGGGTGTCGTGGCGCGCTGCTGCGAAATCAAAGCACGGGTCGTCGGCCAGGACGAAAAGGAAGGCGGCCTGCGCGCGATCCTGAATTTCGGCCATACGATCGGCCACGCGATTGAGAACAGTTCCGGCTACGGAAAATTTCTGCACGGCGAGGCGATTTCCATCGGCCAGGTCGCGGCGGCCAGGCTGTCGCGAAAAGTCCTCGGCTTGCCGGAACGCGACGTTCGGCGGATTGAAACTCTGTTCGTGCGCGCCGGCCTGCCGGTGGCGATCAGATTGAATTCCATGCAGCGCGGAAAATTCTTCGCCGCGATGATGCTCGACAAAAAAGTGAGCGGCGGCGAAATCAAATTTGTCCTCGCCCGAAAAATCGGTAAAGTGGTCTGGAATCAGCGCGTGCCGGAGAAGCTGATCCAGCAGGCGCTGGATGAAACCGGCCAATGAAATGATTTTGGTCTTGGACAACTACGATTCGTTCACCTACAACCTCGTGCAATACCTGGGCGAGCTGGGCGCGGACGTGCAGGTGAAGCGCAACGACGAGATTTCGCTCGGCGAAATCCGCGCGCTGAAGCCGGAACGCATCCTTGTCTCGCCCGGGCCGTGTTCGCCGCGCGAATCCGGCTTGTCCAACGAAGTCATCCGCACGTTCGCCGGCGAGGGGATTCCGATCCTTGGCGTTTGCCTCGGCCACCAGTGCATCGGCCACACGTTCGGGGCGGAAGTCGTCGTCAATTACCGCATGATGCACGGCAAGGTTTCGCCGATCAAACACAACGGAAAGGATTTGTTCGCCGGGATGCCCAATCCGTTTCTCGCGACGCGCTATCATTCGCTCGTCATCAAGCGCGACACGATGCCCGATGTTCTGGAGATCACCGCCGAGACCGACGAAGGCGAGATCATGGGCGTGAAACACAAGACGCTGCCCATCTGGGGCGTGCAGTTCCACCCCGAAAGCATCCTGACGGAAAGCGGCCGGACGATCCTGAAAAACTTTTTGAAACTGAAATGATTTTTATGCAGGTCCATTTGCTCAAATCCAAAATCCATCGCGCGACCGTCACCGGCGGAAACGTCAAATACGAAGGCAGCCTGACCATCGCCGCCGATTTGATGGACAAAGTCGGCCTGCAGGAATACGAGCGCATCCTCTGCGGCAACATGGCCAACGGCAACCGTTGGGAGACCTACGTCATCCGTGGCAAACGCGGTTCCGGCGAAATCATCATGAACGGCGCGGTCGCGTTTCTCGGAAAAAAAGGCGACCTGCTGACGATTATGAATTTCGGAGTCTTCACCAGGGCAGAGGCGAAGAAATGGCAGCCGCGCGTCATCGTCCTCGGCAAGGGAAACAAGATTGTGAACGAACGCGGGATTTGATCTTCATCCCAAAACAAAAACGCGCCGGCTGGGAAGTCGGACTTCGACCATCGGCGCGTTCTGCTTTTTGATTCGGCAACGGCAACGATGGCCGTCCGCAAGGACTCAGTAATTCTTCGCGGCTTCCGCCCAGTTCACCACGTTCCAGAACGCCTTGAGATAATCCGCGCGCTTGTTCTGGTATTTCAGGTAATACGCGTGCTCCCAAACGTCGCAGCCGATGACCGGCTTGCCCTCGCAACCGGCGACGGCCTTGCCCATGGGCGGGTTGTCCTGATTCGCGGTGGAAACGATCTCCAGCTTGCCGTTATTGGAAACGAGCCAGACCCAGCCGCTGCCGAAACGTCCGATGCCCGCCGCCTCGAACTTGGCCTTGAAATCATCAAAGCTGCCGAACGCAGCCTTGATGTCGTCCGCGAGCTTGCCGGTGGGCGCGCCGCCGGCCTTGGGCGCGAGGATTTTCCAGAAGAACGAATGGTTGGCATGGCCGCCGCCGTTGTTGCGCACCGCGCCGCGGATATTGTCCGGCACGGACGCGAGGTCTTTCAAAAGGTCGCAAAGCGACTTGGCCTCCAGCACGGCGTTGCCGGCGAGCGCCTTGTTGAGATTGTCCACATACGCCTTGTGATGACGGTCGTGATGGATCTCCATCGTCAACGCGTCAAAGTGGGGTTCGAGAGCCGCCTTGTCATAGGGCAGGGGTGGGAGTTCGTGTGGCATAATTTTCCTTTCGTTACGGTTTAATGGTTAAAATTGCTGGTCGCAAAGTGCTTTACCGGCGGATGAAAATCAAGTGCGGAGGAAATGAAATTAAAACGAACGCAGCTTACTTCGATGTATTTCGCCATGGCCGTGTAATTCTTTCAGCAATACAAGTTTTAGTCCAGCCAATCGGGTGTTTTGAAATAAAAGTTTTAACCTTTCATCAGTTCCGCGTGATTTTTCAATAATTACAAACCGTGTGCTGATGTTGTCTGCAAGTCGAGCGCCGGAGGCGCGGAAGAAAATAGCCCACGGTGAAACCGTGGGTTGGCCATCCGCGAGGCACTCAAACCGCCCCAATCCCTTGTGGTGTCGAAAAATGACCAGTGTTTTGATGTTCCGAGGCCGGAAAACGGCCTTTCCAAATCCAAAAATGCTTAAATCGTTGAAAATCATGGAAAATCGGTTTGGGATGATAGCAAATTGGCCACCGACTTCGCGGCATCGGGCTTGGACTTCGCGGCTTCCCTCTTCAATGCCGCGGCTTCACGCCCTGACTCCGCGGCAAAACCTTCCGATGCCGCGGCTTCGCCCTTCGACTCCGCGGCTTCCCTTCTCAATGCCGCGGCATCAGGCTCCGACGTCGCGGCAAAACCCTCCGATGCCGCGGCAAAAGTGTCTGACTTAGCTAAATCGGAGTCCGACTTAACAAAGTCAAAGGCCGATTTTGGCATTTTGGAGCCTGTTTTCGGCAAGTCAGGAACGGATGACACCACAATAGGTAGGGATTAGCCGAGGTCGGGACGGGAAAATCCGGTGCGCCGGTTGAATCAACCTTTCGCCAGCTCCACGAAATTTTTCAGCAGTTGGAGGCCGACCTTCTGGCTTTTCTCCGGGTGAAATTGAGTGGCGTAAACATTGTCGCGCCAGACGGATGACGCAAAGGTGTCGCCGTAATCCGTGCGCGTGGCGATGATGGATCTGTCCACCGGCTGCGGAAAAAAGCTATGGACGAAATAAACGTAGCTGCCGTTTTCAATTCCACGGAACAACGGACAATTCGTCTTAACGATGTCGAGCTGGTTCCAGCCGATCTGCGGGATTTTCAGTCCGGGCTTTTCCGTGAAGCGGACGACGCTGCCTTGAAAAATGCCGAGTCCGGCGGCGCAGGAATTGAATTCCTCGCTTCGTTCAAACAGCGCCTGATAGCCGACGCAGATGCCGAGAAACGGTTTGCCGGTCTGGATGAAATCGCGCGCGGCTTCGAGCAGTTCCTGTTTGCGCAGCGCGTTGATACAATCGTCGAACGCGCCGACGCCGGGTAGAACCATCGCACTGGCGTCGCCAATCTCCTTCGGCGATTTCGCCACGTGCACGTCCGCGCCGACCTTGAGCAACGCCTTCTGCGCGCTGCGCAAGTTGCCGGAGCCGTAGTCAAGTAATGCGATCATCGGGGAAATGATAGGCGAATCGTTGAATCGTTAAAATGTTAAATCGTTACATCGTCAGCGCGCTCGCCCGATTCACGATGCAACGATTTAACGATTCAACAGTTCCCGTTCCGTTTTCAACCGCAACTGGCCGCAGGCGGCGTCAATGTCGCCGCCTTTTTCGCGCCGCAGCGTGGCGATGACATTTTGGCCTTCCAGCGCGGCCAGAAACTTTTCGCAGACTTCTTCGTTTGGGCGTTCCCATTCCAAACCTTCGACGTTGTTGTAAGGAATCAAATTCACTTTCGCGTGAAGTCTTTTGGCGAGCGAAGCCAGCGGCCTGGTTTCCGCGATGGAATCATTCACGCCCGCGATCAAAATATATTCGAGCGTGATCATGCGGCCCTTTTCGTGCTGATATTCCTCGCAGGCGTTGACGAGTTCCTTGAGCGGATACTTGCGGTTGACCGGCATGATTTTGTTCCGCGTTTCGTCGGTCGCGCCGTGCAACGAAATCGCGAGGCGGAATTGCATCGGCTCGGCGGCGAGTTTGCGGATTTGCGGCGCGAGTCCGCTTGTGGAGATCGTAATCTTCCGCGCGCCGATGCCGCCGCCCCACGGTGCGTTCAGGATTTTCAAGGCTTTGAGCAGATTGTCGTAATTTGCCAGCGGCTCGCCCATGCCCATGACGACGATGTTGTTGACGAGGCGCGAATCGTGAATCGTGGATTGTGGACCGGCGGCTGTGGCTGGCTTCTCTTTTTCATTCCACCGTTCCACTGACAAAATCTGTTCGACGATTTCATCCGGCGTGAGGTTGCGTTTCCAGCCGTCCAATCCGCTCGCGCAAAACTTGCAGCCGTAGGCGCACCCGACTTGAGTGGAGATGCAGAGCGTGTGCCGGTCGCTGGCCTCGCCGTAAAGCGCTGGATTGGCGGGGATCAGAACGCTTTCGATGAGCGAATGGTCGTGCAGCCGCCAGAGGAATTTTTGCGTGGTGTCGTGCGAACCCTGCTTGCGGACAAGTTCGAGCGTTGAGAGTGAGAATTCCTTGTGCAATTTTTCGCGCAGGGTTTTGGGCAGGTTCGTCATCGCGTCCCAAGCCGTGGCGCGCTGGACGTAAAGCCAGTCGAGCAGTTGAGCGACGCGATAGACGGGTTGCTCCCAAGCCTTGAACTGGGCTTCCAGTTCTTCGCGCGTCAGGGATTTGATGTCAGCCGGCACGCTGACAACTTAAACGGCGGAAGATGGAAAACCAAGCAGCGTTCATTGTCCTGCCTGACTTGTGGAAATACTCGGGACTGACCCCTTTACAATCCTCTGCAAATGGAAAACGTAGCCTTTCTCTGGATTGAATGCGTCTTCCATTCCAGTATCACCTATTAAATGCTTTCCTTCTGGCTCGTATCCAAATGAGCCTATTTGCGGCATCTTAAAGGAATAACCCGCCTTGCTTAAATCGTTAATTTGAATAAGCTGACCTGTTTTATTCGTTAGGCAAACCCAACCATTTGCATCTGATAACAATTCAAATGGAATATCTTGTACGGCTTTCGCCGGATCCCAATGAAAATAATTGGTCGGTGCAAACATTGTTTCGTCCATCCGGGATACCTTTAGTTCAAGTTTCGCCCCTTTAATAGCTTGACCATCTTGATCTACTATGCGGGCATAAAATTCTATCGGTTGATTCTCTGATAAAATCACCTGCCGGTTTATCATAATCCTATTCCAAGTCGCCTCGTCAATCGAATCAGGCCGAACAAAGGCGTTGGTGGGCGGCATTGCTTGGGACAGCGCATTTGTCATTGGGGGAGCCGAGGTGGTGTTTGTTGGCTCTGGTGCTTGTGGCACAGCATTTTGTTCAGCCGTTTGCGCTGGCTGATGCAAAAAAAGCCAAATGCAAAACGCAATAATTATTAAAACTAAAACAAAAAGAATCTTTTTCATGGATTCGGAAGGTTAGAGCAGTTTGAATTCGTTTTGTTCGTCGGGTTCAATTTTCGTGTCCACTGATTAAACCGCCAAGACGCCAAGAACGTAAAGGGGAAATAAACCCGGAACGCAATTCACGGATATTCCAGCCGGAAGAAGCGGTTGCCGGTGGCGACCGGAAGAATGACTTGATCCTGGAAATTGGTGATGACCGGCGCGTTCGTCACCGTCAGCCAGTTCGTCGTGGTCAGGTCGGAATTTTGTTGCAGCACAAAATCCCCCGGCGGCGACGGCCACGAAAGGACAAGATTCGTGCCGGAGAGCGCAACGCCCAACGCCGCTGGCGGAAGCGAGACTTCGAATATCGGGCTGGTAAAATTGTTCGTGTCGAAAATGTTCGTGCCGCCCTGGATGGTGACGAAGCCAAAATATTGGTCGGGCGGAGTTCCCGGGGCGATTGTGATCCCAAACACGACGTCGGTGTAAGTTTCGCCGGGCAGCAAAATGCCGGGGACATTGGAGAAGAAAACATTCGTGTCCGCCGCGAGGTAATCGTCCGCCTCGTCAATGAAATCAAACTGGATGTTGTTGAGGAAAAGATCATCGGTCAGGCTGGTGTTGACCAGCGTGCCGGCGAAGATGACTTCATTGCTGCCAGCGTCCGACTGCACCGCCGGTGTCAGGACGAACGCCAGGTCAGCCCGTGCCGGAATTGCCAACAGCAACGCGAGGCCGGACAAAAACATGAATGATTTTAAGCGCATGGCGGACATTCGTCAGTGGCCGATGGCAAAGAGGATGGCGTTGTTGATCGCATAGACGGTTCCGTCAACACCGACGATGGTGGGCGTGTAGGCTTCGCCGAGTCCGGTGGTCAGGATGTTTGTTTGCGAAAGCGTGTTGGAGGTCAAATCCCAGCGATACAGTCTGCCGTCCTCGTTGTTGGCCAAAATGGATTTTGTGGACGGGTCAATGGCGGCGGAATTGATGCACCATTCATGAACGGCATTGGGATCGGTGTTTGTAAATTCCACATCGGGCGTCGGGCCGGCGATGGTTAGAACTTCATTCATCGTCGTCGCACCGGAAATCGGGTCTGTCTCGCTGTTCTCCGGGTCGAGGATGGCAATTTTGTTGACGCCGTCACCGCCGATTCCATAGTCGGCGTAATTATTATACTTGGTCATCAGCAGATAGGACGAGTTCCCGTGATAGGATGGAACCATTGAAGCTGGCACAACCGAAGCCGTGTCGTCCCAGCCAAATGCGCCGGGCAGCTTGGTCTGGGTGAGCGTGCTGTTAAAATGCAGCATCCAGCCGCGGTCGTGGTTTTCGGGAAACGGATTTTCCAGCACGCCATAATAGACATCCCCGTCCGGCCCGACTGCGGGCGAAGCCGTTCCATCGTCCGGCACATAGGCGTCGTTCGCGGGAATCTTTGCGTCCTTGAGCCGGACGCTGGCGAGTGGCGCGAGTGTCCGGCTGTCCAAAGCGACGAGATAACCATAATCAGAAAAATCAGACCAAGTGGCACTGTTGTTGACCGCGACATAAAGTATCTTGTGATCGTTGCTCAACGCGGGGGCGCAATTTTGGGAAACTTTTTTTATCGCCGAATCGCCTGCGGCATTGCTGGCGGCAAGCCAGGTTCCGGTTCCGTTGTAATCAACGCGCGCGATGCCGCCCGGGAAATTCGTGAACGAACTTTTGACCTGGAAGCCGAAGAAAATATTTCCGTAACGATCCGAGGTGATGGGCGTGTCAATGAACACATTGGTCAGATAGGCGTTCGTGTTGGCGGTGTAATTGGTCAGCCCGTAAAACGCGATCTGGCCGATGACGGGAGAAGCGTTCGTCGTGTCAGGCGTGTCGCAATAATAAACCGTTCCGCCGCCGCCGGGAAAATAGAACCGGTTCTTGGGAGTCAGCACGCCTGAAAAACTCGGGGTCCAACCGTAGGGCGGCAAAACATAATCCGTGGCCCGCACCCAGTTCGTCGCGCCCGTCGCGCCGGCCAGCGCCTTCACTTCAAAGCCGCCCGCCGCGCCCGTCTTCACCGGCACGATGACGGTGTTGGAGCGCGTGATCGAAGGCGAGCCATAATGGATGAGCAATTCGCTTCCGCTGTATTGCGGATTCAAATCCACAGGAGTTTGCCACAAGATGCGGTTCAGCGGCTGGGATGCCACCGATGCAATGGCGTCATGCTGTGCATCGTGGCCGTAACCGCTCCATGGAAACCGGAAGCTCTGCGCCCGGACATTTGCCGAAATCAGCAATGTCAGCAGGATTGCGCAAATCCTTTGAAACCTAGTTTCCATGCCTTGATTTTCCCGTTAATAGGTTAGCAGTTCCAATTCGCGAAGTCCACCATCGGATAATTCCCAGCGCCCGTTGCGTTGCACCACCAGTTTTCGGCAGGGATTTGCCGCCTCGACCGGTTCGTTGACCGACAGCAATTGGAATCGGGCGCGGCTTTTGATTTCCGATTCTGCGCGCGGCATGAGCGCGAAGGCGACGCCGTTGTAGTTCAACGCGATTTCGTAACCGACAATTCCTTCTTTTTCAGCCTTTGGATTTTTCAGGACGAGCGCGGCGTAGCGTCTCAAATACGGAAAATCTGTCGCGCGCACGAGCACGCGGCAAAGCTCCGTCTGGCTGCGAAGAAAATTCAACAGGCTGAAATTCCCCTTTGGGTTGTGTTCGGCGATCAGAATTTCGCGCGGGTCGAGGCCATTCAAATTTTGGCCGTTCCATTCGCCGTGATAGTTGGGTTCGTCGGGCGAGTTTATTTTGAACCACGCCGCGAAGTTGTCGTTGACCAGAACATTCAGTTCAAAATGGACGTGTGCGCGCTCTTTCAAAATGATTTCCGCGTTTGAAGTTCTTCCCATCGTGGCGATCACTTCGCCGGCCTTGACCGTTTCGCCGGTTTTCAGGCCGGGCCGGACCGCGCTCAAGTGCGCGTAGAGGGAATAAATTTCCAGACCTTCGACGACGTGCCGGATGACGATGTAATTCCCGTAATTCGACAGCGACGGCCTGGTGGTGAAATAAACGACCGTGCCGTCGGCGGTGGCCATGACGGGATCGGTCGGTTCGCCGCGCGCGTCGGTCTGCAAATGGCGGATGTCGAGACCCTCGTGCATCCGCGTGCCGTTGTCGCGCACGCAGCCGAAGCTGCCGCTCGTCCACGGCTTGTCGGGCGCGGTCGGCGCGAAAAATTTCAGCTCGTCGCCGATTTCATACAAGCTGTGGTTGGCCGTCGGAAATTGAAATGGTGATTGCGCGGACAATTTCGCGCAGAAAACCAGAATGAATGCCGCAATGGATACGGTTCTGCGGCGTCCTGCGTGGCAGATCATTTGAGCAAAGCCTTTAGGTTTTTTTTGGCGACGTTGTTGAGGCCGAGTACCAGCCGGTCGGCTTCGTCGCGCGAGCAATCCGCCGTGAACGACAGCATGCCGTTGCCGATGCGATGCGTGATGAGCGGCGCGGCGAGCCAGCGTCCGTCCGTGAGCTTGTCGCCCCACTGACCGAAGACGACCAGATGGCGTCCGGGATTGTCGGCGGTATTTTGCTCGAGCACCCAGGTGGCGGTTTCGTCAAAGCGGATCTCGACGGCAAAACCGCCGTTCACGTCAATCACCCTCGCCGCGACGACGTTCGCCTCCGTCAAAATCGGGTCGCGCGCGATGGTCACGGTCACGGAGTCCGAGCGAAGCACGGAAACGGTTTGCGCCGTGCTCATGTCGCCCGCATTGTCGGCGTTGACCTCAAGGTGGACGCGCAACACGCTTACTTTTTCGTCATGCTTTTCCGTCTGGCAGCCGCAAAGCAGCGCGAGCGCCGCCGCCAGTGCGAAATAAACATTGAATTGCCGCACGCAAACTTTCATAGTGACAACACAAAACCGCAACACGCAAACAAAGTAAAGAATTATGGGAAGACAATCCAACAAAGTCATCAAACGCAAACGCCGCGCGAGTTACATCAAACGCAAGACCGCAAGGGTCAAATCCAAAAAGCCCGCGTCGAAGAAGGCGGCTTGATTTCACACTCGGCAAAAATTGAAAAGGCCGTCCGATTCGGGCGGCCTTTTCAATTTGTGGGAGGGTTGCTGTGTCGGCGACTCTAATCTTTTTTGGAATGGCGACACACCGCTGTAAAATTTTCTGTCGAGCGCGATTTTTTTTCTGAAACAAAAAATAGAACTTGTTCACCGCAGCCATTTTTGGCCTGAAAAGCTGTGAATAATTCTTGTTCGCCAAACGAGAATCACGTTGATTTGACGGGCTGATTTGAGTTTTTCACAGATTGTTCATGGCGCGTTTTCGGTGAACAAGCTGTGCATATCAATTTATTGAAGGAAGCAAAAAATTTGCTACTCTGTTCACAGTTCATTGAAAGAACGAAGCGACAGTGGCGTCGAAAGATTAAGCTGTTTGTTTTCAGGATAATCCCGGGCAACCGGGGAAAAGCCGGATCAGGCTGGTTGATCTGGCTCCTCTGAAACCGGATCGAAAGGTTCGGCGGAGAGGCAGAATTCACCAGTTCCTCTGGCACGTTCGCGCGTGTCAAATGCGAATGAGGGACTAGGAGGCGAGGGACGATGAGAAACCGTTCCGAACCGAGTCAAGTAGTCCGGGCAGGTTTCGAGCCCGGACGAATCGCAGTTACCCAGAGGGTAATCGGTTGCTACTGTGCATCAGCACGGACGGATGACTCTGGCGGGTTCAAAACTAAAAAGTTGGAATCACCAAATGAAAAACGCCGAAAGGCGGGACAAAATGAGCGTCCGAACCGGGAAGGACACGCAGGCTGGGCAGGCCGCGTGAAAAACTTCCGAGCGCCGGCGATGTTAAAAACGACACCGCTGGGCTGTGAATGAAAAGCAACCTGAGAGTGAAGAGGCGAGACCCGTGGCGTCGGGCGAACGCGCTGTCAAAAACAGCGGCTGACCCGGTGCTAATGGTGGAGACGCGAAAGAAAATCATAGGCGTGTCTCAACCTGGTTTGCAGGCCGGTGGCGCAACCACCAGTTGAAGCGAGCTGAAAAGCCTCACTCGAAATCCAGTCGCCGCGAGGCGCTGGACGGCCCTGCTACGAGGCCGGAAACTCCGCTTGCCGTGGAGAATGGCGTCGGGAAGCTGACAGCCCCTGAAAAGGGCGCGCCGAATGTCAGTCCGGGAAAGAGAGATTGGCGAACTCCCATCCCCCATTTGTCCCTGTCCGACCGAAAGGTCGGGCAGGGACTTATTGTTTTCAAAACTGTTTCAGAAAAAAACTTGCTCTGATTTGATTTTCGGACAAATTTTCAGGAGTAAGAATCAATTAACCATCTTTCACGAAAATTTATGGGACGCATCTACGACAACATCATCGAAACCGTCGGCCGCACACCGCTGGTCAAACTGAACAAAGTCACCGCCGGATTGCCCGCGACCATCGCGCTCAAATGCGAATTTTTCAATCCGCTCGGCAGCGTCAAAGACCGCATCGGAATGGCGATGATCGAGGACGCCGAGAAACGCGGCATCCTCAAAAAGGATACCGTCATCATCGAGCCGACTTCTGGCAATACTGGAATCGCGCTCGCGTTCGTCGCGGCTGCGAAAGGCTACAAATTGATTTTGACGATGCCCGAAACGATGTCGCTCGAACGCCGCACGCTTTTGGCGATGCTCGGCGCAAAACTGGTTTTGACGCCCGGCGCGGAAGGCATGAAGGGCGCGATTGCACGCGCCGAAGCGCTGGCAAAGGAAACGCCGAACTCATGGATTCCGCAGCAGTTCAACAATCCTGCCAATCCTGCCATCCACGCGAAAACCACGGCGGTTGAACTTTGGGAAGACACGGACGGCAAAATTGACATTTTGGTCGCGGCGGTTGGAACCGGTGGAACGATCACCGGCTGCGTGGAATATATTAAACCGAAAAAATCTTCGTTCCAGGCGATTGCCGTCGAGCCGAAAGATTCGCCGGTCATTTCGCAGACGCTCGCGGGTCAGCCGGTGAAACCCGGCCCGCACAAGATTCAAGGCACGGGCGCGGGATTTGTTCCGGGCAATCTGCATCTGAAAGACGCGAGCGGAAAACCGCAGATTGTCGAGTGCGTGCAGGTTTCCAACGACGACGCGTTTGCGATGGCGCGGCGGCTGGCGAAGGAAGAAGGAATTTTGGTGGGTATTTCCACCGGCGCAAATGTCATCGCCGCGATTGAAGTGGCGAAGCGTCCTGAAAACAAAGGCAAGCTCATCGTCACCGTGGCCTGCTCGACGGGCGAACGCTATTTGAGCACCGCGCTCGCCGCCGAGGCGAAGGCGGAAGTGGGCGGTTGATTTAAGCCGTCAGAAATTCCACAAAATACTTGTTGCATTCGCCGGTCTTTACCCGTAGTTAAAAGGCCGTCGAAGGTTTTGTTAGTCCCGTTTTTGTGGGGCGACTTCCCAGGTTCAAAATTCAAAATTAGTTTCGGGACAAATTCCCGCCTTCGCGCACACATATAATATGAGCAGTTCAGAGAACAACGGTGAAAAACCGAATCACGGTTCGGGCTACCTGGAAATTTCCGAGAAGGGATTCGGGTTTCTCCGCACCGCGCAGAATCATTTTCATCCGAAACCCACCGACATCTTCGTCACGCCCGACACCATCCGCCGCAGCTTTTTGCGCGAAGGCAGCCACGTGGCCGGGCCGACGCAGCCGCCGCATCGCGGCACGAGTCCGCAGCTCAAGGCCGTGGACAAGGTCAACGACATGGCGTTTGAGGACTACACGAAGGTCGTCCGTTTCGAGAACCTCACGAGCATTGACCCGATTGAAAAATTCAACCTGGAAACTACGCCGGACCTGATCGAGACGCGCGTGATTGACCTCGTCACGCCCATCGGCAAGGGCACGCGTGGCATCATCGTTGCGCCGCCGCGCACGGGCAAGACGACCATCCTGAAGCAGATTTGCAACGCGATCACGACGAACCATCCCGATGTCCACGCCCTTGTGCTGCTCATTGACGAGCGGCCCGAGGAAGTCACAGATTTCCAGCGTTCGGTGAAGGCCGAAGTCGTCGCGTCGTCGAACGACATGGATCTGGAAACGCACGTCCGGCTTTCGCGTTTCATGATCGAGCGCTGCCGCCGCATGGTGGAGGCGGGCAAGGACGTTTTTGTGCTGCTCGATTCGCTCACGCGCGTCGCGCGCGCCTACAACAGCGTGCATGGCGGCAGCGGTCGCACGATGACCGGCGGCGTGGACGCGCGCGCTTTGGAAATTCCGCGCAAGATGTTCGCGTCCGCGCGCAAGATTGAGAACGGCGGCTCGCTCACCATCATCGCCACGGCGCTGGTGGACACCGGTTCGCGCATGGACGAGTTGATTTTCCAGGAGTTCAAAGGCACGGGCAACATGGAGTTGATCCTCGACCGCAAACTTTCCGACCGCCGTCTGTATCCCGCGATTGACATTCCCAAGAGCGGAACACGCAAGGAGGAAAAACTTTTCCCCGCAAAATATCTCGAGGCCATCCGCAAGCTGCGCCGCACGATGGTGGACTTGAATCCCATCGAGGCGATGGAAACGCTCACCGCCGCGCTCAAGAAAAACAAGACCAACGACGAACTGCTGGCGAAGCTGGAAAAGGGTTCGTGATTCGTTGAATCGTGAATCGTTAAATCGGATTCCAATGCGACGATTCAACGATTCAACGAAAGGCGGTTCGCTTCATTCGCGTCCGCCTTTGGAGCGGATGTTGCGTATCCATCAGGCCGTTTCGTCCGGTAAATTTCCCAACGCCACCATGCTCGCGCGGGAGGTTGAAGTCGTCACCAAGACGATTCATCGCGACATCGAGTTCATGCGCGACCGGCTGAACCTTCCTATCGAATTCAACCCGGCGCGAAACGGTTATTTCTACACCGAGGATGTCAGCGCGTTTCCGACGATGCAAATTACCGAAGGCGAACTTTTCGCGCTCGTCGTCGCGGAAAAGGCGCTGCAACAATATCGCGGTACAAGTTTCGAAAAGCCGTTGCTCTCGGCGCTCCAAAAAATGGAGCAGGCGCTGCCCGACACCATTTCACTCAACCTTGCCGACATTGAGCAGACGATTTCATTCCGCACGCGCGCCGAGCAGATTCTTGATTTAAAAATTTTCGATGCGCTTGCGAAAGCCGCCGCGCGTCGCCGACAAATCGAGCTGGCTTATCGCAAACCCGGCCAGACCAAACCCGAAACGCGTGTCGTTGATCCGTATCATTTGGCGAACATCAACGGCGAATGGTATCTCTTCGCCCACGACCACGCACGAAAGGACATCCGCACATTCGCGCCCGCGCGTATCAAATCCGTGAAACTGACGGGGAAAACTTTCGCGCGCCCGGAAAAATTCTCGCTCGAAAAACGGTTGCGCGACAGCTTCGGCGTCCATTCCGGCCAGGGCGCGCACACAGTCGTTATTCGCTTCAACCCGCGCGCCGCCGATTATGTCCGTGAAAAAAAATGGCATGAGTCGCAGCAACTGTGTGAATTAAAAAACGGCGGCGTTGAACTCTCGCTGAAACTTTCCAGCCTTCTTGAAATCGAGCGCTGGGTTTTGAGCTGGGGTGGCGACGCAAAAGTTTTGAAGCCGCGCGAACTGGCCGAAGCCGTTCTCAATTCAGCGAAACGGATTTTAAAAGTCTAGGTAATTTTGAAATTCGGTGATTGCGCGAGGAATTTTTTAGGATTTTCAAAAATTATTTTTTCAACCGTGCCGGCCAGATGCCCGCGTTTTTTCATTTCCAGCGCCGTTTTCGGCACGGCCAGCGGGTCGCTCACGCCCCAGTCGCACGCGCTGTTCAGCCAGATTTTTTCAGAGCCGTAGGTTTCCAAAATGTCGATCGCGCGCGCCGGCGTGCATTTCGTTTCGGGATAAAGCGTCATGCCCGCCCACATTCCTGAATCCAAGACCATTTGCACCGTGTGTTCCTCGACATGGTCAATGACGACGCGCTCAGGCCGGATGCGTTTGTCATTTTTCAAAACGTCGAGAATGAGTCGCGTGCCTTTTAATTTGTCTTCGAGATGCGGCGTATGGACCAAAATCAATTGGTTAAATTTCGCCGCAAGTTCAACCTGCATTTCCAAAACACGCATTTCATTCCGGGAATTTTTGTTCAAACCGATCTCACCGATGCCGAGAACATTTGGCCGGTTCAAAAATTTTGGAATGAGCGCGAGGACTTCTTCGGCGAGTTTCACGTCCTCGGCTTCTTTCGAGTTGATGCAAAGCCAGCAGAAATGTTTTAGGCCGAACTTCGCCGCGCGCTTCGGCTCGTGCTCGGTGAGTTGGGAAAAATAATCAAAAAAGCCAGCGGGCGAACTGCGGTCAAAGCCCGCCCAGAAAGCCGGTTCGCAGACTGCCTCGCAGCCCGCGAGCGCCATGCGTTCGTAATCATCCGTCGTGCGGCTGACCATGTGGGCGTGAGGCTCGATATAGTGCATGGGCGAAATTATTTTGCGCCGTTCCACGCGCCGACGGCCCCTTTGCCAGCCGCTTTGGCGATTGGCTCGGTCGTCAAATCGCTGAACGCGAGCAAAACGTTTTTGGCTTTCTCTTTTTTATTGCCGGTCAATTCGCCGAGCGCGGCGCGAAAAGATTTCAACCGGAAATCTTCCTTGCCGTCCGCGCGCTCAATTCGGTCGAGGAAGGCGGCGAGCTCGATGAGTTTGTGGCGCGCGTCAAGAAAGTAGAGGTCGAGGATTTGTTGGCGTGTCATAAATTATCGGACGAATATAAAACGGAATCGTTCACCGGCAACTGCAAATCACGTCATTGATTCATCCACTCCAAAACCTGTTCGGCCGATTTTTTTGGCGCGGTGCCGAGGACATTGTGGTCGGCGGTGCGGATGATTTTGAAATCGCGCAGGGCGGGGCAGTTTTTCTTCAGCCAGCGCCGCACAATCGGCCACGGCACAATCGGATCGAGGATGCCGGTGAGATAAAAAACCGGAAGCTTGGCTTCGCTGGCAATCTGGCGCGGATCGTTTTCGGCAAGCAAATGAAGGCGGTGTTGCGCGGCACGACCGTCAAGGTCGGTCCGGCGCGCGATGAATTCATCAATCGTCGCCAGCGTATCCGGCGAATTGCGGTAGCGGAATCGCGCCATCTTTGCATAGCTGAACATGATCCAGACGAACACTGAAAACAGAATCCGGCCGCAAAATTTTTCCGTGAACCGCATGAATCTGTGCGCGGGATATTTCACGAAACCGCCGGCAAGGATTATCCCTTGAGGATTGAACTTTTTGCGCCCGACCACAGTCCACACGACTTGTGAACCATAAGATTCGCCAAGCAGCCAGCCGCCAAGGATGCCATTTTGGGCGAGCGCATTTTCAATGGCGACGGCGTAGTCATCCAGCGACCAGGTCAGCGTGCGGGGATAGGTGAATTCCACGAAGCGGACTTTGCCGGCGAGATGCCTTCGGAAACTTCCAACGAGCGTCCAGTCTCCGTGCAGCCCGGGAAAATAAATCAAGGTCGGAAGCGAAGCGTCGCCGTGAATGCGCAACTGAAGTTCTTCGGACATTGGCTCTGTTAAAATTTGCGAAAAAATTCTCTAGCCGTCTTGCAAGTGGCCGCGCTCAATTCTTCGAGCGAACAATTTTTTGTCTGCGCGACGGCCTCGGAGATTTCCTTCACGTAAGCCGGTTCGCAGCGTTTGCCGCGATACGGCACGGGCGCGAGATACGGACAGTCGGTTTCCAGCATGAACTTCCCCAGCGGCGCGGCGGCGATGCAATCGCGGACGTTTTGCGCATTCTTGAACGTGACGATGCCGGTGAAACTGACGAGCGAGCCAATCTCAAAAACCTTTTTCATCCGCTCTGCTCTCTCGCCAAAGCAATGAAATACGCCGCGCGTCTTGCCGATGAACGGTTTCATCTGCGCGATGGTGTCGTCGAAAGAATTGCGCTGGTGGATGACGCAGTTCAATCCAAATTCAGCGGCGACTTCCATCTGCTGGCGGAAAATCTCCGCTTGTTTTCCCTTGTAGCGCGCGTCGTGGGCTGTGGTGAATTCCGATTTCTCGCTCGGCAAGTGGTGATAATCCAAACCCGTCTCGCCGATGGCGACGACTTTGGGATGTCTGGCGAATTCGCGCAGGGCCGGGCGCAAATCGTCCGGGGCGCTTGCCGCCTCGGTCGGATGCCAGCCGACCGCGGCATAAACATTCGGATATTTTTCGGCGAGCCGGATTGCGCGTTCACTGCTGTCCAAGCTCGTGCCGATAGAAATGATTTTAGTGATGCCGGCGGCCTGCGCGCGCGCGATGACTTCCGCCAAATCGCCCGCATAGTCGGGATAATCAAGATGTGCGTGCGTGTCGAAGAAGATGGCCATTGCAATTTACGGTTTGGCGGGCGCGTTCGAGCCGATGACTTTTTGTTCGAGTAAGATCAGTTTTTCCAAAATGGAATCTTTGCCGGGATAGTCCGGCGATTCTTCGAGGAGCTTTTTGTAATTTTCAATCGCATCGGCGTTTCGGCCTTCCGCCTGAAATTTTTCGCCGAGCGTGAGCCGGATGCGGATGCGCTGTTCCGGCGACGGATTTAATTTCAAGGCGTTTTGATAGCTTTCAACCGCCGAAAATGTCTTGTCTTGCGTTTCATAAAGGTCGGCGAGTTTTTCGGTGAGCACGGCGCTTTGCGCGGTTGCTGGAATGTTTTCAAGGTAGCTCACGGCCTGTGCGGGCGGCGCGCCTTGCATGAGGTGCAGGTTGACGATGCGCAGTTGCGCCCATTCGATGAGCGGGCTTTGTTCGCGCACAAGTTGCGAGTACAGCTCCGGCGGCGATTTTCCGAACGGCCGGTAGAGCGGGTCGCCGATGACGGTCGTCTGCCACGACAGGACGGATTGCGCCGCCCAGGCCGCCTCGCCGAACGTGAACTGTTCGGCCATCAGCCGTGCGAGAAAAACTTCCACGTTTGGCAGGGTGCCGAGATACGGCTCATACACGCAGCCCATCGTGCAGGTCGCGCCCTTGGCTAGCAACGGCCCGCACCAGTTGTTATTGGTCGTCCGTAAAATTCCGGCGCTGAACGAATGCAGGTGGCAGGCAAAAGCGCCGGGCATGAATTCGACTTTCGGCAGCGTGAACGGACCGGAAACAGTCCCGTCATACCAGCCGCAATAAATGGCGATCTGGCTCATCGGAAAATCCGCCGGAAAAGTTTCGGGCTTGTCGTCAACGACCGTTTCAAATCCCATTTCACGGGACAGATTCGCCGCGCCAAGAATCCATTCGTCGCCCAAATAATAATTGTCCGTCTTGGGCAGCCCGCGCGCGTCGAAATAAGCGCGCCCCCACAAGCCGTCGCGCTCGGCCTGCATCGCCTTGTCCACCAGGTTGCTGGCGATTTCGGCGTTCGGTCCATCGAGGCGCGAGACGAGCAAGATGCCGTTGACCGGGTTGAACAGCGCGGCGTTGGTCGCGCCGTAAAGCCAGTTGCGAATCGGGCCGGTCAGCGGCACGTCCATTTTTATCAGCGGCAGCCACGCGAGTTCGGAATCCACGGCGGCCTCGTTGCGGCGAAATTCCGCCTGGACTTTTTCCGCGTTGGGCTCGTGCAGGTCAACGTCCGGCATGATTTTCAGCGGAACGCCGTAACACAAGACCGCATAACGGATTTTTGAAGCGACGACCCCGCTGACGGTGCGTTCCGGCTGGCCGTTGGTCGCGGCAATCGTGACCGGACCGAATTTCCAAAGCCCGTCGTCCTCCAGTTTTTTTGCCAGCGGAAGCTGGAGCGAATCGCGAAATTCCGCGCGCGTCTCCTCTTCGTTCGGCGTCAGGGCGAAGCCGTAGATCTGGTTTTCCGGAACCTGCCGCATCTGCGCGTAATGCTCCGCGACCCGTTTGGATTCCGGCACGTTCGAATTATAAACGACCACCACTTCATCGCCGCCCGCGCGGAGCGAAAGCGGCGCGAGCGCGAAAATCAAAACTGCGAACCGAATAAAAATCATTTTCACGTGCTGGTATTTGACCTCGAATTGGCGAAAGTGTTGCATAATTTAATTTCCGCACATCACCTTCAGCCCGTCATACGCGAACATCACGCCCGGCGGCAATTCCGCCTGTGCCTTGTCGTGGTCGTAATCGTGCGTGAGGTGCGTGAAAAAAGTCCTGGCCGCGCCGATGCGCCGCGCCGCCGTGAGCGCCTCGTCGAGGTTCATGTGTGTCGGATGCGGCTTGGGGCGAAGCGCGTCCAGCACGGCGATTTCCACGCCGCGGATTTTTTCCATCGGCTCGGCGGGGATTTCCTTGCAATCGCTCAAATACGCTAGCCGCTTTTTTCCGTCCTGCAAAAACAGGTAGCCGTTCGTCGTCATCGAGCCGTGCGGCAGCGGCAGCGGGACGATTTCAAGGTCGCCGAGCGTGAACGGCGCGTTCACGATGTGCGGTTCGGGATGAAAATAACCCTTCGGAATCGGACGGCCGTCGAAGGCGTAGATGAAAACGCGCTTGAGCGCGTCCATCGTTTGCGCGTTCGCATAAACCGGGAGCGCGCCGCCGCGCAGATCGCAGAAGCGGCGGCAATCGTCCAGTCCCATAACGTGGTCAGCGTGCGCGTGCGTGAAGATCACCGCGTCGAGCCAGTTGATTTTTTCGCGGAGGCATTGCACGCGGAATTCCGGCGTCGTGTCCACGACGAGTTTGACTTTGTCCGTCGCGACATAGATTGAAGGCCGCGTGCGCCAGTTCCTGGGGTTCGCCAGAAATTCCGGCGGATACTCCTTGCCGATGACCGGCACGCCCTGCGAAGTGCCGCTGCCCAAAAAAATGAATGAAAATGTCGCGCTCAAAACGGAGGAACTTTAGCGGGATGAATTGCAATGTGCATCAAAAACCTCAATTTAGGCGTTGACAATTCTACGCAGGAGATTATTTAATGCACAAGTCAGAAGGAAGTTTATGGCGGATACCATTAAAACTTTGTCCCTTGTCTACCTGTCATTGGCTCGCCGGTCACGGCTCGCCGATTTTTAAGATTAAGAAAGCGTCGGCTTCCGCAGATACCCACTTCCGATTTTTCAAGATAAATGAGACTCCTCACGTCGTCTCTTGCAAAATTTACTGAAAACCTCTCAACTCTCAACCAACTAAAACCTTTGAAAACTAAATTCAAATCCATCATTAACACCGCACGTCATTCATTCAGCGGAATCATCTATGCGGGAGCGGTCATGCTGATTGGTTCCAGCGCGCATGCGCAGACTCTGTTTGCATCTAATAGATCGGTCGACGAAAATGGTTTTTACTATATCAATGAATATGCGGCAAACGGCGGGCAAAGCACGTTTGCGTCCGGGTTGAATAATTATGACTACACTTACGGTCTGGCCTTTAACAGCGCGGGCGATCTGTTTGCGGTTGGTGGCGGCAATATCCTCGAGTTCACACCTGGTGGAACGCAAAGCACATTTGCATCCGGTGTTGTGGGTAGTGTTGGTGAAAATGCTCTTGCCATTAATAGCGCAGGTGATTTGTTTACGATTAGTGGTAATAATATCCTTGAGTTCACGCCGGGTGGTTCGCAAAGCACTTTTGCATCCGGATTGAATAATCCCTCCGGTCTTGCTTTTAACAGCGCAGGTGATTTGTTTACGACTAGTGGTGATAATATCCTTGAGTTCACGCCGGGTGGTTCGCAAAGCACATTCATATCCGGAACTGGCGGTGAAGATCTAGCCTTTAACAGCGCTGGCGATCTGTTTGCGATTGGTGGCGGCAATATCCTTGAGTTCACGCCGGGTGGTTCGCAAAGCACATTCGCATCCGGATTAACTGACGCTGAAGGTCTAGCCTTTAACAGCGCGGGTGATCTTTTTGTAAGTGAAGCCGGTCCAGGAAAGATTCTTGAGTTCGCGCCAGATGGCTCGCAAAGCACTTTTGCCAGCACTACTTTTGAACCGACATATCTCGCCTTTGGACCAGCGCCAGCCCCTGAACCATCAACTTTGGCGTTGCTTGCCGTGGGTGCTGCTGCATTCCTTATCCGCCGCCGATAAATTTATTTTTCCGTCTGTTGCATCCGTGAAATCCTGCAAGGACGGCGGACTATTTTCTTTCGTCCTTTGGACGGGACAAATTTCGCTGCATTTTTCCAATCGCAACTATTGCCGCCACAACTACGCACATCCACCCAAACCAATCGCCATGACGATTGTAAAATGTCGGTGCGGATTTTTCATTTGGTAATGGCAGTTCAATCGTCAATGCGCCCGCGCCATAAACGCCGCCGGTTTTGTCCTTGAAAATTTCGCGCCCGCGGCCATTGGCATCAATCCAGCAGGTCACGCCGTTGTTGCAGCAGCGCACGAGCGGCACGCCGTTTTCCACCGCGCGGAAGACCGCATTGGCCATGTGCTGCCATTGTTCCGCGCTTTCGCCGAACCAGCCGTCGTTCGTCAGGTTCACCAGAAAATCCGTGTCGCCTTGGACCGAGCCGCGCGCGGTCTGTGGAAACATGTCTTCAAAGCAAATCAGCGGCGCGGCGTTGATTGTCTGGTGGGGCGAGGCTGCCGACAAGCCGTTGTTTAATTCAATGATCGGCTCGCGGCTCCACCGATTCATCTCAAATTGCACCGGAGAATTTCCGGCCTCGTAACCGCCGGTGATGGGCGTGAACCATTTCACGAACGGCAGCCAGCGCACGAGCGGAATGTATTCGCCGAAGATGACGAGCTTCCGCTTGTGATAAACTTTCACGAATTCGCCATCCGGATTGAAAAGGAATGCGGAGTTGAAAACGTCGTTGTCGTATTCATTTGTTGCGTCCGGTCGCGGCACAACATCGTCGGCGTTGAAAATCATCCAGACGCGATGCGCGCGGACGAGATTTGTGATGGCGGCACAACTGGCGTCGTCAAAATCCGGCAACGCGGCTTCCGGCCAGATGAGCAGGTCGGTCTTGTTCGTGAGCGCGCTTTCAGAGAGCGCGAGCAATTGTTGAAAGCGGTTTGAATTCGCGCTTGAATCCCAAATCAAGTTTTGCGGGACGCTCGGCTGGATCAATGTGACGCGCAAAATCGAAGCCGGTGGATTTTGTCTGCTTAATTTCACTTCGCCGGCGGCAAAAAGTCCGGCGACGACGAACAACGGCAGAAAAATTTCGGGCTGCCACGCAAAACGCGAATCAGGTTTGGTAAAAACCATCCGAACGGCGCAAAACAGGGACAACGAAGCCCAAACGACAAGAAAGGAAATCCCGTAAACGCCTGTGACGGATGCGATCTGGATGAGCGGCGTGAGTTGATATTGCGACGCGCCGAGCAGATTCCACGGGAAGCCGCCGAGGAGACGCGCGCGGATCATTTCAAGCGCGACCCATGCCGCCGCGCCGGCGAGCGACCACAGATTCCGTTGTGCCCAGTTGCCTTCACCAACTTTTCCGGCGAGCAGCCACGTCCAGATTCCAAAATAAAGCGCGACGAACGCGCTCAACGCGACCCAGCCGAGAATCGGAAAGCCCGTGACGGGAATCAGCAGCAGCCAGTAAAGCGACGCGAGCCAGAATGAAATTCCGGCAACGTAACCGGTACGAAAGGCGTCGGCGGAATTTTTTCCGTGAGCCGCAAAAATCAAAAGCGCAGGCGCAATCCACGCGAACCCGGCGATGCCGATTTTTGGGAACGCGGCGGCGAGCAAAAGTCCCGCGCCGACGGCGGCGAGATGGCGGCTGCAAAAAATTCTTCGGGTGAAAAGTTTTTTCAACGCGGCTGAATCTACGGGATTTTTTTCAGCAACGCCAGATGGCGTTGTCCGGCTTCATTGTTGCATGGCGACGCGAGACGCCGTGAGTGGGATTGTCCATCGGTCAGTTGCCGGAAAGATTGCTCCGTCGGAAAAGCCGCCAGCAGTCGTTTTCCGCCACGAACACAAAATTCGACTCAATATAAGGCTTGTAGAACAAAACCAATAATTGCAGGCCCCAACCGTTGATGGGTTGTTTGGGGACAAGAATCACATCGGTTCCCGCAAAAACCGTTTCAGCTGGCAGATGATTTTGCTGGTTATAAGTGCCTCCGGCGTGCATCCAGACGGGTTGACCGGTGGGGTAAGCTGTGCCGAGCATCATCGGGAATGGGTTGATTTGATCGAGGACAAAAACCCGTTTGTCCGCCAGATTGTTTGTCCGCAGCAGTGTCAGGCCTTGGTTGATTTGACCTGCGTAGGAAATGCCGGGTTTGTCTCCGTCGCGGGTTGCGGTCATGTAAAGCCCTTCCCAGCCCTTTGCCTGGATGGTTTCATCAGGGTTGAAGCCGGGGTTTGGCCCGGAGTTCGCGAATCCATCGGGATTCCTGATATCATAAGCAAACGCTGTTGCGTGTGCGATGGCCAGATTTGCGATGTAGCAGCCAATGACCACGACAACCAGTTTGTATGTCAAACCACGCACAACCCGTGCCGTTTCTGCCATGGCTGGATTTTCATTTACAAGCAACCCGCGCTCAAGCACGCAGAGCAGAAACAGCCACATGAACGGAATCATCGGCAGACTATGCCCATAAGCGTTGAACAGATTTTGCAGCATGTCCCAAGCAAGCACCACCAGGAACAGCGCGCCATAGACAAACACGCGCATTATCGGCGTCCGGCTCAAGACTACCGCCGTGCCTACGCCGCCCAACAGTGTTCCCAGCAACAGTAGGAGTTCTGCCTGATGCAGTATGAGAACTTTCAGGGCGCGTACATAGAGTGCCGAAACACCCCAGTTGGAGGTGTTGTTTTCATCAGATTCCGGCGCTTGCGTCAGCAGATAAGTCGAGCGCGCTTCACCAGCCATGTGAATATCTCGAAACATCGCGCTCACATCAATATGGAAGCAAAGTACGAATGCCATGGCCATCAAAAGGAAAGCTCCGCCAAGCACAATGCAAAACCGCCACAAGCCCGTTCCCAATGTGAGGCGCGAAGCAACGCCTGCAGCAACGATGAAGGTAACGTTCATCGGCAGATAATTTAATTTCACAAAAGTCATCCAAACCAGACCTGCGGCCAGCAATAAAGCATCTTGGATTTCCAGTCGCTTTTTCAGCCCGCCCTCTGCCAGCGGCGGGAACGCCACTGCCAGGAGGCAAAGATAACCCAGCGCGATTCCCAGGCGGTTATAGCCGATGCCTTCATAAATCACAAAGGGCGAATCGCTGAAAAAGCAGGGGCTGGTCGCAAGCAGGCTGATGAGGGTGACCCCCAGGCCGGTGACCGTCCAACTGTAACGTGGCGGTTTGAGCAACAGAAAGGCCATTATGGAAACAACCATAAAAATGCCGCTTTCAACGTAATGTACCACCGCATGAGTGTCCCCAAAAAATTTCAACGCCCAGTAATACGGCAAGTAATAGGCCAGACCGAGCGGTGTGCTAAAGTCAGTATGGATTTGCAGTCCGGAGGCCAGCGCCCAGGCTCCGGAAATTGGTGTAAAAAAATCCGCACGCGAGGATACCTGCGTCAGCACAGTGCGCGATGGCGCGGAGCGCAGTACCGCTCCCGCAATGCACCAAACGGCCAGACACAAGATCGGAAAGTGCCGCCACTTCAGCAAGGCCACCGGATTGAATCCCGCTGGTTGTGCGGAACCCAAGGAATCCGATCCACCAACTAGGTTTTTTAGAGGAAACTTTTTGTGGTTCGACATAGGGTTGATGATGACCGTCTTTTTTCCTGATTATGTGCGCGAACGTGCTTGCTGGTGCCGCGCCGAGGCTGACAAAAGGCACTATGTCGCACAACTTAATTTTTTACAACGCCGTAAGTCTTCTTGCGGTGTTAAATTCTCGGAAACAAATTTTCAGCCGCCGAATGTGCATGAGTTTAAACGCAGTACGCATTCCCCCCTAACATGAACAACAAATCAGAACAAAAATTGTTGGTTCAGAGTTTGAGTTTCCTAAAAATGGTTTCAGGGATTGATTTGATGAAAAGCATAATCCATCGCCAAAACCATGGTGTATAGACCACGCATTTCCTTTTTTCAATCGCCCGCGCGATGTCCCACGCAACTTTTTCCGGGCTTGCGAACAAAAATCCCTTTTTTAGATGGACTGTCATGGGGGTGTCAACAAATCCGGGCTTGATGGTAACAACGGCGACGCCAGCGGAGTGAAGGCGATTTCGCAAGCCGTCCAGATAAGTGGACAAGCCCGCCTTGGCTGCACCATAAATATAATTGCTTTGCCGTCCGCGGTCTCCAGCCACCGACGAGATGACCGCGATGACGCCGTGCTTCTGCTTTTCAAAAAAATCAGCGATGGGTGTCAGCATGGAGACCACGCTCAAAAAGTTGGTTTCGTATTCCCGCCCGGCGATTTTGAAATCGCGCTCCGCAATTTTTTGGTTTGGGAGTGAGCCGTGCGCGATTAAGACAGCGTCCAAACCCTTCAAACTTTCCGTCGCGGCGGAAAGGATGACTTCATGCCGGTCGAAGGCGTTTGCGTCCGCAGCCAGAACACCCGTGACGGTTGCGCCGCGCACCTTGAGATCGGCGGCGAGTATCTGAAGTTTTTCGGGGTTGCGCGCCACGAGGAAAAGTCGGTCGCCCTTTTGCGCGCAGAGGCGCGCGAACGCCTGCGCGATGGCGGAGGTTGCGCCGATGATGAGTATTTTTTTCATGGTCCATTTTCTATGCTGTCACCCGCCGCCAGAAACTCGAGGAAAAACGAGGGTCAACAAATTTTGCGAATTCCTTCCACTGCGGAAAAAATTTCTGGAATTTTTCGGCGGCCATGCGCGCGTCCTTTGCCGGATAAACTGCGCCGCCATTCTGGAGGACGATGTCGTCCAGTTCGTCCATCAGCCGTAGAATTTTTCCGCCCGAATTCGGGAAATCCATCGCCAGCGTAGCACCCTTTTTCGGGAATGACATCATTCCGGCGGCGGGGCGGTCTCCGAAAGTTTTCATGACCGAAAGAAAGGCGGCGGCTCCGGCGGCGGAAACTTTTTTTAAAACACCGGTGATTGCCGGGCGGGAATTTTCGTCCGGCACGACGAACTGGTATTGGAAGAAGCCGCGCTTGCCGTAAAGTCGGTTCCAATTTTGGATGGAATCGAGCGGGTAAAAAAACGAGTCAAAACAAGCCAGCCGCTTCACGCGTCTACGAAATTGTCTTGAGTGGTAGGCTTTGTTGAAAGCCGACATGGAAAAACGGTTCAGCATAAAACCCGGCGCGTCAAAGGGAACATCCAGTTGCCTATTTGGTTTTGGCGGAATCAGATTTTTTGTTTGTTCGGGAGTGGCGTCGTTGCCGCGCATGAAAATTCCACGCCCCAAACTGTTGCCCGTGGCAAGGCAGTCAACCCACGCCACGGTGTATTCAAAGGCGGTTTCGGATTCACCAGCCAGATTGAAAAAATCGCCGAGGTTTTGATATTTTATGTTTTCGGTCGCGATGAAAGGCCCGGCGACACGTTTCAATTGGACCTCCACCCAAAGCATCAATCCTGTCAGCCCCATGCCTCCGATGGTCGCGCGAAACCATTCCTGATTTTGCGCCGGTGTGCAAACAAGGAGACTTCCGTCCGATCGCGCCAGCTCGAAAGCGCGGACGTGTTCTCCAAAGGTTCCCATGCGATGATGGTTTTTTCCATGAACGTCATTTGCAACGGCTCCGCCGACGGTGACAAATTTTGTTCCCGGCGTGACGGGCAGGGACCAGCCTTGAGGCACGGTCAGTTTTAAAATTTCTTCCAGTGTCACTCCCGCTTCGCAACGCAGCACGCCCGAATTTGGATCGAAGCCGAGAAAATGATTCATGCATTCCGTGAGCAAAAGCGTGCCTTTGTCATTCAGGCAAATGTCGCCGTAGCTCCGTCCCTTTCCGCGCGGAAGCATCGAACCGGAGATTGAGGCAGACGGAGGCGGGTCGGTCATCCAATACAGATCAATGGCAGACTGCTCCACTTTCGGATTGCGTCCCCAGGATTGCAAGACACGCGCGGTTTTCATTACTTTCCAATGGCAAGTGACAGGATTAGACAAATCATCACACCCACCGCGTAACTAGTTTTGTCCTTGAGTGTGAAAACAACCGGATCATCGTGCATTTGGCCGCGATGCGCCAGCAACCACACGCGGCTGATCCAAAACAACAGCAGCGGGCAAACCAGCAGCAGCATTTTCGGATGCAGATAAAGCAGGACGACTTGCGGGCTGTTGACATAGAGCGCCAGCACCAGCACGGACAGATAACCGCTACCCGTTCCCAATGATGCGACCAGTTCCAAATCTTGCGCCACATAACCACGCCCAGTGACAACGGTTTTGCCGGAATCAACTTCATTTGCTTCGGCAAGTTCAACGTATCTTTTGACCAGCGCAAGGCTCAAAAAAATGAACATCGAAAACATCAACAACCATGAAGAGTTTTCTACTCCCGTCGACACGCTGCCCGCCACTAGGCGTATCGTGTAAAGCCCTGCTAGGAAAAAAACATCAAGCAAAACCACTCGCTTCACTCGCCACGAATAGATCGTCGTCAAGGCCACATACAAGACCGCTACTTCCAGAAAAGACCACGACAGTTGCGCCGCCATCAAAACGCCCGCCGCCAAAAGCAGCGGGCCTGAAAGAAAGCCGACAGGCAGCGGCAAATCGCCTGAAGCGAACGGACGGATTTTCTTTGTCGGATGCCGGCGGTCGGAATCCAAGTCCGCCAGATCGTTCAAGACATAAACACCCGAGGCGCACAGGCAAAAGGCGGCGAACGCCCAAACATCGCGCGACAGTACCGTCCCGTCGCCGAGTTTATGCGCGGCAACTGTCGGCACTAAGATGATTAAATTTTTGACCCACTGGTGCGGGCGTAGGCTGCGGAGAAATGCGTGGGGCAGTCCGGCTTCCGGCCCGAAAACTTTTCCAAGTTTTGTGCAATCGGACGCTCTTTTGACGAGTGAGGCGCTGGCGTTCACAACGACGGCTTCGCGCGCGCCGCGCCAGACCGCAAGATCGGCGGAGGAATTTCCGGCGTAATCAAAACCGCGCGCGCCGAATTTTTCCGTGAGCGCCTTCAATTTGTTCGCGCTGCGCAAATTGGTCCTGCCGTCGCTGGCGAGAACCTCGTCAAAAAGGCCGGTGAAATCGGCGACCGGTCTTGCCAATTTCAAATCTGAGGCGGTTGCGAGAATCAATTTTCGTCCGGCGGATCTCTGTTCGCGCAGGAACTCGAGAAATTTTTCATTGTAGGGCAAAGTGGCCGGATCAATCGTGACGCGTCCGGCGAGCTGCTGTTTCAAAAACGCCCGGCCGCGTGTCCACCAGAGCAAGGCCGCGAAAAGCCACAGTGGATTTTTTTTGAGCAGCCGGACGAAAGATTCCCAGAGCAAATCCGTCTTGATGAGCGTGCCGTCCAGATCCACGACAAGCGGGATTTGGTTTTCGCGGGGCGCATCTGGGGTTGGCGGCATACGATTGATTAACCGTTGAGTGCGCGTTGCAGCAAGATTTTTTCGCGCGGGGCGTAATTTAATTTCAGGGCTTCGGCCCGGGCGTCATCGGTCATTTTTGCCCAGCTTTTTTGCAAAGCGTTGATGGTTTTGTGCTCGTCGGTTTTGGCGGCGAGGTCGGCGAGCTGGAATTCGAGGAAAACAAGGCAAAGGGCGTCTTCGAGAACACGCGTTTCGGGATCGTCCGGAAAATTCCTTTTCAAATTCAAATCCTGCACGCGATGAATCGCGTTTTCATCGTAGCCGGCTTCGCGCAAAATTTCGCCGGACTTTTGCGCGTGGAATTTTTTCAAGTCCGCCCGCCACTTCAAATAGCCCGCGCGCGTCATCGGATAAGAATGGCGCGGGATTTCCCAGCGGCAAATGTGCTGGCAGCGCGCGGCCAGTCTTAATTCTTCCGAAGCCTTCGGGCAAAGCCGCAGAACCCAGTCTGTCAGCCGCTGTGCGTAAAGCAGCTCGCGCGGTTGTGAATTTTCAAGGTTCGGGTCGCGGGAATTTTCCTCGTCAAAGCGGCGCACGGCGGCCTGGAATTTTTGCGGGTCGCGCGGTTGGAAATTGTCTGTCACGCGCGGATTTTTTACGGAACCCAACCGGAGCGCAAGGATGATTAAGTCAGTTGCATCCGGCTAACGGCCAAGCGTTTCCCGGAACTGTTTGGCAGACATTCCTGTGGCGCGTTTGAAAGCGATGCAAAAACTGTTGGTGCTTTTGTAGCCGCACATTCCGGCGAGCGTTTCGATCTTGTGGCCGGATTGGGCGAGTAATTTTTTGGCGCGTTCGATCCGCACGCGTTGCAATTCCTGTCCCGGAGTCCGTTCGAGGTGTTCCAGAAACGCCTTGTGCAATCCGCGCCGGGACATCGCCGCGACACCGACCAAATCCTTGACGCAAATCGGCTCGTGGCTGTGTTCCCAGATGTAGCGCAGGCTTTTGGAGACGCCTTGATGCGAGATAGTCAGGATATCGCTGCTCTTGCGTGCGACCACCTCGGCGGCGGGAATGCGGATGGGTTCTTTGGGCGCGGCTTTGCCGTCCATCAGCTTGTCCAGCAATTCCGCGCCGCGATAACCCAGAGTTTCCAGATTCGTGTCCACGCTGGAAATGGGCGTGCGCATGGCGTCCGGCGCGAGCAGGTAGTTTTCCGCGCCGACGATTGCGACCTCCTCGGGAATGGAGATGTCGAGGTTTTCGCAGGATTCAAGGACATCCATCGCCAGTTGGTCGTTCGCGGCAAAAACGGCGAGCGGTTTTGGGGCCAGTTTCATCTGCGCCGCCAGCCAGTTGCGCTTTTGCTTCCATTCGTTGCGACCGGTGGTGAAGGCTGGAGACTGATGCCAGCGGAGCCAGGTGCATTTGTGCCCTGCGCGGTTCAGGAAGTTGACGAAGCCTTCGCCGCGCTCTTCGTAAGACCAATTGTCCGAGTCGCTGTAAAAAAGGAAATTGGCAAAACCGCGCGCGAAAAAATGTTCGGCCACCAGTTGCGCCGCGTGAGCGTGGTCTTGAAGCACACGCGAAAATTTCAATTGCGGCCGTCGCAGGCTGAAATCCACCGTCGGCTTTTTTGCCGCATGGACAAATTTGGCGAGGTCGTCGCCCGCGCCGAGCCATGCAAGCATTCCATCGCCATCCCAACCCCATGGAATGACCATTTCCCGCGCGAGGTCGGCATAAAGATGCCACCCATGGGCCTGGGCATATTTTTCGATGCCTTGATGCAGACGATAATCATACCAACCCAATGCAAGCATCACCCGTTTTTGTTTCTTTGACATGAATTTCTTAAACAGTCTATTAAGTAGGTTAAACCAAAGTGCCCGCCTTTTCAAGCGTTTAACCCGGCTGCCGGTTTGAGTAACGATAAAAAAGCTTTTCTCCGTAATTTTTATAGCAATGCCATTAAGTGCCCAAATTTCAATTATGTTTGCAAAAAAATTGAGGTGACAGAATTAAGAGTGATGATATGTTTATACAAACCCGTGAGATTGTGTCTATGGCGAAATAGGTAGAAAAGCTTTAGATGCGAAGATTAGTTTGTAAAAAATGCAATCAATTGTTCAGTGTATTGAAAATACCAGTTCTAGTATTGTCTCAATGTAAACCCCCCAAAACCCGTATGAAAAAAAATCAATCCAGCCTATTGCTCGCTGTCATAGTTACGTCCGCAATGCTTTTTTGCCAAAACATAAAAGCCCAAATCGTGCTTCCCAATTGTGTAGATCCGTTTAACTATAAAGTATCGAATTTATTGGGCGAAGACGCGCCCTCTGGTGGAACGGGTCTTATTCCTGGTTGGAATGGTCCGCAAGGCCAAATCACAATCACCAATGGAAGCGGGAGCCTTGATGGAACCCACTTGGGCTTGCAGGCGTCCACTGGTGACAAGGTTCAAATCGCGGGCATCACCAACGGAGTCAGTTCCGCCGCAAACCCGTTTAACGGGTGTGATAACAAATTTGACGCAGCCGGCACATATCGTCCAACTGCAAACCCGCCAACCAATTGTGTTTATTATTCGTTCCTATATGAACCTTTGGTGGGCACGGATGTTCCGAGCACTGGCCAGATGATTTTCTGCGCGAACCGTGAGAACAGCGGAATTACTTCGCCGCTTACCTTTCATTGGCGTTTGATAGCGAAGAATGTTGGAGGTTCTAACATACAACTGGGCATCAGCAAGCAGATTGACGCCAGCTCTCCGCAGGTCAACCAGCAGACCAATTACGCGACCACCAATCTTGTTCCAGGACAGACATACCTGATTGTTATCAGATCCGCGATCACCAATACTACACCTGCCACACCAGAAACTGAAACTTTGTGGATCGATCCTCCCACCAATACCATGGGTCTTGGCGAAGGAAGCGTACCTCCTTATAGTGCGTCGACCACTAACGGAAGTGATGATTCTTCAACCACTGGTCAGGGTCGGTTTTGGATAGTTGACTCAGGTGTCGCGGCAAATTTTGACGAATTGCGCATAGCGCCAAATTGGGCGTTGGCGACTCCGGCCTGGGGTTCATGCTTTCCGGCAGTTGTTACCACAGACCTTACAAACAAAACACAGAGCGCGGAAATATCGGTGACCATGTCGACGCTTGACGGTCTTGCGACCGCCCCGGCCTATCAGTGGCAGAGGACGAACAGTGGTGCCGGTACTTTTACAAACATACCTGGCGCAACTGCTTCCACTTACACAACCCCAAATCTGCAGCTTCCAGGAGACAACGGAGCCCAATATCGCTGTATCAGTACGGTTGCATGCGACACTACCTCTGCCACCACTTCAGTTGCGACCGTGACACTTACTACGCCAACACCCACGGCAAATGGGACTATCGTGGATGATACCTTTGTTGATGGATTCAGGGGTAATACTCCCGTGTCAAGCGTCAATTCTGTATGGTATACCGCTGTAACGTCTGATTTGTATGTGGATGGAACTCCGCAACTGGTAGGGATTCCGATTTCCGGAACCTCAAGTTTGTGGCTGGGCTATTTTGTTACTACCAATGTGCCACCGCTTGATCTGGCCATCGGACAGGAATTAAGGATCACTCTTACCAACTTTATGACTGGTAACTTTAACGATGGTTTCACCAACAACGGAGCCCTTCGTTTCGGCTTGTTCGATTACGCTGATGGTGGCACAGTGGTTACAGTAGATAGTACTACCGCACCGACTGCCGTAACGGGGAGCACGGGCAATGGACAAAATGTCAGAGGCTATATGTTAAGTGTCGACTTTGGCACAAATTTCAGCAGCGGCACCCCTCTGTCGCTTCTCGTCAGGGACGCTTTGAGTGACGTTAACCTGATGGGCACGACCGATGATTACCTGTCAATGAAAAGCGGCCCAGCCTACGGCGGATATTCTAACGCTCCTGCTTTTCAGCCCAACACAGCCTATACATTGGTGATGTCAGTGACGCGGTTGACTACCAATGGCTGCGGCGTATACGCGAGCATCACCGGAGGCGGGACGAACTGGGCGTGGGCATCCCCCGAAACCAACAACTATGGTTATCATAGGTTCGACTCGTTTGCCATTCGTGATAATGAGCTTGAGAACTTCTGCGATCAGATGGATATCCCGGAATTCAAAGTTGAAGTCCTTAATGCTCCGACGCTTCACGCCTCGAGCATTATAATGGGCACGAATGCTGTCTCTAGTGGTGCTACAAATGTTGTGTTCAATTGGACACCAAGTCCGGTTGGAACCTATATCTATAGCGTATATAGCAAGACCAATCTGACAGATCCCACATGGACCACAAATGTGACTGGCTATATTGGAACTTCCTATATAGACAGTACGATTACGGGTCAACCCCATCGGTTCTATCGTGTAAGTAGCCCGTAGTTCGGGTTTAGGATTTATATCAAATCCCCGGTTTGCACACTTGCAAGCCGGGGATTTTTGCTTGTCCATACCGGCTCTAAAAAACTTTATCATGCCGGAAGTTGAATCAGACTGCCGGAAATGCTTTGCCAGATTCAGGTCATGTATTGCCAGCCGGTAGGTTGTAAAATTGGCCTCGTAGTACCTGGCCTGAAAATAGCTTGATTCACTATTTAAATATCTTTCGCAAGTTTCGGTTCTGTTGCCCTGCAAACTTTGGGATGGTTAGGCTTCGACTAACCCGAAAGGTGTGCCTTAACATCCCAAGAAGCTTTCCACTGCCCGCTTGCCGCCATATCCCTTCCTTTTGAAAATGCTTCGGGTCATACGGTTGCTCTTTCAATGCTTGTGTCTGTAAAATGTCCGCAAACTATCGCTACTCCCACAGGCAAGAGGATGCCACACTGCATCACCGTGGCAATGTTCACTCAAGGATGCTGTTAACACCAGCCGTCTCGACACTAAAATACGGCGTTTGCCGTCGGTCTTTAAATCTGTTGAATCCATCGCGCAGCATTAGTTAAGAACGCCTCCGGCCAGCACATGGCAAAGCTTTGGATTATAAAATCGCAATCTTCAAAAGTTGGATGCGTGCGGCTGAATTTTTTAGAGCTGGAGAATTGCGGCAGTTTCTCACATAGCCAGTATCCAAGGTCAACAGCATCCAGGACGTCGCTATAAGTGTTCTTGAGAAAAAATCTTGAATGATTTGGTGCTCAAGGACTTGCATGTTAATTTTGTGCTCTTGTAGATGAGAAGAGACAAACAAACCGCTGGCGGGGCGAAGGCAGGCGGAGATTCCGTCAGCTACGGGCAGTTTTAGAAGCGCGTTCTTCAATCAATTAACATTAGCACTCAGCAATGAAATCATTGACCAGTTTCCTGATGACGATGCCGCCCGCGAGCATCTGGAAAGCATCCGTTGGCCTGATGGCATTGTCTGCCCGCACTGCAAATGCTCGGAGCAGTCCAAATTTTCAAGTATCACCGCCAACCCGAAAAAGAAAGTCCGCGCGGGTCTGCGTTGGTGCTCGGCCTGCGAGAAGCAGTTCACTGTCACGATTGGAACAATTTTTGAAGACAGCCACATCCCGTTGCGCAAATGGCTGATTGCTTGGTATTTGATTTGCAGTTCCAAGAAAGGAATCAGTTCATTGCAGTTGCAGCGTCAGTTGGAGATTGGCAGTTATCGCACGGCGTTGTTCATGGCGCACCGGATTCGTTTTGCTCTTAAAGACCCGCTGTTCAAAGACAAACTCTCTGGCACGATTGAAGTGGACGAAACGTATGTCGGCGGCAAGACAGACCGGAGCCGCCGCCTGAAAAATAAAACGCCCGTTGTTTCGCTGCTTGAGCGTGGTGGCCGTGTTCGCAGCCAAGTCATGCGCCATGTCACTGGCGCGAATCTGAAACAGGTTGTCAGGGAAAATGTGGCTATTTGTTCGGACGTGAACACGGATGATTATTACGGCTATCGCGGCCTTGAACCAAAGTTCAACCACCATGTCGTTAAACACAGCGCCAAAGAATATGTTCGTCACGAAGGGAAACGGGTTGTGACGACCAACGGCGTTGAAGGATTTTTCTCGCTGCTTAAACGCGGTGTCATGGGAACATTCCATCACATCAGCGAACAACATTTACCACTTTATCTGGCCGAGTTTGACCACCGGCATAATTGCAGGAACTTGACGGACGGACAGCGGACGATTCAAGGGCTGCAAAAAGTCGAAGGCAAGCGGCTGGTTTATCGGAAATAAAATGAAAATTAAGCAATTTTTATATCGGCTTGTGAGCATTTTATCCATGTTGGAGCGTCCACCTGAAAATGGATGCGCATGGAAATTTTTTCCAGTTTCGCCGAATGAAGAAGGATATACAGGAAGGGCAACCCATTATTTAGGTCTATCTGCCAGCTACCTTCGACAATCTCTTGGGTTCCTTTGGGATGCGGTTCGTTTTTTCGGATTCGCGTCAAAAAGGCTTGCCAGTTCGTTTTGTCATTTTGTCAACGACTGGCGATGTCGTTTTAGGTTTTTCTATAATAACAATGGCAATCATGCCATCAGCAGAATCAAAAACGGTTTGGCTGGCAACGCTAAACTTCGCCATTGACGGATTCAACCCCAAACTGCCTAATACCCGCTGACAATTTAGCGTAGCAGGCAGGACATACAGAAAACCGCGAATTTTCAGTCACGAAGAGCCTGTCAAGTCCACGCCCCCACTGGGCGCGGCTTGGCGTATTCTTCGTGGGCGCTTCGCGGTGCCTCTGTATGGGTGCGACGAGTTCGCGCCCTTTCTTTCCTCTCCGCTGACCAAAAATCAACCAGAGGAAATCCGTGAAAAAGATTATTGTATTAGTGGCTTCGGTGATCGTTGTGACTCTCCTGTGTCAGGGTTGTGTGCTTGTAGCCGGTGCGATAGTTGCAGACCACATGATGAACAAGGCGTCATATTCTTCGTATGTCAACGATACGCGGAAGGACAACACGGAGCGTGAGGAACATGGACTGGCACCCAATCAAATTTTGAGTTATTCCGATTGGAAAAGAGGTGCCGGACAGCCCGTGGGAGGTTCAACAAACTCGATACCAGAAGAGACGAATGCGCCAGCGAAGTCACCCCGTGGAAATTAAGTTGACCCAACTACCCAACGATTTATGTTCTATCATTAGTATGGGCAAAACCAAACAAGAACCGCTGAAATGTGACCTGCCTCCGCGTGAAGCATTGCGCCGGGCGATGATGGTCAAACCGCCGAAGGATTGGAAGACGGTTAGGCCGAAGAAAAAGGCCGCTTAAAATTGTTCAAACCTTCAATCAGGGTGGAAAAGTGGTATTGTTTGTCAGGTGCATAATCCCGATTCTGTCAGCATGAAATCCCGAATTTGGTGATCTAAACGATCAATTATTGGATCAACTCCATTAATTAATCTTTGGGTCAAGTAAGCTCATATTACCAAACTGTCCTTGACCGTATGTTTTGAGCTAACGCTGGGATGTATTATTGGTAACTTTCCCGCCCCTTTGGACGACCTGCTGGTCAAATCCCATCGCCAACCCCAAGAATATGAAGATGAAATGGATGCAAGGATCATTTTTAAGTGGAGTGTCTGCTATTTGCCAGTTTTTGCGTTCGGGATTTACGCCATTATTACTTGTTTAAGGAAAAAATAATTTTGCAATTCACAAAATGCGTGCAATTTTCAAATCAGTTTGGGTGCGTAAGTTAATTGGCAAACTTGGCGTTCCTTACAATCGCAGATTGCGAGTCCGAGGCTCGCCGCATCCACCGGTTTATGACGCTGATTTATCACTCCCCGCAGCGGTTAGCAACGCTTTCCGTATCCAATCCGTTTTGCTCTGTTTTGCCTGCCGTATTGCCCCATTAAGCTGCTTGGCTTCAATCGGCGTGAATCGAGCCGTGAAGTATATGTTTTTGGCATTTTGTATGCCAATCTTGGGTCTGCCCGCTGTTTTTTTCATAATAAATGTGCAACAAATATCTTGCATCGAATGTATATCTGTGCAACAATAATTGCAACTTAAAAAACGATATGGCAAACATACTTGAAACCGAAAAGAAAATCATGGCGGTCTCCATGCTCTGTGAAGGCAACAGCATCCGCTCCATTGAGCGCATGACAGGCGTCCACCGCGATACCATCATGCGCTTGGGGCTTCGCATTGGCGAAGGCTGCCAGCAAATCATGGACAGCAAAATGCGCGGCCTGAACTGTAAGCAAGTCGAGTGTGACGAAATTTGGGGATTCATCGGCGCAAAGCGCAAGAACGCAAAACGTGTCGGGGCTTATGGCGACGTTTGGACATTCATCGCATTGGACGCCGACACAAAACTCATTCCGTCTTTCATCGTTGGCAAGCGTGACACTTATCATGCGCGGGCTTTCATGGAAGATTTGGCTGGTCGCATGGCGAACCGCATCCAAGTCTCAACCGATTCGCTCAAGGCTTATCCTGACGCGATTGAACGCGGTTTTGGCACGGAAGTTGACCATGGGCAAATCGTAAAAACCTACTCCATGTCAGTTCTCGGTAACGCCGCCGCGTCGGTTCGGTATAGTCCGGTTGAAATCGTCAAGGTTGAGCGCACAATCGTTTCGGGTATGCCGGACGTGAACCGGATTACAACGTCGCACGTTGAAAGCCAAAACCTGACCTTGCGGATGCATTGCCGCCGTCTGACCCGTTTGACGAACGCTTACAGCAAGAAATTTGAAAATTTTCAGGCTGCGGTTGCGCTGAACTTCGCGTATTACAACTTTTGCAAGACGCACAATTCATTGCGTATGACACCCGCACAAGCGGCTGGCGTCGAGAATAGCGCGTGGACGGTTGCCGAACTCATTGAACGCTGTGGCGAATAAAGATTACATCGAACGCTTGAACCAAGTGATATTCCACTTGCACAAGGCCAGCCCGACTTGGGTTGAATCTGTGCCGGTGGAAGAAATCTTTGGCGGCAAGGTCATTTGGAAAGGCGTCGTGGAAGTGTTCACGCTCGCCAATCATCCGAAGGCCAAGCGTTGCTTCGCATGGTCGCACAGGGACGGCAAGGATGATTCTGACGAGCGATTTGTGGCCGTGCTGGAAATCCCGCCAGTGGTATCGCCGGAAACGGCGGTCAAAGTTGCAATCGTGGCCGAAGTAAGGACGAAAAATTGAAAACCCAATTTCAAATTAGGACAACGCCCAATCTTTTTGTCATTTGACAACCCCTGAATTTTGTCGTCTGATTTCGGGCATGAAACATTATTTCCTCGTCTCGATAACCATTCCAAGCCGAGACGACCCCGCGCCGTGGCAATGGTGGCTTCAATTTTTAGAAATTCACGCAGCGCATAAAAAAATACCCGAAGGAAGCCAAAGGCTCGCTGACAATGTATGGCTGCTTGAACGAGACAATGGGATAAATTATCTAGCGTCTCTGATTTCCGAAGCCGCGCCGCGCAAATTAAAGCATCAAGTTCTTTTCTTGATGTCCGATGATGTCTCAAAAATGGCTTCACAGGCCACCCCCTAAAATCTCATAAAAACCTTGTGAATAAAGGCTGTTTTTTAGGGTGATTAAGTGATTTGTTCCCTAATTGAAACTATGAACTGATTCCAGGCAAAACTTTTAATTCGTTTGGGGAGGCCAAAAGGCCGTCTTATAAGTTTTCAAAATATTCTTACTTGCCAGAAGCTCATGGTGGGAGGAGATACTTTACGTGACGGAAAGTGATTTCACCAGTGCCGCCCGTAGACTCTCCGATGGAACCGGAGGTGCCTGTCAGACCCCAGGCGTAAGCCCCCGAACTGCTCATATTGAAC
>Ga0181537_10000331_pt1 | contig 44665 bp, 31 predicted proteins | sample PEATcosm2014_Bin_39_FD_119765 | JGI IMG/M metagenome (GOLD analysis project Ga0181537, IMG submission 119765) | Peatland microbial communities from MTU Mesocosm Facility, Houghton, MI, USA - PEATcosm2014_Bin23_10_metaG | ecosystem: Environmental > Terrestrial > Soil > Wetlands > Peat | place...
AACACCGCGCTGCCTGGCACCTGCGAATCACGCCGCTCATAACGCGCTAAAGGGCATCCGGCCGTCCCGCTGCGCGCTGAGCTACTCCGGATGGGTCGCTTACCTCCATGTAAGCTCCATTGCGCGCTGCCTTGCGGCACCGGCTCCGGGGCTCACGCCGCTGCGCAAGCTGCCCGGCCCCTGGATATGGAGGCGCTCGCTGCCACTCGCAAGGGGCCCTTACTAGGCCCCCCGCGGGCGACGGGTGCCGGCGCCGGCAGCGCCGCCACCGGTGCGGCGGCGACCGGCCGCCGGCGCGGAGGCCGAGACCGTCGTCACCTCGCCCACATCGCCGACATCGACCAGCTCGTCGAGCTCGGATTCGGCCACGACCGGCTGCGCGGCGCCGGCCTCGGCAGCCACCACTTCCGCACCCGGCACGGCCTCCGGGGCTGGCGCGGCGGTTGGCCGGCGGCGCACCGGCACCGGGGCCTTGCGTGAACGGACGCTGGCGCCTGGGCGGCCAGCGCGCGCGGGCTTGCCGCCGCCGGGGCGGCGCTGGGGCTGGCCTTCGGCATCCAGCTCCACGAACTCATCCTCACCGACGCTGACCTGGGGTACCGAGGCGCGGCCCTCGATGACCGCATCGGCGACCGCCGCGGCGTACAGGCGGATGGCGCGCATCGCATCGTCATTGCCCGGCACGATGTGATCGATGCCATCGGGCGAGCAGTTGGTGTCGACAATGGCGACCACCGGGATGCCGAGCTTCTTGGCCTCGTGGATCGCGATGTGCTCATGGCCGACATCGATCACGAACAGCACGTCCGGGAGCGATTCCATCTGCTTGATGCCCCCGAGGCTCTTCTCGAGCTTGATCATCTCGCGGCGCAGCTGGGTCGCCTCCTTCTTGCCGCGCTTCTCGATCTGGCCGCTGGCGGTGAGCTCCTGGAGCTCGAGCAGGCGCTTGATCGACTGGCGCACGGTCTTGAAGTTCGTGAGCATGCCGCCCAGCCAGCGCTGGTTCACGTACGGCATCTCGCAGCGCATCGCCTCAGCGGCGATCGCATCGCGCGCCGAGCGCTTGGTGCCGACGAACAGCACGCGGCCGCCATCGGCCACCACGCGCTTGATGAAGGTGGCCGCATCCGCAAACAGCGGCTGGGTCTTTTCCAGATTGATGATATGGATCCGGTTACGCTCGCCGAAGATATAAGGGGCCATCTTCGGGTTCCAGAAGCGGGTCTGATGTCCGAAATGGACGCCCGCTTCCAGCATCTGTCGCATTGACACGCTGGACATGCACTAATCCTCTACGTCTCGGGTTATGGGCCTCCGCGCATCCTTGATCGGCGATCTGGGACCGGAACCTAAGCCTCGCTGTTAGCAGAGGCGTATCAAGGATCCGGCCTGAGCAGACACCCGGCCGCAAGTTACTGATGCGCGTGTGGATTTGTTTGCGAAAAAACGCCGCGCTTTATACCATGAACTTCCCAGCCAAACAATGCCTTAGCCGGCAAGGTCGCCAACCCCATGCTGCGTACCCCCCAGGGTCTGATCAAGACACGCGAAGAGCAGGAAAAACTGCGGGTTGCCGGGCGCCTGACCGCCTCGATCCTCGACATGATCGAGCCGCATGTGGTCCCGGGCATCAGTACCGATGAGCTGGATGCGATCTGCAACGATTTCATCCACCGCGAGCTCAAGGCGACCCCGGCGAATGTCGGCTACCGCGGCTTCCCCAAGACGGTCTGCGCCTCGGTCAACCACGTGGTCTGCCATGGCATCCCGAACGATCGGGTGCTCAAGGCCGGGGATATCGTCAACATCGATGTGGCGATCATCAAGGATGGCTATCACGGGGATACCAGCCGCATGTACTACGCCGGCAAGCCGACCGTGCTCGGCCAGCGCCTCTCGGAGACCTGCTACGCGGCGATGCACCGCGGCATCGCCGTGGTGCGCCCGGGTGCGTTCCTGGGCGATATCGGCCATGCGATCCAGAGCTACTCGGAAGCCGAGGGCTTCTCGGTGGTGCGCGAATACTGCGGCCATGGGGTCGGACGCGAGTACCATGAAGACCCGCAGGTGTTGCACTACGGTCTGCCCGGCACCGGGCTGGAGCTGCGCGAAGGGATGGTCTTTACGATCGAACCGATGATCAACTCCGGCAAGCGCTTCACGCGCGTGCTGCCCGATGGCTGGACCGTGGTCACGAAGGATCACTCGCTCTCGGCCCAGTGGGAGCACATGGTCCTCGTGACCGCCAGCGGCCACGAGATCCTCACCGTGGGCGCGAACGGCCGCACCTGAAGTCTTTCGGTAACCGCCCCCATGTCTGTCACGGACGCCGCGGTGCTCGAGGAACTGACCCCCGAGCCGCCACCGGGACTTGACTGGCCGCTGCTCGCGCGGCTGCCCGAGCGCCTGGCCGCCGCCAACGGCTCGGCCGCAGCGTGCCGCGAGCTGCTGAGCACGGCGCACGAGGAACTCAAGGCGCGCTTCCTTGCCGATGAACCGGTCGAAGCGCTGGTGCGCGCCCGCGCCGCCTTTACCGATGTCGTGCTGCGCATGCTCTGGGCGCAGCAGCTCGAGGCCGCCCTGGCGCAGCGGCTGTGCCTGGTCGCGGTCGGCGGCTACGGGCGTGGCGAGCTGCACCCCTACTCCGATGTCGATCTGCTGGTGCTGGTGCCCACCCCGCTCGATGGCAGCGAGCGCAGCCAGGTCGAGACGCTGGTGGCGTTCCTGTGGGACATCGGCCTCGAGGTCGGGCACAGCGTGCGCACGGTGCAGGAATGCGCCGAGGAGAGCGCCGCTGATGTCGGCGTGATGACCACGCTGCTCGAGGCGCGCCACCTGGCCGGCTCCGTCGAGCTGCTGGCGGCGATGCGCCTGGCGCTGGCACCGAGCAGGATCTGGCCGGTGCGGGAATTCTTCGAGGCCAAGCTGCGCGAGCAGCAGGCGCGCCACGTCAAGGCCAATGACACCGCCTATAACCTCGAGCCCAACCTCAAGACCGGCCCCGGGGGCCTGCGCGACATCCAGACCATCGCCTGGGTCGCCAAGCGCCACTTCGGGGCCGAGTCGCTCGATGAACTGCTGACCCACGGGTTCCTGACGCCCTCGGAGCTGCGCCGCCTGCGCAGCGCCCAGAGCTTCCTGTGGAAGATCCGCTTTGGCCTGCACACGATCGCCGCGCGCCACGAGGATAGGCTGCTGTTCGACTACCAGATCCGCCTCGCGCAGAGTTTCGGCTACGAGGATGCCTCCTACACGCTCGCGGTCGAGCAGCTGATGCAGCGCTACTACCGCACGGCGATCGATGTGCGGCTGCTCAACGAACTGCTGCTGCAGCTGTTCCGCGAGGCGATCCTGACCGACCAGGAACCGCCGGTGCCGCTCAACGCCCGCTTCCAGGTGCGCCACGAGTATCTCGAGGCGATCCACGAGGATGTGTTCGCGCGCCAGCCCTCCTCGCTCCTCGAGCTGTTCGTGCTCTTGCAGCAGAACCCGCAGATCAAGGGCGTGCGCGCCGGCACGATCCGCGCCGTGGCACGCAACCTGTGGCTGATCGATGAGGAGTTTCGCCAGAACCCGCGCAACCACCGCCTGTTCCTCGAGATCCTGCGCGCGCCGCGCGGCGTGACCCACGAGCTGCGGCGCATGAAGGACTACGGCGTGCTGGGGCGCTACATCCCGGCCTTTGGCCGCGTCGTCGGGCGCATGCAGTACGATCTTTATCACGCCTACACGGTCGATGCGCACACGCTGTTCGTGGTCAGCAACGCGCGGCGCCTGGCGATCCCGGAGTTCAACCACGAGCTGCCGCTCGTGTCGGCGATCATGCAGGTGCTACCGAAGCCCGAGATCGTGTACCTGGGCGCCCTGTTCCACGATATCGCCAAGGGCCGCGGCGGTGATCACTCGGATCTGGGCGCCGTCGATGCCGAGTCCTTCTGCCTCGAGCAGGGCCTGAGCCGCTATGACGCGCGCCTGGTCGCGTGGCTGGTCAAGGATCACCTGATCTTCTCGATCACGGCGCAGAAGCAGGATATCGGCGATCCGCAGGTGATCGCCGAGTTCGCGCGCCGCATCGGCGATGAGACGCACCTCGATTACCTCTACGTGCTGACCTGCGCCGATGTGCGCGGCACGAACCCGAAGCTGTGGAACAGCTGGAAGATGGCGCTGTTCCAGGACTTCTACGAGAAGGTCAAGCGCGCGCTGCGCCGGGGCCTCGAGGTGCCGGTCGACCAGGAGGAGCTGGTGCGCAGCAACCAGTCGGCCGCACGCAGCGCGCTCGCCGGCTCCGGACTGTCGGCCGAGGCGATCGAGCGCACCTGGGCCAAGCTGCCGACGGCCTACTTCGTGCGCCAGACGCCCGAGGAGATCGCCCGCCACACGCGCGTGCTCGCCGGCCGCGGCAGCGCCATCGATGAGCCGGTCGTGTCGGTCGTGCCGCAGACCGAGCGCGGCACGACCTCGGTGCTGATCTACGCCCCGCACCGCCGCCACGGCTTTGCGCGCGCCACCGCGGTGCTCGATCAGCTCGGGGTCACGATCGTCGATGCCCAGATCCTGCCCGTAGGCAATGGCTTCTCGCTCGATTCCTACCATGTGCTCGAGGAGGATGGCACCGTGATCAGCGACAGCGAGCGGCTGCGCGAGATCGAGCAGGGACTCTCCGGATCGATCCAGCGCCCCGAGGAAGCGCCGCTGAATGTCTCGCGCCGCGCGGCGCGGCAGCTGCGCGTGTTCAACACGCCGACCCACATCACGATCAGCGTCGATGAGCGCAATCGCCGCTCGGTGCTCGAGCTGGTGGCCGGGGACCGGCCGGGCCTCTTGTGCGATGTCGGCAAGGTGCTGTGGGAAGAGCGCATCGACCTGCAGGGCGCGCGCATCAGCACGCTGGGCGAGCGGGCCGAGGATGTGTTCTACATCACCGATCGGGCCCAGGAGCCACTGGCCGAGAGCGCCGCGGAGCGGCTGCGCCTGCGGCTGACCGAAACCCTGAGTCCCGCGACCCGATGAATCCGGCGCTCGGCCGCCTCAACGCCTATCCGTTCGAGCGCATCGCGAGCCTGCTCGCAACGAGCCACCCCGCGCCCGAGTTTACGCCGATCAGCCTCGCGATCGGCGAGCCCAAGCATGCCGCACCGGATTTCGTGCTTGCGGCGCTGGCCGCCAACCTGCACCAGCTCGACAGCTATCCGGCCACGCGCGGCCTGCCGGTGCTGCGCAACGCCATGGCCGCAGCCCTCACGCGCCGCTGCCTCAGCGGCGGCGCGCCGCTCGATCCGGAGCGCATGGTGCTGCCGGTCAATGGCACGCGCGAAGGCCTGTTTGCGATCGTGCAGGCAATGATCGATCCGGCGCGCGCGCCGATCGTCGCGATGCCCAATCCCTGCTACCAGATCTACGAGGGCGCCGCGATCCTGGCCGGGGCCGAACCGTATTACCTGAACACGAGCGCGGCAAACCGCTTCGTGCCGGATCTGGAGGCGGTGCCGGAGGCGATCTGGCAGCGCTGCCAGCTGCTGATCCTGTGCTCCCCGGGCAACCCCACCGGCGCGGTGCTGTCACTCGAGTACCTGCGCCACGCGCTCGCGCTCGCCGATCGCTACGACTTTCTGGTGGTGGCCGATGAGTGCTACGCCGATCTGTATCTCGATGAGTCGCATCCGCCCCCCTCGCTGCTGGAGGCCGCGCGGCTCGCGGGGCGCAGCGAGTTCGAACGCTGCCTGGTGTTCCACAGCCTCTCCAAGCGCTCGAGCGTGCCGGGGCTGCGCTCCGGGCTGGTCGCCGGGGATCCGACGCTGATCAGCCAGTTCCTGCTCTATCGCACCTACCATGGCTGTGCGATGAGCGTGCCGGTGCAGCTGGCGAGCGTCCCGGCGTGGGAGGATGAGGAGCACGTGCGCGTCAACCGCGCGCTCTATCGCGAGAAGTTCGCGAAAGTCTTGCCGATCCTCGAGCCGCTGCTCGACATGCCGGTACCGCAGGGCGCGTTCTATCTGTGGCCGGAGGTCGGTGGGGATGATGCGCGCTTCACGCGCGAGCTCTTTGAGCGCAAGCACCTCAGGGTCGTGCCCGGCAGTTACCTGGCGCGGGATACGCCCGAGGGGAATCCCGGGCGCGGCCGGGTGCGCATCTCGCTGGTCCCGAGCGTAGCCGAGTGCGTCGCGGCCGCCGCCCGCATCCGCGATTATCTGACGGAGCCGCGCGCCTAAGGCGCAGCGCGCTGCACGGCGCTGCGCGCGCCCAGCAGCGCGCGCCACCAGGGTTCCTGATCCAGGTACCACTGGAAGGTGGCCGCCAGCCCCTGCTCGATGCGCGTCTCGGGCGCGAAGCCGAGCTCGCGCTCGGCCTTGCTGCAGTCAATCGCGTAACGCCGATCGTGTCCCGGGCGGTCGGTGACAAAGCTGATCAGGGTATCGCTGCGTGCTCCACTGGCCGCGGGTGAGCGCGGAAAGCGCCTCCTGAGCGCCGGCTGCGCCGCGAAGGCCGCATCGGCAATCGCACACAATGAATGCACCAGCGTCAGGTTCTCGCACTCGGCGCGGCCGCCGATATTGTAGGTCTGCCCGGCGCTGCCTCTGAGCAGCACCTGCTCGATGCCGCGGCAGTGATCCGAGACATGCAGCCAGTCGCGCACGTTCCTGCCATCCCCATACACCGGCAGCGGCTGGCCCTCGAGGATATGGACGATCATCAGTGGAATCAGTTTTTCCGGAAAATGAAACGGCCCGTAGTTGTTCGAGCAGTTGGAGATCGTGGTCTGGAGCCCAAAGGTGTGGTGATAGGCGCGCACCAGGTGGTCCGAGGCGGCCTTGCTGGCTGAATAGGGGGAGTTGGGCTGGTAGAGGCTGCTCTCGGTGAAGGCCGGGTCGGTGGCACTCAGGGAGCCATAGACCTCATCGGTCGAGACATGATGGAAGCGGTGCGCGCTCTGGCGCTGCTCGAGCAGCCACACCTTGCGCGCCGCCTTGAGCAAGGAGTGCGTGCCGATGATGTTGGTCTGAAGAAACGCATCCGGTCCGCTGATCGAGCGATCGACATGGGACTCGGCCGCAAAATGCACCAGCGTGTCGAGCCCCTCATCGCGCAGCAACGTCTCGATGAGCGCCGTGTCGCAGATATTGCCGTGGACGAAGCGCAGCTCGCTGCGGTTCGCCACCGCATCGAGGTTCGCCCGGTTGCCGGCGTAGGTCAGCGCATCGAGCACCACGAGGCGCTCACCCGGATGCACCCTGAGCCAGTGATGCACGAAGTTGGCGCCAATGAAGCCGGCGCCGCCGGTAACGAGCAGTCTACGCATGGGGCAGTTCATCCAGTACGGCGCGCAGCGGCGTGCGCCAGTGATCGGGTGCGAAGCCGAGCGCCGCGATGGTGCTGCGCTTATCGAGCAGGCTGATGCGCGGGCGCCGCGCCGGCGTCGGAAAATCCTCGGTCGCGATCGGCGTGATCTCGATTGCGCGATTCAGGAGCCCGCGCACGCGGGCATCCTCGGCGATCGCCACTGCAAAATCGTACCAGCTGGCAACGCCCGCATCGCTCCAGTGGTAGAGGCCGGTCAGGCCCGGCCGCGCGGCCAGCACCCACAACATGTCGGCAAGCGGTGCGGCCGCGGTCGGCGTGCCGATCTGGTCGGCCACCACACGCACGGCACCGCGCTCGCGCATCAGGCGCAGCATCGTGTGCACGAAGTTGCGCCCATGCACGCCGTAGACCCAGGCGGTGCGCACGATGGCTGAGTGATCCGGCAAGGTTTCAAGCACGGCGCGCTCGCCATCGAGCTTGGAGGCGCCATAGACATTGAGCGGGTTGGGCGTATCGCTTATCAAATACGGTTGGGTGCTCGCGCCATCGAACACGTAATCGGTGGAGATGTGGATCAGCCGGCAGTGGCCGAGGCGCGCGGCGGCCAGCGCCAGCGCGCGCGGCGCGAGCGCATTCAGTGCCCAGGCGGCATCGCGCTCGCTCTCGGCCTTGTCGACCGCGGTGTAGGCCGCAGCATTGAGGATGTGGGTGGGCTGGAACTCCTCGATCACCTGCGCGATCGCCCTCGCATCGGTGATATCGAGTGAGGCGCGCTCGAGCGCGCGCAAGCTCGCGGCGGCCGGCGCCCGGCGCACAAGCTCGCGACCCAGCTGGCCGCCCGCGCCGGTGATCAGCACTCTCACGGGAAGCGCTCAGCGTCCTTGAACAGCGGCGCGCTCGCATCCTTCGGCGACAGGAGCGGTGCCATACCGGCACTCAGCGGCCAGGCGATGGCCACGTCCGGATCATCCCAGCGTACCGAGCGCTCATAGGCCGGGGCGTAGAAATCGGTGCACTTGTAGAGAAAATCCACGCGCTCGCTCAGCGCGAGGTAGCCGTGGGCAAATCCGGGGGGCACCCACAGCATCTGCTGGTTCTGGGCGCTCAGTTCAAAGCCCACCCACTGGCCAAAGGTCGGCGAACTGCTGCGCATGTCGACCGCGACATCAAAGGCCGCGCCCTGCACGACGCGCACCAGCTTTCCCTGCGGCTGCTGGATCTGGTAGTGCAGACCGCGCAGCGTATGGCGGATCGAATGCGAGTGATTGTCCTGCACGAAATGCGCCTCGATGCCGGCAGCGGCGAATTTCTGCTCCTGCCAGGTCTCGGAGAAGTAGCCGCGATCATCGCCATAGGCCTTGGGCTGGATGCGCACCACGCCGCTCAAGCGGGTCGGGAAGAATTCCATCTCGGGTCAGACTCCATCGGCCAGCAGGCCGAGCAGGTAGGCGCCGTAGCCGGTCTTGGCCAGCGGACGCGCGAGCGCTTCGAGCTGCGCCGCGCTGATGTAGCCGGCGCGATAGGCGATCTCCTCGGGGCAGCTGACTTTGAGCCCCTGGCGGTTCTCGATCGCCTCGATGAAGTTCGAGGCCTGCAGCAGCGATTCGTGCGTGCCGGTATCGAGCCAGGCGATGCCACGGCCCATCAGGTCCACGAGCAGCTCGCGCCGCTCGAGGTAGACGCGGTTCACATCGGTGATCTCGAGCTCCCCGCGCGCCGAGGGCTTCAGATCGCGCGCGATGTCGAGCACCGCGTTGTCATAGAAGTACAGTCCGGTGACCGCATAGTTGGACTTCGGAGCGGCCGGTTTCTCCTCGATGCCCAGGGCGCGCCCGCCGCTGTCAAAGTGCACCACGCCATAACGCTGCGGGTCCTTGACGTGGTAGGCAAACACGGTCGCACCGCTGCTGCGTGTGGCCGCGGCGCGCAACTGCTCGGGCAATCCGTGCCCGTAATAGATGTTGTCGCCAAGGACCAGTGCCGAGGGACCGTTGCCGACAAAGCTCCGCCCGATGAGGAACGCCTGCGCCAGGCCCTCGGGGCGCGGCTGCTCGGCGTAGCTGATCGCGAGCCCCCACTGCTGGCCATCGCCCAGCAGGCGCTGGAACGCCGGCAGGTCGATCGGCGTCGAGATGATCAGCAGGTCGCGGATCCCGGCCAGCATCAGCGTCGAGAGCGGGTAATAGATCATGGGCTTGTCGTGGACCGGCAGCAGCTGCTTGCTGACGCCCAGGGTCACCGGATGCAAGCGTGTGCCCGAGCCACCGGCCAGGATGATGCCCTTGCGGGCGATTGGGGCAGTCATTCCTCATTATAGGGACCGCCCGGAAGAGGCGTCCACGCGCGGCCTGCGCAATCGTTCGTGCTGTGAACAATATCTGGGAATCGCGCGTCCGCTGCGTTCGGCTGGACGCGCTGCCGGCGCATCGGCACCCAGAAGGCTGTGGAGGCGACTACTCCCCCTCAGACATCGCCGGCGGTGGCTCGGTCTCGATCACCGGTGTCACGGCAATCGCTTCCGGCGCCGGCACCGGGCGTACGCGGGGTTTGTTCGTGACTGGCGGCGCGGCGATCGGCCGCACGGCGGGCTTCGCCTTCGCCTTGGGCGCCGCCTTCTTCGCCTTGGCCACGACGCTCGCCGCAGGTTTGGCCTTGGCCTTGCGCTTCGGTTTGGCCGATTTCTTGCGTGCGGCCGTCTTGCGCTTGGCGGCTGCGGCGGCCGCCTGGCTACCCTTCAGCGCAACCTCGGCTTCACGCCAGCGCTTGCGGGCCTGCTTGCTCAGCTTGCGGCTTTTCTTCAGCCGCGCCTTGAGCGTGCGCACCGACTCCTTGGCCGCCTTCGCTTCACGATGCAGCCGCTGCACTTCCTGTTCGCGCGCGCTCAACCCCTGCGCAGAGCCGACCGGTTTGCTGTTGCTTTTCTTTTTAGCCATCTCCCTACCCCTGGCGAACTGAAGGGCTATCGTCGGACAGTTACCGGCCAAGATCAAGCACTCGGGTGCCGGCGCAGCCCTTATGTCGAACCCCGGGCGAATTACAGTGCCGGAGGGGCGATTGAACCACCGGGCGCACCACACTGGACAGGGCGGCGCCCGACACGGCAGCATGCGCCGTCCGCCACTTCGCACCCAGGCCATGAGCACCCACGCACTACAACAGCGGCTCGAGAGCGCGTTCGAGCAGCGCGCGCACCTGAACCCGGGCAACGTCGATCCGGCCACCCGTGAGGCCATCGAGACCGCGATCGGGCTGCTGGATCGGGGCGAGCTGCGCATCGCCGAAAAGCAAGCCGGCGGCTGGGTCGTCAACGAGTGGCTCAAGAAAGCAGTGCTGCTGTATTTTCGCACCCACGAGAATGAAGTCTTCGAGGCCGGCTACACGCGCTTCTTTGACAAGGTGCCGCTCAAGTACACCGCGATGGCCTCTGCAGAGCTTGCAGCGGGCGGCGTGCGCATCGTGCCGAGCGCGATCGTACGGCGCGGGGCCCACATCGCCCCGGGTGCGATCCTGATGCCCTGCTACGTAAATATCGGCGCCTACGTCGGTGCCGGCACGATGGTCGACACCTGGGCGACCGTCGGTTCCTGTGCCCAGATCGGCAGGAACGTCCACCTCTCGGGCGGGGTCGGGATCGGTGGCGTGCTCGAGCCGCTGCAGGCGAGCCCGACGATCATCGAGGATAACTGCTTCATTGGCGCCCGATCAGAAGTCGTCGAGGGGGTCGTGGTCGGTGAAGGCTCGGTGATCTCGATGGGCGTGTTCCTCGGCCAGAGCACGCGCATCTATGACCGGACCACCGGCCACATCACGCAGGGGCGGATACCGCCAGGCTCGGTGGTCGTAGCGGGCAATCTGCCCGCCAAGGACGGCTCGCACAGCCTCTACTGCGCGGTGATCGTCAAGCACGTGGATGCGCAGACGCGGGCCAAGACCTCGATCAACGAACTGCTGCGCGCCGACTGAGGGGCGCGCCGCGCTGGAGGCTAGCCGTAGCGGCCGGTGATGTAATCTTCGGTCGCTTTCTTGTTCGGGTTCGTGAAGATCTTGCTGGTTTCATCGAACTCGACGATCTCACCCAGGTACATGAACGCCGTGTAGTCCGAGACGCGTGCGGCCTGCTGCATGTTGTGCGTCACGATCAGCACCGTGACCTGCTGGCGCAGCTCGGCGATCAGCTCCTCGATGCGCGCGGTAGCGATCGGATCGAGCGCCGAGGTCGGCTCATCGAACAGGATCATCTCGGGGTTGGTCGCCAGCGTGCGCGCGATGCACAGGCGCTGCTGCTGGCCGCCCGAGAGCGAGAGCCCCGAGCTTGCGAGGCGATCCTTGACCTCATCCCACAGCGCCGCCGAGCGCAGCGCCTTCTCCACTTCTTCCTCGATGCGCGCGCGCGAGCGCAGGCCGCGCACCCGCAGGCCGTAGGCAATGTTCTCGAAGATCGATTTGGGAAACGGGTTGGGCTTCTGGAACACCATGCCGATGCGCATGCGCACTTCGATCGGATCGACCTTCGGGTCCACCAGATTGATGTTCTCGGGCAGCAGCGTGATCTCCCCCTCGTAGCGCGTGCCGAGCTGCAGATCGTGCATGCGGTTGAAGCAGCGCAGGAACGTGCTCTTGCCGCAGCCGGAGGGGCCGATCAGCGCCGTGACCTGGCGCTCGCGCACTTCGATCGCCAGGTGCTTGAGCGCCTTGAATTCACCGTAGTAGAAACTGAAGTCGGTCGCACGGGCCTTGAGCTCCGCCTGCTGCGCGGCGGAGCGACGCGCTTCGTTGACGGCCAGGTGCATCGCGCGCCCGCTCGGCTTGGAGGGTATGACACCGGTATCGGTGTCGCTGGCCGGCAGGAACCCGGGGACGTCGTGCATGAGCGGCGGTCTCGGTGGCGCGGCGCTGAGCGGTTGTGCCAGTGGGGTCGACATAGGCGCGCTAGCCTAGCCCAACTGGCTTGTTCGTTGGTTACCGGATTGTGACAAAAAAACGCGCGAAACGCGCCTGCAGAGGCCAGCAGGACACGTAGCTGCTTGATTTGACTTGAAGACTCCCAGCTCTTGCAGGCTCAGCCCTGCCAGGCGCGGGCGGTGATCCTCGCCAGACCGAAGCTGTTGTCCACGCTATCCGATTAGGTCTTGAGTCCTCTATACAACAGCGGCGCGCCAGCTCCGCGCGGCTCCCGCGCGTGGCGTATTGCGCGCCTGCGGCGCTTGCACGGTCGCGATGACCGCGCGGTGGATTTCGTCATACGGCTGTAACACGGCGCCAACACAATGCCGGCGCTGTTTGATGCGGGCCGGTTCGAGCATCAACGGCGGCGAAAAGTTTTTTTGACTTTCGGTCTGCGGCATCAGGTGAGCACTGCTTCAGCGCCGGCCCTCAGTTGTCGGGAAACGCGCAAATTCTGGTGTGCCGCAGAGACAAACACGGGTTAACAGTTGCATAAATGAGACGTTCTTTCCTGACCCCAGGGGCGGCACATCAGTCCTCTATCCGCGCCTCTGAAAATCACAAATTCTTAAAAGGAGCACTCGCGGTGAGTAAATCAATCCAGTCTGTCGATGCACAGGCCGTTAGCAACTCTTCCATCCACCCGCTGAGCGCTGTAGGCAGCGCGCTGCTGTTCGGCGCGCTCCTGAGCGCCACGAGCGCGGCGCAGGCGCAAAGCGCGCCGCCGCCTGCCCCGATGGATGATGGCAGCCTGACCTGGCACGGCATCACACTCTCCGGCATTATCGATCTGGGCGTGCAGTACGAGAGCCACGGCGCCCCGATCAGTGATTACTTCCCGGCCGGCGCGAATGACATCGTCCAGGCCGACAGCATCGGCTCGGTCACCGGCATCACGCCGAACAATTTAAGCCAGTCGCAGATCAACCTCAGCGGCAAGGAGCCGATCGGCGGGGACTGGTCGGCGATCTTCAAGACCAGCACCTTCTTCAACCCGAACTCGGGCGACCTGAGCGATGCGCTCAAGTCCCTGACGCTGAACAACGGCAAGACCGCCCCCTACCAGACGACCGGCATCGACAGCAGTGTCGCCGGCCAGTTCTTTGCCGGCGGCGCCTACGTGGGCGTCAGCTCGCCGACCTTCGGCTCACTGACCTTCGGGCGCCAGACAACGCTCGCTGCGGACGGTGTCGCCAAGTACGACCCGAACTCCGCCTCGCAGGCCTTCTCGCTGGTGGGCCTGTCCGGCACGCCGGCGGGTGGCGGTGATACGCAGGATCGGCGCTGGGACGATTCGATCAAGTACACGCTCTCGACCAACGGCATCCATTTCGGAGCCATGTACAAGTTCGGCGGTGGTGACAACAGCGCCGCGGTGTTCAGCAACTCGATCGGCTCGGGCTATCAGTTCCAGGTCGGCGGCGAATTCGCCGGCTTCTCGCTCGATGCGTACTACCACAACTTCAAGGATGCGATCTCGGTCTCGGCCCTGAGCGCTTCCCAGGTGGCCGGCATTCCGATGCTGAACACCACCGACATCACCGGAACCACGGTGCTCGAGTGCGGTGCCTGCACGGTCGGCAACTCACTGTCCGCGACGATTTCGGATAACACGACCTGGTTCGTGATGGCCTCCTACGCCGCCGGCCCGGTGAAGATCTCCGGTGCCTACGAGTCGATCCAGTACGCCAATCCCTCGACCCCGCTGTCGCAGGGCTCGATCGACATCGGTGGCTACCTGCTCGCCTACACGACCAACACCAAGTTCACCACCGACAAGGATCTGAGCGTGTACTGGCTGGGCGCGAAGTGGGCCGCAACCCCGCAACTCGACCTGACGGCTGCGTTCTATGGCGAGAGCCAGAGTTTCTACAAGACCGGCACCGTGCTGACCGACTGCTCGAGCACGGCGCACGGCAACTGCAGTGGCACGCTGACCGCCTGGTCGCTGGCTGCGGTGTACCACTACAGCAAGCGCTTCGATGCCTATGCCGGGCTGATGGACAGCAGCGTGTCGGATGGCCTGGCAGCAGGCTACACCAACACCTCGACGATCGACCCGACCGTGGGTGTCCGCTTCAAGTTCTAACGGGACTGCCTCGTGTCACCTTCGATACGAGGCACCCTCAGGCACACCGAGCAACGCCTGACGGCCGCCATCAGCAATGATGGCGGCCGTTTTCGTATCCCCCGGCAACCGGCGCGCGCAAGTGCGGCATTTCTGCTAGAGCCCGAGTGTTTTCTGTATGTCTTTGGTCAGCAGGTAAGATGATAGCGATCAATAGCCGACGGCTCGAATCCGTAGTGTGCATAAAAGGCCATGGCAGCGTCATCTTTGGCGTGAACGAGTAGCGCGCGACAAATGCGCCTTCTCGGCCGGCGCCAAGCGCAGGGCTACTCGCTCGATTTTGGATTGTGCGGGCATCGGGAGGAGTTCCTCGTAGCTCAAGGTGGCAGGCGGTGCGTACATTGTACGTACAATACTGGCAATTGCATGCGCCCAGCGGTTGCAGCCCGGTAGTGCGCCGGCATTCCCAGCTTGTCCGCTCAGACCCACTGTGGATAGTGATTCTTCAGCCACCTTTCGACATCGATCGCAAACTTCCGCGTCCTCTTGAGTGGACCTGCGGGGTTGCATTTACGCAAAGTCAGTCGCCGCTCGCGCCTCCCAAGAAGGCAGACAGATCGCATCCCTGTTTGATAGGAGTACGATCCGTCCGAGATTCGTGCTGTCCCAGCCATCAGCGGCACAATGCGCTCGCTTCACAAGGCGTGAGTGTGTATGTATTTTCGATGGGGTATCAAAGAAAGTCAGCATCTGGCCGGGGCAGCGCCGCAGCACGTTGGCCAACACATTTTCAGCGCAATTACAGGGCGCGACGCACGACCTGCGATTGGCGCGTGGGTCTTCATTGCTCTCCTGGCCAGTGCACTTTCTGGATGTGCACTATCCAGCGCGATTGAGAAATGTGGTTTTCGCGGCTGCACGGGTGACGCAGCGATTACAGCGGAGATCGTGATGCAGTTCAGTCGCTGCTCCTTCCTGGAGCCCAATAAAATCACCGTGCAGACGCTGGATCATGTGGTGTATCTCAATGGTGCAGTGGTATCTGGCCTGGAGATCTCCACGGCTGAGTCGATCGCACTTCAGGTCCCGGGCGTGAGGCGAGTCATGAACTCAGTGGTTGTTCTGGGCTTTCGGTAACGCGAGTCGCGCTCGTGCCTGGTCATCGCCCGCGCTGGCTGCCGCTGAAGCGCCGGCTTGGACTGCTCGCGCTGCAAGCGTATGGTGAGGCGAGCGACGACATTCGGACCGCGTCATTAAATTGCCGCGAGAGTTCGTAGGTTCAGACGGCCCGGCAACCGCGCCGGTGGCGCGAGCCAGGTCACCAATGGCAATTATTACTGAGCAGTTGCGGCACCCCGGTTGCCGAGCGCCCGACCATCTCTCCCTCGACAGTTTTGACCTGTCCGACGCCGCGGTATTCCCCCCGGGGTGCGTACGCTACACGTGCGAAGTGCAAGGGCTGCACCGGACCAGCGCGTTTTTTAATCTGGCTCTTATGTCTGGCTGGTTAAATCAACCGAGTCTGAAGGTGATCCATGCGAATGCTCGTTGTGGAAGATGACCGGAAGGTTGCTGATTTCGTGGCGCGAGGCCTGCGGGCCGAGAGCTTCGCGGTCGATGTCGTGCACGATGGGATTGCCGGTGAGCAGTACATGCTCAGCTACCCCTACGACCTGCTGATTCTGGATCTCATGCTGCCAAAGCTGAGCGGCACGGCGTTGCTCTCCGAAGTACGCCGCATGCGCCCCGACCTTCCCGTGCTGATCCTGAGCGCCCGCGATGCAATCAGCGACAAGGTGCGCCACTTCGAAGCCGGTGCCGATGACTATCTCACCAAGCCGTTCGACCTCTCCGAACTTATTGTTCGAATCAAGGCCTTGTTGCGCCGCGCCCCGATCGAGCGCTCGGCCACACTGCAGGTCGCTGACCTGCAGGTCGATCGGGTCTCCCAGCTGGTTCGTCGGGCTGATCAGCGCATCGAGCTGACCGCGAAGGAATTTGCGCTGCTCGATTGCCTGATGTCGACGCCGGGCCGCGTGATGTCCCGGGAGATGATCATCAACAGCGTCTGGGACCAGAGCTTTGAGGGTCTCTCGACCATTGTGGACGTCTACGTCCGCTACCTGCGCCGGAAAATCGACGAGCCTTTCAGCAAGAAGCTCATTCACACCGTGCGCGGTGTCGGATATTGCATCCGCGATCCGGAGGCTCGGTGAATTATCGCTCGATTGCTGCGCGCCTGTCCCTGTGGTACGCGCTGCTGCTCAGCATCGCCTTCGCACTGGTAGGTTTCATAACTTATTTTGGCGTAGAGCATTACCTGCGCGCGACGCAAAGCGAGGTTCTCTATCGCCGGGTTCAGCAGGTGGTGCAGATACTGCAGATCAACCCGAGCACTTCTGATCCCGATGCGCTCGCTGCACGCCTGGAGCTGCAGCTGGCACCGGAGTTCACGAACCGGCTGTTGCGCATCACCCGCTGGCCATCCACACGGATATTTCTGTCCGGGGAGCCTGCCGACCATGGCTTCAATCCGGCACAAGTGCCGGCCGCCGTCGTCTGGCCGCAGCAGTTTGAACTTCAGAGGCTGACGCTAGCCAATGGCACGCCGCTGCTGATGGGCCGCATCCGGGCCGCGACGGCCAGCGGAGATTACCTGATCGAGATAGGCACATCACTCGCGGCCGCGGAGGCCCTGCGTGATCACCTGCTGGCCATACTGGCCCTGATCCTGCCGGTGCTGGTGCTGCTGGCCGCGAGCGGTGGCTACTTGCTGGTGGGTCGGGCACTGCGCCCGGTGGATGAAATGACCCAGACAGCGGCCAGCATCAGCATTGGCGACCTGGATGCCCGGCTGCCCGTGCCACGCACCGGCGATGCCCTCGAGCGCCTCTCGGTGGCCTTGAATGAGATGCTCGGGCGATTGCGCGAGTCGCTGCGTATTTCACAGCGCTTTCTGGCCGATGCCTCGCACGAGCTTCGCACCCCGTTGACCATCGTCAAGGGTGAGCTGGAGGCTCTGGCCTCATCGCCTGAGTGTGGACCCGCGACGATCGATGCCATAGGCAGCGTCCTGGAGGAAGTCGCGCGCCTGAAACATCTGGTCGAGGGGCTGATGGCGATCTCCCGCCTCGATGCCGGGGATGCCAAGCGCGAACTGGTCCATATCGATCTGATGGAACTGGTTGCCACCACCACCGAGCAGATGCGTCTGGTGGCCGAGGATGCTGGCATTGGCCTGGAATGTGCCAATCTGCAATCGGTGACTGTCATGGGCGATCGCGGCCGCCTGCAGCAGGTGGTGGTCAATCTGCTCGACAATGCCATCAAGTACACGCCGCGCGGCGGTAGTGTCCGGATCAATACCCTGCGCTCGGGCCGGGATGGCGTGCTGGTGATTCGCGACACCGGCATCGGCATACCCGGCGAAGCGCTTGGCCACGTGTTCGAGCGCTTCTATCGGGTCGATGAGGCCCGCTCCCGGGACAGCGGCGGCGTGGGCCTGGGCCTCGCAATCGTCAAAGCCATCTGCAATGCCCATGGTGCCTCGATCGAGGTGATGAGCACGGTCGGTGTCGGCAGCCACTTCAGCATCCGTTTTCCGCTGGCACGGGACTCCACCGTGCGCCTGATACCGAACTCGTCAACACTGAGCGCGCCACCGGTGAGCCCCGCGGCGCCGGGTGGGAGCTGAAGGTGTCGCAGTGCAGGGGACGCTCCCCAGATGCCCGAGCTTGGACCTCGACCCGCGTGCGGCCACTTAGCGCCCAGGGATAAGCGACGCGTATGTCCCCTGTGCGCTTTGTCCTGAAGCATCCCTATACGGTGGCCGCCGCGCTGCTGCTGGTCAGTCTGCTCGGCCTGGGTGCGGCGCTGCGCATGCCGGTGGACATTTTCCCCGAAATCAACATTCCGGTCGTCAGCGTGGTGTGGACCTACGGCGGCATGAGCGCCACGGACATCCAGAACCGGATACTTTCGTTCCACGAGCGCCAGATGGCCTCGCTGGTCGATGACATCTCGCGCATCGAGGCCACCAGCTACGAGGGCGTCGGGGTCGAGAAGGTCTACCTGCACGAGGGCGCGGATGTCAGCCGCGCGGTCTCGCAGCTGGCCAGCAGCGCACTGGTGGTACTCAAGTACATGCCCCCGAACATCACGCCGCCGATGGTGCTGCGCTACGGGGCGACCGACGTGCCGATCATCCAGCTGAGTCTGGCCAGCACCAGCCTGCCCGACACCAAACTCAATGATCTGGGGCAGAACATCATCCGCCCGGATCTCGCGGTCGTGCATGGCGCCGAGGTCCCTCAGCCCTATGGCGGCAAGCCGCGCGTCATCATGGCCGATCTGGACCCGCAGGCCCTCGCGGCGCGCGGCCTCTCGCCAGCGGACGTCAGCGACGCCCTGCAGCGCCAGAACGTGATCCTGCCGGCCGGCGATGTCAAGATCGGCACCAAGGACTATCCGCTGGCGATGAACAGCAGCCCGGATGCCATCGATGCCATCAACTCCTTTCCCGTCGCGCAGATCGCCGGCAGCACAGTATTCATGCGCGACATCGCGCACGTGCACGATGGCTTCCAGGTGCAGACCAATTCCGTGTCGGTCGATGGAACGCCCGGTGCGCTGATCACGATCCGCAAGACCGGCGGCGTGTCCACGCTGGCGGTGATCGATGGCGTACGCGCAGCACTCACGGATATCCGCAAGGTGATGCCTGCCGGGGTCACGATCAAGCCGCTGTTTGATCAATCGATCTTCGTCAATGCCGCACTCTCCAGCGTCAAGATCGGCGGCATGATGGCGGCCGGGCTTACAGCACTGATGATCTTGCTGTTCCTCGGCAACTGGCGACTGACGCTGATCATCCTGGCGGCAATCCCGCTCTCGATCATTGCCGCACTGCTGATGCTCTATGTCGGCGGCCAGACGCTGAACACGATGACACTGGGCGGCTTCGCCCTGGCGGTGGGCATACTGGTCGACAACAGCACCGTCGTGATCGAGAACATCGAGCGGCACCTGAGTCTTGGAGAGCCGCTGGCCGAGGCCATCGCCGATGGCGCCAATGAAGTCGCGGTACCGACGATGCTGGCCACGCTGTGCATCTGCATCGTGTTCGTGCCGGTATTTCTGCTGCAGGGCACGGCCAAGTACCTGTTCTCGCCCCTGTCCCTCTCGGTCTGTCTTGCGTTGCTCGCGAGCCTTGTCCTGTCATTCACGATGGTGCCGGTGCTGTTCCTGTACCTGATGCGCGCCCGGCATGCCGCGGCCCATAAAGAGGTCCCGGTGGGCTCAACCCCCGATGTCAAGCAGAACCTGTTCATGCACGCCCATTTGCGCTTCAATCAGGGCTTTGAGCGCATGCGCGAGGCGTATCGGGGGCTGCTCGCATGGACGCTGGTCGAGTCGCGCCGGACCATAGCGTTCTTCGGCGTGCTGATGGTCGGCTCGCTGCTGCTTTTCCCGCTGCTGGGCCGGGACTTCTTCCCGCAGGTCGATGCCGGCCAGTTTCGGCTGCATGTGCGGGCACCAGCGGGTACGCGGCTTGAGCAGACTCAGGCGGATTTCTCACGAGTTGAATCAACCATCCGCAAGATTGCGGGTGCCGGCCAGATTGACACCGTACTCAACAACATCGGCCTGCCCTACAGCGGCATGAATATCGCCCTGAGCGATTCGGCTACGGTCGGTCCAATGGATGGTGAGATCCTGGTTTCACTCAAGGCGCATCACACCCCCACCGCCAGGCTGGTTGCTCAACTGCGCCGGGAGCTGCCCAAGCAGTTTCCCTCCATGCAGTTCTTCTTCCAGCCGGCCGATATCGTGGACCAGGTACTGAACTTCGGACAGCCGGCGCCGATTGACATCCGGATCTCCGGGCCCGACAGCCAGGCGGCCTACGCGCTGGCGGGCAAACTTACGCACGATCTTAAGCAGGTTCCGGGCGTCGTCGACTCCCATATTTTCCAGGTTCCCGATGCACCCTCGCTCAATGTCAATGTGGATCGCTCCATTGCGATGCAAATGGGGCTCGAGCAGCGTGCGACCGCTACCGACGTGCTGGTGGCGACGAACAGCAGTGCCCAGAGCGCGCCAAACTTCTGGATCGATCCGCGCAACCAGGTCAGCTACCCCCTCGTGGTGCAGCTGCCGACCTACCACATCGATTCAACGCATGAGCTCTGGACCATGCCGGTCGGGTCCGGGACCAATGGCGGGCGAAGTCCCATGCTGATGAACATCGCGAGCTTCCAGCGCGGTGTCGAGCCGCTCGTGCTCTCCCAGCTCAATATCCGACCCGTGTTCGACGTGCACGCCGATGTGCAGGACCGTGATCTGTATTCGGCCGCCCAGGCGATTGACAAGGTCATCCAGGCCGACCGGCCCGACGCCAAGAGCGCAACGACAGTTACGCTCAGCGGTCAGGTCGAGACCATGCGAGAAAGCTATACCGGATTGTTTTCCGGCATGGCCCTGGCCGTCATCCTGGTTTACCTGTTCCTCGTCATTAACTTCCAGAGCTGGATCGATCCGCTCATCGTTCTGGTCGCGGTGCCCTTTGCGCTGAGCGGCGTCATGTGGATGCTCTACCTGAGCGGCACGCACCTGAGCGTACCGGCGCTGATGGGCACTCTGATGTGCATCGGCCTGACGACCGCCAACAGCATTCTGGTGGTGAGTTTCGCCAATCAGCGGATGGATGCGGGCGATGATGCTGCCACCGCAGCGGCTGGCGCGGGCTTCACCCGCATGCGCCCGGTGCTGATGACCGCGGGCGCCATGGTGCTCGGCATGATCCCGATGGCCCTCGGCGTCGGTGAGGGCGGTGAGCAGAATGCACCGCTCGCCCGCGCCGTGATCGGCGGCCTGCTGTTTGCCACCTTTGCCACCCTGGTACTGGTGCCTACAGCCTATCGATTGCTGCGGAAAGGCCCCGCTGCCCAAACCCACCCTCCGGGAGACACGCTTGTCCACCATTGAGACCGACCAGAGACTGAAGCGCGCTGCCATTTGGATTGCGGTCATCCTGATAGTGGCTTTTCTACTGGTATTTTGCATCAAGGCCTATCGCGCACACCGCCTTGCCAAGGAGACCGCTGCCGCATCGGCGGCCCTGCCCACCGTAGAGGTCATCAAAGTGGGTGGCACCGATGCCAAGGGCTTGCTCACGCTGCCTGGGGAGACCGCAGCCTGGTACGAAAGCACCATCTTTGCGCGCGTCAGTGGCTTCGTCGCAAGCTGGCATGCTGACATCGGAGATCACGTGCAGGCCGGAGAAGTTCTGGCGCGCATTGACACGCCCGAACTGGATGCCGAACTGCAGGCAGCGCAGGCGAAGCTTGAAGTCTCCAGGGCCCAGGTCAAGGTCAAGGAGGCGGACGCCGCATTTGCCACCACAACTTACGAGCGCTGGAGGGATTCGCCCAAAGGTGTCGTGTCCGATCAGGAACGTGAGGATAAGAAGGCGGGCGATTCGGCAGCCACCGCACAACTGACGGCGGCCCGCGCTCAGGTGAACCTGGAGCAGGCGGATGTGGATCGACTCTCAGCCTTTGAGCAATTCAAGAAGGTGACAGCACCGTACGCCGGCACCATTGTCGAGCGGCGGATCGACATCGGAAACCTGGTCACCGCGGGCAGCTCGGCGGGCAATACGCCGCTGTATCGCATGGAACAGGATGATCCGATCCGGGTATTCGTCGACGTGCCACAGAGCGCCGCGCCGGATCTGATGAAGAATGGCCTCTCCGCTCAGTTACTGCTCGGTGATGCCTCGGGCACGAGGATCTCCGGCCACATCACCCGCACCTCGGAAGCCATCAATCCGCAGGCCCGGACATTCCGCGTGGAAATGGATCTGCCAAATCCGATGCGGAAAATCGTGCCAGGGCTGTATGTGCAGGTGGCTTTCCAGTTGCCGGACGGGGGATTGCTTTCGGTACCGGCGGCTGCGCTGGTATTTACACGCAACGGCCCCCAGGTCGCCGTGGTGGGCCCTGACGGGGCGGTGCACTTCAAGCAGGTCACCATCGCGCGCGATGACGGCGATCAGGTCCAGCTGGGCGATGGAGTCCATGCCGGGGATCTGCTGGCGCTCAATATCAGCAACCAGATTCTCGATGGCCAGAAGGTGCTGGTCTCGGACACCGCGGCCTCCGCCCCGATGGCGAGCGCGCAGGCGGCGAAGTGACGCACCGGCCCCGTAACCTGGCCGGCTGGCTCGTACTGACACTCGGCGGCTGCGCGGTGGGTCCGAATTACCATGCCCCGCACACCACGCCACCACCGGCCTTCGATGCCGCCGCGCCTGCGAACAGCGCCATGGCGGGAGCTGCACCGGCGGGGCCTGGCGATCTGACCCAGTGGTGGCATGCGCTGAACGATCCGGAACTGGATTCCCTGGTGGATCGGGCCGTCCGGGCAAATCCTGATATCGAGATCGCCCTCACCCGCCTGCAGGAAGTGCGCGCTCAGGAAGCGGTGCTGGTCGGCGATGCGCTGCCTGAAGTATCAGCCAGCGGATTTTCGGGCCGCGGCACCGGCAGTGATCTGACCAAGGCGGGCGTGGCTCCGGCACTGCGCGCCGGCGATAACAAGGGCAATCTGCCCCAGATCCGCCAGCTGGCCGGATTCGCGTCCAGCTGGGAGCTCGATCTGTTCGGCGGCTACCGCCGGGCCATCGAGGCCGGTCGCTACGACATCCAGGCGGCCGCGTGGGCCCGCAACGCCGTACTGACCAGCGTCATCGCTGACGTGGCGGCAAGCTACGTGGACCTGCGCGGCCTGCAGATGCGCCTGAGGATTCTGCAGCAGAATATCGAGGCCGCGCAGCAGTTTGATGATTTCGAACAGGCGCGCTTTGATCGTGGACTGACCAACGAACTGGATCTGCAGCTGGCCGCACGCGAGCTCGCCCGGCTCCAATCGCAGCTGCCGCTGCTCGAGAGCGCGAGCAAGGCGCTCCAATACCGCCTCGCCGTGCTGCTGGGGCGCTACCCCGAAGAGCTCAGCAGCGAACTTGCACCCTCCGGGGATCTGCCGGCGCTACCCCAAGCCATTCGCCCCGGCCTGCCGGTCGATCTGTTGCAGCGGCGTCCGGATATCCGCCAGGCCGAGCGCCAGCTGGCCGCGACGACGGCGCGTATTGGCATCGCCACCGCCAACCTGTTTCCCCACCTGAGTGTCAGCGGCGCCCTCGGCACGCAATCGGCGACCAATACCGCGCAGGGTAGTCACATCTGGGCCTTCGGACCCTCGGTGTACTGGCCGATACTCGATTTCGGCACCCTCGATGCCATGGTCAATGTAGCGGACCTGCAGGCGCACGAGCAGCTGATTCATTACCGAAAGACCGTGATCGCCGCCGTGCAGGATGCGGACACGGCCATTGCCAACTACGCTGCGCAACAGGAGCGCGTGCAGCGCCTGGCGCAGGCGATCTCGGCGAGCCTGCGTGCCGTCGACCTCTCTGAACAGCGCTATGATCGGGGGCTGACCGACTTTCTGAATCTCATCGACGCCAGGCGCCAGCTGTACGGGCTGGAAGATGAATACACGGTGGCGCAGCAGGGCGCCGCCGAATCCTTTGTGCTGCTCTACAAAGCCCTGGGTGGCGGCTGGGAGGCCTTTCAGGACATCCCGCCGATCCGTCACGCACTGCCGGTGATCATTGCAGACCCTGCCCGGCTCCTGACCCACACTGATCCACAGCGATAGGCTTCCGGCGCACCACGCGTGGTGGCCGCCTTACTGCGGCCGCCCGGGGCAGCTGCGGGTGTCCTTTGAACTCGCCATGCGAGCTGCGCTCATCGGGCCATCAGTCCCGGTGGGGACCGCAGTACCAATGCCATCAGCAGCGCTCCAGGAGAAAATCGAAGCGACCCGACTGCCCCTCGGGTCACGAACGCATCGGTTCAGAACCTGAATCGCAAGCCCACCCCGTACATGGCATTGCTCGAGTAGGCCAGGATCGGTGCCTTGTGGTCCAGGCCCGCACCGCTATAGCTCAGCAGCATCGCTCCGGCATAGGTATCGAAGCTCTTGTTGAAGCTGTAGTCGGCCAGCGCAGAGTAAGCGTTTGCCAGATATTCCTTGCCGACCTCCGGGGCGTTGTCGGTATTGATGTCATACCAGCCGATGCCCAGATCAAAGGCCGGCGTGAACTTGTAGTCACCGCCCACCCATAGAACGCCAAAATGTTGCTGACCACCCGCGTTCGCAGCCGGATTGGGCAAAGTCAAGCCGAAGTACTGCTGGATATCGGTAAGATGGGTATTCGAGGGCGCGGTTATCGACAGGTATTCGTAGCCCGCCTTGATCGTGGCCACGGTGCCGAGCTTGTAGAGCGCCGAGAGCATGTAGCCCCGGGTGTTCTCAATCTGCAGATTGGGATCGGGCGTCACGACGTTGGAGTACTGGGTTGCCCAGGCCACTGCGTTTGTGATCTCCGAGAATGTGCCCTTGAAGCTGACGGGGCCGGCGCTGTAGGCCAGCATCGCCACATACCCGAAGCCGGCGGCCTGATCGAACTGTGAGCCCTTGAGTTTGTATTGCAGGCCGACGCCGACCGGCCCGATCTTGTTCTCGTACTTGAGACTGTCATCCAGACGGCTGTTCTCGGTCGCGCCAAGACCGCCACCGATGCCGCCCGAGAAGCCCAATGGCGAGTACAGCAAGGCGGCCTGCACCGGATCGTATTCGGCCACCTGATCCAGTGACAGGTTGGTCGTGCGTCCTCCTTCCAGGGAGCCGAGCAGCGGATGCGAGAACCCGACATAGGCCGCACGGGAAAACAACTGCCCATCGATCGCGCTCGCGCCGTTGGCGGTCTTCAGTCCACCCAGATCGTTGTAGATGGACTGCCCATTGTTGGCCAATACCCCGGAAATCACATTCACGGCCGACTCGAGCTTGAAAAAGGCCTTCATGCCCGAGCCCAGGTCGGCATCGCCCTTCAGGCCCCAGCGCGACATTGAAATTCCGCCGGAGTAGAGCCCCGAGAAGCTGTTGGGTGAGCTGTTGAGGTTGTAGGGATTGACCGTGGAGGCAAAGACATCGCTGCCGCCATAGGAATGCTCGAGCGTACCGACGCCCACATCAAGGATGCCATACACATCGAGGCTGACGCCGTCCTTGCTGAATCCAATGTCCGCGTGCGCGATGCCACCGGTGACACTCAGCGCGGCCAATATCAGCAGCGAGATCTTCATGCAGGAGCCTCCAGAATTCCCTAGTGATACCCGGATGCGCAGCCAGCAGAGCAATCACGCCTGGGTGGCCTGGGTTCAAAGCCAGCGGCGCCAGGAAGCACTGCCGGCTACGGTGCCGACCGTTATATACTAAAGACTATAACGCAGGGATTCCAGACTCGCCTCGATGTCGTCGGCCGCAAGCTAGATTTCTGGCGAAGACTTGGGACTCTCGAAGTGGCGCAGGGGACTAAAGCGAATGCGCCGGCAAGATGGGTATTGAGTCGTGCGCAGGCCAGCGTCGCTGCTGATTCTGCCGGCCGCGGGGTGAGCAGCGCGGCGCCGAGCGATCCGGGTTCAAGGCAGACCAAGCGCGCGCGCATCGAGGCCCGAGCGTATGCCAGGAGCTGCGCTGGGATTGCCTGGGTCAGGAGCCCTGTGGGGCGCGGTGCCGGCCGCGTAACGCGGATCAGAGCGCTCCCGCGCTGTCTAGAGCCGCCCACCGGCGCGCGCTGCGTCGGCGCCCGGGTTGCACCCGAGCGTGGCCGCGGCACTCGCGCCGGGGCCACGCTCAGGCTGGATCAGAACTTGAAACGCACGCCAACGGTCGGATTGATGTTGGTCGTGTTCAGATAGCCGCTCGCGAGGCCATCCTGTACCTGGCTGTACATCGCTCCGAGATAGGCATCGAAGTGCACGTTGAAGCGATAATCGGCATCGAGCGAGATGGCTTCCAGGTTGCCACTGCAGGTGCTGTGCGCGGCGCTCGAGCAGCCCGCCGCAGTTCCGCTGCCGTAGGCGTTCTGATGCACGCCGTAATAGGCTCCGGCCAGATCGAGGTGCGGCGTGAGGCTGTAGCGCACGCCCGCCCAGTAGACCTGGATGTTCTTCGGGTTGTCATAGGCAGTGTTGTTGACGATGGCCAGAACGTAGCCCCCGATGTCAGTGAAACCCGCGGCCAGCGCAGTTGCCGGGTTGGCGTACTTGATGTGCTCGTAGCCGGCCGAGAACTTGAGCGGGTCGAGCTTGTACAGGCCCATCAGCGCGTAGGCGGTATTGTCCGAGATGGTCCCGACCAGAGAATTCGCCACCGCATAGGTTGGCGGAAGTGTAGCGAGCTGCGTGGCGCTCAGGGAACTGGCGGTGATGGCGCTGTAAACCTTCGAGTAGTAGGCATCCACCGATGCGCCGGCATATTCGCCACCGATCTGGCCCTGGACAGCGGTGTTGGCCGACCCGCTCGCGCCGCTGAACTTGTACAGCGCCGCGACGTGCAGCAGATCGCTGAAGTTGCCAACGTACTTCGCAGTCGAATCGAGCCGGTTGTTTTCGCTGCTGCCGGCGCCTGAGTAGGTATTCGAGGCGCCGAGCAGGCCGAAGGCCGTGGCGTTGTAGTTGGGGTCGTACTTGATGGTGCCTTCCGAGACCAGCGTGATCTGGCGACCAAAGGTCAGGGCACCGAACTGGGCCGATTTCACGCCAACGTAGCCGGTCTGCAGCAGCTGGCCAGCCGAGCTGCCATCGACACCGACACTCTGCGCGGCAAGAGGCCGTCCATTGTTCAGCGCCAGGGACTTCAGGGAATCGGCAAGCTGGCCGGACTGTGGATTGAAAAAGGTCTCGGCCTGAAAGATTGCCGACCAGGTGTCGCTCAGCGGCTCGTTGCCCTGGAGGCCGATACGCGACTGGCCCATGTTGCTGGGCGTCAGGCCGGTCACCGATCCGGCACTGTTGGAGCGCACGATATTGCCGCTGGCGGCGGGGCGGTAAGGGCTGAAAGGCGCGCTGTGGGTATCGTACTGGATACCCACATCGACCACGCCGTAGAGCGTGATGCCCTGCCAGGTCAGGCTGTCATCGGCCGGGACACCCGGCCCGGTTTTTTGCTGCGCCAGGGCAGTGCCCGAGGCGGCCAGCGCACCGAGCAGCGCCAGCGCGCACCCTGCGGCCCTGAAAGACCTGTAATCGGCGGCGCAGTACAAAACCCCGTTGCCTGCGCGCCGACCTGCCGTTGAAAACCCTAAGGGCCTGCCCTTGCTGAACGCGCCCTGCTCTCCTGCATTACGAAGAATCATCTTAAACATGTACCCGAAGCTCCCTGATCTGCTGTTGTCTTGTGGGTCAACGGGATCAGTCTGCGGGGCGAGAGTTACGCGGTCAGTCGTGGGTGAGTAACAAAGCGGTCACATGGATTTGCTGTGAGCTCCTGTTGCCGCAGTGGTTATTACTGTGCTCGCAGCGTGCAGCGCTTTAGCTTTCGCTGCATGGCGCGTGCGATGCTCGAAGCATCGCCTGCGCGATCCAATCTGTGAGGTGACTCGCGCGCACTGCCACGAAGCGAATCGAGGGGCGGCGGATCGCTCGGGCCGCTGCTTGGGCGCTTGAACGATCCGGATAGTGGCCGGCCCGCGGCCGGCACGGCGCTGGGCCGCCATCCGTCGGGCGAGTTGAATGCCAATGCCGGTCAGGGCGCGAGCCCCAGTCCTGCGCGGCTCTTGGCTCAGATCCGCCCGCTCGCAGGCTTGCCACCGGGCCTAGCAGCAGCAGCGACCCTGCCCGCTGCCAAAGCGCGCCTGCTGGCGGTTGCGGTAGAAGGCCTCGCGAGTCATCGCGGGCTCCTCCGGATGGTTCGCACGGTGATGGGCCAGGTAGGCCTCATAGTCGGGCAGCCCGATCACCTGGCCGAAGGTACGACCGGCAATGCGTACCAGGCGCTTGAGCCGCCTGCCCTGCCCCGCGGGCCTCAGATCGATCAGTCGCTGTTCGGACATCGCCTGTTCCTCACGGCACCGTCGGTGCCATCGGTACGAAGGGTATCTCATGCGTCGTCGGGCCCCGGGCGAGGAGTGCCCGGCGGATCGCCGCCAGACTGTAGACCGCCAGGATCGCAACGACCGCCATGAACAGAGCGCACAGCGCCGCATCCAGCCGGTCGTTGAACACGATGCGCCCCATGACCTGCAGCGAGCTGGCCGGCGCCAGCAACTGCCCCGCATCGATTGCGGCCTGGTACTTGGCGGCATGCGCCAGGAAGCCGAGCTTCACATCGGCTGAAAAGATCTTCTGCCAGCCGGCGGTCAGCGTGCACACCAGCAGCCACAGCGTCGGCATAATCGTGACCCAGGCATAGCGCTGGCGCTTCATCTTGAACAGCACCACCGTGCACAGCAGCAGCGCGATCGCCGCCAGCATCTGGTTGGAAATGCCAAACAGCGGCCACAGCGTGTTGATGCCACCCAACGGATCGACGACGCCCTGGTAGAGGAAGTAGCCCCAGGCGCCCACCGTGAGCAGCGTGGCGAGGATGTTGGCCGGGAAGGATTCGGTGCGCTTGAGGCGCGGGGAGATGTAGCCCAGGAGGTCCTGGAGCATGAAGCGTCCGGCGCGCGTGCCGGCATCGACCGCGGTCAGGATGAACAGCGCCTCGAACAGGATCGCGAAGTGATACCAGAAGCCCATCATCCGCGGGCCGCCGATCAGCTGCTTGAGGATGAAGGCCATGCCGACGGCGAGCGTCGGTGCGCCGCCAGCGCGCGCCAGTATGGTTTTCTCCCCGACATCGTGCGCCATCTGCGTCAGGGCATCGGGCGTGATCACGAAGCCCCAGTTCGAGACCGCCTGCGCCACGGCATCGGGCGTGGTCCCGACCAGCGCGGCCGGGCTGTTCATCGCAAAATACACGCCGGGGTGAATCACCGAGGCGGCCACCAGGGCCATCACGCCGACCATCGATTCGGCCACCATGCCGCCGTAGCCGATGAAGCGCGCATTGCGCTCGTTATCGAGCATCTTTGGGGTGGTGCCCGAGGCGATCAGTGCATGGAAGCCCGAGACCGCACCGCAGGCAATGGTGATGAACAGGAACGGGAACAGGCTCCCGGCCCACACCGGTCCGCCGCCTGCGACGAAGCGGCTCAGGGCCGGCATCTGCAGCGGGGGTCCGATCGCCACCACGCCGATCGCCAGCACGATGATGGTGCCGATCTTGAGGAAGGTGGAGAGGTAATCGCGCGGCGCCAGCAGCAGCCACACGGGCATGATCGAGGCCACCGCGCCGTAGAACAGCAGGATCCAGGTCAGCGACCTGCCATCAAAGGAAAACATTGGCGCAAGCGTCGGGCTGTTGAAGACCCACTGGCCGGCGAGCACCGAGAGCATCAGCAGCACGAAGCCGATCGCCGAGACCTCCCCGATCCGCCCGGGGCGGATGTAGCGCAGGTAAATCCCCATGAACAGGGCCACCGGGATCGTCATCGCCACGGTGAAGGTCCCCCAGGGCGAATTGATCAGCGCCTTGACGACGATCAGGGCGAGCACCGCGAGCAGGATGATCATGATCAGGAAGGTGCCAAAATGGGCCACCAGGCCCGGGAAGGCGCCGATCTCCTGGCGCACCAGATCCCCGAGCGAGCGGCCATCACGCCGCACGGAGATAAACAGCACCACGAAATCCTGTACGGCGCCGGCGAACACCACCCCAACCAGCAGCCACAAGAGCCCGGGCAGGTAGCCCATCTGCGCGGCCAGCACCGGGCCGACCAGCGGTCCGGCACCGGCGATCGCGGCAAAATGGTGCCCGAAGAGCACGTAGCGGTTGGTGGGCACGTAGTCGAGCCCGTCGTTGTGGGCATAGGCTGGCGTGCGACGCGCCGGATCCAGGCCCAGGACGCGATTGGCAATAAAGAGGCTGTAGAAACGGTAGGCGATCACCATGATGCACACGGCCGCCACGACAACCCACAGGGCGCTGACGGCCTCGCCCCGAGCGAGTGCGACAATCGCCAGTGCCCCGGCGCCGAGCAGCGCGAGAGCCAGCCACAGCAATTTCTTAAGGAGACTGTTCACTTACACCACCCCGCTCAATCACTTGTAATCATTGAATATTTTGCAGCCCATGACAGCCCGGGCGGCCGCGCCAGCGCGCTGATTCCGGAGCCTAACCCGATGCCCCGGGCGCGACAAGCCGCTGCCTTCGGGGGCGAGGCCGGAATTCGGCCGGCCCCTCAGGGACCGGCCGGCGCAATCGGAATGATCCCCGGGATCAGGTACTGCTGGATCGCCACCAGCAGCACCAGCAGCATCGTCAGGATGACGCTGTGGATGAAGGTCCGGGCGAACACCGTGCCCTCGTGCCCGTTCAACTGCGTCACCGACACGCCGGTGGCGATGTTCTGCGGCGAGATCATCTTGCCCATGACGCCACCGGAGGAATTGGTGGCGGCGAACAGGATCGGATTCAGATTCAGCTGCCGCGCCGCGACCACCTGCAGGTTGCCGAACAGCGCATTGCCCGAAGTGTCGCTGCCCGAGAGCATCACCGCAATCCAGCCGAGGAAGGGCGAGAAGAGAATGAACAGGTGCCCGGTCGAGGCCGCGCCCTGCCCGAGCGTGTAGGCCAGGCCCGAGTAGTTCATCAGATAGGCCAGCGACAGGATCAGCATCACGGTCACGATCGCCAGCCACAGCTGGCGCGCCGTCTGCCCGATGCAGCCGAAGAAGTCCGCGGGCGAGAGCCGCACCAGCAGCGCGGTGATCAGGCTCGAGACCAGGATCGCCGTCCCGGTCGCCAGCGGCTGGAAGGTCCAGACCGCCGCGTAGGGCTTGTCGTGATAGAGCGTGATCGCAATCGCCTTGTCGAGCAGCGGCCAGTGGATGTTCTGCTGGGCGATCGCGAACACCTTGAAGCTGGTCCACAGGATCACGACCACCGAAACCACGATCCACGGCAGCCACCCCTGCCAGTTCGACATTGCAGGGGCAGCACCCGACGTGCGGGTGGCGCTGGCCGCGATCGCGAACTCCGGATCCGGTGCCGGCTTCCACACGCGCATGAACAGCAGCGTGATGATCAGCGAGCCGAGCGAGGCGAGCACATCGGTGAGCGTGTAATCGAGGAAATTGGAGGTGATGAACTGCGCCGCACCGAAGCTGGCACCCGCGACCAGCAGCACGGGCCAGAGCGCGCGCACCGAGCGCCAGCCGCCATACAGGCCCATGACATAGAAGGGCAGGATCAGCGCCATCACCGGCAGCTGGCGCCCGACCATCGCCCCGAGCGTCGCGGCCGGCAGGCCGGTGACCGCCCCCAGCACGGTTACCGGCACGCCGAGGGCGCCGAAAGCCACGGGCGCGGTGTTGAAGATCAGGACGAAGACGAGTGCCTCGAGGGCCGGGAATCCCATCAGGATCAGCAACGAGCTGGTGATCGCCACCGGCGTGCCGAATCCTGCGATACCCTCGAGCAGCGCGCCAAAGCAGAAACCGACCACGACCAGCACCACGCGCCGGTCGTGCGGCAAATGCTCCAGGACCCAGTTGCGGAAGGCCTCGAAGCGTCCTGATTTCACCGCAATGTTGTAGAGCAGCAGCGCGTTGACAACGATCCACATCACCGGCCAGACCGCAAAGGTCGCGCCGTTGAAGACGGCGTGGAATGCCAGCCCCACCGGCAGCTGCCAGGGTCCGATCGCAACGATGATGCCGACGATCAGGCCCGCCAGCGCGGCCTGCCAGGCCGGGCGGCGCAGCACACCGAGCAGCAGCAGCACGGTCAGCACCGGCAGGATGGCCACGAGGAACGAGAGCGCCAGGCTCCCGCCAACCGGTGTCAGGAGTTGATGAAACATGACGACCCCCAAGGATTTTGTCGTTCTTGGGGCCCAAGTGTATTACTGATTAGCATGGGGAGTGTTACAGGCCATTAGTCGAGCCTGGGGTACGCAAGGGATCAGGCGGCGATTCGGGTGAACGCTGGGCCGTATTGGGCAAAGCGAGCGGCACTATCCGGTCAGGTGGCTTCTGCGACCTCGGCCACCAGATGGCGCGTACCGCGCACCGAATTGGCGATCAGGCAGCCCTTTTCAGCCTTGTCCATCAACGCCTGCGCCCTGGCCCGATCGGCGCCAGCCGGCACCCGCAGGACCGCATGGGTCGTGAAGCCAGTGAATTGTGCTACACCCTCGAAGCGTTCGAGCACGCCCTCGACGCGGCACGACAGATCCTGCCATTCAAATTTCGAGGCGCGGGCGATGGCCCGAAACGTCAGGACGAAGCAGTCGGCCAGGGCGGCACAGAGCAGTCCCTCGGGCGACCACTGGTCCCCGGGTCCGTCGAACTCCACCGGCGGGGCGCTGGCGATGTCGGGTAGTCCCGCTCCCGACAGGGTCACGCTGCCGGTGGCACTTGCGGCGGCACTGATCGAATACTGGTGCGGGTAAGGGTGCATGCAATCCTCGGCAATAGTAAAGCTATTTGACGCAATGGGGCGCCCAGAATCAAATGGATCGCGCGGAGCACGAGCTGTGATCATTCAACGCGAGTCGCCATCCCGCTTCGAGCGCACCCAGGTCATCTGGCGCGCGATCAGGAAGCGCAGGTACAGCGGAATCTTCCACAGCGGATACAGCGCCGCCAGCGCGAGATCCTTGGCCGACAGCAGGTGCCGGCCAAAACGCACCCACGACACCAGTACCGCGATACCGAACAGGATGCTCGCCACCACGACGGTCGAGAGCGCAAAGGACTTACCCGTTGCGAGGTAGAGAATCCCGCTCGGCACCCAGCTCACCGCGATCAGCAAGGCGAGCAGCGCCAGTGGTGGCACGCTCAAGTCGAGGGCCAGCGCCAGCAGCTTCACATCGCGCCGGCGCAGTGCAGCCCAGAGTAGCGCCGGCGTCTCACTCAGGATGACACTCAGGTGGCCGTGTTCCCAGCGCGCACGCTGGGTCCGTGCGCCTTCGGCGGATTCCGGGAAGGTGCTGGTCACGAGCGCTTCGGGACAAAACTCGGTCGGGTGACCCTCGCGCGCCAGATCAAGACCGAGCTTGAGATCCTCGACGATATGGCCAGTCGCAACCTCGGCACCATGCAGGCTCGACCACGGGAACGCCATGCCGGTGCCCATCAGCTGACACGGCAGGCCGAGCGCGTGCAGACCCCCGGCACGGACCTGGTTCTTGACCACCCAGGCAAAGGCCGCGATTTTCTGCATACGACCCGCATTGGGCGCAGCGTGCATCAGATACAGGGCTTGCGCCGGTCGGCCGGTGCGGGCGCTGCACGCCGCCAGCTTGTCCAGCGCATTCGCGCCGAGCTGGCAATCCGCATCCAGAATCACGACCAGGTCCGGTGGATCCGACTGGATGTGCCGCATCCCGAAATCAAGCGCGTAGCCCTTGCCACGCCGCACCGGATCGCTCCGTTCGATGACCTCGGCGCCGGCGCTGCGCGCCAGCGCGGCGGTTTGATCCGAACAGTTATCGGCAATGACCACGAGCCGATCCGCTGCCTGCAACTGGGGCCGTACAGCCGCCACCGTGGCCGAAATCAGGGCAGCCTCGTCGTGGGCCGGCATCAGGATCGCGAGCCTCAACCGTGACGCGGGCGGCGGAGCCGACACCGCGCTCCGCTCGGCTCCGGCCAGCGACACCTCGATGAACAATACGGCCACGGGAATGAGCAGCAACACCGCGGCCAGCCCGAGCAGGTCGGCGATCAGACTCACCATGCGCGGCCACTCGCGTGCGGCGCCTGAACCGCCCAACACCGGCTCAGCGCCAGAGTTGGAGATGGGCTCAGCATGTCGCGGCGCGGATCACGCGGATGAGTGGCTGGCGCTGAACAGCTCGATGAGCTTCTGCGCTTCGATATCGATGGCATGGCGCGCACGCACGCGCTCGCGCCCCGCTTCGCCCATGCGCCGCAAATCCTCGGGCGCGGCCGCGAGGCACGCCTCCAGCGCCTCCGTCAGCTCCTCAATGGATCCGGCGGGAATCATCCAGCCACTTTCGCCCGCCCGCACGAGCTCTGGGATACCCGCGACGTACGTGGTGACGACGGGTCTGCACAAGGCAAGAGCTTCCATCAATACCACCGGCAGGCCCTCATCAAAGGTTGGCAGCACCAGGGCACGCGAAGCGAGAATCTCCTGCATCACTTCGGCACTGCTGATCCAGCCGCTGATACGGACCTGCTGCGTGAGCCCATAGTCGGCAATCAGCCGCTCGCACTCAGAGCGCATCGGGCCGTCTCCGGCGAGCAACATCTCACAGGAGATCCCTTGGTCCCGAAGCCGCGCCATGGCTTCGATGAGTAGCAGCTGGCCCTTCTCCCGGCACAGCCGTCCCACACAAATGAGCCGCCTCGATGCACCGGTAACGGCATCGGCGCCTTCGATAAAGCTGCGCTCGAGGCCGCAGTGGACCACCTTGATCTTGGCCCAGTCTTCGTAGGCGCAATGCAAATAAAGCTGGCTTCTTCCGAAACTGCTGATCGCTACCGCGAAGGCCGCATCGTGGACCTTCGCGCCCAGTCCCATTGGGGCCTGGAACTCAGCCGGGCCGTGCACCGTGAAGCTGTAAGGCGGCCCACCGAGCATCCGTGCATACATGACCACCTCGGCCGAATTACCGCCAAAGTGCGCATGCACATGACGCGCGCCCGCGCTCTGCAGCCACGGCAGGATGCGACAGGCTTCCGCCAGATACGCCAGGTGATAGGGCCACGCGCGCTCGGAACCGCCGGACATGTGCCAGGTTTTGCGGACCGCTCGCAGCAGGCGCACCGGCGATAGCAACAGTACGCGCAGCGTCGGGAACAGGAGTCCGAGCGCGCCCTGACGCAGCACATAGCGGGTCTTACCAAGTTCCGCCTGATCTTCCGGATCCGGCAGCGGGTCGTTCCAGCCGTGCAGCGCGATGCGCTGCACTTCAAACCCGCGGCGCTCCAGGGCAAGGATTTCACGCCGGATGAAGCTGTGACTGACCTTCGGGTAGTGATTGACAAAATAAGCGATTTTCAAAGCTGGAAACTGCCTTTTTTTCGACCCCACGTCGCCTTAGCCTGCAAGACGCGCCCGGGCCACATCTGAACCGAGCGGAGACTCGCCTGCAGGTCGACCGGGCAATTGGAGCTGCAAAAATAGCACACCCGCGGGACCGGCCATCGACGGACGAATGAGAATGTTTAGTGCCTGGCACGTAACGATGAAAAAGCTGCAATTCGCGCCAAAGGCCTTGAATTACCGCTCCTGTGATCGCCGCCCGGTACCCAGGCGGGCTTATGACATGTCGCGGAGACGGCTACCTGAACGTGGCCGGGATAAACGGGCCGTCAGTTCCCGGTCGCGGCCGCTCTACAGTTGATCTTGAGGGCCGGAAGCTGCATCGCAGGAAAGGGATTTTTCGTCAAATACTAAAGAGCCTGTGGTTGCGTGCCCATGACCTACCTGCGACGATTCGGACCGGCATTTACGCGCCATGGTGAATCGTTTATGGCGTCCCCAGCGGCCTGCCGACCGCGCAAGCACATGAACAGTAGGACATGCCGGGAACGGGAAAGCTTGGATTAGTCGTCATCGGACGCAATGAAGGCGCGCGTCTGGCCCGATGCCTGGTCTCGGTGCGTGGCATCCCGCATCGTGTGTACGTTGACTCAGGCTCGACCGACGGTAGCGTGTCGCTCGCGCAGAGCGAGGGTGTCGTCGTCGTCGAGCTCGCAGTGCCGCCGGAATTTACCGCGGCCCGGGCTCGCAACGCGGGACTCACGCGTCTGCTGGAGGACGAACCGGACCTGGAATTCGTCCAGATGGTCGATGGCGACTGTGAAATACAGCCGGGCTGGATCGCCGCGGCGCTCGTACCGCTGCAGGCTGATTCGACCTTGGCTCTGGTATTTGGCCGTCGGCGCGAACGCCATCCGGAGCGCTCACTGTATAACGCCTTATGCGATGACGAATGGAATGTACCCGTGGGCGTGGCCAATGGTGTTGGCGGCGACGCGCTGTTCCGCGTATCGGCCCTGCGCGCGGTCAATTTCTACGATCCGAAGATGATCGCTGGGGAGGACACGGAGCTGGCAATGCGGCTGCGCAAGGCCGGCTGGACATTGCATCGGATCGATGTCGACATGACGCTTCATGATGCGGCCATCACGCGTTTTGCCCAGTGGTGGAAGCGCACGCGCCGGTCAGGACATGGTTATGGAGAAATGGCATTTCTGCATCCGGACGCGCGCGACCCGAACTGGCCGCGCACGGTGCGCGGCATCGTGCTCTGGGGCGCCATACTGCCCGCCATCGCAGTGCTCGGGGCGCTTGCGGCCGTGGCATTTAACCCGCGCTGGGGCATCGTCACGCTTCTTGCCGTTGCAGTGACGCTCTCAAACTCACTGCGGCTCGCGCTGCGACAGCGCCGTCGCGGACTGCGCGTCGCGGTCGCCTGCGGTTCCGGGCTGCTGCTGATGCTCGGCAAGATTCCGCAGTTTCTTGGACTGCTGGATTACCATGTCAACCGGCTGCGTGGTCGCGCCTCGCGTCTGATCGAGTATAAGGGAGCCGGGACCAGATGAGACTGAGCGCACTGTCTGCTGCCACGATAGAGCTCAGCGCTCGTTCGAACCCTTCAGCTCAATGCACACGAAGCCCGAACCGTGCGGCTACCGGCAGCCAAAGGATAGCGTCGTGAGTGGACGCACCAAGGTCGGCCTTCTAGGCGCAGGCTACATCCTCGATTCTCACGCCAAAGCGCTGCAGTTTATTCCCGATGTGAGCCTGCAGGCGGTGTGCGATGTGTCACGAGGGCGCGCGCAGCGCGCAGCCGGCTTGTACGGCATACCCAATGTTTTGACCTCGATCTCCGCGTTGGCGGCCTCGGACTGTGATGTCGTCCATATCCTGCTGCCACCGGCCGCACACGTGGATGCGGCCCTGCAGCTTATTGAAGCCGGGAAATCCGTGTTCCTGGAAAAGCCCATGGGGCTGGACAGCGGCGCGTGTGCAGCCTTGTGCACCAGCGCCGAGCGCCATGGGGTTATCGCCGGTGTGAACCATAATTTCCTCTTCTCCCGCGGCTACGAGGCGTTGCGGCGCGAGTTCCAGTCCGGCGCGCTCGGTCGCATCGATCATATCGCCGCGAACTGGCATTTCGCGCTTCCGCTGCTGCAATTCGGTCCGTTCGACAGTTGGATGCTTGCGGCGCCAGCAAACATCCTGTTCGAGCTGGGTACTCATCTTGGGGCATTTATCGTCGATCTCGTTGGCCTGCCCGCTGTGTCGAGCGCGGTCGCAGCCAACCCCATTGATCTTCCGGCCGGGCAAAGGGTCTATCGGCAATGGACCGCAATTGCCCAAGCCCAGGCGGCGGCGATCGCGATGTCGATATCGATTACTTCGGGACAGGCCGATCGGATCGTGCGGGTGCGCGGTCGTGGCGGCAGCGTGCAGCTGGATTTTGGTCGCGACATCTTCTGGCGCGACCTTACGGTGACCGACAATCCTATTTTCGATTCTTACACGATCGCCGCTGCTGCCGGTCGTGCGCTAAGCAAGCAGGCAGCAAGTGACCGGTGGCGCCGCTTGAAATCGGCGCTCTCCAAAGGCCCGGATGCCAATCCATTCGAGGACAGTATCTATCGCAGCATCCGCGCCTTTTATGAAGGCGGGATTGCGAAGCTCGACTCCCGCCACAGCGCCCGGTTTGCTACGGACGTGGTGCGGCTGTGCGAACAGGTATCGCTCAGGGCAGGAACGGGCAGTCCCAGCACTCAAAGCGTCTCGGTGCCGCAACCCAGGCCAGCCAAGGCGCCGGAGGTGCTTGTGGTCGGTGGTACGGGATTCATAGGTCGCCGGCTGGTGCGAAAACTGTGCGATCAGGGCTATAGCGTTCGGGTTATGACGCGCAATCCCCGCGCCGCCGCCATCGAACTGGGTGACCTGCCGGTGGATCTCTTTGCAGGATCGCACGGCGATGCCGTCAGCGCGACTGAAGCATTGAAGGGAATTCAGTCGGTCTACCATTTGGCCAAGTGCGAGGGCAAGCGCTGGCAGGATTACATCGATGGCGACATTACCCCAACGCGAGTCCTTGCCGAGGCTTCGCTTGCCGCCGGTGTGCGCCGCTTCATTTACACCGGCACAATTGCTTCCTACGATTCGGCCAGCGCATCGTCCGTGATTGACAACACAACTCCGGTTGATCGCGCCATCGCGCGGCGCGGTCACTACGCCCGCTCGAAGGCGGCCTGTGAAGCGGTACTTCAGCAGTTGGGTCGCGACCGGGGCCTGCCCGTGGTCATTGTTCGTCCAGGCATCGTCATCGGTCCGGGAAGCCCACCAGCGCATCCTGGTATCGGGCGCTTTGCCAGTGAAACGCGAGTGGATTACTGGGGCGACGGCACCAATCCTCTGCCGCTGGTGTTGGTCGATGACGTGGCCGAGGCGCTGCTTCGCACTCTCTTGGTTCCGGGTATCGAGGGGCAAACGCTGCTGCTGACCAGCCCGCCTCTGATGAGCGCTAGAGAATACGTGCAAATTCTGAGCAGGCACATGGCGACGCTCATCGATGCGCGTGCGCGCCCCTCATGGCGCTATTACGTCGCCGATCTGGTCAAGGAACTGGCCAAGAATGCAGTTCATCACTCCAACCGCCGCTGGCCGACCCTGCATGATTGGCAATGCCAGTCACAGAAGGCGCGCTACAGCGGTGCAATGAGCGAGCAAACGCTCAGTTGGAAGCCCGCCTCAGACCTCGAAACCCTGAGCCGGCGAGGCATCGCCGATGCGGTAGACTGGTACTTGCGCTGACAGTCGGGCGGGCTGACGACCGGAGTAGCCTTGAGGCTGCCACTATTTTACTTATGTAGCGGTCGGCCGGCGGCGCACGCAGCGAACTGCGGCCCACGATACAATTGGGTTAGGAGGGGGGGTGTGTGCCAGGGAGTGCGCCGCCATGGGGACCAATGGCCATAGCCGACGGACTGGCAAGCGCGCAGGAATGGACCGCACAGCCTGTCGATGCATCCGGAAGAACATCATCAAAATTTTCAGTGCAATCACTATTTATTCTTGGCTCCGAGCCAGACATCGACGAATCCGTTCGGGGCATGCTCATCATCCGGGGCCGGGATCGAAGACGCATCATCAATTAACGCCTCTCAGAATGAGAGCAGTTTCCTGCACTCTCGGGCGAATCCGTTTAAGCTTAGTGGCGTGGCGAGGCCAACACCTCCGTCAACTTCCGCGCTGCGATATCGTGCCGCATTCGTGTTATGGGACTTGAGTTCAAGAACTCTGTAGACGGCACACCGGACCAGAGCGGCACGCTGCCGTTCTATTTTGGTTCGGGGGCACGGCGGCTGTTCGCGTGGCTGCACCCGACAGCACCGCAACCGCGTACTGATTTGGGCCTGGTGATTTGCCCTCCCTTCGGTTACGAGGCGATTTGCGCCCATCGGACCCTTCGTACCGTCGCCGAGCGGGCGGCGGCCCTGGGCATTGCAGCGCTTCGCTTTGATTACGGAGGCACGGGCGATTCCGAAGACCTCGCGGCTGAGGCGGACCAGCTGGAAGCCTGGGTTGGAGATATTCAGGCTGCTGTCGCACAGCTTCGGCGGCGCACCGGGGTAAGGCGCATTGCCCTCATCGGTATTCGACTGGGAGCGTTGCTTGCAGCCTTGGCCGCCAAGAATGTCGAGATAGACGCGCTCATCATGATCGCGCCCGTGCTCAGCGGGCGCCGTTACCTGAGCGAGATCAGAACAACCCAGCTGGCCGCATCGATAGGCCGGGATGCCGACGTGGACGCCGCGCGAGGCGCCGATACCGGCGCCCGGAGGCCGCCGGGCGGCCGCCTCGAAGTCAGCGGCTTCTCGATGTCGGCGGCGACGACCGCCTCGCTGGCGGGGTGTGACTTGACCCGTAGCGAGGTGATGCTGGCGCCCCGAATCCTCATCATCGATAACGAGCGCCTGCCAACCAGCAAGACCTGGGCTGACACCCTGGCATCAGCTGCTGAAGGCGTCAGCTACCTTGCACTACCGGGCGTGGTCGAGATGATCATGACGGCACCGCAGTTTGCAAGTGTGCCGGCGGCCATTCTGAAAAGCACCTTCACCTGGCTGCGCGAAGCGAGCCTGGCAGTCACTGCGCAGGCCCTTTCGCCAGCTGCCGTTCACGATGAAGCGGATCAGATCCTGACATTGAAGATGTCCGCTGAATCCACCGCCGAGCCTGCGTCGATGCAGACCTTGACAGAGTACCCCATTGCTTTTGGCGAGGACAGTGCGCTGTTTGGCATCATCACGGAATCACAGTCGCCGGGTCAGCGGACTCGTGCCGTCGTGCTGGTGAACGCCGGCGCCGATTACCATATCGGAGCCAATCGCATGTATGTCGAACTGGCCAGGGACTGGGCCCGACACGGCTATGTCGTGTTGCGATTTGATCTGGCGGGAATCGGCGACAGCGCGACTCGGCCCAATCGCCCCACGGACGAAGTCTTTCCGCCGCTGGCGCTGAGCGACATGCGCGCTGCGGTCGCACTCATCCAGACGCGCTTTCAAGTTGAGGACATCACCATCGGGGGCTTGTGTTCCGGTGCCTACCACGCCCTCCGCGCCGGGACGCAGGCACTTCCGGTCAAGCGTTTGCTGCTGATCAATCCTCAGAATTACTTCTGGAAGGAAGGCATGACGGTGCTGGACATGCAGCTTGTTGAGGTGGTGTCCGGGCCAGGCGTGTACGGAAATCTGCTGCTGTCCACCTCCACGTGGAAGAAGCTGCTAACGTTTCGCGTCAACCACGGCTATGTGCTTAGAATCATCGGACGAAGATTACTGCTGTCGCTGGAATCGCGGCTGCGCAATCTCGCGCGCCACCTGCATATTCCGATCGCCAATGATCTGGGCCGTGAGCTTGAAGATGTGGGCGCCCGGGGCACACGAGTCGTAATGGTGTTCGCGCGCGGTGAAGCCGGCCTCGACCTGCTGAAGATCCAGGCGGGATCATCGCTGTCGCGCCTTGGAAATGGCTTCGCCCTGCACATTGTGGACGATGCGGATCATGTCTTCAGTCGCGGCTCATCGCGCACCGCATTGAACCGCATTCTGCAAAATGAACTGCTCACCTGATGTAACACCGCCGCCGCGCCAATAGATTCCGATCAGGCTCCGTTGCTCGGTGGCAGCGAGCGCATGCTAGGCTTAGATGACGTATTCGCCGGTCCGCTGGCGGATCGAGTTTCTATGGAATTTCTCCTCCGGAGATCTCCGAAGCAGTCTAATCGCCGCACGTGACGCCATCTTGCCTAAGCAGCAACCTGCACCTCCTCACCTGACGATCCTGCGTCCGCAGGGCGAGGCCGGATCCTTTTGGTGCCTGCCAGGCTCGGACGGCGATGCCGGGATCTTTGGTAACCTGGCTCCCCACCTGCCGCCGGAGTACGCTGCATACGGCATCAATCTGAGGCACGTGCACGCCGAAGAGGCGCAGTTGTCGATAGAAGGCATCGCCGCTGCATGTGTACTTGCCGTGCAGTCGCGCGATCATCCGGGACCCATCCATCTGCTGGGTTATTCCTTTGGCGGTCTCGTAGCTTACGAGATGGCTCGCCAATTGAAGGTTTTGGGCTACTCCGTGGGGTTTCTGGGCATGGTGGACACCTCGCTAATGGTCCAGCTCGCTTCGATCACCTCCGAAGAAGCCGTGTCGGCCAAGATCAGACGCAAGTTTACGACCTGGGCAAGACATGGACGGACGCTAATCACAGGTCCACAAAGGGCGCGTTGGTTTCGGGAGACTGTAATCAGCAAATTTTTTGCCAAGGCCTATGCAAGCCTGACAGTGCGCGACTGGGCCATTCCGAACTGGCTCAGAAACGTCAATGATCTGAACATATTCGCATCGACGCGTTACCGGCCGCCGCCCAGTACCGATCGGGTAGTCCTCATTCGTGCGCGCGATGAATTTCGCGACAGCCGCTGGACCATCGACCTCGGCTGGAGGTCGGTGCAAATCGGTGAGCTACAGATTTGGGAGCTTCCGGGCACGCACCGCGATCTGGTACGCACAGAATCCGTGTCGCTGGGACTGGTGGTGTGCGACTGTCTAATCGGCCGGCAGCCGGCGCGGAATTCCGAGGGGCCAGCGCGTGGCGTATGACTTTCTGGATAGGGCATCGACAACGGTTCGGCTCTCGGCATCTTGAGTATGAAGCGGCTGGAACGCTAACGGAAAGCCGCGGCAAATGCATAGCCGCCGTTGTACGAAGTCCGCCCTTCGAATGCCCACTCCTCTCGCCCGGCACCAGATAACTCCGGTCGCTTGCTGGCACGGAACCACTCGCCCGATTTCGACAAAACTATCTCAACCTCGCTCGGCTCGCTAATACCGCGGACCGCCTTTAAGGCCGCCTCCTTTGCGCACCAGATCAGCCCGCCTTCGCGGGCGCGGAGCGCAACCGGAATATTCATGAGGTAGGAGCGTTCCGACCGCGTGAGTACGACATCCAGGGCACGCGTATCGAGTGCGTCGCAATACTCCATATCAATGCCCAGGGCGCTGACCCTGGCGACGAGACCCACGGCAGCTGATGCCCAGCCGCCGCCCCTACCAAGCGTATGCGTGATGCTGCCGACAATCCCCTCAGGCCATTGTGGACCCCGATCCACCGCGACTGGAATGTCGCTCGGCTCGCGACCCAGCGCGACCAGGGCCTTGCGCGCGCAGCGCCTGCCACTCAGGAATTCCAATCGACGTGTATCCTGCATCGCGACCGCAGCCGCTTGCTCCAACGCGGCTCCAGGCTGCGCGCTCGTGGAGTAACCTTCCACTTCAACTGCGACATGCTTTGGGAGCAGGGCTCGCCAGACCGCCCGCAGGATCTCGCTATCGATCGCCGGTGACGGTGTCTCCAAAGCAGCTCCTGTCGGCAATAGGCTGTCGCTCAAGACCCACTGCTCGGCGCGTCGGTGGGCCGACAAATCCCGGGGTGGCATTGCGCTGAACTGCGCGCCGCCCATTTCAGAGCGTTTGCCTCCCGGCAACCAACGGACCCAATGCGTTGGCCAGCGAAGCTACAAACGGCTCCTGCAACATGCTTGAGTGCCCACCCTCGACATCAACGACAACCAGCGACGGATCCACCGCTCGCCAGCCAAGGTGCTCATCAGCATAAACATCGCGATAGGCATCGTCGCCGAGCAGATCTGGATCTGCACGCAGCGCCCTGGCAAGCACGACACCACGGCCTACACTGTTGCCTGGTCCGTAGTGGGTCTCGGCTGTATCGTAAATCTCGCGAACAGTCAGCTCACGCAAGAACGGTGGCCAAGAAATTCGCTTGGACAGGACCAGTCGTAGCACATCAAATCGTATTCGCCGGTAAAGCCGCGCTGTCCGTTGTGAGGCTTCCCATGTCAGTGCGTTGAACATCTTGCGCGCGGCGGTCTTTGCTATGCTGAAATACATCGCCGCCGAGGAGTGCTGGTCCGAACGCACATCAGCCACCATGTCTTTGAGGCGACTTACACGCTGCTTGGTGATGCGGCCGACCCGTTTCTTTGCCCCCGGAGCCGCAGCATCGAGAATCGCCACCAGTTCCACGGGTTCACCGGCATGTTTCAGCTGCAGCGCTATCTCATAGGCAATCACCCCGCCAGCACAGAGCCCCCCCAGCAGGTAGGGTCCAGCCGGTTGGACATCGCGAATGCACTTGATGTAGAACGCCGCCATATCCTCGATCCGGGCGTGCGCAAGCGGCACCCGCGCGGCGCGCAGCGGTTCTACGCCATAGACACTGACGTCCACCGGGAGCCGCCGCGCCAGATTAAGATATAGCAGTGTTTCTCCATCCCCGTCATGGATCAGAAACAGATTGCGCGCTCCGGCCCCGCTCCTGAGCGGTACCAGGACATCCCTTCGCCCGTAGGTCTGCTTCTCAATCCGCGCCGCGATTTTACGAATCGTGGATGCCTCGAGGATCGTCGTTAGCGGCAACTTGACCCGCAAGCGCGTTGCAATCTCTGAAAACATGCGAGCGGCGAGCAACGAAGTGCCTCCGAGTGCGAAGTAGTCGTCCTCCACGCCGATCGGCTTGATATTCAGCAGTTCTTGCCACAATCCCTGAAGCGTCCGCTCGGTCTGCGTTGCCGGCTCGGCAACACTTCCTCTCAACGTGCGCGAGCGGCGGGTACCGGCCTGAAGCGCCGCGATCACGCTTCGTCCGCTGGTCAAATCAAGCGCCATCTTTCGATACAGCTCTGAGGCGCTTCGCGTGGAGGAGTGCGTCGGCACGGCCGCCGCAACACCCTTTTTCTCGTCTGACTTGCGGGCCTGAACGACGGCCTCCGGATCCTGGCCCGGCCGGTGTTCGATGGTTCGGGC
>Ga0181537_10000332_pt1 | contig 44582 bp, 28 predicted proteins | sample PEATcosm2014_Bin_39_FD_119765 | JGI IMG/M metagenome (GOLD analysis project Ga0181537, IMG submission 119765) | Peatland microbial communities from MTU Mesocosm Facility, Houghton, MI, USA - PEATcosm2014_Bin23_10_metaG | ecosystem: Environmental > Terrestrial > Soil > Wetlands > Peat | place...
CAAGGTCTTGACGTCGGTGAGAAACGGCTTGGTATTTTGGGTGCCCACAGTTTTGATCTCCTTTGCTTACTTCGCGGTTTGCCTGACGCGTTTATACACCGACACGAGCGTTCTGTTCATGATCCTTGAGGTTCGCGCCCCGTCAGCCGTGACGCCCACTGCATGTCGGCGATCATCTTACAAGAAATACATCACACGGCGGTCGGCGCCGGATTCAACCGGCTTTGAGAGCCGCGTCCAGCCCGGCGACCAGGGGCCCGAGTTTGGGAGGGTCGGCCTCGAAGGAGGGCTCGATGCCATGTTCGCGCAGCGCCCGCGTGCACACCGGGCCGACCGACGCGATGAACAGCCGGTTCAACCAGCCGGCAAGGTGCTCCGCGCGGCCGTCCTGCTCGGCGACTCGATACAAGTTATGAATTTGAACGGCGCTGGTAAATATCACGGCGTCGATCCTCGCCAGCGCCAATGCGTCGAGAAGCTCGCGCAGCGGCCGGATGTCCGCGGGCAATGCCCACCGATAGGTTGCAATCTCGTGCACCGTCGCCCCGCGCGATTCGAGCGCCTCGCGCAAATGCCGGTTTTCCGCGCCATAGCGCTGCACCAAGACCCGTGCCCCGCGCAGCTCGATGGCCGACACCGCCTCGAGGACCTTGTCGCTGGTGAAGGGCGATGCGGCGCGTATATCGATGCGCACCTCGCGCGCGTTCAATTCCCCGACCGGCTTCGGTCCGCGGACCACCACGACGGTGGAGTTGAGCAGGCCCTTGAGTGTATCGGTCGATCCGGCCGAGTCGGTTGCCTGGAACAGCGCCCGCGTCCCCACGCCGGTTTGGAAGATCACCATCTTGAAAGGCGCGAGCCGCCATTCTCCGATCAGCGACGCGACGGCCTCGGGATCGACGTCGGGCAACTCCGCAAGCGCGGGCGCGAGCAGCGGGATTCCGCCGCGGCGCGCGATCAATTCGGCCAGATGCGCGCCGGTGCGCGTTTCGAGAATGGCGATGACTTTGCCTTGCATGCGATCGCCATTCAACCATGAGCGCGCTCTACTATGCACGGATGTTCACCCGCGCAAGATTCGTCTTGATCCCGATGCTGGCGATGATCGGCCCGCCACGCGCGCCGGCCGCCGATATCCGGCCCGCGGGCGCGGCTGCCGATACGGCCGTCGTTGCGCCCGCGAACGGGACGACGACGGCTTCGGATCAAGACGCCGTCCGCCAGGCCTTCATCGCTGCCCTGCAGCGCATCCGCCTGCAGCAGCCGGACACACCGGATTCACCAGCGCTTGCCGCCTATCCACTGCACGATTACCTCACTGCGGCGCGGCTCAAACGCGATCTCGCCCAAGCGCCCGGGAATGACTTCGATGCGGCCATCGATGAATTTCTGCAAGCCCGTACGGGGCAGCCGGTGGCCCGTGCGCTCAAGCGGGATTGGCTCTCGAGCCTCGCGGAGCGCCGCCGCTGGGACGTGTTCCTGCCGCGGTCGGCGGACGTGACGGACGCGGCGCTGATCTGCGACCGCCTCGAAGGTCGGCTCGCGACCGCAGATACCGCGGGGCTCGGCGCCGCGGTGCTGCTGCGCTGGAGCCTGCCGCAGAAGCAACCCGCCGAATGCAATGACGTCTTCGCGTGGCTGCATCTGCAGGGGCTCATCACGCCCGCCCTGGCGGAGGCCCGCGCGCGGGCCGCGCTCACCGCCGACAATCCGCGCCTCGCACGGGAATTCGCGGTCGACGTGCCGGTGGCGCGGACCGCGGCGCTGTTGCAATGGTCGGACCTGCTGGAAGCGCCGAAGACCGCGCTCACCGTCCTGGCGACGCACCCTACCCTCACCGTCGAAACCGAAGCGCTCGCGGCAGGCTTCGACAAGCTTGCCCACAGCGACTCCGACGCTGCGCTCAGCCTGTTGCCGCTGCTGCTCGCCCGTCCCGATGTCACGCCCGCACTGCAATCTCGGCTGCAGCGCGCCGCCGCGCTCGGCGCCGCGTACGACCACGATCCGCGCGCCATTGCGGCGTTCGAGCGCCTGACGGCCGACGCGCTCGACCCGCAGGTTCTGGAATGGCGCGCACGTGCGGCTCTGTGGTACGGCGACTTCGGCAGGGCGCGTGGGTGGATCGAGGCGCTGCCGCCGAGCCTCGCGACGCAGCCCCGCTGGCGCTATTGGCGCGCGCGCGCGACGGCGGCGACGTCGGGAACCGACTCGGCCGCGCCACTGTTCGCGGAAATCTCCGGCCTGCGCGATTACTATGGCTATCTGGCAGCCGACCGACTGCATCGCGGCTATGACTTGAATGCACGTCCCTCGCCCGACGACATCGCGCAGCAGAACGCGCTCGCATCCGAGGCCGGGCTGATCCGGGCACGCGAACTCTTCGCCTGCGACATGACGGATGACGCCGTCGCCGAATGGGCGGCGGTGTTCGGCAACGCCTCACCCGCAACGAAGGTTCAGGCCGCTCATCTGGCTGCGCGCTGGGGATGGTATTCGCAGGCCATTGCCGCATTGGCGCAGGCCGGGGAATGGGACGATGTTCGGCTGCGCTACCCCCGGCCCTATGCGGACGTCGTCGCCGCAGCCAGCACGCTCGCGGGCGTGCCCGCCGACTGGATCCTGAGCGTCATGCGCCAGGAAAGCCTGTTCCGAAAAGACGCGGTGTCGCGCGCGGATGCTCTCGGACTCATGCAAATGCTGCCGGTGACGGCGGCGGCGGTTGCGCGCCGCTGGCACCTGCCGGTGCCGCGCCGGGAGAACCTGTTCGATCCGGCCGTGGCCGTGCCTCTGGGTGCGGCATACCTGCGCGAACTGCTCGATCGCCGCGCGGGACAGCTCGATCTGGCGCTCGCCGCCTACAACGCCGGCCCGGCGCCTGTCGCGCGCTGGCTGCCGCTCACGGCAATGGATGCAGATGTGTGGATCGAAAACATTCCGTACAACGAAACCCGTGCCTACGTGGAGCACATCGTCGAACATCTCGTCGCGTTCGCCTGGGTGCGCGATGCCGAGCCGCCCCGCCTCGAGGCGCTGCTGCCGCCCGTCGAGCCGGCAATGTGATCACCGGATCGCGTGCGCGGGCAAAGCGCCCGCGGCGCGCGACCGCGCATCAGTTTCCGCCGATGAGCCCCGCGGTCACGTTGATCGCGAATCCGAGTATCGAGGCATTGAACAGAAATGACACCAGGGTGTGTGCGATCACGACTCTGCGGATGCCCGCCTGCGTCGTGGACACATCGGAGGTCTGGCAGGCCGCGGCGATGGTGAAGGAGAAATAGGCGAAGTCCCAGAAGATCGGCATGGGAGTATCGGGAAATCGCAACGGGCGGTCGCCGTCCTTCGCGCTGTAGAACATGTCGGCGTAGTGCGTCGTGAAGATCGTCGGTACCAGCAGCCACGAATTGACCAGCGTGAGCGTGGCGAGTGCGAAGTGCCCGATGCGCTCGGCGCCGGAGGTCTGCTTCAAGGTCGCGAGCGGCTCGACGATGGCGATGAGACTCAAGCAGGCGGCGATCGTCACGACGACGAGGATGATGGGTGCGGAGCCGTCCTCCTCGATGTACTTGTTGCAGATTTGTGCGGCGGTCTGGCCGGTCATCCAAATGAATATCAGCACGAGAAACAGCGCGACCCCGCCGTTCCAGCACACGAGCACGCGGCTCAGTATCGACCACTCCGCGGGAAGGAAAAAAAACAGCGCGGACCCGACGATGGCCGAGATCCACAGCCGCGGATGATAGCGCACCAGATCGTACATCGCGGCGCCGCTACTTGCTCTCCTTCGCCACCAGCCATTTCACCAGATCGATCAGCTGGTCATAGCCGCCGGCCGATTCGACGTTCAGCCGGTACTTGCCATTGACGATGATGGTCGGCGTGCGGTCGACGCGATACTGTTGAACCAACCCGTCGGCGGCGCGCACCTTGACATCCGCCGCAAATGACTTCGCGGTCGCGAGGAATTTGTCGACGGGCACACCGGCCCGGGCGTTGTAGAATTTCGCGGCATCTTCGATGGTCGGCAGACGGGGCTTTAGAGCCCGGGTGGCGGGATCGATGACGGCGAGTTCGCCGCTTTGCCACACCGCATTGAACATCGCATCGTGCGTCTGATCGGCGACGCCGAGGATCTGCGCCGTACAATAGGCGAGTTGAAACATGGGCCAGTCCTCGCTCGCATTGAACGAGGCAGGCAGGAAGTCGAGCACCGCATTCGGCGGCAGGCTGGACTTTAATTTGTGCATGGTCGGCACGAACAAATTACAGGCCGGGCATGCGTAGGAGAACACCTCGGTGACTTCGACCTTGCCGGCGGGCAGCGAGGTCGGATGCGGCACGTCGATGAGGAAGTAATTGACACCCTCGGTCCACGTGGGCGCGCTCATCGCCCGCGAACCCAAACCCAGCATCAGCACCGTCAACGCGGCGCAGCTTAAGTATTTCATCGCGGCTCCTTGACCCTTCTCCACATTCTAAGGCTTACGCGGCAAAAATTCGAACGGCCCGGCATGTCATACTGTCGCGGTTTTTTGGCCAAGAGGGCGTTATTGTCTCATGTACGCACGTGGATTAGCTTAAGTGGGGTTCATCCGCAGGCACTGGCTCGCCATCCTGGTGAGCGTCATCATCGTGGTGCTGATGATTGCGCTGTTCCGCTACATTCAACACAAACAACCGGTGTCCACGCCGGGAGGCCCGGGCGGCGGTCGCGGCGGTCAAAACGCACCGGTGGCCGTGTCGGTCGCGACGGCCGCATCCGGCGACATCCAATTGCGCATCCCGGCGTTGGGCACGGTCACCCCGCTCGCCACCGTGACCGTAAGGACGCAGATCAGCGGCGTGATGCAGAAGATCCTGTTCACGGAGGGACAGATCGTGCACCAGGGCGACTCGCTGGCGCAGATCGATCCGCGTCCCTACGAAGCCGCCCTGCAGCAGGCGCAGGGGAATTTGAAGCGCGACCAGGCGCTCCTGGCCGACGCCAGGCTGGACTTGAAGCGTTACGAAGGCCTGGTCAAAGAGGACTCGATCGCGGTTCAGCAGCTCGATACGCAGAAAGCGCTGGTCGATCAGTACATCGGCACGATCGAATCCGATGAGGGCCAGTTGAAGACCGCCAGCGTCAATCTGCTGTACACGCACATTCTCTCGCCCGTGACCGGCCGGGTCGGGCTGCGCCAGGTCGACCAAGGCAACTACGTGACCCCGGGCGATGCGAACGGCATCGTCGTCATCAACCAGCTGCAACCGATCACCGTCATCTTCTCGATCCCCGAAGACAACGTGTCCGCGCTGATGCGCCGGCTGCGCGATCCGACCCCGATGACGGTCGAGGCCTTCGACCGCACCAACAGCGCCAAGCTCGCGGACGGCAAGCTGCTCACGGTGGACAATGCGATCGACGTGACCACCGGGACGGTCAAGCTGCGCGCGCAATTCGACAATGCCGACGGACTCTTGTTTCCGAACCAGTTCGTCAACATCCAGCTCCTGCAGGAGACGCTGCACGATCAGATCGTCATACCGAACGCCGCGGTGCGCCGCGGCGCCCCCAACGGCGTCGTGTCCACGTTCGTCTATGTGGTCAATTCCGATCGTACCGTCACGGTGCGCCCGGTCACGCTCGGCGTGGTGGACGGCGAGCGCGTCGCGGTGGTGAAGGGTCTCGCGGTCGGCGAAGTGGTGGTGACCGAGGGCGGCGACCGTTTGCGCGACGGCGCGCAGGTCCTGCTGCCGGGCGCGGCGCCCCCCGCCGGCGCGGCGCCTGCGCCCGGCGGCGCAAAACCGGGAACTCCCGGCGCCCATCGTTCGCGAAATCACCCCAAACCGGCGCAGTGACGGCGATGATGCCGCGCTCAGGCTCCTCCTCCTAGCCCCATGAACCCGTCGCGCATTTTCATCCTGCGTCCGGTCGCCACCACGCTGTCGATGGTCGCGATACTCATCGTTGGCGCGATCGCCTACCTGCAGCTGCCGCTGTCGGCGTTGCCGGAGGTGGCGTATCCGACCATCGAAGTGGAGACCTTTTATCCAGGCGCCAGTCCCGAGGTCATCACGTCGGCCATCACGGCGCCGCTGGAGAAGCAATTCGGCCAGATGCCCGGGCTCTCGGAGATGTCCTCGACCAGTTCGGGCGGCGCCTCGGTCATCACCCTGCAATTCAGCCTGGCGCTCGCCATCGACGTCGCCGAACAGCAGGTGCAGGCGGCGATCAGCGCCGCGCAGAATCTACTGCCGCAGGATTTGCCCGCGCCGCCCATCTACGCGAAGGTGAACCCCGCCGATGCGCCGGTCTTGATCCTCGGGATCACTTCGAAAGTCATGCCGCTCACCGACGTCGAGGACTTTGCCGATACGCGCATCGCGCAGAAAATCTCGCAGATCAAGGGCGTCGGCGTCGTCAGCATCAGCGGCGGCCAGCGCCCGGCCGTGCGCGTGGTGGCGAACCCGCGCGCGCTCGCCGCGTATGGGCTGAACATCGATGACCTTCGCACCACCATCAACAACGCCAATCAGAACGGCCCGAAAGGCACGCTCGACGGCCCGAGCAGCGCCTACACCGTCAACACCAACGATCAGATCAGAAACGCGGACGATTACGGCGAGGTGGTGATCGCGTACAAGAACGGGGCCGCGGTGCGCCTCCGGGATGTGGCGACCCTCGTGTCGGGTGCGGAGAATTCCAAGCTCGGCGGCTGGATGAATTCCACTTCCGCATTGATCATGAACGTGCAGCGCCAGCCCGGCGCGAACGTGGTCGACGTCGTCAACCGAATCCAGCAGCTGCTCCCCTCGCTGAAGGCGGCGCTGCCGGCGGGCGTCGACCTGACGGTGCTCACCGACCGCACGACGACCATCCGCGCCTCGGTGGCCGACGTGGAATTCGAACTCGTGCTCGCGGTGATCCTGGTCGTGCTGGTGATCTATGTGTTCCTGCGCAACGTCCCGGCCACGATCATTCCGAGCCTCTCCGTGCCGCTCTCCTTGATCGGCACGTTCGCCGTGATGTACCTGGCGAATTTCAGCCTGAATAATTTATCGCTGATGGCGCTCACCATCGCGACCGGTTTCGTGGTCGACGATGCCATCGTCATGATCGAAAATATCGCGCGCTACATCGAGCTTGGCCGCACGCCGCTCGAGGCGGCCTTAGAGGGCGCCGGGCAGATCGGTTTCACCATCATTTCGCTGACCGTGTCCCTGATCGCGGTGCTGATTCCGCTCCTCTTCATGCAGGATGTGGTGGGACGCTTGTTCCGCGAATTCGCGGTGACCTTGGCCGTGACCATCCTCATCTCGGCCCTGGTCTCGCTGACGCTCGTGCCGATGATGTGCGCCAAGCTCTTGAAGCATCGCCCGCCGGAGGAGCAGGAAGGGCACGGATCCGGGCATTGGTTCGCGGTCATGGTCGCATGGTACGGCCGCCGGCTCACCTGGGTGCTCGACCACCAAACTCTGACACTGTACGTCGCGACCGGCACGGTGGTGCTGACCGCGATCCTGTACATCCTGATTCCGAAGGGATTTTTTCCCGATCAAGACACGGGATTGATCCAAGGCGTCTCGGAGGCGACCGAGTCGATTTCCTATGCGGCGATGGCGGATCGGCAGCAGGCGCTCGCCGCGGCCATTCTCAAGGATCCGGACGTCGTCAGCCTCTCCTCCTTCATCGGCATCGACGGCAACAATGTGACCCTGAACAGCGGCCGCTTTTTGATCAATCTCAAGCCGCTGGCCGACCGCGATTCGAGCGTCGCCGATGCCATCCGCCGTTTGCGATCCGAGACGGCCGACATCCCCGGCATCACCCTGTACATGCAGCCGGTGCAGGACCTGACCCTGGATAACACGGTGAGCCGCACGCAATATCAGTTCACGCTGGAAAGCGCCGACTCGGCGGCTTTGAGCACGTGGACCCCGAAACTCGTGGCGGCGCTGCGCCGGCAGCCGGAACTCGCCGACGTCGTCAGCAATCAGGAAGACAACGGGCTCGCGGCTTACGTCACCATCGACCGGGACAGCGCGGCGCGGCTCGGCATCAGCGTGGGCACGGTGGACAATGCGCTGTACGACGCCTTCGGCCAGCGCATCGTGTCCACCATCTTCACCCAGTCGAATCAATACCGGGTCATCCTGGAGGCGGATCCGGCCTCGTACCGGTCGGTGGATTCGCTCGCCTCGATCTACGTGCCCTCGGCCTCCGGCGGCCAGGTGCCGCTCTCGGCCATCGCCAAGGTGGACGTCGAAACGCGGCCGCTGTTGATCAACCATCTGGCGCAATTCCCGGCCACCACCGTGTCCTTCAATCTGGCGCCGGGCGCATCCTTGGGCGCCGCCGTGACCTCCATCGAAAACGCCGAGCGCGGAGTCGGGCTGCCGCAGAGCATCCGAACCACCTTTCAGGGTGCGGCCCTCGCCTTCCGCAATAATTTGTCGAACGAACTGCTGCTGCTGGTCGCGGCCGTGCTCGTGATGTACATCGTGCTCGGCGTGCTGTACGAGAGCTTCATCCATCCGATCACCATTCTGTCCACGCTCCCGTCCGCGGGTATCGGGGCGCTCCTGGCCCTCATGCTCGCCGGCGACGACCTCACCATCATTGCGCTCATCGGCATCATCCTGCTCATCGGCATCGTGAAGAAAAATGCGATCCTGATGATCGACTTTGCGGTGGTTGCGGAACGCGAAGAGGGGCTCTCGCCGCGCGAGGCGATCTACAAGGCGTGCCTGCTGCGCTTTCGGCCGATCCTCATGACGACGGTCGCGGCGATCTTCGGAGCGCTGCCGCTGATGTTCGGCACGGGCACGGGGTCGGAACTGCGCCATCCACTCGGCATCAGCATCGTGGGCGGCTTGCTGGTGAGCCAGGTGCTGACCCTGTTCACGACGCCGGTGGTGTATTTGATGTTCGACCGGATCGCCGCGCGCTTCCGGGGAGCGCCGAAAGCGGATGAAAACGCCGCCGGGTTGGCGAACAATCCCACGTGAATATCTCCGCGCCCTTCATTCAACGGCCCGTGGCGACGATACTGCTGACCGTCGGCGTCGCGCTGTGCGGGGCCGTGGCCTTCATGCTGCTGCCGGTGGCACCGCTGCCGCGCATCGATGTACCGGCGATCTTCGTCTCGGCGCAACTGCCGGGCGCGAGCCCCGAGGTGATGGCGAGCACGGTGGCGACGCCGCTCGAACGGCATTTGGGCGCCATCGCCGACGTCGATGACATGACTTCCTCGAGCGGCGTCGGAACCGCGAACATTCAATTGACCTTCGGCGTCGATCGCGACATCGACGGCGCGGCGCGCGACGTTCAGGCGGCGATCGTGGCATCGCACGCCGATCTGCCCTCGGCGCTGACCCGCAATCCCACCTACCGCAAGCTCAACAGCGCCCTGTTTCCAGTCATGGCCATCGCCATGACCTCCGATGTCCTCACCCAGGGCCAGATCTACGATGCGGCGGACGCCGTGATATCGCAGCGCCTGTCGCAGATCGACGGGGTCGGCGGCGTGAATGTCAATGGCAGCGCGCTGCCCGCGGTGCGGGTAGAAATCAATCCGCTGTCGCTGTCCAAGTACGGCATCGGCCTGCAGGACGTCAGAGCGGCGATTTCGAACGCCAATGCGAATGCCCCCAAGGGGGCGATCGAATCCGATCAACTGCGTTATCAGATCTACACCAACGACAATGCCCGCGATGCGGGCCCCTACCGAAATCTGATCATCGCGAATCGCAATGGCTCGATCGTGCGCCTCGGGGATGTGGCGACCGTGCTCGACATGCAGGATGGGGCGACCGAGAACATCCGCACGTACGGTCTGTACAACGGCAAGCCCGCCGTGTTCGTGACGGTCTTCCAACAGCCCGGCGCCAACATCATCGACATGATCGATGCGGTCAAGGCGGAGCTGCCGCTGCTGAAGAGTTCCATCGACCCGAAAATCGATCTGGTGGTGACCTTCGACCGGTCGGTCACCATCCGCGCCTCGCTGCGGCAGGTGGAACAGACCCTGATGCTAGCGGTGGCTTTCGTGATTCTCGTCGTCTACGTGTTTCTGAACAGCTACCGCGCCGCGCTGGTTCCCGCGCTCGTCGTACCGGTGTCCCTCATCGGCACATTCGGCGCAATGTACCTGCTCGGCTATACGCTCGATAATTTCTCGCTGATGGCGCTCACGGTGGCCACCGGTTTCGTGGTGGATGACGCCATCGTGGTGATGGAGAACACCACCCGGCACATCGAGGACGGCATGGCGCGCATGCGCGCCGCGCTCCTGGGCGCTCGCGAAGTGGGCTTCACCGTCGTATCCATGAGCCTGTCGCTGGTCGCGGTGTTCATTCCGTTCATGTTCGCCGGCGGAATCGTGGGACGAATCTTCCGCGAGTTCACCGTCACTTTGTCGGTGTCGATCCTGATCTCGCTGGTCATTTCGCTGACCACGACGCCGATGATGTGTTCGCTGCTGCTGCGGCGCGAGGCCGGCAGGAAGCAGTCGCGCTTTGGGGAGGCCTTCGAGCGCGGCTTCTTGCAATTGCGGCAGAATTACGAACGCACGCTCGACTGGGCCTTGCATCATCCGCGCTTCATGATGCTGGTGCTGTGCTCCACCATCGTACTCAATGTGTATCTGTACATCGTGATTCCAAAAGGATTCTTCCCGCAGCAGGACACCGGCCAACTGCAGGGCGGCATACGCGGCGATGCGTCGAGTTCGTTTCAGCTGATGAAGCGCAAGCTGCAGGAGGTGGCCAAGATCGTGCAATCGGATCCGGCCGTGAGCACCGTCACGGGCTCGGTGGGGGGAGGCGGTTTCGGTCCGAACGGCGGCGGCGGCGCGAATGCCAACCTCACCATCGCGCTCAAGCCGCTGAAGGAGCGCCAGATCTCGGCGGATCAGATCATCGCACGGTTGCGCCCGCAGCTGAACAAAGTGAGCGGCGTTTCCGCCTTTCTGCAGGCCGTGCAGGATATCGGCGGCGGCGGCGGCCGCTCGGCCAATTCGCAGTATCAGTGGACGCTGCTCGGCGATGATTTGACCGAGCTGCGACTCTGGTCGCAGAAACTTCGGCAGGCACTGCAGGACATGCCGGAGATCACGGACGTCGATACCGACATGCAGCCGGGCGGACTCGAGGCCGACCTCATCGTGGACCGGGACAGCGCTTCGCGGCTCGGGCTCTCGGAGGTGCAGATCGACAACGCGCTGGGCGACGCGTTTGCACAGGCGCAAGTTTCGAACATCTACAACCCGTTCAGTCCGCAGCAGTATCACGTGGTCATGGAAGTGGCCCCGGAATTCTGGCAGAACCCGGAAGTGCTGAAGGAGCTGTACGTGAGCACCGCCGGCAATGCGGTGAGCGGAACCCAATCCACCCAGGCGGTCGCCGGCACCACGGTGATCAAATCGTCGGCCTCGACGGCGGCGGCGAGCGCCACCTCGGTCGCGGAGGACGTGGCGCGAAATCTTGCGGCCAATTCGCTGGCGAATGCCGGACGCGGCAACACCTCGACCGGTTCGGCCGTGAGCGTCGCCGCAGAACCGGTGGTGCCGTTTTCCGCCTTCAGCCACTTCAGCACCGGAACCACCCCGGTGAGCGTGAATCACACCGGAACCTCGGTGTCGACGGCCATCGCATTCAACCTGCCGGAAGGCGTGGCGCTCGACACGGCGCTCAAGGCGATCGATCGCAAGATGAGCGAAATCCACGTGCCGGTCACCATCCGCGGCGGCAGCTACGGGACGGCGCGCCTGTTCCAGCAAAGCAACAACAATACGCCGTTGATGCTGGCGGCGGCGCTGCTCGCGATCTACGTGGTGCTCGGTGTGCTATACGAGAGTTACAGTCAACCGCTCACCATTCTGTCCACCCTGCCCTCCGCGGGTATCGGCGCACTGCTCGCGCTGCTCGCCACCGGCACCGAATTCAGCCTGATCGCATTTCTGGGCATTCTGCTGCTGATCGGGATCGTGAAGAAGAACGCCATCATGATGGTCGACTTTGCGCTCGAAGCGGAGCGCCATCTCGGCATGGATCCGCGCGCGGCCATCGCTCACGCCTGCAGCTTGCGCTTCCGGCCCATCATGATGACCACCTGCGCGGCCATCGCCGGCGCGCTGCCGTTGGCCCTGGCGTCGGGTGACGGCACTGAGATGCGCCGGCCCTTGGGAATCGCCATCGTCGGCGGCCTCGTGGTGAGCCAACTGCTCACGGTGTATACGACACCGGTGGTGTACCTGTACGTGCACCGCTATTGGAAGCATCTGAAGCAGGGCAAGTACAAGGCTCCGCCGCCGCGCGGCGCCGGCCGGCCCCTGGATGACGGTGGATTGGGTGACGGTGGATTGGGCGACGGCGGATTGGGCCCCGCGGGAGCGGGCGCATGAAACGTCCCCTGTGGATGCCGGCCGCCATCGCCGCGCTGCTGGCGGCGTGCGCCGTGGGGCCTGATTACCATCGCCCAAAATTCGAGGCCACCGCGGAATACAAAGAGACGGGAGACTGGAAGCCGAGTGAACCCAACGACGCAACGGCGCGCGGACCGTGGTGGGAGATATTCAACGACCCGGCCTTGAATCAACTCGAAGTCCGGATCGATATCTCGAACGAAAACGTCAAAGCCGCCGCGGCCGCCTTCGATCAGGCGCGAGCGCTGGTCGCGCAGGCCCGGGCCGGCTTTTGGCCGACCATTTCAGCGAGCGCCTCGCGGCTGCGGAGCGAGTCCGGCGCGACTTCGACCACCCTCACTTCCGCCGGAGTGCCGGTCGCCACTCCCGCGCGCAGTTCGATCACCAATAGCGCGGGCATTTCCGGAAGCTGGGACCTGGACATTTGGGGAAAGATCCGACGCACCACGGAGAGCGATCGAGCCTCGGCACAATCGAGCGCCGCGGCCCTCGCCGCGGCGCGCCTCTCGGCGCAGGCCGACCTCGCCACGGATTATTTCGAGCTGCGTGCGCAGGACCAGCTGCAGAAGCTGCTCGATGACACGGTGGTAGCGGAGACTCGATCCTTGAATATCACCGAAAGCCGCTACAAGTTCGGCGTCGCCGCCCGCGCCGACGTCGTGAGCGCGGAAACTCAGCTGCTGTCGAGCCAGGCGCAGCAGATCAACGCCAAGATCCAGCGCGCCGTATTGGAACACGCGATCGCCGTGCTCATCGGCGAGCAGCCGGCGTCGTTTTCCTTGAGCGCGTCCACCATGCGGACGGATGTGCCGACGGTTCCGGCGGGCGTTCCATCGACCTTGCTCGAGCGCCGGCCGGACGTCGCCGAAGCGGAGCGCAAGGTGGCCGCGGCCAATGCACAAATCGGGGTGGCCACCGCCGCGTATTTTCCCGACCTGACGCTCGGCGGCTCGGACGACTATTCGGGAAACTCCCTGAGCCATTTGATCCGCGCGTCGAACCGCGTCTGGTCGATCGGCCCGTCGCTCGCGGAGACCTTGTTCGACGGCGGTCTGCGCCATGCGCAGGTGGAACAGGCGCGCGCTGCCTACGAAGGGACGGTCGACACGTACCGTCAAACCGTCCTGGCTGGATTCCAGCAAGTCGAGGATGACATCGTCACGCTGCGGGTGCTGGAGCAACAGGCCGTGATCGAGGATAAGACGGTCAAGGCGGCCCGCGAAGCCGAGGCGCTCACGCTCAATCAGTACAAGGCCGGCACCGTGCCCTACAGCAGCGTGATCACCGCGCAGACCACGCGCCTCAGTGCCGAGCAGACCGAACTGTCCGTGCTGTCGAGCCGGCTGCAGGCGAGCGTGGCGCTGATCGAGGCGCTGGGAGGCGGTTGGAGCACTTCTCAGTTGCCGTTGCCGTAGCCGCAATCATTCACGCTCGGGGAAATCCCTTCCTGACCCCGGCGGCCTTTCGGGCATTCGGTCGTTCGAGAATGATTGCGGCTAGAGGGCGACTTCTACGTCGGTTTGCGGCTTGGCGATCTCGAGCGGTTTGCGCCCGCGCGCCTCGATCGCCCGCTTGGCCAGCACCCCGAGGTGAATCATCACGCCGCGCGCGGTCCAGTTCGGTGCGCAATAGGACCACACCCCCAAACTCAAGGGCTTGAAGTTCCTGGCCCACGACGGGTTGTTCACGAGGCTCACGATTTCCACATTGCGCTCCTCGCAGGCCATCCGAATGGTCCGCTCGAGCAGCAGATTGCCGGGAGCGAAACTCGCGTGCTCGTCGCTGAATCCGATTTTCAAGATGTTGAGCGTCGTTCCGATGTGCAGACAGAACTGACCGGCAACCGGTCGGTCGCCGTGCCAGAGCACGTTGATGACGCAGGCATCGCGGGCGCCGAACTCATCGACCACCGCGCGGTAGAAGGCCAGCATCGCGGGGCGGCAGCGAATGGCCGACGAACTGCCGGAATCGCCCTTCCAACCCGACGCTTCGATGTCCAAGAAGGTCTCGAACGCCTGCCCGAGTTCCTCTTTGCGTCGATAGGACTGTACACGCAGCGGCGCCGTCTCCTCGGCGCGGCGCGCCAGGCGTCGTAAATTTCGTTTGAAGGTGCCCGACATCGCTTCCGTGGCGAGATCATAACTGCCGCAGGTCTGGAAGTAGCCGCTGCCGTCGTGGCACAGCATGATCGTGCCTTTCGGCAAGCGGGCACGAGCCGAATGCGCGATGGCGGAGTCCTCACGCACTTTGCGCAGACGCAATTCGTCCCAGTGAATCGTGCGTTGTGTTCGCAGCCACTGCGTGAACGCGTGCAGTAACCCCTCGTTTTCCGCCGTGCGCCTGAAGACGAAGTCGGAGGATTGCATTTCGTCGTCGTCGATGGTGCCGAACACCCGCGGCTGCATCCCCTTGACCACGTATTTTTGAAATTGCAGCGGGAAAACGCCGATCAGCTTTTGTTGTCTGTAGGCACCGATGAACCAGACGCGCGACGGATCGGTTTCGAGGGAAACCAAATAGGCGCGGTACCACTCGGGATAATGCACGAACCGGGCACCGGGCATGGACTCGGTCAGCGCAGTCCATGCGGGGGCGAGGCTTTCCAGGCCCTCCAAACCCTGATACGGCGTGAAAACGAGTTCGTCGCGTTCCGTAAGATAAGCCAATTCGCTGTTCATCCCTTTGCTATAGCGGCCAGCGAGACGAATTCTGCGATTCGCGCGTGCCCGTCCGACGGGCGCCGTGTACGCCAATACTGTAATAAGTTAAACGACCTCGACCGGCAACTGGCCGGATCGCTCGACCCGGGCGAGGATAACGTTGGCGCTCGAAACGTGTCAACGCAGTCCTACAATAATTTTGATAATAACGCGGTGTCTAATCGGGTCGCGATGGTACGACCGTGAAACGGCGCCGCTTCAAGCGCAGGAACGGCAACTCGATGAAGCGATACGACGCGGCGGCAACCGGCAGCGTCGTGACGAGCCCGAACGTCCAGTAGCCCAACATCTGTGCGGGCGAGGAATCGTGCTCCGGGAACACCTGTGCGGCGAGCTTGAGCAGCAACTCGTGGTACACGTACAACCCGTAGGAAATCCGCCCGAGATACACGAAGGGGCCGCTGCGCAAGGGCGCCGTCCAGCGCCCGGTGCTGCCCAAGACCGACAGCAATATTCCGCCGCAGGCGAGTGCCGCGAGAGGCCATCCGGTCACCAAGGGCAGCAGCGCCACGGGCACGTGAGTCAGTCCGAAATCGTGGGCGACCCACAACAGCACCGCGATGCTTCCGGCGAACAAGGCGCCGCGCGCGGCGGCGGAAAGCGCCGGCGTACGGCCGTGCAACAGCACCGCGAGCACCACGCCGACGGCAATCCCGTCGACGCGGGTGAAGGAGTTCTTGGTCACCCAATCGAAGTTCGGATGCAGGATCCCCATCGCGAGCGTCACGATCGCCGCGAACACCATGAGTCCGATGGCGTAGAAGGCCAGGCGCCGGGCGCTCGAGCGGCGAATCACCCACGGCCAAATCAAATAGAATTGCTCCTCCAGCGAAACGCTCCACAAGGGCGCGGCCACCGTCGTCACCGGCCACAGAAAATAGACCCAATTGCCGGCGAAGAATGTAAACCCGAGCAAGTGCCACCACGTCAGGCCCTCGCTCGGCACGATGAACGTGAGCCCATAGGCCGCGAATAGAAATAGAAAATACAACGGCCAGATGCGCAGCATGCGGCGGATGTAAAAGGCCTTGACGTCCAGGTGTCCGCGCAGGCTCCGTTCGCGCAGCAGCAACTCGGTGATCAGATAGGAGCTCAATACGAAGAACAGGTCGACGCCGAAGACGCCCGCGATACCGATCGTCCCCAGGGCATCGCCCAGCCAGGCGGGCAATCGATGGTGGGTGCCGACCCCGAATCCCACGGTGTGTTCGATGTACACCGCGAGAAACGCGAAAAAGCGCAATCCGTCGAGTTCCGGCCGATAGAACCTCGCCTCGGCCGTGCGATCCTTCACCGCGCCGCTCGAATCGGCCCGCGCCGCGCGCGTATCCTCCGCGGTCACCGGCAGCGGGTTCGGAGATACGGTCGAATTCATTGAGGCATCAACGCAGGATGGCTCGCGCCCAGATCTTCATCGCCAAGAACTGCAGCATGCCGTGGGCCTCGCGGTACTTGCCCTGGATGCGCCGATACGACAGGTGCATCTTCTCGTCATTCTCGGCAAGGTTGTGCATCATCGAGGATGCACCGGTGCGATAGCGGACGATGGGTCTATCGAGGAACACGAACCCGGTCGCGTGGGCGATCCTCGCCCAGAGGTCGGCATCTTCGCAGACCGGAATGTCCGCATCGAATCCGCCGACGGCGACGAAGGCCTCGCGGCGCGCCATGCACGCCGAATTGACCAGGACGCTCGGACGGAACAAGAGGCTCGCACTCAACTGACGCGCGCCCCGCAGGCGGCCCGCAATTCGGCGTGCTTCGGCAAAGAATTGCTGGTGGTGCCGCAACTTCACTTCATCGAGGCCAAAGGGCACGATGACTCCGAAAGCCATTCCCGCCTTGGGGTCGCGATCGAGAGCCGTCGACAGCGCCGCGAGCGCGCCCGCCTCGAGCATGTCATCGTCATCGAGAAAATGCACATAGCGGCCCTTGGCGGCGCGCGCGCCTTCATTGCGCACCAGCGCCGGGCGGCCGCCGGACGGCTGTGCGCGTTGAATGTACTGTATGCGCGGATCGCTCACCGATCCGACCGCGGACCGCGCGGAGCCGTCGGGACTGTCATCCACGACGATGATCTCGAGGGTGACCTGTTGCTGGGAGAGGACGCTGCCGATCGCTTCGAGCAGTTGCTGTTCGCGCCGGAACGTCGGAATCACTACCGAGATATCGATGGAAGTCATAAGTGCGTCGTCGTGGGCGGCGTGTGCGAAAGTATCTTCTGCCGCGCCAACCACCGTCAAGGACGCAATCAGCGAGCATCCCATCAACGGTGCAACATAATATATTCCCGGTGCGATGCCTCTCGCAGATTTGTCCGACGAGCCGCTCTTAGGGCGCCGCTCTTAGGGCGACTCTCCTTGAATCAACGCCAGGTCGTCCAGGGATGCGGGCGCATGACGGCGCAATAGCGCGGTTTTCGCCTCCCATTGCTCCGCCGGCGCCAGTTGCTCGAGGTACTGAACTTCGCCCCCGGCATAGATCGCGATCGGCAATCCGTCCCGCAGCAGCAGCCGGTTGCCGGCGAGCGAGGCGAGCCTTGCGCCCGGCGTCACGATGCCGATCAGATTCAGCGGATCCGCCGCCGACAGCGAGATCTGCTGCTGCGTGTGCGGCTTGCGGCGCACGTCGCGCAATAATCCCACCGCTTCCGGAGTGGCGTACTGTTCGCCCGAAAATCCCGCAATGAATCTACCGCCGCGAATCTCGCCTCTCGCCTCCAAGCGACGGCAGCACTTGAGAATGTCGCGCCAGGGCGGCAACCAACCGGCTTCGCGCGTGAGCAGTTTCCAAAAAATCACGCCCCAGCGGCGCAGCAGCGTGCGCACGATCTGCTCGACGCTCCCCTCCCCGCCCTCCGGCGTACCCGCCCGGCCGGCACGCCGCACCAGCGCCCAGCGTCCCGCGTCGGACATTTCAAACAGCGCCAGACGGCGCCTGTGCCGGATCGAAAAGGCGCTCGATTTGCCGCGCCGGCCGCTCGGCGCCAAGAGCGCGCGAAGCCCGGCGAAACTATCGGAATTGACCAGGCCCGTCGCCACCAGTTCGCCGAGCGCCTCTTCGGCCTCCACCGGCAGCATGCCGACATGTTCCGCGATCTCATCGAAGAACGACGCGCCATGCGCGCGGATGTAGTCCGCCACCGCCTGCGCTCTCGAGCTCAAGTGCGACGCGTCCGGCTGATCCACGAGCGCCGACCAGTCCGCCACCGTGCGCCGCGCGAGCAACACGATCGGGGTGGAGCGAACCGGCGAGGCGGCGCGGACTCTGTCCGGTTCGGCATCGCGCGACGCGCCGCGGGGCGCCAGCCGGGTCCAGATAAAGCGGCCGGCGCGGCAATGGTCATCGAGCCACAGCGGTTCGTACTCGGCAATGCGCGCCGGAAGAATCTCGGTCTCCCAGGCGCCGGCCGGGGCTTCGAATCCTTCGAGTTGCGCGAGCACGGCCGCGACGGCATCGGAGCCCTGCATGCGCGATTCCGGCAACACCCGCTGCCAGTCGCACAAAAATCGGATGAAATCCCGCGCCGGCACCGGTTCGATCTCGGCGCGCAGGCGCTTGACGGTGTAGCGATGAATGCGGGCGAGCAGCCGCCGCTCGCACCACTCTTCTTCCGATGCGTCCGCCGTGTAGCGGCCGCGCATCGCGAAGCCTTCGGCCTCGAGCACGGCCAACGCGCTGTTCAGCCGCAATTCGGGCACGCCCACGGAGGCGGCGAGCGCCGCCGCGCCGACCGGCCCCAATCCCTCGAGCCGCCCGCGTACGATCGCCACCAATGACTCATCGGAGGGCGCCTCATCGGATGGCGGATGGGGTTCAAACAGTGCGCGCCGCTCAGCCGCCACCCAGAGTGTGCCGCGCTCCGGCCACGGTATCCTCACCACCCGTCCCTGGCCCGCGAGTTCCTCCATCATTCGCGGCCAGGCGGCTTCGCGCCGACATTCCTCCTCGCTCATGAACGTGAGCCACAGCAGCGCATCGTGCAGCTCGTCCGGGGTGGTGGCGTCCGGCCAGGCCTCGGCGCGAACCCGCGCGATGGCCTCCGGATCGAGCTTGCCGATATCGGCCGCGGATTCGGGGTCGAGCCAGCGGCGGCTCATCACGGCCTGCGTGCGCCGCTCCTCCAGCGGCGCATCGTCGAGATACGCATAGGGACGCGCGTTCAGCGCCTCGAGAGCGAGCGGCGATGGTTCGGTCAGGTCGCGAGCCACCACGCGGATGTCGCCGCGTTCGAGCCGGCGCAAAACCGATTCGAACGCCTCGATATCCATCGCATCCTCCAGGCAATCGCGCACGGTTTGACGCACCAGAGGATGATCGGGCACTTCGATCGCACCGGATAAATTCTCGGCGCACGCCACCTGGTCGGGAAACACCGATGCCAGCAGATCTTCCGCGTTCATGCGTGCGATCTGCGGAGGAATTTTCTTGCCGCCGCGAAAGCGCGGCAGCGCGAGCGCGATGCCGGCATCCCAGCGCCAGCGCACTTCGAACATCGGGGCCGCGCACAAGGCCTGCACCAGCACCTCACGGACCGAGTTCGAATGCAGATAGCGCGCCGCTTCGGCGAGCTCGAAGCTATGCGCGTGGGTGAGCGACAGAACGATGTGATCTTCCGTCGCGGCGGCCTGCAATTCAAAATTGAACGTGCGGCAGAACCGCTTGCGCAACGACAGTCCCCAGGCGCGATTGACGCGGCTGCCGAAGGGGGAATGAATCACGAGCTGCATGCCGCCGGATTCATCGAAGAAGCGCTCGAACACGACCGTATCGAAGGTCGGCAGGCACGTGAGCGCCGCACGTCCCGCGGCCAAGTATTGCACGATCTGAAATGCCGCCACCTCATCGAGCCCGACCGTCTCGATGAGCCACCGCGTGGCGGCGCCCGACTCGCCCGCCAGCCGCTGTTCGATCTCGCCCTTGAGCCTCGACACGGCCGAGGATAACTCCATGGTGCGGCCCGGCGCTTCGCCGAGCCAGAAGGGAATCGAGGGCGGCAGTCCGTGAGCATCCTCGACGCGCACGGTGCCCCGTTCGACCCGCAGTATCCGGTAAGAGGTATTGCCCAACTGAAAAATGTCGCCCTGCAGGCTCTCGACCGCAAAGTCCTCGTTGACGGTTCCCACCAGATGCGCTTCCGGTTCGAGCATCACCCGATAGTCGGCGTTGTCGGGAATCGCGCCGCCCGACGTGATCGCGGTGAGGCGCGCGCCCTTGCGGGGGCGCAGCATCCGGTTGATACCATCGTGGTGCAGCAGCGCGCCGCGCCGGCCGCGGCGGGTGCTGAAGCCTTCTGCCAGCATGAGCACGCATTCCTCGAAATCCTTGCGCTGCAAGTTGCGGTAGGGATACGCCCGGCGCAGCAGATCGAACAGCTCATCCTGCCGCCATTCTCGCGCCGCCACTTCCGCGACGATCTGCTGGGACAGCACATCGAGCGCATTCTCAGGCACGCGCAGATGATCCAATTCGCCGCGCCGCACGGCATCGAGCAAGGCGGCGCACTCGACGAGTTCGTCGCGCGACAATGGAAACAGTCTGCCCTTGGAGGTCCCACCCACGGAATGACCGGCGCGCCCCACGCGCTGCAGCAGCGCATTGATCGAACGCGTCGAACCGATCTGACAGACGAGGTCGACATCGCCGATATCGATGCCGAGTTCCAAGGACGCGGTCGCCACCAGCACTTTCAATTCACCGCGCTTCAGGCGCTGTTCCGCGTCGAGCCGCCGGTCCTTGGACAGGCTGCCGTGATGAGCCGCGACATGCTCCGCGCCGAGTCGCTCGGAAAGATGGCGGGCGACGCGTTCGACCAGCCTGCGCGTATTGACGAACACGAGCGTGGTGCGGTGCTCGCCGATCAGCTCCGCCAGCCGATCATAGACTTGCGTCCACACTTCCCCGGACATGACCGCTTCGAGCGGCGCCGGCGGCAGCTCCAAGGCGAGATCGCGGCTGCGCGCGTGGCCGCTGTCGATGATGGCGCAGCGGTCCACCGTTTCGCCGCCGACCAGGAACCGCGCCACCTCCTGGATGGGCTGCTGCGTCGCCGACAATCCGACGCGCGTCAACGCGCCCACGCTGAGCGCCTGCAACCGTTCGAGCGAGAGCGCGAGATGGGCGCCGCGCTTGTTGCCGGCGATCGCATGAATTTCATCCACGATCACGGTACGGCAGGTCGAGAGCATGGCGCGGCCCGACGTCGACCCCAGGAGGATATAGAGGGACTCGGGCGTGGTCACGACGATGTGCGGCGCCCGGCGGCGCATGCCGGCCCGGTCGGCCTGCGAGGTGTCCCCGGTGCGCACGACGGCTCGAATGTCGACGTCGGGGAGTTGCAACGCCGCCAATTCTTCGCGGATGCCGGCGAGCGGCGCCTCGAGATTGCGCTGAATGTCATTCGACAGCGCTTTCAGGGGCGAGACGTACACGATGCGCGTTTCATCCGGCAAGGGTCCGGCCAAACCCTCCTTGACGAGATCATCGATGGCCGCGAGGAAAGCCGCGAAGGTCTTGCCCGAGCCGGTGGGGGCGGCCACCAGCACGTGGTGCCCGGCCTTGAGCGCCGGCCACGCGCTGCCTTGCGCGGGCGTCGGCGCATCAAAAGTCCGGGCGAACCACGCGGCTACCGCGGGATGAAATGACTCGAGAGGATTTATTTCGCCTCCACGATCTTCTTCAGATTATCCAGGCCGCTCTGATAAACCCCGTCGATCGCATCGATGGCGGCCTGGTCGTTTTCCTTCTCGCCGGGATTGTCGCCGACATTCTTGCGCTTGAATCGGCCCGACCAGGTGACCGATGACTTTCCTTTGCCGAGAGACTTCACGACGAAGGTCGAGGTGTAATCGCTGACCGGAATGACCCCCTCGAGAATGCTGTATTTGAACGAGTAAGCAGCCTCGTCATAGCTCAGCAGTTTCTCCTTGATCGTGCCGCCGCCTTTCAAGGTCAGCAGGCGCACGGCGCCCACCGTATTGTTCGTGCCCTCGAGGATCGCGTCCGAGGCGAGCGCGGGATGCCAGGTGGCCAGCCCGTTGAAGTCCTTGACCGTGTGCCAGACCTTGTACGCCGACGCGTCGATGGTGATCGACTTGCTGGTATGAAGCACCGGAGCCGCCGCCAACGCCTGACCGCATGCCAGCACGGATACCCCCAACGCCACTGCATAGGTGAATTTCATCATTGTTGTTCCTCGTGTTGTAAATATGGTGAAACAATCGCCTCAATCAACCCCCGGCCACCAACCCCCAGGCAACCTACCCAGGCGACCCGCCGGGCAACCCCTTCCGCCCGCCCAGCCAGCGCGCCGCCAACGGCGGAATCAACAACAGGCTGACCAGCGTAGAAGACACCAAGCCGCCGAGAATTACCACTGCCATCGGACCCTCTATTTCGTGCCCCGGCTGGTGCAGCTGCAGGGCGACCGGCAACAGCGCGAGCCCGGTGAGCAGCGCCGTGAGCAGCACCGGCGTCAGGCGCTCCTCGGCGCCGCGGCGCGCCGTGTCGAGATTCCAGGGTTGGCCTTCCGACTGCACGAGATGGTCATAGTGCGACACCAGTAAAATGGTATTGCGCGCCGCCATGCCGAACAACGCGACGAAGCCGACCATGGCGCCCAAGGTCAACGTGCCGCCCGTCAGCGCGACCGCCGCGACGCCGCCGATCAAGGTGCTCGGCAATGACAGCAGCACCAAGAGCACGTGCCGGGCGGATCCAAATGCCAGCGCCAGGAACAGAACGATGAGCACGAAGGCCGCGCCTGAATGCAGCAGCAGCTCGTTCCGGGCCGCGGCCTCTGCCTGCGCCGCGCCGCCGTAGCGCAGAAACACGCCGGCCGGCAAGACGATCTGCGCCGCAATCGCTTTGCGCGCGGCCTCGGCATATCCGACCTGGTCGGCACCCCTGGGTGAGGCAACCACGAGCTGGCGGCGCAGTCCGTCCTGATGATCGACGCGGCTGCGTGCGGAGGCGAAGGTGATGTTGGCGGCCGAGGACAGCGGCGTCAGCGCGCCATCGCGGCCGCGCAGCAGCAGCGCACCGAGCGCGCCGGGATCGGCGCCGGCGCCCGCGACCCGCACCACCACCGGTATGCTGCGATCAGCCTGGTTCAGTTCCGCGGCGACGGCGCCGTGATAGGCCGCATTGATCGTCTCGAGGACATCCGCCGCCTGCAGCCCGTACAAGGCGAGCTGTGCGGGCAGCAACTCCACGCGCAGCTCCACCTCCCGCGGCGGCACGGTGAGGCGCACGTTGCCGCTGTCCGGCACGTGCTGCAATACCTCGACGATCTGCGCGCCCACCCGATCGTCGGCGTCCAGGTCCGAGCCGATCACGCTGATGGAAAACGGCGCGGATTCGCCCGACAACGTCTCGCCGATGCGCTCAGCCAGCACGGAGTAGATGTCGACGAGCTGATTCGGATAATCGCCGAACACGCGCCGGATGGCCGCGTCGATGTCGACCGCCGTGCGGTCCTGGCGCGGGTCGATCTGCACCTCGAATTCGCTCTTGTTGGGGGCGTCCGGATCCTGCCCGTTCTCCGCGCGGCCGATCTGTTCGGCGACGCTCTTGACCCCGGGAATGGCGATCAACCCCTTGGAGATGCGCTCCCCGACGCGGGTGGTTTCGGCGAGCGAGACTCCGGGGCGCAGCGAGGCGTGCGCGATGAGATAATTTTCACGAAAATCGGGGAGCAGGCGCGCGCCCAGCAACGGCAGGCATATCACTCCCGCCGCGCCGCTGATCAGGAAAATCGCCGCCAGAACACGCGGCCGTTCGTCCAGCCAGCCGATCGCGCGCAGTTGTCCGCGCTTCAGATACTCGAGAAACGCGGCTTCCGGGTTCGGTCGATGCCGCGTCATCAGCAACGCGCACAACGCCGGGGTCGCGCTCATGGCCACCAGCAGCGACAGGCCCACGGCGAGCAGAAACGCAATCGACAGCGGCCGGAAGAATGCGCCCTGCAAACCGGACATCATCAGTATGGGCAGGAAGGCCACCGCGACCGCCGCCGTCGCATAGAACACCGGCCGGCGGACTTCGAGCGACGCCGAGATGAACAGCTCGCCGATGTCGGCATCCGCGCCGGCGGAGCGGCGCCGGCGCAAGATATTTTCCACATCGATGACGGCATCATCGACCACCACACCGAGCGCCACCACGAGTCCGCCGAGCGTCATCGTGTTGAGGCTCAAGCCCCATGCCTCGAGTATCCAAACCGTGGTCAACAGGGCAAGCGGTATGGCGCTGAAGGACACCAGCGCGCCGCGCCAGTCGCGCAAGGTGATCAGCAAGAGCGCCACCACGAGCACGGTCCCCACCGCCAGTGAATTGCGTAGTTTTTCGATGGCGCTTTCGATGAAGCTCGCGGGGCGCAGCAGCCCCGGATGGTATCGCACGCCCTGCTTTTCCAGGCCCGGCGCCAGCGCGTCGAGCCGCTCCTCCAGGGCGCGCGTGACTTGGAGCGTGTTGGCGCCGAATTGCGTGGAGGTTTCGATCAAAATCCCCGGTTTGCCGGCAATCAAAGCGTCCCCGAAGCGCGGCTCGGCGCCGTCACGCACCGTCGCGAGATCCCCGAGACGAACGGGCAGTCCGTCGCGCGTGCTCACCACCGCCCGCGTGAGCGCATCCAGGGTGGCGCCGGGCGATTGCGCCTGAATCACGATGCGTTGAGTCGGTGTCTCGACGTAGCCGCCGCCGATCAGTTCCGTGGCGCGCCGCGCCGTCGCCGCGACATCCTCGAGGCTCAACCCCGCCGCGGCCAGTTTGGCCGGATCGACTTCAATCTGGCGCTCGCGCACCTCGCCGCCGAAGATCTGTGCCTGGGCGACCCCCGGCACCGCGAGAATCTGCGGCTTCACCTGCCACTGAACCACATCGCGCAACTCCATCGGCGACAGGCTCTCGCTGGTGTAGCCGAAGTGCACCAGGTATTCCATCGAGGAGCTCAAGGGCGACAAGAGCGGAGCCTCGACGCCGCGCGGCAACACGCCGGCGAATTCCGCCAGGCGCTCGGTCACGACCTGGCGTTGGCGATACGGGTCGCCGCCGCGATCGAAGACGACCTGGATCGCGGAGAGCCCCTGACTGGAAGTCGACCGTACGGTCTTGACATTTTCCGTGCCCGCCAGCAGGCCCTCGAGCGGCCTCGTCACCAGCGCCTCGACTTGCGCGGCGTCGAGACCCGGCGCCTCGGTCTGCACCAACACGTGCGGCGGCGCAAAGTCCGGGAATACATCGAAGCGCGCCGAGAGCAGCGCCGCGACGCCGAGGACCGCGATCAGGCAGGCAAGCGCCGTGACGATGCGCGGATTGCGCAAAGAGGCGCGGACGACGGCGGCCAGCATGCGTCGGGCGCCTCAGTCGTCGTCGTCGTCAGCTGCTGCATGGGCTCCCATTCCTTCGAGCGCCCACAGGACGCCCGCCCCATGCACGACGATATCGTCATCATCGTCAACGCCATCGACCAGGTAACTCTCACCGTATGGCAGCAGCAGCGTCACCCGGACCGGCGCATAGCGGGTCTTTGCCTCGCCGGCCTTGCGCGACAGCTGTTTGTACACGTAGGCGCCCTTTTCCTCGTAGAGCAACGCCTCGCGCGGCAGCAACAGACCTGATCGTTCGGCGCTCAACAAACCGACCGGCACCCGCGAGCCCGGCCCGAGCCCCAAGGGAGCGCCCGACACTTCGATAAGCAATCCGACGCCCTGCAACTCGGTGGATTGCCGCAAAGCCCCGAGCACGACTCCGGGAACCTGGATCCCGTCCACATCCAGCAAGGCTTTGCTCGGCAACGCCCCCACGCTGTGCCGCCCGGGCAACTCGGCGCGCAGCAACAAGGTTTTCCCGCTGAGCGCCGCCTGCAGCAGTGTCTGGCGCGCGGCCGGCGACAGTGCCGCCACGGGACCCCAGTGCAGGGTGAAGCGCGCCGCCGCCGATTGCGACTCCGCCGACACCTTGGCATGCTCGGCCTGTGCGGTCTCGAGCATCTTGAGCGACGCGGCGCCGCCGCCTGCATGGAGGTCCTGCAGCCTTGCGACTTCCATCGCTGCCGCGTGTTCCGCGGCGGCGGCGGCGGCCGTCTCACCGGAGTCTGCGAGCAACGCCGCCGGATCGAGCACGAGTCCCAACGCCTCGAGGCGTGCCGGCACCTTCGCGGCGATCGGATGCGCGACGATGATGCCGGCGGCCTGTTGCTGCTCGCTGCTCAGACTCGGCTGAGTCGTCTGCGGAGCGCGCGCCGCATCCTCATCGTCGTCATTGCCGGCGAATGCCGGCAGCGCGCAGGCGCACAGCGCACCGGCCCACATCGTGCAGGCCCACATCGGACCGACAAGTTTGCGCCCGCGCGGGCTCCGCACGCTCATGAACCGGCTCCGGAGGCCACAGACGATACGGCTTCCCCAGGAGCTTGTCCGACCAATGCGAGCTCAGGACCTGACAAGGGCGCGTGCAATGCATCCTCCAACATATTGCGCGCGTTCTGCAGCTCCGTGCGCATCTGCAACAGAGCGAGTTCGGCGCGAGCGCTGACGAGCTCGGCGCCGATTCGCTCGTGCTGACCGACCGCGCCCACGCGCAAGCCCAAAGCCGCTTGTTGCTCTTGCAGTTGCGCCGCCTGCCATTGCCGCTGCGCCGCGTCGGCGCTCGCGCGGGCGATCTGCTCGGCCCGCTCCGCGGCCGCGATATCGCCGTAGATGCCGGCTTGAATCGCCAGCAGGTGACGGCCGGCCAGCTCGCGGCCGGCACGCGCCTCGGCGATCTCACCCCGATTGCGGTTGAGGGGCAGAGTGAATCCCACATCGAAGGGAAACTTGGCGATGCCGTGATCCCAGTAATAGCCCGGACTCAGAATGAACTGCGGATACTGGCGCGCGATGGATCGTTGCAGCTTGGTTTCCGCCTGGGCGTACTCGCCGATGGCCAGCCCAAGATCGGCGCGGGACAGCAGCGCCTGCTCGCGCGCCGCGCGAGCCCGGGTCTCGTCCACCGGCGGCGGCTCGCCCCACTCCGGCCACGTGAACGAGACGCCGTCGAGCGCCTGCGGCGGCAGGCCGAGAGCCTTGGCGGCGGCAGCCTGGGCGCCCAGCAGGGCTTGCTGCGCTTGCGCGTGTTCCAACTCGATCTGCAGCCGCGCCTGACGCACCGTGATCAGATCGCCGGGCGAATCCTCGCCGGCCTCGACCCGCCGGCTGTCCACGTCGAGCAGGCGATCCTGGGCGGCCGCGATCCGATCGATCACTTGCAATTGGCGGCGTGCGCTTTCCCAATCCGACAATGCCGCGGTGAGCGCCCGGCGCAGGCCCCACGCTTCGTCCATCAGTTGCAAGCGCGAGTTCGCGGTATCGAGGCGCGCCAATTCAATATCCAGGCGGCGCCGCTCGGCCCCGCGCAACAACCAATCCAGACTGACACCGTAGAGCCACGGATGCGAATCGTGACGCGCATATTCGGATTCGAGGAGCAGGTCGGGATTGGGTGTCTCGGCCGCGGTGATCTCATGGGACAGGGCCGCCGCCACCTGTGCCCGCGCCGCCGCCAACGGCGGGCTGCACGCGAGCGCAACCGCGAGCAGTTCGCCGCGATCCCACGCCGGTGGCGGCCACGCCGCCGCCGCCTGCGGCATCAGATGCGCCACCTGGTCGCGAAGCCCCGGCTCGAGCAGCGTCCGCGACGCGAACTCATCAGCGGTCAGTTGCGGATTGAGGGGCGCCGGCTGGTAATGAGCGCAGCCGCTGAGTAAGCCAAGAATCGCCAGCATCGCGGTGTAGCGCCACACGCCCTCAATTCTCGCTTGCGCCTCCGCCGACGTCCACAGCGGTGCTATGCTTTGGTTTGCGTATGGTCTCAACCCGCCAGCCAAACTCATCATTCGCGACGCAATTCGCCATGCTCTGCGCCATGTCCGTGGCCGGCGCGGTGGTGGCTCACGCACAAACCCTGAACGCGGGCGCGGCGCGCACCGAGGGAATCTGGAAAGCCGCCGTGCCGCCGAAACCCATGCAGGGAGAATTCGACAGCCTCGACCCGCTCGGCGTGGCCGCCGGTGCGCGCATCAAGGCGGATTGCTCACTGAATTGGATCAATCCGGACGACGGTAAGCGGTATTGTTTTTCGAGCGGCACGTCGCTTGTCTATTTCCTGGATCGACCGCACGCCAATATTGAGCGCGCCTGGCAGGGTTGGCGGAAATTGACCGCTCAGCCCTGACGGTCGAACTCCACTATCCGCGTAAGGAGAATCGGCGGCGCAAGCGCTGCGCCGCCGATCCGAACAACCCGTCGGATTGCTTGGCCTGTCAGAAGAAGAGGATCCCGCCGATGGCGTAGTCCTTTTCCCGCGTTTCGTTGCCGCCCCAAGCAATCGCCTGGGTGTCGATATATTCGCCCACCAGGGTCACGCTCTTCGTCAGACTGTAGTAGAGGCCGATCACGCCCGACTCGTTGCGCTTGAGCAGCGTGCTGCTGCTCTCGAATGCTTTTTCATCATCGGCGAGCTTCAGATCGGATATGCCATAACTCACGCCGACTTTGAGCTTGTCGAATTTATAGGTCACTTGCGCGTACCCACCATCGGATTTGCGTGTGTCACCGGTATCGGATGTGGCCAGAATGTACAGTCCCGTCGTGCCGACTCCCTTGCCGGCATATCCGTACAACACCCCCTCGAAACCGGCCGCATCGACCTTGACACCGCCGTCGAACCCGGTGCCGCTGAAGTTCGTGGACTCGCCGGCCAACGCCGTGCCCGAGGTGAGCTTCAATCTCTGGGTCACGACATCGATCCAGACCTTGCCGGACACGGGAGCGGTTTTTGGATCTCCAAACGCGTAACTGGCGCCCGCTTGGAACTGCGGTGAATTGTGCGAGACATAGGCCCCGTCATCGAGCGGCTGGAATACGCCGACCGATGCGCTGAAGCCGTTGAAACTCGCCGTGGTGTACGTGATCTGCGGTTCCCAATCGGTATAGATGTAGCCGAGGCCGATGCGGCCGAGGCTGGTGTTGCTCGGCGCGGGGTTGCCTCCGGCGGTTCCGACCCCGAGCAGCGTCATATCGTCGAGGATCGCATCCTTGGCAAAGAGTCCGATGTCGCGGCCGATTTTCACCGTGCCCCAGCTGACATCGCCGAAGGTGAAATACACCTGGCGGGCATCGATGCCCGGCGACTGCAGTGCCGACGGATTACCCGTGCCGTTGACCGCGCCGCCCCCCAAGTCGCTGTTGATGCCCGGATAGAACCCGATGGTCACGTCGATATCGAAATCGCTCTGCCGCGTGGTGGCGCTGAACACCAAAGCCGCGGGCAGCAATCCGTTGCGAACCGATACGGCATTATCACCGGTACAGGCAAGACCGCCCACGACGGGCGGGTCGCCGGCAACCGGGGTGCTCGGATTCGCGCAGCTCGACCCCGTATAGAATCCATTCACGTTTCCGGAAAAATCGATCTTCCAGTCGCCGGCGGCGACGTCGATTCCCGCGACCGCATCGGTCATCGGAACCATCCAAATTGCGGTGCTGACTGCTAGGCCAAGCCTGGTGCGCTTATTCATGAACACTCCCTCCGTTTCGAGTTCTTCGTCGTGACACTTGAGGACCGCGGCATCGTTGCCGCGGCCGACCGAAGCTTTTCCCGCAGTCGCCAAACGCCAGCTGGCGTCGGGTGAAGCTCGAGGTGAGTGTGTGCAAGAGGCGTACCAATGGCGCAACCGATGGCGAATCGAGTGCCGCCCGGCGAGCGGTTTCGCGCTAGTTCTTGCGGATGGGCCTTCGTTCCGCGGGCTGCCGGCCCAAGTGTGGTTTCCGCGCCAATCACGGACCGGCGACTGCCTTCAGAATTTGTCCGGCAGTGTCACGCCTGAGGATCAAATTTGTCGCACTGTGTATTGGATTAGACACACGCTTAGGTTGCTTCATTTATGTAGCACTGACTGTGGCGGTTCAGAAACACCGTGCTCCGCCGGGGCTCGCGCGCGTGATGGGCAGACCCGCAAGTGATTGATCCGGCGATGAATCGGCGCCATGTATGACCTGGCACGCAAGCTGCTAGTCGGTAGAGACCGAAGTCAGGAGGAGATCCATCGCCATGAAAACGCGAGCCGCTGTTGCTTGGCAGGCGGATAAACCGCTCAGCATCGAGGAAGTGGATCTGGCCGGTCCGAAGAGCGGCGAGGTCCTGGTGCGCATCGTCGCAACCGGCGTGTGTCACACCGATGCGTTCACGCTGTCGGGCGCCGATCCGGAGGGGCTCTTCCCGGTGATTCTGGGTCACGAGGGGGGCGGCATCGTCCAAGAGGTGGGCGCCGGTGTGAGCAGCGTCAAACCCGGGGATCATGTGATCCCGCTGTATACGCCTGAATGCGGAACCTGCGAGTACTGCTTGTCCGGCAAGACCAATCTGTGCCAGCGCATCAGAGTTACTCAGGGAAAAGGCGTCATGCCGGACGGCACGTCGCGCTTTTCGTTCAAGGGCAAGCCCATCCTGCACTACATGGGAACCAGTACGTTCTCCGAATACACGGTGCTGCCGGAAATCTCGGTCGCGAAGATCAATCCGAAGGCGCCGCTCGAGAAGGTCTGCCTGCTCGGCTGCGGCATCACGACCGGCATCGGCGCGGTGCTGAACACGGCGAAAGTCACGCCGGGTTCGACGGTCGCCGTATTCGGCCTCGGCGGCATCGGCTTGTCGGTCGTGCAAGGCGCTGTGATGGCGAAGGCCTCGCGCATCGTCGCGGTGGATCTCAACCCCGCCAAATGGACCATGGCCAAGGCCTTGGGGGCCACCGACTACGTCAATCCGAAGGACTATGACAAGCCGGTACAGCAGGTCATCGTCGACCTGACCAATGGCGGCGTCGATTTTTCGTTCGAATGCATCGGCAATGTCCACGTGATGCGTTCGGCCCTCGAGTGCTGCCACAAGGGATGGGGCGAATCGGTTATCATCGGCGTCGCCGGAGCGGGTCAGGAAATATCGACGCGGCCGTTTCAGCTGGTGACCGGGCGCGTCTGGCGCGGCTCGGCCTTCGGCGGCGTCAAGGGCCGTTCGCAACTGCCGGGCTATGTGGATCGATACATGGACGGCGAGATCAAGATCGACGAGATGATCAGCGAAGTGCTGCCGTTGGAGAAGATCAACGATGCGTTCGAATTGATGCACGAGGGCAAGGTCATCCGTTCAGTGATCAAGTACTGAAGCGAACCGGCAACATTTGAATTCGAGATTGATTGTGTAAGTTGCCGTTTCGACGGCTGGTATGAACATCATCGGGAGGAAGAATCATGGCAGTTTCAATTCATCCGTCGGTCGATCACGGCATCAAGCAGGGATCGAAGGATTTCGCGGGTGGCACCCTGACCTGTAAATGCACCGACAAGCCGGTCAAGGTGTCGATCAGCGCACAGACGGCGCACAACCATGCCTGCGGCTGCACGAAGTGCTGGAAGCCAAAAGGGGCGTTGTTTTCGGTGGTCGCGGTGGTCTCGAAGGACAAGGTGAAAGTCACGCAGAATGCGGACAAACTCGCGGTCGTCGATCCGGCGGCGACCATTCAGCGGCATGCCTGCAAGGTGTGCGGCACGCACATGTACGGCCGCATCGAGAACACCAAGCATGCGTTCTACGGCCTCGATTTCGTGCACACGGAATTGTCGTCCGAACAGGGCTGGTCGGCGCCGGGCTTCGCCGCCTTCGTGTCCTCGATCATCGAGGCGGGCGCCGATCCTGCGAACATGGGCGCGGTGCGCAGCCGCCTCAAGGAATTGGGCTTGGAGCCCTACGACTGCCTGAATCCGCCGTTGATGGATGCGCTCGCGACGCATGCGGCAAAACTATCGGGCGTCCTCAAAGCCTGAAGGTTGCCGCTCGAGCATGCTGTGCAATGCGAGGCCGCCCTGGATCCGGGGGCGGTCTCGTACGCTATGCCCGATCACGCCATGGCGCGACGCTATTGCTCGAGCACAATGTTGTGTTTGTGAATCTTGCGGTAGAGCGTGTTGCGGCTGATGCCGAGCGCCTGCGCGGTGCGGCTGATGTTCCAGTGCATTCTTTCGAGCTCCCGCAGCAGGGCTGAGCATTCGGCCTCGCGCAGAGCGGCCGACGGCAGCGTCATCGCGACCGCGGCGCCCTCCCCGTTCGCGGCCGTATGGGCGGTCAGCGGCGGCCGCGACTCGGTATGCAGAATTTCCTGGGGCAGATTCGACAGCCGGATGATGCCGTCGCGGCACAACGCGGAAGCGGTGCGCAAGGCGTTGCGCAATTGGCGGATGTTGCCCGGCCAGGAATAGCTCAGTAATTTCTGAAACGCGTCCTCGGCAATCTCGATGGACTCCTCGTCGGGGTTCTCCTCTTGCAAGAGGGTGCGGATCAGGTCCGGTTTGTCGCCCCGATCCCGCAGCAACGGCAGGTGCAGCGTGATGCCGTTCAGGCGGTAGTACAGATCCTCGCGAAACTCGCCGCTCTGGATCATCAGCAGAATGTCCCGGTGCGTGGCACTGATCACGTGCAAATTGACCGGCACGGCCTGGTCGCTGCCGAGCGGCACGACTTCGCGCTCCTCGATGACGCGCAGCAGCCGCGTCTGCAGCATCAGCGGCATGTCGCCGATTTCATCGAGGAACAAGGTGCCGCCGTTGGATTGCAGAATCTTGCCGACCCGGCCCTCTTTCACCGCGCCGGTGAACGCGCCGCGGGTGTAGCCGAACAGCTCGCTCTCGATGAGGCTCTCCGGGATGGCGGCGCAATTGACGGTGACGAACGGCTTGTCGGACCATGATCCGCTGTGATGCAGGGCCTTCGCGAAGGCCTCCTTGCCGGTGCCGGTCGCGCCCTGCAACAGAATGGGCACCTGCTTGGCGAACAGCTGGCGGCCGAAGCTCAGATTCTTGCGCATCACCGCATCTTCGCCGACGTGATGCTGGCCGCGGCCGCGCGCGTGATCGGCGCCCGCCTCGTCGGCCGCGTCGGCGACTTCCGGTGGCGCCATGTCCAGGGTTCTGCCGGAGGTGCGCAAGGGCGCCCGCGCGATCGCGAAGAATCGCCGGCCATGGGCCAGATCGCGCACCGGCCAAATCGTGCTCGGTTCGAACCGCGCGCGGCGTTCGAGCGTGCCGAAGTCGAACTGAAAGAACCTTTCGATGGATTCCCCGACCAAGGCTTTGCGCGAGGAGCAGCCCAATTGCACGAGCGCGCTCTCGTTGACGGCAAGGATCTTGCCGGCGCCGTCGATCGCCACCAACGCTTCATGCAACAGTCCGACGAATTCGGGCCTGCTGTGAAACCGCAAAATCCAGGCCTGGCCGTATTCGTTCAGGAAATTCCAGCGCGAGATGAGGTGCGCCGACATATTGACCAGAGCCATGGTGTGGCGCTGGATCAGCCGGCTGTCGCTCGAATTCGCGGTCGATGCATCGAGCACCGCGATGATCGAGCCGTGAGGGTCCAGAATCGGCGCGCCGGAACAGGACAACGACAGATTGTAGCCGCGGAAATGCTCCTCCCGATGCACGGTGACCGGGCAGGCCTCGGCGAGGCAGGTGCCGATGCCGTTGGTCCCTTCGTGACGCTCATCCCACAGCGCCCCCAAGGACAATCCGGCCTGGCGAAACTCGCGCTGCAGGCTCGGATCGGTGATGGTGGTCAGCACGACTCCCTGGGTATCCGACAAGATCACCGCGAACCCCGAGCCTGCGATCTGCTCGTACAAGCTCTCCATTTCGGCGCGTGCCACGGGGAGCAGTTCGCCCATGCGCTGCTGCAATTCCTTGAGCGCCTGCGAATTGAGCACATTGCTCTGGCGCGGCGCGGAGGGTTCGATCTGGTATTCGCGCAAACAGCGATACCAGGAACGCGTGACGTGCGGCTCGATTCCGGCGGGCTGCAGCCCATTTTGTACCACATGAAGAATGCGCGACGCGTGACTCGTGGCGAGATTCATATTTCTCATGCGGTCCCCTGCCCGTTATAGCCTGTCCATGCGCACCGCGCCGTCCGCAGTATCGTTGCGGATCGGCGATTTGGTGCCGAGTGCTAACCCTTCCCCAACCAACTCCCCCAAAGCCTGGCCCCTTTGCGGGCATCGCGCAACCTGCGCCGCAACATTTTTTGCGGCGGCGGGCACATGCTACGGCGGCGGGGCTGGGGTGCCGAACTTATAGGCGGGATCCCCGCTGTATTTGGAGCGAATAAACGTGATCACCCTCCAGAGCTCATCGGCATTCGGGATGATGGCGCCGAAGGGGGGCATGGGGCCGACGACGTTTTCGCGGCCTTTGCGCGTATAGCCCGCCTTTTGCAGCTCGTCGCTGCCCAAGGTGACCAACCGAAACAGCGTGTCGTCATCGCCGCCGTAAACCCAGATATCGTTGGTGAGCGCCGGGCACATGCCGCCACCGCCGCCACCGCCGTGGCAGCCGCTGCAGGAATAATGCAGCAAGCCCTTTTGTCCTGCCGCGACGATGTCTTCCTGGGTGTCTTTGTAGGGATTGGTGAGCTTGCCCTGCGGCGTATTCTTCACCAGATCGATCGTTGTGATTTTGGTGTAGTCGACCGGCGCCGCAGCGGGGTCGGCCCACACCTGTCCCAAAGAGCACAAGCAGGCTCCCGCGGCAATCGCGATGATGCCTGCCACGATAACGCCTCTGCTCACTACACCGCTCCTCTCATCTTTTCGCCAATCTCACCAATTCGCTTTTTTCCATCAACCGGATGCAGCGCCACCGCGCTGCGCGGCGTCTTCGAGGACCTTGAGTACCGCCTCGTTGCTGTTGGCCTGCGCAATACTGAGGGCGGTGCGGCCGTCTTCGCTGCGCGCATTGATGTCCGCGCCCGATTTGAGCAGCAATCCGGCAATCGTCGAGCGATTGCCCGCGGCCGCGATCATGAGGGCGGTGACACCGCCGGGGTTCGTGGCATTGACTCGCGCACCATGTTCGATCAACGACGCCGCGACGTCGCTGGAACCGGAGAGGGAAGCCAGCATCAACGGGGTGTAGCCGCCCTTGGCCACCGGCGCGTTGACGTCGGCACCCGCGTCGAGCAAAGCCAGCGTCGACTTGAGCTTGCCGTTTTGGGCGGCGACCGCCAACGGCGTCAGGCCGTCCTTGTCGGTCGAGTCGAGTTTCGCGCCATGCGAGAGCAGCATTTTCACCAAGGCCGGATCGTTGCCCCACGCAGCCCACTGCAACGGCGTCCAACCGCTCAAATCGGTGAGATTCGGATCGGCCTTGTGCTCGGCGAGAAAGGTCGCGACGTCGAGGAACCCCGAGCGCACCGCGCTGATCAGGGGCGTGTACCCATCGCCGTCACGCGCGTTCAAGTTGGCGCCGTGCGTTGCCAAGTAGCCGACGCGATCGGGATCGTCGGCGACGATGGCATTGTTCAATTCATCATCCGGATTGGCGCCTTCTTTCAGTGATTTCTTGAGATCGGCCATTCGCGCGGCGCGCTGCTTGGCGGTCACGGCCGCCGTTTGCACGTCGGGAAGCGCCTGCTTGTAAGGTCCGTGCGAGGGCAGATCGCCCGACACCGCGCATTCGTCGCACTTCACCAGCGGCACTCCAAATTCGGTGAGCACCGCCTTGATGTCGCTCTTGTGCTCCGCGACGGCGGTTTCGATGGCCGCTTTGATATCGGGGCGCCCACGCGGCACCGCCAGGGTCATGTCGAACTCCAGCGGAACTCTGTCCTCCAGCAAGTTGATCGGCAGAATCGTCAAGGGCGCGTGCGCGACCGTCTTGTAGTAGCCCGCCATCGGACCCCACGCCGCCGCCACATCGAGGCTGCCGTCGATCACCTGCTGGACCTGGTACGACGGCTGGCTGTCGGCGACGATATCCGCGTTGTGACTCAGATAGTGAATCACCGTGTTGTCGACGATGTGGTGCTCGGTCAGAGCCTCGCGGGCGGCGGAGACCTGAAAGACACCGACGCGCAGTTTCTTCAAGGCCGGATCGTCCAGGCTCTTGATGTTGAGGCCCTTGTCGCTGCGATACGCGAGCACGAAGGTGGAGCGGTACAAGGGGGCGAGCATCACCGCGCCTTCCGTGTCCGACGCCATGTCGAGCCAGAGGTCGCAATTACCCTCGCTCAAGGTCGTGCGCATCAGGCCGCGCTCGATCGACGGGCGCCAATAGTACTGCACGCCGGTGCCCAATGCCGCGCCGATCACCTGCGCGATCTTGTTCTCGAATCCCTCGCCCTTTTGATTGGACAGCGGCATGTTGCCGGGATCGGCGCACACGGTCAGTGATTTGAGCGAGGCGGCCGAGGCGGCGGCGCTCACCGCGAGGCAACACGCGAGTACTGCGATGCGGCCGGTAACCGAGCCTCGCCGCACCGTCGCGCTGCGCAGATCAAAGCTCTCGAAGTCTCCATTCATTGCCGCCTCCCCGAAACGAATTCCATCATTATTCACCGTTCAGTCCAGAGGACCAGCAGTCTATAGGACTTGGACAAGTCCGGAAGGTTTCATACAGTTTCACTGCCCGACGTCACCCCCGCGTCACTCCAAAAAAAGCCCGGTGACTTTCGCCACCGGGCTTGTTCGTATCGAAGCGAAGTCGGCTCTACATTCCGCTGCCCACCCTGAAGGTGTACAGCGTGCCGCCCTGCGGGATGTGATTGAGATTGGCCGCCTTGGTCATGGCCGTTGCGCCGATGGCGCCGAACTTGTCGCTCAAGTCCAGGCCCGCCGTCACCGGCAGTCCAATCCAACCGCCTATCCCTGACCACACCGAGACATATTGCTTGCCCTTCACGGAATACGTGATCGGGTTGCCGATGATCCCGGAGCCCAATTTACGCGACCACACGACCTGGCCGGTCGAGCGGTCCACGGCACGGAAGTCGCCGCCCAAGCTGCCGTAGAAGGCCAAGCCGCCCGCCGTCACGAGCGCGCCGCCCCAGTTCGGATACTGGTCGGGAATCTCCCACTCGGTCTTGCCGGTGACCACGTTAAACTTCTTGAACTTGCCGGTCACGCCGGGTTTTTCCGGATACATGTAGACGTTGGCAAACACGTACACCGTACCCTGCTGGGTGTGGGAGCGCTCTTGCGGTTCGAGTTCCATGCACCAGTTGTTGGTCGGCACATAGAAATTGGTCGGATCGTTCGGATCGACCGCCACCGGCTGCTGATCCTTGCCGCCCATCGCCGACGGGCAGACCTGGACATTGTTGCCGACCTTGAGCGGTGAGTGCTCGGCCACCTTGACGGGACGGCCGGTCTTCATGTCGATCTTCTCCGCCCAGTTCGTGGTGACGTACTTGTTGGCGCGCAGCAGCGTGCCGTCGGTGCGGTCGAGGACGTAGGCGAATCCATTGCGATCGAAATGCACCAGCGTCTTACGATCCTTGCCGTCGACGTTCATGTCGACCAGCACGACCTCGTTGATGCCGTCATAGTCCCATTGGTCGAACGGCGTCATTTGATAGACCCATTCGGCCGCGCCGGTGTCGACGTTGCGGGCGAAGATGCTGAGCGACCACTTGTTGTCGAACTTGCCGCTGTTGCAATTCTCCTGGGTCAGCGGCTCCGCGCAGCGATACTGCGGGGACCACAGACCCGGATTGCCGGTGCCGTAGTACACGAGGTGCAACGCGGGATCGTAGGCATACCAGCCCCACGCCGCGCCGCCGCCGCGCTTCCACTCATCGCCGGGATAGGTGCTGATCCCCAGGTCCTTGCCGGACTTGCCGTATTCCGGATGCTTTTTATTGGTGTCCTTGGTCAGACACACATCGGCGTCGCTGCCCGTGGAATGGCACTCCCACACCTTTTTGCCGTCCGCCAGGTTGTAGGCCGCGACCCGACCGCGAGCGGCGAATTCGTCGCCGCCGAAGCCGATGATGACCTTGTCGTTGGCGATGATCGGCGCCGGCGTGATGGTTTCCCCGTGTTCCGGGAACGCGTGCTTGACGACCCAGATCTCCTTGCCGGTCACAGCATCGAGGGCGATGACATAACCATCCAGGGTGCCGAACACCAATTTTCCGTCGGCGTACGACATTCCGCGGTTCACGGTGTCGCAACACGCGCGCGGCACCGCGGACTCATCGCGGCCGCTCGTTTTGGTGTAGCTCCACGTCTGTACCGGGTGATCCGGATCGCTCAAGTCGAGCGCCTGCACGATGTTCGGCCAGCCGCTCTCGATGAACATCATCGGTTTGCCGCCGACGTTCTCGATGACCAGCGGTTGTCCTTCGTGACCTCGCAGAGTGCCGCTCGACTGCGCCCAGGTCATCTGCAGATCCTTGACGTTGCCGGTATTGATGTCCTTCAGCGGGCTGTAGCGGGTCTGATTCAAATTGCCCGCCGGTGCGCCCCACTGATTGGGGTCCTGAAAACGCTGAAACTGTTCGGCATCCGACGCGGCCATCGCGGCACCACAGGTCGTTACCAGCGCTGCGACGGCATAAAAAATCTTGACGTGAGGTTTAGCTGTGAGCCTTGTCATCTCTGTTCTCCTGCTGCATGGGTCTTGAGCTCTTCTCTGGGTGGCGTGCATGAATCGTCGATTGTCGTAACTTTCAAAACTCCCTCCTATCCCAAGCTTGACGGCGATTTATAGTTGTCCGGCCTCACGCTGCGACGGCCAGTCTGGGCTTAAGAATAGCAATGCCTGTGCCATCCGGCGAAAATGCCGAAAGAAATTCGCGCGAGCTCCACAAAGCCTTTAAATTCGTATACTTACATTTGCAAGCGGATCAGCTTGATCGGCGTAAAGCGCTCCACTGTGTCAGGCGCGTGACAGTGGAGCAGTCGGCACTGCGTCGTAACTGAGGCGCAGCGCCACAATTTAATTCGAGTACACTGCAGCGCGCGCTGCGCACCGCCGAAATACGCGCGCTATCGCGAGGGGAGAGAGCATATGAACAAGATGATTGCGGCCGCACTCATGACCGCCGCCTGCATGGGCGGCGCCTCCGCCGCCGATCAGGGAGACGCCCCCGCCGGCGCCTGGCACGCGCTCTTCGACGGGGGGAATACGAACGCCTGGCGCGGTTGGGCGTCCGCCGATTTTCCGGCCGGATGGCACGTCGCCGCGGGAACGCTCTCGAAAGAAGGCCCCGTCGATGATCTCGTCACCCGGAAAGAATTCGCCAATTTCGAACTCGAACTCGAATGGAAGATCGGCAAGGGCGGCAACAGCGGCGTGTTCTATCGCGGCACGCGCGAGTACGATCACATTTACTGGAGCGGCCCGGAATATCAGCTCCTGGACGATGCGAATCATCCCGACGGCAAGAATCCGCTCACTTCGGCGGCGGCGGCGTACGGGTTGTATGCGCCGCCGGCCGGCGTGGTGAAACCGTTCGGCGAATGGAACAAATCCCGGCTGGTCGTGAATAACGCGCACGTCGAGCACTGGCTCAACGGACAGAAGGTCGTGCAGTACGAGTTGGGGAGCGCGGACTGGACGGCGAAGGTGGCCGCCAGCAAGTTCTCAAAATATCCGCACTACGGACTCGCGAAGAAAGGCCTCATCGGCATCCAAGGCGATCACGACGGCACGCTGGAGTTGCGCAATATCCGGATTCGCGAATTGCCGTGATTGCGCCACCCAGGCTCAGGCGTGCGCCGCCCAGGCTCAGGCGTGCGCCGCCCAGGCCGCCTCGCCCGCGGCATAGGGCAGACAGGGATCGAAGCGGCCGGGCGTCTCGATGTAGCGCAGCGCCAGCGTGCAGCCCACCTCGGACGTGAAAAATCCGAGCAAGGCGAGTTCCTTCATCATTCGAAAGTAGTGCGACGGCGTGTGGGCGCCCGGGTCGCGCGCATCCATCACCTGCTTTTGTTCGCGGTCGAGCGCCGTGAGCACGGCCGTCCGCTGCGACGGCGTCGCCTCCATGAACGAAACACCATGGGCCTTTTGCGTCGCATCGTCCACCTGGCGCAGCCCCCCGCGAAAGATCGCCTGCGCGGCGGGACCGTAGCAGTCGGTGACCATGAGCGCCATGAACGCGCCGGTCTTCGCCGCTTTCGCACCCGGCGTGCTCGTCGCGGGCAGAATCGTTTCGGCGATCTCATCGAGCAATGCGATGTCGGCGATCGGAAGGTTTACCGGGTCGTGGGCGGCCAGCCATTCATGGGCGGCGAGCAAGTCCGCCCCGCCGACGAAGGCGGCTCCTCCCAGCCAGGCGCTCACGAGGCGGATGGCCTCGCGTCGATTGACGGGTGGGATCAACGCGGTCTCGGATGATGTATTCGAGGTGCCCACAGGTTTTTTTCAGAGATTGCGGCGATTGAGTTCGTTCACGGCGAAGTCCGCCGCGCGGGCGGTGATCGCCATGTAAGTCAGCGAGGGGTTCTGGCAGGCGGAGGACGTCATGCACGAGCCGTCGGTGACGAACACGTTCGGCGCGTCCCACACTTGATTGTGCGCGTTGAGCACGGAGCTCTTCGGTTCGCGGCCCATGCGCGCCGTGCCCATCTCGTGGATCCCCGCTCCGGGGAAGTATCCGTAGTCGAAGGTATGCACCCGCTTCACGCCGGTCCGCTCGAGCATCTCGGCCATGTCCGCCATCATGTCCTTGCGCATCAGGCGTTCGTTCTCTCCCGTCGCGCAGTCGATCTTGAGGACAGGCAGACCCCACTTGTCCCGCCTGCTGGTGTCGAGTGCCACGCTGTTCGCGTGGCGCGGGAGCATCTCGCCAAACCCGGTCGCGCCGAATTTCCAGGGACCGGGCCTTGCCGTCTCATCCTTGAAGGCCGCGCCGATGCCGAGCTCTTTGACCGCTCGCGACCATCCCTCGCGGCTCGCGGCGCCCTGGTAGCCGAATCCGCGCAGGTACTCGCGCTTGTCGCCGAACAGATTGCGAAAGCGTGGAATATAAATTCCGGTGGGGCGGCGGCCGTAGTAATACTTGTCGTTCAAGCCTTCGAGTTCTCCCTCCGCGCCGGCGCGAAATTGATGATCCATGAGATTGTGGCCCAACTCACCGGAGCTGCTGCCGAGCCCTTCCGGCCAGACGTCGGTCGCCGAGCGCATCAGCAGCCAGGTCGAGTTGAGCGTGGAGGCGCAGAGGAACACGATCCTTGCCGTGTAGTCGGTCGTCTGCTCCGTGATGGCATCGAGCACGCGGACGCCGGTTGCGCGGCCCCGATCCCGATCGAAGAGAACTTCGGTCACGATCGACCACGGTTTCAAGGTGAGCCTGCCGGTCTTCATCGCCGCAGGGAGCGTCGAGGACTGGGTGCTGAAATAGGCGCCGTAGGGACAACCCAACCAACAGGCGGCGCGGTATTGGCACGGCGCGCGACCCTCGAGCGCCTGGGTCGCGTTCGCGGTGCGCCCATGGATGATTTGGCGCGTGCCGCCGAACGCCTGTTTCAATCGTCCGGCGATGAGTTCTTCGCCGCAGTTGAGCGGCATCGCCGGCTGGAATTGCCCGTCCGGAAGCTGGGAGAGGCCGTCGCGCGAGCCGGAAATTCCCGCATGCCTTTCCACGTGGTCGTACCAGGGGGCGAGTTCGTGGTAGCGAATCGGCCAGTCGACCGCGATACCGTCCTTGGCGTTCGCCTCGAAATCGAAGTCGCTCCACCGATAGCTCTGGCGTCCCCACGTCAGCGATCGGCCGCCGACCTGATAGCCGCGAAACCAGTCGAAGCGCTGGATCTCGGTGTAGGGCGAGTCCTGTTCATTCACCCAGAAGTCGAGGTTTTTCTCGTTCAGCTGATCGCGCTTCAACACCGGATACGCCGCTTCCATCGCGGTGGTGCGCCCGCCCCGATGCAGGTACTCCCACGGGCCCTTCGTGGCGTTGACGTAGTCCTTGATGTGCTCGACGTTGCGGCCGCGCTCGAGGAGCAGAACTCGCAATCCCTTTTCGGTGAGTTCCTTCGCCGCCCAACCACCCGAAATGCCGGAGCCGACGACAATTGCATCGTAGCTTGTTGACTGCATCGATTTGCCTGTGTGACTCGCGCCGCCGCCCCCAAGGGATATGTAGGGTTATGATAAACCCTAATGCCCGACCATCCGCACCGCATGAGCCGGCGAGCCGTCCTCGGGCCGCTCGCCGTCGCCGCCGCCGCATTCGCGGCCAACCAAAAAGACGCATCGGCATCTGCCGCCGCGGTGGGCGGCGCGCGGCCTGTGGGCGCCGCGCCAACAGCCGGCGCTGCGCAGCCGACAAACCCGGCGCCGTCGGCGGGCCGGCTGAAACAATCCGTCTGCCGCTGGCCCTATCATGACATTCCGCTGCCCGAATTGTGCCGCCGCGCGAAGCAGATCGGCATCTCCGCGATCGACCTGCTGCACGTCGACGAATGGTCCGCCGCCGAGGAAGCCGGACTCGAGGTGTCCTTGGGTTATCCCAGCCGGCGCGAGAGGTTCATCGAAACGGGTTTCAACGATCCCTCGAACCACGCGCTGTTGATCAACGAGCTCGAGACCGCGATTCCACTCGCGGCGCGGGCGCGTGTGCCGAACCTCATCGCGATGTTCGGCAGCCGCCGTCCGACAATCGACGAGTCGGCCGCGGCGGCCAACTGCGTCGCAGGCCTCGGCAAGATTGCGCCGCTTGCCGCGCAGTTCGGGGTCACGATCTGCGTGGAACTGCTCAACAGCAAGATCGATCATCACGGCTATCAGGGGGATCACACGGCCTTTGGCGCCGCGGTCATGCAGGCCGTCAACTCACCCCACGTAAAATTGCTGTACGACATTTATCACATGCAGATCATGGAGGGAGATGTCATCCGCACGATTCGCGGCAACATCCAGTGGATCGGACACTTCCACACGGGCGGCGTGCCGGGCCGCCACGAGATCAATGACAGCCAGGAACTGAACTACGGTGCGATTGCCTCGAGTATTGCGGATTTGAATTATCGCGGCTACGTCGCGCACGAGTTCATACCGACCCGCGCGGATCCGTTCGCGTCGCTCACCGAGGCCTTTCAAATCTGCCAGGTTTGACAATGAGGTTGCGACTCACTCTGACCTGTCCGCCGGCGTCCCGATCGACCGTGACGTCATAGCGCCGGCCGCGAAATGCAATGGCCTTCAGCGTCATTGACTTCCACTCCGGCGGCAGCACCGGGGCGTAGGCCTCGATGAGGCCTTTCTCCTCGATGCGCAGCCCGCTGAATCCGTAGAGAAGATTCTGCAGGAAGCCGCCCGAGGCGGTGACGAAATAGCCGGTGTTGTTGTCGGCGGTCTCGGTGCGCACATTGAACGGCGGTTTGATCAGGTTGCTGGTGAAGTTGCTTTGCAGCCAGGCCACCGCCAAGGGCGCATCGCCCACCGCGGCCGCGGCGATCGACGCCGGCGCCATGCTCATGCCGTGCGGCTCATGATGTCCTTGCTTGACCCCGATCATGGTGTAGTCGAAGTCGTTGCGGCGAATCTGCGCGGTCATCGGCACATCGAGTGATGGATACATCAGCAAGTCCAAGGTGCTGCCTTCCAACGGTGCGCGCGGCACGCTCGCATCGAAGTCGAGATGGCGCTGCTCGGCCGCCGAGAACGGGATGTACAGTTTTGCGGACACCTCGGCCCAATGCGGATCGGCTCGATCACCAACGATGGCCGCCGCCCTGACCGCAATGTTCAGCGCTTTCTGCGCGGAAAGATTGGTGAAGGTGTCATTCGGCACGTCGCTGTAGTTTTCGGCGACCGAGGTCACGTGCAGGATTTCATACCGCCGCTTGGCGGCATTCCAAGAAGCGCGGCTGGCCCAGAAGTCGGCGACGTTGCGGATCACCGGCCAGCCGTATTTTTTCAGCCAGTCGCGGTCCTGCGTCGCGAGCCAGTATTGCCATTGCGCGATGGCGATATCGGCATTGACGTGAATTTCGCGCTCGCCCAACACATAAGCGAAATGCGGCGTCTGTTCGCTGCCGTTGTCGGGATCCGCCTCCCAGGGATACTTCGCGCCTTTGAAGCCGCGCGCCTGGGCGCGCGCCCGTGCGGCGGGGAGCGTATGAGCGCGAAACATCACCAGTGATTTCGCGCGCTCGGGATGCAGCAGCAGCAGCGCGGGAAAGATCCACGTATCGCCGTCCCAGAACGCGTGCCCGGTATATCCAGTTGACAGACCGCAGGCACCCATCGGCCAGCGTGTGTCGGCGGTCGAAGTCGCGAGCAGATAATACAGATCTGCATGCACGGCGGTCTGCGCTCTCGCATCGCCCTCGATCGCGATATCGGATCGCCATAGGTCGCGCCACGCCGCGCGGTGCTGCTCGAGAAGAGCGTCGAAGCCCGACTTGCGCGCATCCGTCGCCAGTTTGAGATCGGCCGCCGCGTCCCCGCCCCACTCCTCGCGCGAGGCGGCGACGAACTTCGTGAACGTATAAGTCCTGCCCTGCTGTACTTTCACGCTCAAATTCAGCGCGAGACGATACTGGCTCTTGTATAGCGCGATGTCGGACGGCTGCAGGCCGTCGGGCAAACGCAGCGCCGCCGCTTCGGCCATCGCCGCGCCCTGCTCGGCACGGCCGTCCAGCCAC
>Ga0181537_10000336_pt1 | contig 44435 bp, 38 predicted proteins | sample PEATcosm2014_Bin_39_FD_119765 | JGI IMG/M metagenome (GOLD analysis project Ga0181537, IMG submission 119765) | Peatland microbial communities from MTU Mesocosm Facility, Houghton, MI, USA - PEATcosm2014_Bin23_10_metaG | ecosystem: Environmental > Terrestrial > Soil > Wetlands > Peat | place...
GACCTTCATCGAGCGATTGCCCAAGGCGGAATTGCATCTGCATCTCGAGGGCGCAGTGTCCCCTGCGTTATTCGCGCGGCTGCGGCGCAAACACGGCTTCGATCCTGCGGACTCCAACGCCCCGGGTGGTCGATGGAACTTCCATGATCTCGCGGCGTTCTTAACGGTCTATGCGCAAGTGTGCGCCTGCATGCGCGATCCTGAAGATTTCAGGGACGCTACCTACGAGACGCTCCAGAGATGTGCAAGGAGTCGAGGCAGCTATGTCGAATTGTTTTTCAGTCCCGATGCCCATGATCCTTCGGTCATCTCTTACCCCGCGATGCTCGACGGGATCGTGGCAGGAATACAGGATGCGAAGCGCGATTTCGGCGTGAGGGCTTACGTCATTCCCGCCCACAATCGCGAACTGGGGTTGGCGCGCGGTATGGCATTCCTCGAGAAGGTGCTGACGCATCGGTGCCCCGAAGTCATTGGTATTGGTCTCGATTTCGCCGAGCGGCCGTATCCCCCGGCGCCGTTTGCTCCCCTGTACGCGGAAGCACGCCGTCACGGGCTGCAGATCACGGCACATGCGGGTGAGGATGGGCCTGCCGAGTACATTAGAGAGGCGGTCGATCTGCTCGGTTGCCGTCGCATCGACCACGGTTATCATATCGTCGACGCTCCGGCCCTCCTTGATCGCTGCCGGAGACTGGACGTTCTTTTCACCGTCTGCCCGACAACGACCTTATATACGACGCCGTGGCGGGACCTGTACGCGCCGGATCATGCGATTCGCCGGATGATCGAAGCGGGTCTGCGCGTGACCGTCAATACCGACGACCCCGGGCTGTTCGACACGACGCTCAATAGAGAGTATGCGCTGGTGGCCGACGCCTTTGGCTTATCGGAGGACGCCCTGACGCGCATCGCTGCCAATGGCTTCAGTCACAATTGGCAGCCCCGATGACCGGCAGTCTCTTTCCGTCCGCATCGAGTTTCACGGAGGGTGACTGGAACCTTCTGTCCAACTACTGGCATCCGGTCGCACTGAGCGCAGAAGTTGGTGATACCAAGCCGTTCGCAGCACGTCTCCTCGACGTCAATCTGGTTCTGTATCGACTCGACGGTCTTTTGACAGCAGCCGTCGATCATTGTCCCCATCGAGGTACGCGCTTGAGCCTGGGAAAGGTCGCGAACGGCAGCCTCATTTGTCCGTATCACGGGCTGGAATTCAATGGACACGGGGCCTGCATCCGAATCCCAGGCGACCCGCACGTCACTCGGATTCCCGATAGGTTCAAGATTCCCACGTTTCTGACTGAAGAACGCTATGGACTCATCTGGGTATGCCTGTCGGGGATTCCTAGGTGTCCCCTTCCCGACTGGTCGTATCTCGAGCAACAGGAGAATCAGCGCGCGAGCCTGCAGGCGGTGTGGAATACGTCAGCGCCACGGCACGTCGAGAATTTCAACGATTTGGCGCATTTTGCCACGGCGCACGCCGCGACCTTTGGTAACGCCGACCATCCGGAAGTGCTGCCCTATAAAGTCGCTCGCACGCCGCATGGTCTGTACTTCGATGTCAGCATACCCATGCTCGATGCCTCGACTTTCGCAGCGCCGCAACGGTACACAGGAGTTAGGAGCGAATACGAACTGACGTTCCCGTACGCCACCCGCCTTTCTCTTCACTTCAGCCGCGGCATCGAGCATATATGCGATGTTGCCTCTCCGATGTCGGCTCGGAAAACCCGCATTTATATTCTGAAATCGCGCGATCATGACCAACACCTGCCCCTGACGGAGTGGGTACAGTTCCAAGAGGCGGTGAATGAGGAAGATCGGGCGATGGTCGAGTCGCAGACGCCCGTGCAACTCCCACTGGATCGCTCGACCGAGTGGCATTTGGCATCCGATCGGTTTTCGGTTGCCTATCGACAGTATTGGCTCGACGTAGGGATGAGTTGCGCGCTGTAATTTCCGGAACTTGATGCTGGTCGATGGTTGTTTTGCACAGGGAAAACAGTATTTTCATGCCCACTGAACCGGAAGCTGCCCAAACGGCTCATGTATCGCCGCGACTCGAATTGCGGCACAACTGCGTGTCCCTCATTGAAAACTTCGCGCAAACTCTGGGCGTATTATCGCCGGTTGGCACGATGAGCGTGATTATTCCATTGCTGATCGCGACCGCCGGCAACGGCACCTGGTTGCTGCTTTTAGTTACGCTCAGCATTTTCTTGGTCGTCATGATAAGCGTGCTGAGGTTTGCGTCGTTGCACTCGTCCGCGGGGTCTCTGTCGGCGTTTGCGCAACTCGGCTTGGGCCACTGGGGTGGCCTCATCGGCGGATGGATTTATGTTTTGGGAATGTTTTATTGCGTACCCTCGGCGCTATTGGCGTCCGCATCCTACTGGGACCTTGTGTTGCTACCGGTGCTTGGGGTTTCGCCCGGCGGCGCTCGGGCAGAATTGATTGCCGTGGCGTTGACTTGCGGCATCTGGCTCGCTGCACATCGGAGTATCAAGCTTTCGACCAACCTGATGCTCATCATTGAATGCTCGTCGCTGACGCTCATGCTGTTTCTCCTATTGGCGGGCATGGTGGACTCACATGCCTGGGTTGATCATGCCCAGATAGCTCTGTCGGGAGTTCATTTCTCGGGTATGCAAGGGGGCCTGGTATTGGCGTTTATGCTGATGGCCGGATTCGAGGGCGCAACCAGCTTGGGCGAGGAGGCGCAGAATCCCAGGAAGGCCATCCCCCGCGCCATCATCAGCTGTATGCTGCCCCTTGCTCTGTTGTATTTGCTGGCGACGTATTGCCTGGTGTCTCTCCAGAATCGAGGCATCATCGCGGGGCAGGTTAACGGATTGGCCGTTCCTTTCGACAATCTGGCCCATTCGATCGGCGTTCCGTGGCTGGGATCCATCAGTTCGTTGAGCGTTGCCTTGAGTTACTTCGCCTGCGGCTTGGCGTCGCTTACCATCGCCTCCCGCGTGTTGTTCGCCATGGCTCGCGACGGCCATTGGTGGCCGAGCTTTGGCAAAGCGCATGCGTCCAACGGGACACCCCATCGCGCAATCGCCTTGATATCTTTGCTCAGCATTGTCGTTCCACTCGGCATGCTGCTGTTTCGCACTGACTTTGGGGTGAGCTTTAACTTTGTAACTCAGCTTGGGTCCATCGGCGTAGTCGGTGCGTACCTGCTCGTGACGATAGCGCTTCCACTGTACCTGCGACGCTACCACCGGCTCAAAGGGCACGATCTGATGGTGGCGGGCGTCGCCGCGTCGCTTCTCGGTCTAGTATTGATGTTGAGTGTATATCCCGTGCCGGCCCCTCCGTATGCCTATGTCCCCTATGTTTTTTTGGGTTCAGTTGCAATGTGCCTCGTATTATCCCTAATTCGACAAGGCATCAAAATATACGCCCGCTTACCGCCGGCGCCAGCATCGGACTGACGCCGCGCAGTGCAACGTGGATCGAATAGGCGACCGTTGCTTCCATAATAGGGAGCGTACGCTACTGCCGCGGCGCACGCGAGATCCCCGGCGGCCGTCGGCCCTTGCTTCGTCGTAGTCTCCAGGATGCTCGATTTGCGGCCGCCGCTGGGTGTTGTTATCGTCCATCCATGCCTGACAACCCTTCCATAGAATCGGTGCTCTGGGACGATTGGCACGTGGTAGCGGACCTCGCGCGGCTCGAGCGGTACGGTCGCCATGTCACTCAACTGTTGGGCCGATGGATATCCCTCGACCGCGACGCTGCGACCGGACGGATCACGGCGCGTGTCGAGAACGAGAGCATTGGCTCGGTCGACATCAAATACGGCTACGTCTGGGTGTGCCTGGGGAATCCGACCCGCGACATCGTCGAATTCGCTGAATGCCGCGACGTCGACCGTCTGGTTGCGCCGGCGGGATCCATGCGCGTCGCGGTATCCGGCTTGCGGGCCATCGAGAACTTCCTGGACCTGAGTCACTTGGCCTTCGTCCATGCCGGCTATCTAGGCGAGGAACCCTACACAGAGATCAAACCTTATTCGGTCGAGTCCTCGGTGGACACGGGAGTGCGTGCCACCGGATGCAATGTGTACCAGCCGAAAGCCTCGCCCATCGCCACCGAGGGCTTCGACGTCGATTACATCTATGCCGTCCTCCGCCCCTACATCGTCGTGCTCTACAAGGCCAATCCCGTGCAGTTGGAGCGAAAGGACTTGATCGCGCTCTTGGTGCAACCGGAGACCGAGGAAAGCTGTGTCGCGCATATGCTGACCTGTTACCTCACACGGGACACCGATCCGGCGGCTGTGCGCAACTTTCAACAGTTCATTTTCGGTCAGGATCGGCCCATCCTGGAGAATCAGGTGCCGAAGCGACTTCCTCTGTCGGCTCGCAGCGAGGTTCACGTTCGCGCCGATCTCGCCTGCGCCACGTATCGGCGCTGGTTGAGCGACACCGGTGTTCGCTTCGGAGCGATTCCCGCGACGTGACCCACCCATGCTTGAATGAGGCCGAGCGCTGGTTCCCGGTTGCGCGCAGCGAGGAAGTCATCGGCCGGCATGTGACCCGTACATAGCTCTTGCAATGCGAGATCGCCCTCTGGCGCGAGGACGGCGGGTCGATCAACGCCTGGGAGAATCGCTGCCCGCATCGCGGCGTGCGCCTGTCGAGGATTTCGCTCCTAAGGTCGTTGACACCACACCTGGCGAGTGACATATTTGTGACGACAGTTTCTACGGCTGGCGATCATCCTTTACTGAACCAAGTAGGCGCCGCGAATCCCGGGATATGCAAAAAAGGCACAGACCTTTCTGGGAATCGACAATGTGGGGATATGCGCTTTACTTCGGTCTTGCAACGGTTCGACACTGCGGCGCCCAATTCGGCGGCGCGAAGTCGATGCCACTCGCAAAATCACTAGGAGAGCGCGATGAAGCCGAGCCGATGGAATTTGACTGTAGGTACCCTGCTGCTGGGGATGAGCGCGATCGTCGCTCGATATGCCCTGGCTGATACTGCGGTCACGGCGCCCAATCAGCCGCTCGTTTCCGACGAACTCGAGTCCATCACCGTCGTCGCCCAGAAGCAAAACGTCGACCTGCAGAGGGCGCCCGTAGCGCTCACCGCGCTGAGCGGCGCCGATCTCAAAGAATCGAATGTCGTCATGCCGCTCGACCTCAATGGTCAGGTGCCTGGCCTGGTCATCACGACCAGCGAAGGCTTCAATCGCAGCGTCTCGATTCGCGGCATCGGGTTCAACGTGCCGCAGGACGATTCGGCGCAGCCTTCCGTGTCCTATCACGAGGATGGTATTTACATCGTCTACCCGGTCGCGCTCAATTCCGGATTTCTCGACGTCGATCACGTCGAGGTGCTGCGCGGCCCTCAGGGCACGGTGTTCGGCCAGAACTCCATCGGCGGCACCATCAACGTCATCAGTAAGTTGCCGACCTTCGACGCCGTCAACGGCTACGTCGATGCGGAAACGGGTTCATACGATCTGGTTCATACTTCGGCGGCGGTGAACATCCCGCTCGCTTCCAACTTCGCCGTGCGTGTCGCCTTCGACCAGATCTATCAGAAGGGCGACGTGGTGGCCTCCGAAGTCTCCGGCGCGAACGGCAGCTACGACCTCAACAATCAGAATAACTTCCATGGCCGCATCCAAGCGTTGTGGGACCCGATGGACGACTTGTCCGTCCTGCTGCGGGCGGAATACGATCAGGCGCATCAACACGAAGTTCAAGGTAAGAATATCGACGACCCGGATCCGAATCCGTGGCGCGACACCTCTGACTGGCCTGGCCGGCTGATTTACAACCAACAGTTGGCCGCCGCGACGATTACTTACGATTTCGGGCCGGCGAGCCTCAAGTTCCTATCCAGCTATCAAGAGGTGAACCAGCACGGTTCCGTCAACGAGGATGGCATGTCGATCGAGGTCACCGGACCCCTGGATGAGCCGCATGATGTGGAATACTTCATGCACAATTCGAAGGCGATCAGCGAGGAAATCAATCTGGCGTCGAAGCCGGGTGGTGTCCTCGATTGGATTGTCGGCGGTTTCTATCTGAAGAGCCGTCTAACCGTGGGCTACGATCAATATAATCTCTTTCCGGGCGACCCGGATTATCCGGGTACCGATACCGCCGCACCTAATTTGTTGAACCTAACGCTGCCCGGTTACAACGCGCTGCCGGCTGCGCAGAACGCCTGGATCACCAATGCCATTTACGATGGGCAGCTGTATTTTCAGAACGTGGGCATCGAGAACCGCGACTCCGTGTCGGCCTATGGTCAGACCATTTGGCATATTACGGATGCACTGCGCTTCACCACGGGACTACGCTACACGCACGATCACAACACCACGTTCTTCGACGACTATTACAATCTGTTCTACCCGAATCAGGCCCTTTTTCTTGAGCAGACCGTGGATCGGACCACCTATCGAGTCGGCCTGGACTACGACGTCACGTTGAGCAATCTACTGTACGGCAGCGTCTCCACGGGCCTGAAGCCCGGCGGCGGCAACATATCCGATTCACCGGCGGTGGTGCCTTTCCAGTTCCAGCCGGAGACCATTACGGCCTTCGAGCTCGGTTCCAAGAATTCGTTTTTCGACAAGAAGTTGACCGCCAATTTGTCGGCGTTCTTGTATCGGGACAAGAACATGCAGTTCCAGGCGGAGGATCTGGTCAACTATCAAGGTGGCGTCGACAACATCCCGCAAGTCATCGTCACGGGCCTCGAAGGCGAGGTCGCGGCGCTGCTGCCGCACGGCTTCCGCGTCGACGGCAATTTCACCTGGGAACACGGAAAGATCACCTCGCATTTCATGGCGCTCGACAATGTCTCGGGCAACGCCGCCAATCTCGAGTACCAGGCCTTGTATCCGGACGCGACGTACTTCGCGGTCTGCACGCCGGTCGGCACGTGCCCGGCGCTGGACGCTTTGCGCAAGGCGGCCTACAGAGACGTGTACGGCAATGCGCCGCCCAGCCTGCCCACTTTCATGGGCTCGGTGAGCTTGAGCCACACATTGGCATTCGCCGATGGATCGGGACTGCTGTCGCGATTCGCGCTGCAATATCGTAGCGATTACGCCGATACTATTTTCGGTAAGACGCCGATCTATACCGCGCCGTCCTACGTCCTCATGAATTTGTACTTCGACTACAAGTTCGGGACCATACCGGGTCTGGACGTCTCGTTCGCGATCAACAACGTGGCGGATCGCGCGGCGGTATTGTCGCGTTTCACCAATCAATTCGGTGGCGAGACCACGCAGCAATACTTTCCGCCACGCGAGTTCGTCGCGGGCGCGCGTTACCAGTTCTAATCGACGGGTAGGAATGACGACGTTTTTTCACCATGACTCGTGAGCGCACGCCGCCTGGATTGTCGCGGCGCCGATTTTTGCGATGGAGCGGTGCGGGAACCCTGGCGGCACTCGGCGGATCGATATTCGTCCCGCGCGCCGCCCAGGCCGCCGGTCCGCTGAAGGTAGGATTCGCGCTGGTGTCGCCCGCAGCCGAGATGGGATGGACCAAGCAGCATTCATTAGGTGTGGCCGCCATCAAGCAGGCATTGGGCGATGCGGTCGACATCAGCACTATCGACAATGTGTTCCAGCCCCAGGACGCCGAGCGGGTTTTTCGCGGCTTCGCCGCCTCCGGCCATCAATTGGTTTACGGCACGAGTTTTTCGCACGGAGTCGCCATGGCCCGGGTAGCGCCGCAGTTTGCCGGCGTTGCCTTCGATTGCTGCGCCGGGACGAAGATTCTCGCGAACTTGGGGGGCTTCGAAGCGCGCTATCACGAGGGCGCTTATCTGGCCGGGGTCGCGGCGGCCAGGGTATCGAAGAGCGGTAAACTGGGTTTCGTCGGCGGTTTTCCGATTCCTGATATCGTGGGGCCGGCCAATGCCTTTCTCTTGGGAGCGCAAAGCGTGGCCCCCAGCATGACCTGTATCATTATTTTCATGAATTCCTGGGAGGACCCGGGCAAGGAAAAGGATGCGACACTGGCCCTGATCGCGCAGAATTGCGATGTCATCGCCGCGATGACGGACGGTCCGGTGGCGGTGCAGACTGCCGAACAACGTGGTGTGTGGGCAATCGGGTACGCAAGCGACATGAGAAGGTTCGCGCCCACCCGGCAGCTCACTGCGCTCACTCTCGATTGGCGCAGCATTTATGTTCAGGATGCCAAGGATGTCATTGCCGGAGTTTGGAAGGCGCAGTCGCGCTGGCAGGGATTGAAGGAGGGCGTCGTGGCCATGGCTCCCTATGCGGACTCGTTGCCGGCGGATACTCGCGCACTGCTCGCCAAGAACGAGGCGGCGATCAAATCCGGCGCACTGCAGCCTTTCAGTGGTGAAATTCGCGATCAGACCGGTGCGGTTCGCGTGCACGCGGGTACGGCTATGAACGAATCAGAAGTGCGCAGCATCAACTGGCTGGTCGCCGGCATGCAGGGACGGATGAAGGGGTGACCGCGTCGGCGGCTGGCGGCCCGCAGACCCTCGAGCTGCGAGCGATCACCAAGCGCTATCCCGGCGCGCTGGCCAACGATGAGGTGAGCCTTTGCGTGGCTCCCGGCGAGATTCACGCCGTGCTCGGCGAGAACGGCGCTGGCAAGAGTACGTTGATGAAAATCATCTACGGCGCCGTTCAGGCGGATGCCGGCGAGATTCGATGGCAAGGCATTCCTAAGTCCATTGCGAACCCGGCGGCGGCACGGCGGCTGGGAATCGGCATGGTCTACCAGCATTTTTCGCTGTTCGAGAGTGTGTCGGTGGTCGAGAACATCGCCTTAGGCATGGCGGGCACCTTCGATTTACGCCGGCTGGCGCTGCAGATTTCCGAGTTGGGCGATCGTTACGGGCTACCCATAGACCCCCATCGCCTGCTGCATCATCTGTCGATGGGCGAGCGGCAGCGCGTTGAAATCCTGCGCTGCCTTCTGCAGCAGCCCAAGCTCCTGATCCTGGACGAACCCACGTCCGTTCTGACACCGCAATCGGCGCAGCGATTGTTCGAGGTGCTGCGCAAGCTGGCGGCCACGGACTGCAGTATTCTTTATATCAGTCACAAGCTCGATGAAATCCGCGAACTGTGCGACAGCGCCACCGTGCTGCGGGCCGGTCGGGTCGTGGGTTCGGTCAGGCCCAAAGAGGTGAGCGGTTCGGAACTCGCCCGCCTCATGGTGGGCTCGGTACCCCCCACAGTGCATCGCGAGCCGGGAAACCTGCAATCCGCACCGCGGCTCTCGATACGGCGCCTGTCGTGCCTGCCGGTTGATTCGTTCGGCACGGCGCTGCGCGATGTCTCGCTCGACGTGCATGGCGGCGAAATCGTCGGCGTCGCGGGTGTGTCGGGCAACGGGCAAGCGGAACTCGTCTCGGTCTTGAGCGGCGAACGGACCTGCGGCTCCGAGATGCTGGCACTGGAGGGGATGCCGGTCGGCGACTATTCGGTGTCCGCCCGGCGTTCGCTGGGCCTCGCCTTCGTCCCCGAGGAGCGTCTGGGGCGCGGAGCGGTTCCGCATTTATCGTTGGGCGACAACGCCCTGTTGACGGGTCATGGACGCGGCCTGCTGCGCCGAGGATTCGTCGATCGCAGCCGCGTGACGCAATTCGCCCGGGACATCGTCCGGCAATTCGGTGTCAAATGCGCCGGTGCCGCGGCGTCGGCGAACAGCCTGTCCGGCGGCAATCTGCAAAAATTCATCATGGGACGAGAGATCAGCCTCCAGCCGCGCGTTCTCATCGTCGCGCAGCCGACCTGGGGTGTCGATGTCGCGGCCGCCGCGTATCTTCGCCAGCAACTTATCGATTTGAGCCGCCGCGGCGCCGCGGTTCTGGTGGTATCCGAAGAGCTCGACGAGTTGTTCGACATTTGCGACCGGATCGCGGTGATGTATCAGGGAAGGATGTCCCAGCCCAGGCCCCGCGCGGCGTGCCGCATGGAGGAGGTCGGGCTATTGATGGCCGGGGTCGGATCAGCGTTCGACACGGCGGCCTGACATGTTTCGTTTGGCCCTCGAAGCGCGCGCCGAGCCGCAACGTTTCATGCGCCTGGGCGCCCCGATTGTCGCACTATTGCTCACGACGCTCGCGAGCGCTCCGCTGTTTTGGAGCCTGGGTTTGAATCCGCTGCTGACCCTCAAGATATTCTTCGTCGAGCCGCTGAGCACGGCCAATGGTATTTCGGAATGGCTGCTCAAGGCGTCGCCCCTCGTGTTGATCGCGCTGGGTTTGTCCGTCGGATTTCGGGCCAATGTATGGAACATCGGAGCCGAAGGCATGTACACCGTGGGCGCGATTTGTGCGGCGTGGCTGGCGCTGCACTTCGGCGAGGGGATGCATCGATGGCTGTTGCCGGCGATGATGTTGGCGGGTGCGCTGGGCGGCATGGCCTGGGCGGCGATTCCGGCCTTGCTCAAGACTCGGGCCAGTGCCAACGAGATCCTCGTCACCCTGATGCTGAACTATGTGGCGGCACTCCTGCTGGCGTATCTGGTCAACGGCCCCATGCAGGATCCCGAGGGCTTGAACTATCCGCAAACTGCGAGCTTTGGCCCGTCGGCCCTATTCACACCGTTGTGGAAAGGCATGCGCATCAACGGCTCGGTCTTCGTGACCCTGGCGGCCATGCTGTTGTACTGGGCATTCGTGGAGAGCAGCTTCATCGGATTTCAGATGAAAGTCAGCGGGATCGCGCCCACGGCGGCGCGCTACGCCGGTTTTCGTCAGTCTCGCATGATTTGGCTGAGCTTGATGGTGAGCGGTGCCACGGCGGGGCTCGCCGGCATGATGGAGGCTGCGGGGCCTCTGGGGCAGTTAAGCCCGGTGATCTCGCCGGGTTATGGTTTCGCCGCCATTATCGTCGCCTTCGTGGGCCGCCTGAGTCCGCTGGGCGTGCTGCTCGGGGGCTTGCTGCTGTCGCTCCTGTATCTCGGCGGGGAGGCCGTGCAGATGTCGCTGAATGTGCCTGCGTCGCTGGCGCGCACTTTTCAAGGGCTGCTGTTGTTCTTTCTGCTGTCCGCCGACGTGCTCATCGCCTATCGCGTGCGCGTGCGGAGGCGTCAATGACCTCGGTGCTCGTCCCCATCCTGGCCGGCACCGTGGTGGCCGCCACGCCGTTGATCTACGCGGCGATGGGCGAGTTGCTGGTCGAGCGATCCGGAGTGCTGAATTTGGGCGTGGAAGGCATGATGTTGATGGGCGCGGTCGCGGCCTTCGGCCTGCGGATTGCGGGCTACCCGGCGGTCGTCGCCGCGCTCGCAGCGGCCTTGGCGGGAGCGGCATCCGCCTTTGCATTCGCTTTCTTGGCGTTGACGCTGCGAACCAATCAATATGCGGCGGGACTGGCCTTGACGATCCTGGGCTCGGGGTTGTCGGGGTTCATCGGCCACAACTACGGTGGCCTGTCGGTGGAGTCCATCGCTCATGTGCACTTGGGCGCGCTATCTGAATTGCCGGTGGTGGGTCCAGTGGTGTTCGCCCAAGATCCCATGGTCTATCTCGCGCTGGCACTGACGGCGGCGATCGCATGGTTTCTGTACCGGACCAAGGCTGGGTTGGTGGTGCGCGTCATCGGCGAGGCGCCGCACTCCGCGCTGGCCATCGGTTACGATGTCATTCGCATTCGCTATTTCACGACCTTATTCGGCGGCGCCATGGCCGGGCTCGGCGGTGCCTACTTGTCATTGAGCTACACGCCTCTGTGGGTCGAGGACATGACGGCCGGCCGTGGCTGGATCGCCTTGGCCCTGGTGGTTTTCGCCTCATGGCGCCCCGCGCGCCTGCTGCTGGGTGCGTGGCTGTTCGGCGGGCTCTCGGTGATACAGCTCTTTACGCAAGGTTTCGGCATTGCGCTGCCGTCCGAACTGTTGAGCGCAATGCCCTATGTGGCGACCATCATCGTCTTGGTGGCCATTTCGCGCAACACGCGTACGCTGCGGCTGAAGGCTCCCGTGTCCCTGGCACAAGCATTTCACCCCGACAACTGAGGTCTCCGCGCGCGGGGGCCGAGTGCATGGCGCGCACCGCAGCGGCCGCAGCGGCGACTGGCAGCCCTCTAAGGTGCATTTAGTGTGTGACTGTCGTCGAAACCAGTGATGTCCTCGGCGATCCGCCGACCTCATGAGGCGGGAAAGATTCCGGGCATGGTCGTGAAGTGCGCGGTGCGCTTCAGGCGCTCGCACCAGCGGCGAATGGCCGGGTAGGGCAGGCGTGAAATTCCGCCTTCCTCGCATAGCATCACGTAGGGGAAGCAGGCGATATCGGCGATGGTAGGATGGTTGTGGCTGCATAGCCAATCGCATCCTTCTTGTTCGGCGAACCACAACTGTTCGTCGAGCAGCCGCAACAGCTGGTGCGCCCCGGCGCGGCACTTGTCGATATCGACGTCGTAAAACATGGTGTCGTGGAGCCGTGCGGCTCCGGAGGTCGTGGTCAGTTTCTCCGCCACACCTAGCCATAGAGTGATATTGCCCAGCGTCTCGGCGTCCGTGGGGTACCACGACGCGGTTGCATCGTACTTGCGGGCGAGATACACCAGGATGGCGTGCGAATCCCGCAGGATGATTCCATCCTCGAGCACGGGCAATTCGCCCAAGGGATTGATGGCCAGGAACCACGGGGCCTTATGCTCGCGTCCGGGATAAAAATCCAGTTCGACGCGCTCGTAGGTCAGATGCAGTAGTCCGAGCAGCAGGCGCACCTTGTAGCAGTTGCCTGACAGTTCGTAGTCATATAGCTTGATCATGGCGAGCCCTCGAGCCTGTCGCGCAGGGCCGTCATGCGGACATTGTGATGGCGCAGCAGGGCCATCCGTTTGGCGCGCGCGTCCGGTGCCGGGGGTTCTGGTGACGCTGCGGCGTGCGCCGGCGCCGCGTCGAACAGCGCGGCGTGCATTACGGTTTGCGATTCGGTATGCGGTTGTAGGAGAAACATGACCGTCGTTGCGCGCTCGCCGATGCCGGCCGTGCGGAATACGAATGGGCCGGTCGCAACGACCTCGGCGCCGAGAGTTACAGCATCAGCAACCCCGGGATCGGCCGCAAAGGAATAGCCGTGCAACAAGGCCTGCGCGACCGCGGCATGGGGTGCTTCGACCACTATGCTGCGCAATGTGGTCGCACCGGCAGGAAGCTCGGGAAGGGGATACGCCGGTGCATCCAGGCATGCCCACACGAAACCATGCTCTTCGCGGACCGCGTGCGTCGCGGCGTGAATCGTCGAGGCCGGCTTTTGTGAGGGGTGGGCCGGAATGAATGTGCATTGGCCGCTTCCAGAAGCAAAGCGCCAACCATGGTATTGACACTGCAGCTCGGTGCCATTGTTGCGTCCGATGGACAGCCGCACCCCGCGGTGCGGGCAGCGATTCTCCCACGCGTTGACGGCGCCCGCGTCATCGCGCCAGACGGCGATTTCCTGACCGAGGATTTGCGTCTGGACGACGTGCCGTGCGATGACTTCTTCGCTGCGCGCCACCGAGAACCAGCGACCGGCCGAGTCTGAATGATTCGCCAAATTCCTGCGATATCGCATACACGCTGTGGTCCGCAATTATTCGATCGTGACAGTCGATGCCGACGCATGGCCGACGTGCCATCATAGATCCGTGATCGCGCTATTCCAAATCCTTCTGCAGCCGTTGGTCGATCTGATCGCGCTGACCACTCTCGCATTCCGGCAGCGGCGGGCTAGGGCCGCCGGACCGATCGCGCAAGGGGCTCGCTATGACTCCCGACTTGGGCTGATCGCAATTACGCTCGAGGGCGGCTGCGAATTCGCCTTTCCGGTGGCTTTGGCCGAAGGGCTGGCAGATGCACCCCGATCAAAGTTGAGGAAAATCAAGATCAGCCCGAACGGGCTCGGCCTGCATTGGCCTTTGCCGGATGCTGATCTCTATGTGCCGGGTCTCATCGAAGGCGCCTTCGGTTCACGTCGGTGGATGCAGCAAATTGGCAAACTCGGACGGTCAAGTCGCAGTTCGGTTACGTCAAAAGATCACCGCACAGGCGCGGAGGAATGAATTGAAAATTGCCACGTATAACGTCAACAGCGTCAATGCGCGCCTGCCGGTGCTGTTGCGCTGGCTGATCGAGACCAAGCCTGACATTGCCTGCCTTCAAGAACTCAAGGCGCCGCAGGACAAATTTCCGGAGAAGGCGATCCGCGACGCGGGTTACGGGGTGATCTGGCACGGTCAGAAAAGCTATAACGGCGTGGCCATACTTGCCGCCGGCCGCGATCCGGTGGAAACGCAAAAAGGTCTGCCGGGCGATCCGAATGATGTTCATAGCCGCTATATCGAAGCCAGCATCGGCGGGTTGATCGTGGGTTGTCTGTACTTGCCGAACGGCAACCCTGCGCCGGGACCGAAGTTCGACTACAAGCTGGGGTGGTTTGCACGTCTGGCCATTCATGCCTCCGGTCTCGTGGGCCGCGAGACGCCGGTGGTCCTCGCCGGCGATTACAACGTGATGCCCACCGACATTGACGTGTACAAACCCGAACGCTGGGTGGACGATGCCTTGTTTCGGCCGGAGGTTCGAGCTGCGTATCATGGACTGCTCGAGCAGGGTTGGACGGATGCGGTTCGAAGCCTTCATCCCGGCCAGCGAATCTATACTTACTGGGATTATTTCCGAAATGCGTACGGGCGCGATGCGGGGCTGCGAATCGATCATCTGCTGTTGAACCGGGCAATCGCCCCGCGACTTCGGAGCGCCGGCGTCGACCGGTCCGTTCGCGGCTGGGAGAAATCGAGCGACCATGCCCCTGCATGGATTGAACTTGCGGACTAAGGCGGAACGAAATGCGCCAAGCGAGCGACATTCTCACTGTAAGCACGGCCGGCGCGGGACTCCTGGAGATCACCGAGCAAGTCAGCGAGTGGACCCGTGCTCAGGGCCTTCGTACAGGCCTTCTCACGATTTTTTGCCGCCATACTTCCGCGTCCCTGCTCATTCAGGAAAATGCCGCCCGGGAGGTGCGAGACGACCTGGAGGCGTTTTTCGCGCGCATCGCGCCGGAGGATGCGGCCGCATATTCTCATGATGATGAGGGGCCGGATGACATGCCGGCTCATCTACGTGCCGCACTTACTCAGGTGCAACTCACCATACCGATCCAGGACGGGCGACTGGCCCTCGGGACCTGGCAGGGCATCTACCTATTCGAGCATCGCAGACGGCCGCATGAGCGGACGCTGTCGTTGCACTTGATCGGGGAATAGATTGCCGTTCCGGTTTGGTTGCTACTTCTGCTCCGCGTAGACCTTGACCAGCCGGTACAGGAACTCGCGTCCTTCGAGCAGGGACTTGACGCCGACATACTCGTTGAGGCCGTGGATATGCCCGAGGTCGGGGCCCACGAACACAGGCTCCACGCCGAATGTCGGAATGCCGGCCGCGTTGGTGAACTCGCCGTCGGTGGCGCCCGCTTGCAGGATCGGCAGCACCGGCACCCCCGGCCAGAACTCGGCGGCCAGCTTCTCGATGGGTCCCAGCACCGCGGGTGTCAGCGGCGGCGGCGGCGAAGTCGGGCCGCGCGTCTCGAGGGCCGTGACCTTGACCGCCGGGTCCGCGACGAGCTCCTCGAGCTTGGCGCGCACGGTGTCCGCGCTGACTCCCGGGAAAATCCGGCAGTTGACGACCGCCCGCGCGCGTTGCGGCAGGGCGTTCGTGGCGTGGCCGGCGTCGAGCATGGTCGCGACGCAGGTGGTGCGCAGCGTCGCATTCCAGCTCGGATCCCTGGCCGAGACGAGCTCGAGCGAGCGTGCATCGGCGGGATCGCGCAAGAACGCGTTCATGGCGCTGGCGACGTCGGTCTCGCCCTTGCCGGCCTGAATCTTCGCCATCCCGGTGAAGTAAGCGCGATTGGCGTCGGTGAACTGCGCCGGAAAGTCGTAGGCGCCGATCCGCGTCAGCGCCGCCGCGAGGCGATAGATGGCGTTGTCCTTCACCGGCCGGGAGCTGTGCCCGCCCGGGTTCGTGACCTCCAGCCGATAGTTCTGCGGAAACTTCTCGCCCGCTTCGACGTCGAGGGAGACCCGGCGGCCATCCTTGTCCAGTTCCCCGGCGGCGCCTTCATTGAGAGCGAACGCGGCGTCGATGAGGTCGCGGCGGTTCTTCGTGAGCCACTCGGCCCCGTTGAACGCGCCCGCCGTTTCCTCGCCGCAGGTGAGCGCCAGCTTGAGCGTGCGCCGCGACCGGTAGTTCTCGGTCCGATAGCGGATCAGCGTGTCGACCCAGATTGCCGCTTCGGCCTTGTCATCGCTCGCGCCGCGCGCGTAGAACGAGCCGTTTTCCTCGACCAGCGTGAATGGATCGCGTGTCCAGTCCTCGCGTTTCGCTTCCACGACGTCGATGTGTGCGAGCAGAAGAATCGCCTTGAGCTTCGGATCCCGGCCCGGATAGACGGCGACGAGTCCGCCTTCCTTCGGATGGTCGGGCGCGGCGAAAGGATGCAGGTCGCTGTCCGGAAAGCCCGCCGCCTTCAGCCGCGCGGCCATTCGCTCGGCGGCAAGCGTGCAGCTTCCGGCCGACAGGGTCGTGTTCGTCTCGACCAGTTCCTTGTACAGCCCGCGGAAGCGCTGCTCGCCGGCCGGGGAATCCTGAGTGGGCGCGGCAAACGCGGAGATCGTGGCCATCGTGGCGGCGGCGGCAATGAGACGCTTCATATCGAACTCCATGAGGGGGGCTGCGGATTAGACGACAGCTCGAAGCGCGGCGCAAGACGCTTGGAGGCGCGGAGCCAGACGCGGCCGGCCGCCGAGGGAGACCCTAGGTCAGCGAAAATCGCCTGGCTGCCCGATCGCGTGCCTTGGCCGCTTCTTCTTCCCGGCTCTTCGCCGGCGCATTGGTCTGAAGCGAATGCAGCAGATGGCGGGAAGCCGTCTCAATGTCGCTCACGGCGCGCAGAAAGGCGGGCTCGTTGGATTTCGATGGGTTGGTAAAACCGCTCACCTTGCGCACGAATTGCAGCGAGGCGGCGCGAATCTCCTCGTCGGTCACCGGCGGCTCGAAGTTGAACAGGGTTTTGATGCTTCTGCACATGGTCTTGACCTCGGGTGGCGATGCGCCGCCAAATAATCGGTGGCCGCCGCTTTGTTTGTCAAGGAACGTTCCGCGCCGAACCAAGGCGCTTCATGCGGGCCTCATTCGAGATCCGGATACGGGCCCTTGCCCCCCTCTGCGATGAAGCGATCGATGCGCGCCGTCAGAGCGGGCAGCGGTACCGACCCGAGTTCGAGCACCGCGTCGTGGAATGCTCGCAGATTGAACCGCGTCCCGAGAGCCTTTTCCGCCTTGGCGCGGGCCTTGAGAATGGCGTCCTCGCCGAGATAGTAGGACAGGGCTTGGGCGGGCCAGGCGATATATCGATCCACTTCCGTTTCGATCTCGTGTTCCGGCAGCGCGGTGTAGTCGCGAAAGTAGGCAAGCGCCCGGTCGCGGCTCCAGCCCTGCGAATGAATTCCGGTGTCGGCCACGAGGCGTGCGGCGCGCCAGATCTGGTAGTTGAGCATTCCGAACCGGTCATAGGGCGTCTCATACATCCCCATCTCGGCGCCCAAAAGCTCGCAGTAGAGCGCCCAGCCTTCGCCGTAGGCGGACAGATATACGTGCTGGCGAAACTCCGGCTGCTGCTTGTGTTCGAGCGCGAGGGGCATCTGGAAGGCGTGACCGGGCGCCGACTCGTGAAGCGTGAGCGCGGTGAGGTTGTAGAGAGGGCGGCTCGGCAGATCGTAGGTATTCAGCAGGTACACCCCGGGGCCGCCGCGTCCCGCCGTGTAAAATGGCGCGAGGTCCGCCGGCACGGGCTTGATGGCGAAACGGGCTCGCGGCAGCAAACCGAAGAACAGCGAGGCTTTGCCGTCGAAGCGCTTGGCGATCCAGGCCGCGCGCATCAGAAGCTCCTCCGGCGTCTTCGCCTGGAAGCGCGGATCCGTGCGCAGAAACTCGAGAAAGGCGGGAAAATCGCCCGTGAAGCCGGTCTCCTTCATGACGGCAATCATCTGGCCGTGCAGGCGGGCGACCTCCGATTCGCCGAAGGCATGGATGGCGGCGGGGTCCTGATCGAGCGTCGTGAATTCCCTGATCTTGGCCCGGTAGAAGGCCTTGCCGTCCGGCAAATCGTAGGCGGCGAGCGAGGTGCGAGTGCCGGGAACATACTCGTTGCGGAAGAACGTCAATAGTTCCCGGTAGGCCGGCTGCACGGATTCGCGGATGACGGTGATCGCCTGGGCCCGAAGGACGGCCTGCTCGGTCTCCGGTACGCCTTGCATGTCCTTGAAGGGTGTATAGAACAGGCTCTCCTGCGGCGCGGCATCGGTGACTGCGGTGATGGAGACATCGCGCCCGGCGAGGGTCACCCGCGGCGGCGTGAAGCCGCGCTTGAGGCCCTGGCGCATCTCATTCATCTCTTCGCGAAAATACCGCGGAATATCCCTCATCTGGCCGATCCAATTGCGATAGTCCGGCACCGTTCGATAGGTCCTCCGCGCGGTCGAGGCCACGTCCGTCCAGAAGGTCGTGTCGGCATTCGCAGGCATCTCATAGTCGCGAAACCTAAGCTGGGTGATCAACGTTTCGATCTGCGGGCGGTACACGTCGTAGTTCAGCTGCTCGGCGGCCGACAGCTCCTCCCGCCGGATGGAGCCGAGCTTCTGCAGCACGTCCTGCCATGTGCGCAGCCGCATCGCCTGAGACGCGGGGTCCACCTTCGGCAGATGATCCCGAATCGGTTTTTGCGAGTCTTCATTGTCCGGCAGTTGATCATCGCGCCACTTCCACTCGGTGGTGTAAATCGCCTTGAGGCGGGCATCGGCGTCGCTTGCTCTGGACGCATTGCCCGAGAGCCCCGCGGTTATCGCGAATAGCGCGGCCAAGGTGCAGGGAGAGTGTGAACGCACGGGGGATCCTTATTCAGTGGTGGCGGGGTTCTTGCTTGCTCCTGGCATTACCGTATACGATCTACGATCCCGCAAGCAACTTTCGATGAGCAGGGTACTCATGATCACATCTCTCGAATGTACCTGGTCCGGGGTCTTTCCCGCCGCCACCACCCAGTTCGATCCCGCCCTGGAAGTGGATTTGCGGGCCACGCAGAGAGTGCAGAAGGCTCTGCTGCGGGACGGAGTTCACGGCCTGGTTCTGATGGGAACGGTCGGCGAGGGTAATTCGCTGACCGCGGAGGAGAAGCGCAGCCTGCTCGGCGCCGCGGTGGAAGCCGCCGAGGGCAGGGTACCGATCATTGCCGGCGTGTCTGAATTCACGACCGCCGCTGCCGCGAGCTTCGCCCGCGATGCCGAGCGCATCGGCGCCGCCGGGCTCATGGTGCTGCCCGCGATGGTGTATGTGCCCACCCCCGCCGAGCTCGAACATCATTTCCGGACGGTGGCTGCGGCGACCGGACTTCCCATCATGCTGTACAACAACCCGCCGTCCTATCGGGTGAACATCGATATCGCGACGCTCGGCCGGTTGGCGGAGGTCGCCAACATCGTCGCGATCAAGGAGTCCGCCGCCGATTCACGGCGCTTCACCGACCTGATCAATGCATTCGGCGAGCGCTTCACGCTGTTCGCGGGGCTCGACGACGTCGTCTTCGAAGGCTTGACCTTGGGCGCGAAGGGCTGGGTTTCCGGTCTCACCAACGCGTTTCCGGTGGAATCGCTGCGCCTCTACGCGGCGTTGCGCGACGGCGACCTTGAGCTTGCGCGCCGCATTTACCGCTGGTTCATGCCGCTGCTGCACCTGGACTCGGAGCACGACCTCGTTCAATCCATCAAGCTCGCCGAACAGATCATGGGCCGGGGCTGCGAGCGGGTGCGGCCGCCGAGGCTGCCCTTGTCGGGCGAGCGCCGCGCCGCCGTGATCGCGGCCATCGAGCGCGCACGCGATTCGCGTCCTTAGATGATGCATACGGTCCGCGTCATCGATTCGCACACGGGCGGCGAGCCCACCCGCGTTGTGCTCGAGGGCGGTCCTGACCTCGGCGCGGGACCGCTCGAGGAGCGCCTGCGGCGCTTTCGCGGCAGCTTCGACGCCTATAGGTCCGCCATCGTGAACGAGCCTCGCGGCTCCGATCCCCTGGTCGGCGCGCTGCTGGTCGAGCCCCACCGCTCCGATTGCCGCCTCGGCGTGATTTTCTTCAACAACGTGGGGTACCTGGGAATGTGCGGGCACGGCACGATGGGCTTGATCGCATCGCTGAAGCACACCGGCGGCCTGGCGCCGGGTGCGATCAAGATCGACACTCCCGTCGGTGCCGTGCAGGCGAGCCTGAGCCCGGACGACTCCATCAGCGTGGACAATGTCGTGAGCTACCGCTCGGCGCACCGGGTCGCCGTGCACGTTCCCGGCATCGGACGCGTCGAGGGCGATGTCGCCTGGGGAGGCAACTGGTTCTTTTTGATTTCCGAGCACGATCAGGTCATCGATCTTCGCCACGTGGATGCTCTGACCGATTTCACCTGGCGCGTGCGCGCCGCCATCAACGCCCAAGGCCACCCGCTGGTCGATCACGTCGAGCTTTTTGCACCTTCGGACCGGCCGCACGTCCACAGCCGCAACTTCGTCCTCTGCCCCGGCAAGGCCTATGACCGTTCGCCCTGCGGCACGGGAACGAGCGCGAAGCTCGCCTGTCTGGCCGCGGACGGCAAGCTCGCGCCTGGCGATGTATGGAGGCAGGAAAGCCTGATTGGCAGCACGTTTGCCGCCCACTATCGATGGAGCGATCGCGCCAAAGGCGAGATAGTGCCGACGATCAGCGGCACGGCCCACGTGACCGGTGAGGCCCTGCTGCGCCTCGATCCCGAGGATCCTTTCTGCTGGGGCATACGCCCGTGAACGAACCGCTGGTCCAGTCGATGACCAGCCAGCTGATCGTGCGGTTTCGCGAGCGCATCCTCGCGGGCACCTATGCCCCGGGCTCCGCGCTGCGGCAGGACGTCCTCGCCTCCGAATTCGGCACGAGCAAAATCCCGGTTCGCGAGGCGCTGGTGCAGCTGCAAGCCGAGGGCCTGGTCGACATTTTTCCCAACCGCGGCTTTCAAGTGCGCCCGCTCGCCACCTCCGAGCTCGACGAAGTCTTCAGCTTGCGCTTGCAGATCGAGCCCGCGGCCGCGGCCCTCGGTGCGAAGCTCGCCGGCGCCGCCGATCATGCCGCGGCCCGAAGGGCTCTCGTCCGGCTGAACGAGGCACTGGCGGCCGAGGAGTTCTCCTCATCCGGACAACTCAACCGTGCCTACCACCTGCTGCTCGTGGTGCCGCGCCTGCAGCCCGTCGCGGCCGACATTCTTGGCCGGCTCCACACGCTCGCCCAACGTTACGTGCAGGCTCACCTGCGTCCCGAAGGGCGGGTCAAACGCGCGATGCGGGAGCATACGGCACTGCTCCGAGTCTGGATCGCCGGGAAATCGAAGGAGGTTCGGGCGCTGGTGCACACGCACATCGAATCCACCCGTGATGATCTTGCGCGGGTGGTGCCAAGGGACTAGTACTAGTCCCACTGCCGATGCTGGGGCAAACCATCGTCGATCGTGTAATAGTCGGACTTGTCGGCGACGAATATGTGGTGCACGACGGCGAGGCCGGTCGGACTGTCGAGCGTTCCTGCCGCGATGCTGATGTCGTCGCGCCCCGCTTGTTTCCAAAACAGATTGCTGCCGCAGGCGCCGCAGAATCCCCGCTCGGCGCCGGCCGACGAGCGATACCAGACCAGCGGGTTGGAAGCCGTCAATTCGAGATTTGCCGACGGCGCGCTCGTCATGGCTGCGAAATGACCGCTCGTGCGGCGGCATTGTGAGCAATGGCAGGCAACCACCCCGCGCAGCGCTCCGCGTATCCGATAGCGGACTCCCCCGCACAGGCATCCACCGGCATGAATCGTTTCTGTGTTCGTCAAATCTCGCTCCTAGGAGCCTTGGACCGGATCCGTCCGCCATGATACGCCAGGCATTACCCTCAGGCGCTGCCCGCAATGTACCGTCAGGCGCTGTGCCTGAGGAGCGGAGCCGAGAGGCGGGTGATCGTCAGCGATGCCGATGGAGTGGGCCGGCGAAGGCGCGTGCGCGGCCGCTTGGCCACGGCACGCAGGAACTCGGCAGGAACTAGCCCCTATAGGACAAACACTGAACCGCACTGCGACAAGTACTACAGGCGGCCGTCCTGACTCAGCCATAGCCCCGCCTTCGTGACGCGGTAAACTCGCGATGCGCCATCGTAAACCGTGATGAACTTTGCGGCCGAATCGTCGGTCGGATGGTAAAGAACATTATGCCGCAGCGTAAAACCAGCTCATTCGATCCACTGCGATTCGTCGCGCCCGCGCCGGCCCCCAAGCCGCGCGAAGCTCTGATCGCCGAAAACGCCTACTTTCGAGCCGAGCGCCGCGGCTTCGCGCCCGGCCATGAAGAGGAAGACTGGCTCGCGGCGGAAGCCGAAATCGACGCCCGGCTCAAAGGCACCGTGCCCGCTGCCCCGCGGAAGCCTTAAGCCCTGCGGGCCTGTTCAACGGCGTAGAGTCGCCGCCTGGCGATCAGCTTTTCGTACACCTCGATGATCGTTCGGCTGACGTTCTCGATGTAGTGGGGAGTCAGATCGCGCGTCAGCCGCTGTCGCGGCGCGAAAGCATGAGTTCGCAACTTCGCTGCCAGCGCCGCAACATCGCCGATCGGAAAAAGATCGCCTCCGTACTCCTCGATGAGCTCGCGGCAGCCATCCGCCGTCGATGCGACGATCGGCAGACCCGCATCGAAGGCCTCGAGCATGACCAGCGGCAGCGGTTCGCGGCGTGACGGACACACGAACAGGTCGAAGGCCTGATAGTAATCTTTGACGTTCTTGCGAAAGCCGGGCATGGCCATGTTCGGTCCGAGCATTCGTTCCAACCGCGCGCGCTCCCGGCCCTCCCCCAGGATGACCAGACGGGCGTTGGGCAAGTCGGCCATGCGGAACGCCTCGATCAGATAGTCGAGACCTTTGCTGTAGGCGAGTCGAGCCGCCGCGCCCACCAGGTATTGCTCCGGGGCGACGCCGAGAGACTCGCGCAGCGCGACGATCTCAGCCGCGTCCAACCGCCGATGGGGAGTGAACAGCTGATTGAGCTTGAACACTTGTCCCTGATAAGTGCGGGGAATCTCGCGGACCTGCCAATAGGCATTGCATATGAGCCCGTCGAGCTCGAAGAAATGCGGGCCGTTGGCCCGGTTGTGCAGGGTCGCGACCGACGGTGCCTCGGTGTGCGCGCGCGCGATGATGCGCCCGGATCTGCGCAGGTGCGTGTGAATGACATCCGGAAGAAACTCCTGAATGCGCCGCTCGATCGCCCGCTGGGTGCCCACCCAGGTGGGCACCGGCGACACCTGCACTCGGTCCGAGACCGCGTCCACGACGGAAGTGCCGGAGCGGCTCCTATGCGTTCGGCGCACGATGAGCATGACCTCGTGGTCGGCCGCCTGAAAGCTGGCGAGTTCCGCCGCATAGCGTTCCGATCCGGCGAAGCCGCGGGAAAGAATGACGTGCATGATGCGCATATGCGGTTTGAGCGAGCGGTCAGAATCTGCGCGACAAATACAGCAACGCGGTCTCGATTTTGTAGAATGTTTCCGGTCTGGCGCCCTGCGGATCGGTCGCCAACACATGGTCGCGCGCGACGTTTTGCGCATAGCGCAGATCAAGACCCAAATCCCATTTCGGCAGAACATCGCGCCACAGCCCGCCAATTCCCGCATACTCGGAGAAAGCGGGCGTCGCCGTGTCATAGCGGGTGGCGCCCAAGAAGAAACCAAGCGCAAAGCTGTCGGTAAATCGATATCGATAGTCGACTGCGCGAAAGCCGATCAAGGAGTGTCCGTCCACTTCGTCCAGTTCCAGGCGCACTCCCAGATCGTTGTTCGCGGAGACCGCGCGGCGCACCCCCAGGCCAAGGTGCGGATCGAAGCCGATGTTGCTCACGATCTTCGCTATCCCCGGCTCCAGGTTCGTGCGTACTTTATTGACGTTCATGCCCACGTCGACGAAGCGCTCCGCCCGCGGCAAATCAGGACCGCCGCTGTAAGAGTCCTCATCGAGCGAGTCGTCATCGCGGGTATAGTCGCCGCCGCCGTAGCGCACGAAGCCCGACAGCCTCGAAAACTTCTTGCCATCGACATCGCGCCCGCCGAATGCCTCTCCGCCGACCGTCACGCCCTTCCATGGCCGCGAATAGCGCAGTGTGAAATCGTAGTAATGATGGTAGGGATAAGGGGCGGGATTGAGGGGCGAGTAGGTGCGCGAATCGCCGCCGTAGTAGGTCTCGTTCACCAGAGCCCGCACCCGCTCCTCGAGGTAGCCGCCGAAGGGTGGTTCCCAGCCGACACGCAGCATCTCGCTGCGCGCGCCGACGCCGTCTCCGAAGTTGCGTTGGTCGGCGCCCCAGTTGCCCTCCACCAAGCCGTCGTTGGTCGTGCCCTCCAGGAAAATATTATGGACGTACCAAATGTTCTGCCATTCCGCAACTTCGAATGTCATGTCGAAGTGGCGTGCGATCCGCGGGATATCGATGCCGAGGGTGAGCGCCGCATCGCCGAGCAGGTAGCTGCCGCCGTCCGAGTTGGCCTCGCCCGCGTATTGGGCGTAGACGGCAATGGGTGTTTTGCCCGGAAAGATGAACCGGCTGACGTACGAGGCCTGTTGGTTGCCCTGCGTCTGCGACAGGCCGCTGGGTTTGAAAAAATCGCGCAGCAGAAATCTTGCCGAATCCGGCAGCCCGCTGCCGCCGCCGTACTGCAGCAACCGATTGACGCCAATCGACCAGCCCGCGAAGGGCTCCACCGATAATTGCGCGCCGAAGATACGCGGATTACCGATGCTCCCCCTACCGCCGTATAGAATGTTGTCGCCGGACTGCCCTGGTTCGCCGGCCTGTGACATGCGGGCCAAAAAGAATTCGTACTGGAAGCCGAGCCTGGTGAGCGGTTCGTAGTTCGACAGCGTCACCGAAGGCATCGTGGGGGCCTCCGTACTCAGCAGCATGCTGCTGTCGGTGGCCGGCGAGAGCCAGTGGTCACGGTAGCCGATGTCGAGCTGCGCCCAGTTGAAACCCAGGCTCAGCACCGAACCGGTGGGCACGGTTCGGCCCTCGTAGGAGATCGCGCCGCCGCTCAGGAGCACGTAGTCGTTCGGCTCCACGAACCCTTGAATGGACAATTCCCAGGGACTCTTCACCGGCATGCCGTGGGAATTCGGGACCACGTCCCCGTCGGAGCTGTGCGCGATCGCGCCGGTCGCGCTCGCGTGGGTCACGGCGTAGTCGCGCGAGTAGCGCTGCAGATACCTTTTTACCTTGGCACACAGAGGTTTGTCGACCAGGCAGGCCTGGGGCAGCGCATCCTCCACCAACGCAACGGCAAAGGGCCGTTTGAGGATGGGTTCGTCCGCGAGGATGAGCACTCGTTCGATTTGCCGTTCCATTTCCGGTTCGAGATTGAGCGGCAGGTAACCGCTGACTCCGCCGGCCAGCGCGGATTGCGACAACGAAGCGAGTGCGCAGGCCAGCGCCATTGCCGGCAGCGATGCCTTGATCCATGACAGCACGATATTCAATTGACTCCCGAGGCCGTTCAACCAGTGCGGCAGTACACGATATGACGCGCGGGACGGTCAAGGCTTTTATATTTGCGCTGGCGGCGCCCGGGCGAAACTATTAGGCTGGGCGCTGCGATACGATACCGAGGACGGATTGTGTACCTACCGGCGTACTTCGAGGAATCCCGCACCGGCGAGCTGCACGCGCTGATGCGTGCGCACCCGCTGGCGACGCTGGTGGCGCTGTGCGATTCGGGACTCTCCGCCAACCATATTCCAGTGGAGACACTGGACGAGCCCGCTCCCCACGGAACGATACGGGGTCACATAGCGCGCGCCAATCCACTCTGGCGGGAATATCGAGCCGGCACGGAGGCGCTCGCGATTTTCCAGGGACCGCAGACATACATTTCGCCGTCCTTCTATCCGTCCAAGCGGGCGACCGGCGAGGTCGTTCCGACATGGGACTACGCCGTGGTGCACGCACGCGGCACCCTGCAATTCGTGCAGGAGGCCGCATGGCTGCGGGCGCTGGTGAGACGCTTGACCGACGCGCATGAGGCGCCGCGCGAGGCTCCCTGGAGCATCGACGACGCGCCGACTCCCTACATCGACAAGATGCTGTCCCTGATCGTCGGATTCGAGTTCTCGATCGCCGCGCTGACAGGTAAATGGAAGCTCAGCCAGAACCACACTGCAGCCAACCGGCAGGGCGTGGTGCAGGGCCTGCGCGCCGGCGGCACGAATTCCCGGGAAGTCGCCGAAATGCTGGCGGCTTTGGATGCCGAGCGCCGGGATGAGCCGCGCGAATAGCCGCGGCGCCCACGGCAGCGCGGCGGTTCGCGGAACCGTCATCGAAACCGCGCGCTTGGCGCTGCGTCCTCTCGAATTGGAGGACGATGGATTCATTCTGGAGCTCTTGAACGAGCCGGCGTTCCTGCGATTCATCGGCGACAAGGGAGTACGAACCCTGGACGACGCCAGGAGCTACCTTCTGAAGGGTCCGATGGACAGTTATGCACGGCACGGTTTCGGCTTGTACGCGGTCTGTTTGCGGGACGGCGCGCCGGCGGGGATTTGCGGATTGGTGAGGCGCGACGGTCTCGCGGACCCGGACGTGGGCTTCGCGTTTTTGGCGCGGTACCGCTCGCGGGGTTATGCCGTCGAATCCGCGGCCGCGGTTTTGATGCATGCCAGGCGGGAATTGGGACTGCGGCGCATCGTTGCCATCACCTCGCCCGAGAACTGCGAGTCCATCGCCGTGCTGGAGAAAATCGGCCTGAAGTTCGAGCGAACGATCAGGCTCGCGGAGCACGGCCCCGAGCTGAAGCTGTTCGGGCCGGGGCGAGCATGAGGAATCCATGAGTCGCACCAAGCGCCTTATTCCGGCCGTTTATTGAACCTTTCAGGGAGTGTCCATGCACCCTTTTCCACATCGCTACCTTGTCCACGCCGCCGTGCGTCCCGTCGGAGACGTGCCGCTGTCCACGGACGGCGTCCGCATCATCGAATCGGCGCCCCCCAAGGAGTTCGACGGTCCCGGCAATCAATGGTCGCCGGAGGGGCTGTTGACCGCGGCCGTGGCGGATTGCTTCGTCTTGAATTTCCGCGCGATCGCGGCGGCATCCAAATACACCTGGGTCAGCCTCGAGTCGCGCACGGAAGGCACGCTGGACCGGGTCGATGGCAAGATGCGCTTCATACGGTTCGACACGCACGCCAAGCTTCACGTTCCTGAAGGCGCGGATGCCGAGCGGGCGAAGAGGCTGGTGGAAAAGGCGGAGTCGACCTGTCCGATCTCCAATTCACTCAATAGCGAACGCCACCTCACCATCGAGGTCGTGGTGAGCTGATACTTGCAGGGGGCTCTTTCGCACCCCTTCTCGGACGGGGCCGCATCGACCCCGTAAATTCGGCGCGAAGCGCCTGGGAATACCCGTTGAAAGTTGCGCGAAGCGCATGACCAGTATCAATCGTCCATGAGGAAGCTGCGCAGCTGCTCGCTGCGGCTGGGGTGGCGCAGCTTGCGCAGCGCCTTGGCCTCGATCTGCCGGATCCGCTCGCGGGTGACGTCGAACTGCTTGCCCACCTCTTCGAGCGTGTGATCGGTATTCATGTCGATGCCGAATCGCATCCGCAGAACCTTTGCCTCGCGCGGCGTCAGCTGCGCCAGCACCGAGTGCGTGGTTTCGCGCAATGACTCGGTGGTGGCCGAGTCGATGGGCGAGGAGACCGACGTGTCCTCGATGAAATCGCCGAGATGGGAATCTTCGTCGTCGCCGATCGGCGTCTCCATCGAGATCGGCTCCTTGGCGATCTTGAGAACCTTGCGCACCTTGTCTTCCGGCATTTCCATGCGCACCGCCAGTTCCTCCGGCGTCGGTTCGCGGCCCATCTCCTGGAGCATCTGCCGGGAAATGCGATTCAGCTTGTTGATCGTTTCGATCATGTGCACCGGAATGCGGATGGTGCGGGCCTGGTCGGCGATGGAGCGGGTGATCGCCTGGCGGATCCACCACGTCGCATACGTCGAGAACTTGTAGCCGCGCCGATATTCGAATTTGTCGACCGCCTTCATCAGGCCGATGTTGCCTTCCTGGATCAGGTCCAGGAACTGCAATCCGCGGTTCGTGTATTTCTTGGCGATCGAAATGACCAAGCGCAGATTCGCTTCGACCATTTCCTTCTTCGCGCGCCGCGCCTTGGCTTCGCCGATCGAGACCTCGCGGTTGATCTCCTTGATCTCGCTGATCAGCACGTGAAACAGGCCTTCCAAGTCCTTCAGCTTGTTCTGGCGCCGTTCCACCTCATCCTTGAATTTGGCGAGCGGCGCCGAATAGCGCTTCTTCGCCTTGATGTGCTTGTCGAGCCAGCGCGTGCTGGTCTCGTTCTTCGGGAACGTCGAGATGAAATCCTTGCGCGGCATCCCGGCCTGCTTGATGCAAAGGAACATGATCTCCTTTTCCAGCAGGCGCACTTCGGTCACGTGCTGACGCAGATTGTCGATCAATTGATCGAACATCTTCGGGGAAAGTTTCAGCTCCATCAGTTCGCCGCAGATCTTCTTGCGGATCTTCAGGGTCTTGGGATCCTTCGAGCCCAGCTTGTCGAGCGCATTCAAGAATTGATGGTGTACCTTGGCGATGGATCCGAAGCGCCTCGCGGCCTCTTCGGGATCGGGACCGGTGTCGATGGCCTCCTCGTCCTCGTCGCCCTCGGTCTCGTCGTCGTCGTTGGCGGCTTCTTCGCGCTCGAGCGCCATCATTTTCGGATTTTGCGGCTGAGCGATCTCATCGGGCGCATTCGGATCGACGAACCCGACGATGACGTCGACGAGGCGCATCTGGCCGGCCTTGACGGTTTCGTAATGCCGCAACAGCAGATCGTAGGTGCCGGGGTAGCTGCCCAGCGCGATCTTGACCGCTTCCAGGCCCTCTTCGATGCGCTTCGCGATGCGAATCTCGCCCTCGCGGGTCAACAATTCCACGGTGCCCATCTCGCGCATGTACATGCGCACGGGATCCGTGGTGCGTCCGAACTCCGCATCGAGATTGGCGAGCGCCGCGGTGGCTTCTTCCACCGCCTCTTCGTCGGGTGCGGCGGTGACGTCGGTCAACAGCAGAGACTCGGCATCCGGCGCCTTTTCGTAAACCGGGATGCCCATATCGTTGATCATGTTGACGATGTCTTCGATCTGTTCCGGATCGACGATTTCGCTCGGCAAGTGATCGTTGACTTCAGCGTAGGTGAGGTAGCCCTGCTCCTTGCCGCGCGCAATCAACAATTTCAGTTGCGACTGACGCTCGTCCGCGATTTGAGTCGCTGTGCCTGCTGGCGCTTTTTTGATCAAGGTGGACGCCTCGTTAGAGATCTGGACATTTGAATGCAAGCCTAAATGCAAGCCGACAAGTATACGATTTTGGCCACTCCGTGCCCATAGATGTCCCGGCTTTAAAGGGCGCTCAGGAGCGGCCCTTGGACTTGAGAAGCAAGCTTAATTCGGCCTTTTCGTCGTAATTCAAGCCCAATTCCTCCGCTTTGCGCAATAATTCGTCCATTCTGCGACCCGGTCCATATTCTTCCAGCAGTTTCTGGACCGCCATTTGCAGCTCCTTCGCCGCGGCTTCGGGCGCCGCCACGAGGGGTTCGGCCATGGCGAGTTCGGCCAAGCGGCCATACTCGGGCCGATCCCGCCAGCGCTCGAGCAGCATCGCGGTGCTCGGACTCGATGCCGCGGCCGCATCCGCCAGCAACTCCAGGAGCACCCCGACACCCGGTTTGTCGAGCTGCGAGAGCGCCCCGCGGTCCCTGACTGCCAGCGCGGCCGCAGGATGGTGCAGCACCAGCGTGATGGCCTGAGTCAACAGGTTGCCGCGGCCCACACTGGTTCGACCGCGGTGGCGAGCGCCTGGTTCCTGGGGGTCGCCGTGCAGCCTGGCGACGGCGCCCCGGCCCGGGGGCCGTTTCGGGCCGCCCACCGTGAAGGATCTCTTCAGCGTCGCCGCGGGCATGCCGATTTGCGCCGCGAGCCGGTCGGCGAGCATCTCGCGGTAAATGCCCTCGGGCATGAGGGCGAACAGGGGCGCCGCCAATGCCTTGAGCTTGGCGCGGCCGTCCACGTGCTCCAGGTCCACCTGGAGCATCAGCTGTTGAATTAGATATTCAGACAGGGGAAGGGCGCCGTTCAGCCGGTTTTCGAAGGCGCGCGCGCCCTCCGCCGCGACCAAGGTGTCGGGGTCGTGTCCCTGGGGTAGAAACAGAAATTTGAGCTCGCGCCCATCGCGTGCCAGGCCCAGGGAATTCTCCAGCGCCCGCCAGGCGGCATTGAGCCCGGCGCGGTCTCCGTCGAAGCAGAACACCACTTCGCTGGTCAATCTGAATATCTTGTTGAGCTGTTCCTGGGTGGTCGCGGTGCCCAGGGTGGCCACGGCATAGGTGATCCCGGCTTGATGCAGGCGCACCACGTCCATGTAGCCTTCGACGATCATCAAGCGCTTGAAATCCGCCCTTGCCTGCCGCGCCTCGTACAATCCGTAGAGCTCGCGCCCCTTGTGAAACAGCGGGGTCTCGGGAGAGTTCAAGTATTTCGGCTCGCCTTGATCGATGATTCTGCCGCCGAAGCCCAAGACCCTGCCGCGCGAATCGCGAATCGGGAACATCAGCCGATCGCGGAACCGGTCGTAAAATCCGGGGGCCCGTTCGCCGCCGCGGGTGTCGCGTTCGACGATGAGGCCGAGCTCGAGGATTTGCCGCCGGTCCTCTTGCTGCGATCCGAAGCGGCTGAGCAACGCGTCCCAGGAATCCGGCGCGTAGCCCAACGCGAATTTCGCGCTGGTTTGCGCGTCGATGCCGCGGGCGCTCACGTAGTTGCGGGCGCGGGGCTGGTCCGCCAGGTTCTGCTCGAAAAAGCGCGCGACCCGCGCCATGACGTTGTGCAGGTCGGCGCTGCCGCCATCGCCGGCCTGCAGCGCCTCGCGCGGCATTTCCAGCCCCGCGCGCTGTGCGAGGTCCGCCACCGCGTCGAGGAATTCCATCTTCTCGTACTGCATGAGAAAGCCGATGACCGTGCCGTGCGCCCCGCAGCCGAAGCAGTGGTAGAACTGTTTGTCGGGACTGACCCAGAAGGAGGGTGATTTCTCGTTATGGAAGGGGCAGCAGGCCTTGAACTCGCGCCCCGACTTCTTCAGGGGCACCCGCGCGCCGATGACCTCGACGATGTCGGAGCGCGCGACGATCTCGTCGATGAACGATTGTGGAATGCGGCCGGCCATGGACGGCCTGCGATCAACCGCTCAAGCGGGCTTTGATCTTCGCCCCGACCGACCCTAAGTCGGCGCGGCCCTGCGCCTTGCTCTTGATGATGGCCATGACTTTGCCCATGTCCTTGATGCTGGACGCGCCGGCCGCCGCGACGGCATCGTCGATCAGGGCATCGATTTCAGCGATGCTGAGCTGGGAAGGCAGGTAGCCCTGCAACAGGGTGATTTCAGCCGCCTCCTTGTCGACCAGGTCCTGACGATTGCCGGCTTGGAATTGCACCAGCGACTCCTTGCGCTGCTTGATCATCTTGTCGAGTACGGACAGCACCTGGGCGTCGTCGAGAGTGATTCGCTCGTCGACTTCACGCTGCTTGATGGCGGACGTTATCATGCGGATGACGCCGAGCCGCTCCTTCTGGCCGGAGCGCATCGCCGTCTTCATGTCATCCGTGATTCGCTCTTTGAGAGACATCCTCGAGCGGACACCCCACGGGGTCCCTAGTAGGAGGGCCGAGGCGGAGCGGCCGCCGGGGGACTGGAGGGGGCGCCGCCGGTGCCGCGCATATTCTCCCGCGACAGGCGCTTCAAGTGCCGCTTCACCGCCGCGGCCTTTTTTCGCTTACGTTCCTGGGTGGGCTTCTCGTAGAATTCACGCCGCCGAAGCTCGGTGAGGACGCCCGCTTTTTCGCAGGCGCGCTTGAAGCGGCGCAGAGCGGCGTCAAAGTACTCATTCTCGCGAACACGAACGCTGGGCATTCAAACCTCAAATGATGCATTCGCCGGCATTCGGCGACAGGGGGGCGCATTCTAAGGTGCGCCCCGGGAAAAGGCAAAGCCTTCAGCGGCGGCGCGGTTGCGGTAACAGGCGGGGATTATGCGTGTAATTGGCATTGAGAGTTCTTGCGATGAGACGGCCGTCGCGGTCTACGACGCCGAGCTGGGGCTGCTGTCGCACCGGCTGCACAGCCAGATCGCGATGCACCAGGCCTACGGCGGCGTGGTGCCCGAACTCGCCTCCCGGGACCATGTCCGTCGTCTGCTGCCGCTGGTCCGGCAGGCGCTCTGCGACGCCCAGTCGGACCGCAATTCGATCGACGGGGTGGCCTATACCGCCGGGCCCGGCCTCATCGGGGCCCTATTGGTCGGCGCGGGGTTTGCCTCGAGCTTGAGCCTCGCCTGGGACAAGCCGGCACTCGGCATCCATCATTTGGAGGGGCACCTGATGGCGCCCCTGCTGGAGCCCAAGCCCCCCGCTTTCCCGTTTCTTGCGCTGCTCGTCTCCGGCGGCCATACCCAGCTGGTGGATGTGGCGGGGCTCGGCCGGTACCGGATATTGGGCGAAACCTTGGACGATGCCGCCGGTGAGGCCTTCGACAAGACCGCGAAGCTGCTGGGCCTGCCCTATCCCGGAGGCGCCGCGTTGGCGAAGCTGGCCGAGGCGGGACGCCCGGGCCGCTTCGTGTTTCCACGGCCCATGCTCGACCGCCCCGGCCTCGACTTCAGTTTCAGTGGCTTGAAGACCGCCGCCCTAGTAGCCTTGCGGGGCCGCGTATTGGACGACGCGATTCGAGCCGATGTCGCGCGCGGTTTCCAGGAAGCCGTTGTCGAGACCCTCGCCGAGAAATGCCGGCGCGCGCTCGAGGCCACCGGCCACCGGCGTCTGGTCATCGCGGGGGGGGTGGGCGCCAATCGCCGCTTGCGCGAACGGCTGGCCGACGTGGCGCAGAGCGCCGGGGCGGAATTGTATTTTCCACGCACCGAGTTCTGTACGGACAATGGGGCAATGATCGCGTTGGCGGGATGCATGCGGCTGACGGCCTCCCTGGCAGCGGGCGGCGGCGGCCCGACCCGGGGCAGCCGCCTGGTCGCTGCGCGCGCGAATTGGGAATTGGGGGACAGCGGAGCGGATGCCGCCGCCGCAACAGGGGTTTAGACGCTTTCATGGACAAAATTTTCATCCACGCGCTCAAGACCGAGGCGATCATCGGCATTTTCGATTGGGAGCGGCAGGTCAAGCAGACCGTCATCGTCGACATCGAGATCAGTGCCGATGTCGCCAAGGCAGCGCTGTCCGATTCCATCGACGACACGCTCAATTACAAGCGGGTGGCGAAGCGCGTTCTCAAGTTCGTCGAGGAGTCGAAATTTCACCTGGTCGAAACCCTGGCCGAGCACATCGCCATGCTCCTTCTGGAGGAATTCGGCATTGCCTGGGTAGGCCTGTCGCTGAGCAAGCCGGGCGCCATCCGCAGCTCCCGCGACGTGGGGGTGACGCTCGAGAGGGACCGCCATGATCTTGAGAAATGGCGCGCCCGCGCGGGGGCGGTCAAAGCGTGACCGCCCCGACCGTCGCCCATTCCACGCCGCAGCGCATTGTTCTCGACAGCCCGCTCACCTGGCCGCAGATAGCCGCCGTGGCCGACGGCTCGCCGCTCACGCTGTCTGTGGCGGCGCAAGGCCGAATCCGCGCAGCGCGGCATCTGGTGGAGTCCATCGTATCGCAGGGGGTGCGGGCGTACGGCGTGAATACCGGGGTGGGCGCTCTGTGCGAGGTGGTGATTCCCGAATCCAAACAGCGCGAGCTGTCGCGCAACATCCTCATGAGCCATGCCGTGGGCTTGGGGCCACCGCTCGAAGCGCCGCAGGTGCGCGCGATCATCGCCGCCGCCATCAACAATTTTGCGCACGGCTTCTCCGGCGTGCGGCCGGCGGTGGTGGAGCAGCTGCTCGCGCTTCTCGGCGGTGAGTGCGTGCCGCAGGTGCCGGCCTCGGGATCGGTGGGCTATCTCACACACATGGCGCACATCGCGCTGGTGCTGATCGGTGAGGGCAGGGCGCAGTTGCACGGCCGTTCGACCAGCGGCGCCGACGCGCTCAGGTCCCTGAAGCTTGCACCGCTGATCCTCGAGTCCAAGGAGGGCTTGAGTCTCGTCAACGGAACTGCCTGTGCGACGGGCCTGTCGGCCACCGCCTTGGGCAGGACGCGGCGGCTGCTCGACTGGATGGATGCCGCCGCCGCGATGACCTTCGAGAATCTGCGCGGTCAGGCCGCGGCATTCGACGCCGAGGCGCTGGGCCTGCGCGTATCGGCCGGCGTTGCCCTGGTCGGCGAGCGGCTGCGCGCGTTCTTGAGGGACAGCGCCATTCTTGCGCTGAGCGCCGGCCGGCGAACGCAGGATGCCTTGAGCCTGCGCGCCATCCCACAGGTGCACGGCGCCGCTCGCGATGTATTCGCACAGGCCTCGCGCGCCGTGGACGATGAATTGGCGTCGGTCACGGATAATCCGGTCGTCGCCGGCACCGTGGATCAGCCCCGAGCGCTGTCGGGTGCGAACGCGGTCGGCGCGGCGCTCGCCCTGCACGCCGACTCGCTGGCGGTTGCCGTCGCACAAGCGGCCGCCATGTCGGAGCGCCGCCTGGACCGCTTGGTGAACCCGCTGGTGAGCAATTTGCCGCCGTTTCTGGCGGCGGACGGGGGCGCGGGTTCGGGATTCATGATTGCGCAGTACACGGCCGTCTCGCTGGTCGCGCAGAATCGCCGCCTCGCCGCGCCGGCGAGCTTGGACGGCGGCGTCACCTCGGGGCTGCAGGAAGACCATCTCTGCCATGCGACTCCGGCCGCGCTCAAGCTGCTCGAGATCATCGGCAACGCCGAGAGCATCGTGGCGATCGAATTACTCGCGGCGGCGCAGGCCTACGAGCTGCAGCGAGATTCTGCGGCCCGGGCCGCGCAAACCGACGCCATCTACGCCCGAGTGCGTGCGCTCGTCCCGCCGTACCGGGACGACCGCCCTCTGGGCGAGGACATGCAACGCATCCGAGAGTTGCTCGAGGAGCCGGCCGAGTCTGCCGCGGAGAGCCTGGATGGGCTCTGATGCCAGACAGGCTCCTGCTAGATGCTGCGGCCGCCGTCTACGGCGATGATTTGACCGGTGATGTACGGGGCGTCCTTCGCCAGAAACAGAGCGGTGCGCGCTACGTCGCGCGGCGTGCCGTGGCGTTTGAGCGCGGTCTTGTCGATGATTTCGCGCTTCAGCTCCTCGTCCATGTCGCCCTCCGGCCACAGCACCGGCCCCGGCGCGATGCCGTTGACGCGGATTTCCGGTCCCAGTTCGCGCGCCAGCGCCCGCGTCAGCATCGCGAGTCCGGCTTTGGCCGTGCTGTACACGGCATGCGCCCTGAGCGGCCGCAAGGCGTGTATGTCGATCATGTTGATGATGAGTCCGCGCTGCTTCGCCAGGCTGGGCGCGGCGGCCTGCGACAGGAACAGCGGGGCCTTCAGATTGCTGCCCATGAGATCGTCCCACTGAGGCAGCGTGATTTGACCGACCGGCGTCGGATAAAAACTCGACGCGTTGTTGATTAGAATGTCCAGGCGCCCGAACTCGAGCAGCGCGGCGGCCACCAATTTTTCCGGGGCCTCCGCGTTCGACAGGTGCGCGGAGTGAATCGCGGCCGAATGCGGACGCGCCTGATTGAACTGGTCCGCCAAGGCGATCGCGGCGGCCGCGGAGGAGCGGTAATGAATGAGGATGTTCGCTCCGGCGGCGTGCAGCGTGCGCGCGATCTCCGCGCCGACGCGGCGCGCGCCGCCGGTGATGAGCACGACCTGGTCCCGCAGCGATGAATTCTCGATACTCGGCTTCATGCGTGGCAACGATACCGCAATGACCGGGCAGCGTGAACTCGAGCTGAATGAGGAGCAGGCGCGGCATTGCGCGCGCATGCACGCGTTCCTCGCCGAGCAGCTCGCCGCCGCGGACGGCTGGCTCCCCTTCGAGCGGTTCATGGACATGGCGCTGTACGCGCCGGGCCTGGGCTATTACAGCGCCGGAGCGCGCAAATTGGGCGCGGCCGGCGACTTCATCACCGCGCCGGAAATGTCGCGCCTGTTCGGCGCGTGCCTGGCGCGGCAATGCGCCGAGATCCTGAGCGCGCTCGGGAGAGGCTCGATACTGGAAATAGGCGCCGGCAGCGGACGGTTGGCGGCGGATATTCTGCTGCGCCTCGAGAGTCTCGGCGCGCTGCCCGAGCGCTACTCGATTCTCGACATCAGCGCGGACTTGCGCGAGCGTCAGCGCCGCCATTTCGAGCAGCACCTGCCGCACTTGCAGGGAAGAATCCGCTGGCTCGACGAGCCGCCCGAAGAATCGTTCGACGGCATCATCCTCGCCAACGAAGTGCTGGATGCACTGCCGGTCACGCGCTTTCGCTGGAGCGCCGCCGGCATCGAGGAACTCGGCGTCGTGCTGCAAAACGGCCGCTTCGCCTGGGCGCCGCGGCCGGCAGGCCCGGGGGTGGCTGACACCTGCCGCCGCCTGCAAGCGGCCGGCGGCGCGTGGGACGAGGGTTATGTATCCGAATACTGCCCGCGCCTCGGAGCGTGGACCCGAAGCGTCACACAGGCGCTGCGGGCCGGAGCGGCGCTATGGTTCGACTACGGCCTGCCGCGATCGCAATATTATTTGCCGGAACGGCATGAGGGCACGCTGCTGTGCCATTTTCGGCATCGCGCGCACGGCGATCCGTTTTTGTTTGCCGGATTACAGGACATCACGGCGTGGGTGGACTACACCCTGCTCGCCGAGGCGTCCCGCGCGGCCGGTTTCTCGCTCGAGGGCTTCACCACGCAGAGCCACTTCCTTGCGGGCCTCGAGCTGGACGAGGAGATGCGCGCCATCGCCGGCACCGATGCCAATCGCTTTGCGCGCCTGGCCAACGAGGCGCGGCAGCTGATGCTGCCGGGCGAAATGGGGGAGCGCTTCAAGGCCATGGCATGGCTGCGCGGCGTGGATGCGCCGCTGTCCGGCTTTGCATTGCAGGATCTGCGCCACACCCTCTGACCGGAACCCGGGGGCATCGTCGGCAGTAATGTCGTCCGGCCGGCGGCGCCGGGCAAGCAGGATCCGATCTATCGGGACAAGCGGCTGGCGGCAGGGGAGAGGCCGTTCCCGACCCGGCGGAGGGCCCGTCGGGGGGATGGCCGCGATGGGTCTTTCAAGGGCGTCGCGTCTGGACCCGTCACCGTCGCAATACCGCTAGTCACGGTCCCATCAGCGACATAACATGCGACTGTAGCGCCATGGGCGTCGCCCGCAGATTAGCCGACGGAGAGGTGATCGCGCGACGACTACAGTGCCGGAAATCGAACAATAGAGGGATGAAACCGTGAACTCAAAACTATCCTATGCGATAGCCGTTATTCTTGGCGGCTCCTCTGCCGGATTCGTCCATGCCGCCGCGCCGGCGTCCGACACCGAGGCGAGCACCGACTCCATTCAAGAGATCACCGTCACCGCGCAGCGGCGCACGGAGAACATGCAGGACGTTCCCATCCAGATTCAGGCTCTGACCGGCGAGACGCTGACGCAATTGAGCGTCGAGACGTTCGACGACTTCGTGAAATACCTGCCCAACGTGACTTCCGCCACCAACGGCCCGGGCCAGGGCGTCATCTTCATGCGCGGTCTCGCGACCTCGACGCTGGCCACGCAGGGCTCGAGCGGCATCGGCAGCTTTCCGAACGTGGCGGTCTACCTCGATGACCAGTCAGGTCAGCTGCCCGGCCGCAACTTGGACGTTTATGCCGCCGATATCGAGCGCATCGAGGTGCTCGAGGGACCTCAGGGCACCCTGTTCGGCGCGGGCGCGCAAGCGGGCGTGCTGCGATATATCACGAACAAGCCCAAGCTCGACGTGACCGAGGGCAGCGTCAACGCGGGGTATGCCACGACCAGCGGCGGCGATCCCAGCAGCAACGCGGAGGCGATGATCAATCTGCCGCTGATTCCGGACACGCTGGCCGTACGCGGCGTCATCTACAGCGACACGCGCGGCGGCTACATCAACAATGTACCGGGGGTTTTCTCGCGCCTGCCGACCGACATCGGCATCCACTACGCCGGCTATGCGACCGGCTGCTCGGCCGGACCTGCGCCGGTGAACGGCCAGTGTTCGGCCGGCACACCGACCGCCTACGGCGTGCCTCCCGGTACCGCATCGGTCAACAACAACAGCCTGGTCGCGAATGCCATCAATCCGGTGACCTACCAGGGTGTGCGCGCATCGGCGCTGTTCAAGGTGAACGACGACTGGAATGCGCTGTTGGTGCAGTCGTACCAGGACATGCACTCGGAGGGGGTTTTCTACGTTACGCCCAAGAGTTCCGCCGGCCAGGTACTGCCGGACCTTTCCGTGCAGCTTTACACGCCGGCGCACAACTACGACAAGTTTGAAAACACCGCGCTCACGATCAACGGCAAAATCGGCGACCTCAAACTCGTATACGCCGGCAGCTACATGGTTCGCAACATCGACCAGGTGGGCGACTATACGAATTACGCGCGCGGCGTGTTCGCCGACTACTACCAGTGCGTCGGGCCGTCCTCGCCCGCCACGACCGGAAAATGCTACTCACCCATCGCATCCTGGCACGAAACCGACACGGCCACGCACGACAGCCAGGAATTCCGCGTCAGCACTCCGGATGACTGGCGCATCCGCGGCATCGCCGGCGTGTTCTGGGAGGACTACAGCATCGCGGAGAACATCGACTGGATGTACAAGAGCCTCCCGGCCTGTACCACCACCGTGACCACCGGCTGTTTGACCGACGTGGGTCCCGCGCCGGGAGCGCAAGTGCGCAACCCGAACGTGCGCGGCGACACCACCTCGTTCTTCGACGACATCACTCGCGGATACACGCAGAAGGCGCTGTTCGGCTCGGCGGACTTCGACATCATTCCGAGGACACTGACGTTCACGGCCGGCACCCGCTACTATCAAATCGATACGACCGCGGTGGGCAGTTCGGTCAGCAGCTTCGGCTGCATGGACGACGGTCCGCCCCCGTGCACGGGTAATGCGGCGTACAGCAATGATCTGAGCGCTCACAACCTCAACATCACCTACAAGGGATTCAAGAGCCGCGCCAATCTCAGTTGGCGGCCCATTGACGACGTGCTGCTGTACTACACCTGGTCGCAAGGTTTCAGGCCCGGCGGATTCAATCGCGGCTCGCAGTTGATCAACCATACCAACGCGACGGTGGACGGAGTCGCGCCAAGCGGCCCCGTCAATGGGGCGACTTACACGTACCAAACACCTCAGTCCTATGCCCCCGATACGCTGATCAACAACGAAATCGGCTGGAAGACCCAGTGGTTCGACCGTCGCCTGGAGTTCAACGGCGCGGTCTATCAAGAGGACTGGAAGGACGTTCAGGTGCAGATATTCGAGTCATGCTGCTATGGAAACCTGAGCTTCGTGATCAATGGCCCCGACTACCGGGTGCGGGGCCTCGAAACCGAACTCATCGGACGGGTGACCCACGAATTGACGGTCACGGGATCGGCGTCGTGGAACAGCAGCAACTTGTCGAATGCGCCCTTGCTGAAGCAACCCAATGGCCAGCCCATCGTCATTCCCGTCTTGGCCGGTCAAAATAACTACGGGGGTAGCGCATTTGGCCAGCCGGATTCCCCGCTGGCGGAGTCGCCGCCGTTCCAGGCCAGTCTGCGCGCGCGCTACGAAATCCCCATCGGCGACTACAGGGCATTTTGGATGGTCGGCGGCACCCATCAGGCGCATTCCTACTCGGCCACCGGCAACATTCAGACCTACGACCAAGCCGGCTTTTCGACCTACGACGCGTCGACGGGCGTGCAGAAAGATGCGTGGACGGCTCAGTTCTACGGGCAAAACCTGACCAATACGCGCGCCAATCTGTTCGAGAACGGCAACCAATTCGTGACCGCCGAGACCATCAATCGACCGCGCACCATGGGCGTGAAGTTTGGCTACAAATTTTAAGCGCGACGCCGAAAGCGCCGCGGCCGCCGGCAGAACTCCTACCCGGCGGGATGAGGGCGCGCGGCGGAGCGTGCGCGCAGTTCGGCGACGGCTTGCGCGCGCCGCCGGTGCAGCCACTGCGCGATCCCGGCTCCCGGGTTCGCCGCAAGGTCGGAGGGCGAGGGCTTGATCGCGGCCGCGGCGTCGCGCGCCGCATGGAGGTATTCGCGCTGCGGGTAGGGCACGGTCTCCAATCCCGCGCGGCCGCGCGAGTCCGCCTCGCAGGCGAGCAGCGCCTGCGCGAAGCGCTCCGGACGGCGGAACGCGTCGGCCCGCTCCATGAATTCGAGGATGGTCGCGGGGCGCAGGTCGAGCGCGCGGTGAACGATGCCGTGATAGCGCGCTACGATGACACCGAGATCGCGGTACTCGCCCGGCAGGCGCAGGCGCAGACTGAGCGCTTCGATCAACGCAACGCCGCGCTCCTCGTGTCCTCGATGGCCCGGCCACTCCTCCCGCGGCGTCGTGCCTTTGCCGAGATCGTGCACCAGCGCGGCGAAGCGCACCACGGGCAGCGGACTCAGTAAAACCGCCTGATCGAGCACCATCAAGGTGTGCACTCCCGTATCGATCTCGGGGTGCCACCGCGCCGGCTGAGGTACCCCGAACAGCGCGTCGATCTCCGGATAGATGGGCTGCAACGCCCCGCATGCGCGCAGCACCTTGAAGAATTCGCCCGCCCTGGGCTCGCGCAGGGCCTTCTCGGTTTCCTGCCATACCCGTTCGGGGACCAGCGCGTCGACCTCGCGCCGCTCCACCATGGCGCGCATCAGAGCCAGGGTTTCGGGAGCAACCTTGAACCCAAGCGGCGCCAGGCGCGCCGCGAAGCGCGCCACGCGCAGCACCCGCACGGGGTCTTCGGCAAAGGCCGCCGATACATGCCGCAGCACGCGCGCGTGGAGATCGCGTTTGCCGCCGTACGGGTCGAGCACAGTGCCGTCGTCCGATTGCGCCATGGCGTTGATGGTCAGGTCGCGGCGCGCGAGATCCTCCTCGAGCGTGACCTCGGGGCCGAACTCCACCGCGAATCCGCGATAGCCGGGCGCGACCTTGCGCTCGAGCCGCGCCAGCGCGTACTCCTCGTGAGTATCGGGGCGCAGGAACACCGGGAAGTCGCGGCCCACCTCGCGGTAATTCAGGCGCAGCAACTCCTCACGGGTGCCGCCGACCACCACCCAATCGCGCTCCTTGACCGGGAGCCCAAGCAAGGCGTCCCGAACGGCTCCGCCAACCAGATACACTTGCATGCGTGAATATTAGCAGCATAACCGCGGCGATCCGCGCGGCTCTGATCCTCGCATTGATCGCCGTGTCGAGCGGCGGCTGCTACCTGTTGCAAAGCGTGCAGGGCCAGCTGGCTCTGATGTCCAAGCGCAAGCCGATCGCGCGGGTGATCAACGAGCCCTCGACGCCTCCCGCCCTGCGCACGCAGCTCGAAGCGGTCGCCGCCATACGCGATTTCGCCAGCCGTGACCTGGGCTTGCCGGACAACGGCAGCTATCGCAGTTATGCCGACGTGGGCCGCCGCTATGTGGTGTGGAATGTGGTTGCCGCACCGGAGTTCTCGGTGCGCGCCAAGCAATGGTGCTACCCCATCGTCGGCTGCGTCGCCTACCGCGGATACTTCGTCGAAGGCCGGGCCCGCCGGTTTGCGGACCGCTTGCGCGGCGAGGGTCTCGATGTCACGGTCGGCGGCGTCGCGGCCTATTCCACGCTGGGCCATTTCAACGATCCCGTGCTCAACACCATGATGGGCTGGAACGATGTCGAGCTTGCCGCGATCATATTCCACGAGCTTACCCACCAGCTTTTGTACGTGCCGAACGATTCGTCGTTCAACGAGGCTCTCGCGACGACTGTCGAGGAGGAGGGGGTGCGGCGCTGGCTGCGGTCCCAGGGCCGCGACGCGGATTTGGCGGAGCATCTCGTGCAGCAGGAACGCTACCTCAAGGTTATCGATCTTTTGAGCGCGACGCGCGCCGAGCTGCGCGCCATCTACGCCTCCGGACTCCAGCCTGCGCGGATGCGCGCAAGAAAGCGCGCCGCGTTCGACTCGCTGCGTTCGGCTTTTGCGCTTCTCGCAGCGGGCTGGGGCGGCCATGCTCCCTTCGAATCATGGTTCGACGGCGACCTCAACAATGCGCATCTGGCGTCGATCGCCACCTACTTCAGCTGTGTGCCGGGATTCCAGCGCGAGCTCGAAGCCGTGGGCGGCGACCTTGCCGCCTTCTACGGCCGGGTCCGCGAGATCGCAAAGCTCGACCGGGCGAAGCGTGATGCACTGATGTGCGGCGCGGGCGAACGAGAGTGACGGCAGGCGACGGCCGGTCTGCTCACGGCGGCGGAGGAGGGGCTCGGATATGTGCCGGCGCGCTGGACTCTGGTCAGCCGCGCGCGAATTTCCGGGTCCCGGGGTTCGAGGTACGCGGTAGCCGCGTGTCCGGGGGCCGAGAGCCGGGCGGGCTCCCGGGGTCTTACGATTCGAGCAGCGCCGCCGCGAGGGCATCCACGCCCGTGCGCACGGGATCGCAGACCGGCAATCCCAACTCGTCCGTCAGGCGCCGGAAATACGCGGCGCAGTCGGCGTCGGACAGGCTCGAGGAATTGATGCTGAGGCCGACGCAGCGGACGGCGGGATTGGTGAGCCGCCCGGCCCGCAGATAGTCGCCGATCACCACCTTGAGATCCGGAATCGGAAAATCCGGATACTCCTCGATGGTACGCCGCGTGGGGTCGTGGCAGAGCACGATCGCGTCGGGCTGCGACCCATGCAACAGGCCAAGGGTCACTGCCGCGTAGGCCGGGTGGAAGAGCGATCCCTGTCCCTCAATGACGTCCCAGTGATCGGGTGCGTTGTCGGGGGACAGATGTTCGGCGGCACTCGCGATGAAGTCCGCGACGACCGCGTCGATGGCGATGCCTTCCCCGGAAATCATGATGCCGGTCTGGCCGGTCGCGCGAAAGGATGCCGCCACGCCGCGTTTCTCCAGCGCTCTCGCGAGCGCGAGTGCCGTGTACTTCTTGCCGAGGGCGCAATCCGTTCCCACCGTCAACACCCGCTTGCCGCTGCGCTTGCGGCCGCTCGCGGCGCCATAAGTGCGGTCACTGTGCCGCACATCGATCAGCCGCACGGAGCGCCGCGATGCAGCCTGCACCAGCTCGGGAAAGGATGTCAGCCGCGTATGCAGACCGCTCACTACATCGAGGCCGGCGTCAGCCGCCGCGGCGAGCTCCGCCACCCACGGGGGCGGAAGCTTTCCGCCCGTCGGCGCAATTCCAACGATGATGGAACCGGCGCCGCGCGCGGCGGCTTGCCGCGGCGAGAGGCGTTCGAGCCCGAGCGCGACGCTGCAGCCCGGCAAGCTCCATTCGCCGATCACGTCCTCGGGGCACCAGTCCTTGAGGCCGAAAGCGGTCTTCGCCGTCAGCTTATCCTGCACGTCGCCGAGAAAGAGCAGGTAGGGTTTGCGTAAACGATGCACTTGGCTGCCCCGGTCAGGTCACGAGCGCAGCGCGCTGCTGCGGCCGGCGCTGGCGCGGTTGTGGCTGAGGCGGGCATTGTCCTCGAGCGCGCCCAGGTACTGCCGCGCGGACGCCAGCATCGACTGCGGCTTGATGCCGAGCCTGGAGAAACCGTCTTCCGTGCAAACACTGTCGATGGTCAATGAGCGATAGTTGTCGCTGGAGAATGGACGGCCGGGCCAGAAGTCCATGGCGAGCGCCTGCAGTCGCGCCAGGGCGTCCGGCAGACCGACTATCCATCGGCGCCGGCCGGTCAGTTTGGACACCAAGCCGACGATTTCGCGCAAGGAGTAAACCTGCGGGCCGCCGAGTTGATAGGTTTGGCGGCTGGAGGCGCCGCCGTGCAGGCAGCGCAGCAGCGCTTCGATCACGTCATCGACCAGCACGGGTTGAAAGCGCGCGTTCGGCTTCGCCAGAGGAAAGACCCAGGGGCTCATCGCCAGGAGGCCCGCGAAGCGGTTCAGGAATGAATCTCCCGGTCCGAACATCACAGAGGGCTGGAAGATGGTCCAGTCGAGCGCGGAGTTCGAGTCGCGGATCAGTTGTTCCGCCTCGCCCTTGGATCGCAGGTAGTAGCTCGGTGCGTCGACGGCGGCTTTCAAGGCGGAGACCTGAAGAAGCCGGGTGACGCCCGCGAAGCGCGCCGCCTGCAATACCCCCCGGGTGAGCTCGGTGTGCGCGCGCCGAAAACCCGAGCCGCTGAATCCGCGTTCATTGAGAATACC